>Ga0326726_10000457_pt1 | contig 38455 bp, 30 predicted proteins | sample MHFenrmetagenome_2_FD_207603 | JGI IMG/M metagenome (GOLD analysis project Ga0326726, IMG submission 207603) | Lab enriched peat soil microbial communities from Michigan Hollow, Ithaca, NY, United States - MHF15MN | ecosystem: Environmental > Terrestrial > Soil > Wetlands > Peat | place: USA...
AGAAAACACCCAAACGCAACACCGCCACACCGAACAAGCGGTCGAACATCGCTGCCGCGACTCGCAAAGAAACATTCGGGAGCGATTGGTTGTTCATTTCTTTGGGTTTTTCAGCAACCTGCTAGGGGATCAGGCCGGACTTAGGTGATCGTACTTGCTCGCGTGTGATTTTTTATTCACTCCGACCCTATTTCGTTAACGGGGTAAGGGCAACAAGACCAAAGCGCCCGATGCGTCTCAAACGCCCGCCGAGCGCCGGGCGACCATGACCTGGGCACGACGCTTCAAGCGGGTCTTCAAGATGGACATCGAGACGTGCAGTGCGTGCGGCGGCACCGTCAAGATCATCACCGATCGGACCGAGGCGAGGGCCGCAGGCCATGGATGGCCTGTTTGCGGACTCGCCTGCATTCGACTGCATGGATGCAGGCGGTACGAGCCCATGGATGGGCGAAGGTAGAACAATGCAGGAGCAATTGTCGAGAGCGACGCAGGATGCCAAAGCCGAGAAGATCCAGTGCTGATCAAGAAGCTACTCCTTCACCTGAAAGACCAGGGCGGCTCGGCACGAACGGGGTTGTTACCGGAAGGGCGGGTGCCGCCGCACGTCGTGTTGTGCGACTGAGCATCCATCGACCATTCATCTGACGAACCTCGCGACCTCAAGCCGCAGGAGCGGAACCAGAGCACCGCCCGGACTATATTCCGGGCGGTTTGAGCGTTAATCATCCGGTAAATGCCAAGTACCGCGTTTAACGGTTATGTTTGACGAACGGGAAGACGTGAGTCCAGCCCAGGAGGTCGGTGATCAGCAGCACGATGAAGATAAATACCAGCACACCGATGATGCTATCGCCGCCGGCCGGCAGCTGATCCATGTTGGTCGCCAAGTTCTGCATTTCTTCATCCGTCAGGCTGTCCACGCGCGCCTGAACCTGCGCGGGGTCCACGCCGCGGGCCATGAGCTGGGCCTGCACGTCGTCACGGTTGAGCGTGTTGTGCAGACGCTCGCGGTTTTGCTGCGCCTGTGCGGTGTTGATCACCGCCTCAGTGCCAATCATGCCGGCGTGCGCCGCGGGTACATGCAGGCTCAGTGCGAGCAGTGCGAGGACGACCACATGACTGACGGGTTTGGTGAGGCGACGAAATATTTCCATTCTAGATCTCCTGAATATGAGTGATAAGTTTAATCCCTCCATCCCCTTTTTCGTATAGAAAAATGATGGAGTAGTCGACAGGCATGTTCCCAGTCTAGGGGACCAGGCCGGGCTTCGGTGATCGTACTTGCTCGCGTGTGATTTATATTCACTCCGACCCCGTTTCGGTGCTGTAGGGCGTGCTGTGAATGGATGCACCAATGCTGCAGAGGTCATGGATGGCCGGGAGCAGCGCAACTCACCGATCGAGATTTGGACATGCGATGCAATTCGCTATGCTCATTGCACCCTAAGCACCTTAGGCGGGCTATTAAGGGTACGTCGGCAGGCCAGCTTCTGAACCTGCTATCGCGAAATCGTCGAGATAAGTCCACGAATCGAACCAATCGCCTTTGTTGACGTTTGTGGAACCAAACGTAGAGGGGATACGCATCATTCTGAATCCGTCGTTGTACGCGGGGATGAAACTGATGGGGGCGCTGTTGATGATTGTTTTTCCGCCGATGTACTCAGTCGTTTTTAATCCAATTAGAACTTCCCATGCGGCGAATCCATATTTCATAGACCGCCTGGCCAGAACCTGGCGTTACTCGGGGGTCATTCCCGGAAAGATCGACATGAATTTTTACCAGTGTCCACTGGTTCGGGAGCGCGGTTTGCTGTCCATCGAGATTCGGACCGAACGATCCCTCTTGATAGGTGACTTTATTGGTGATGCTAGCACACGTGGTCTCCCTGTTAAATGTGGTGAAGAACGAAAACGATGAGCAGCTGACGCTGTCTCCGCCGGGGCACGGGTCAGTGTTGAATGGCGCAGAACTTCCCTTGGATAGGTCGAAGGTGTAGACGTATCCATTGTTCGACGTCGGTGCCTACGAGTCGGCCGGCGCCTCGCTCCCGCAAGCCGCAGAACCTGACGATGAGGCGCCAGTAAGTAGGTTGGATTCAGCCAGATCTACATCAGCCAACGCCCCACCGGCGGCCGTCGGCGGGGCGGTTGTGCGTTGTGCGTCGCAAGCGGCAGGTGGCGCTGGGGCGCGTGATGGGTATTTGTTCTTCCTATGCCCAGATATTTCCTGGCTAACGAGTCAACTCCACCATGTGAAATATGTCGTCCTCAGTGTCCGTATTTTGCAGATAGAGATCACTTGCGTTGGGCCCCCGGTTTCCAAAATAACCGTCGGGAATAGTAACTTTGATTTCCTTCCAGACGCCTGAGTCCTGATTTTGAACGGTGATGGCGATCTTGTTTGGTTGACCGACACCATCGTATCCCAGTGACCATTTTCCCGTGCCTTTATCGAAATAAACTACGCGAACAGTTACGGGGTATTGTCCAGCCAAAGGCTGCCCGCTGAAAAATTGGTCATCAATATCGAAGTACAGGTAGTCCTTGCCGCTCGCGTGGTTGAACCCCCGCGCAAAGCGACCATACGGCTGATCGAGGGATCCCACGCGCCAATAGCCCTGGCTTGTTCCATTGGCATTTATTTGCCGCATGAAGAGACCGTAGTTATCAGTCCAGATTTTGTAACCGACGTCGTTCAGCGCAGTAATATTTGTAAACAGCGAAATACCTGTATTGGCCTGATTGGCCGTATCCTCCTGTTTGGCGCCGAAATCTTTATAAGCGCTAGCAATGGCCGCGTACCTATCAGGGCTATCGGCGCCAGAGTAGGTTCCAAATGTGCTTTCTGGAAATCGCTTTGTATCCTTTATGTCCAGGCCATCATGTAATGCTACGAAAGCGCCTTTACTTTTTGAGGCATCTTTATACCCCGCGTATTTCGTAAAAAAGGTAAAGGCTTCCACATGCGGCTGGTAATTTTCGAGAAGTACAGGGTATTGGTTAAACATATCCACGCCGTAAGTTAACATCCACAGACATTGCCAGTAGACATTCCAAACAGGCGCTTCGGTGAACCATCCTGTTGGCGTAGTGGGGGCAGCGTCAAACTCGCCACGGACACGTACATCACCCAAAGTACCAAAAGTAAGTGTGTGCAGGTCCAGTTGGGTTGGATCGGTTTCACCGTTAAACTGGTACATCTGAGCCACCATGTTTGTTTTTCTCCAACTCTTTGGGTAGGTCTGTTGGAGCCAGTCATCCACTGCAAGGTCGTTTCCGATTTTAAAGAGCGGAACAATGGCTGGATTGGTGTCTTTGTAAGCCTCCGCGTAGACGGTGAAAATCTCGGTTTCAAAGGCTTGCCAATCGGCACTGCTGATCACGAATTGCGGATCCACGGGATCGGTCCGATAGGGCATGGGATCACCGATGGTCCCCTGGGGCGCTTGAAGGCCGATGATGCGATTTCTTTGTTGTGCCGGTAGTGATTTTGCGTGGTCGGCGACCTTGTTGATCATGCGGAAAAGATAGGTCTTAAAAGTAGGATCGAGATAGTAGGGATAAGTGGCTCCACCTACGGTGAGAACCGCAGGGACTCCGGCATCGTAAAGCCACTTGGGGCTACAATAGCTGTGATAGACCATGAACATCACGTAAAGCCCGTTGTCGACGGCCGTTTTAATCTTGGCGTCTAAAGGCGTAAAGTCGAAAGCGTTGTTTGCGGGTTCTATATCCTTCCAGTCGATCTGAACGACCGTGCCTTTGTACCAAGGCCGCTCCGCTGTCGAATAATTCTCACCACCGCCAATTCCCCATATTCCCGTAAAATCGGGCCGGCCATCGAAGCTTGGTGTTGCGATAAAGGTGGCGCTCACGCTACGCGCCACCGTCATGGAAACGGTGCACGTCCCCGTCCCGGAACACGCCCCACCCCAACCGGAGAAGCTGTAGCCGCTGGCGGCAGCGGCGCTGAGCGTCACGCTCGTGCCGCTCGTGTAGCTCGCACTGCAGGTGCTGCCGCAGTTGATGCCACCGGGGGTGGAGGTGACGGTACCGGATCCGGTCATGCTCACGGTCAATGCGTAGTTCCCGGAGATATTCTGACTGAAAGTCGCCGTAACACTCTGCGCATCCGTCATCGAGACGGTGCAGCTGCCAGTGCCACTGCATGCCCCGCTCCAACCAGTGAAGCTATAACCCGCCGCTGGTGTTGCAGTCAGTGTCACAACCGCATTGTCCACGAAGGTGGCACTGCAGGTCGCACCGCAATTGATACCGGCGGGGCTGGACGACACACTGCCCGAACCGGTTTTGCTGACGGTGAGTGTGTAACTGGTCGATGTCGGTGGTGCGGCTGGCGTGGCGGTGGTGCTACTCTCTAGAGACGAGCCGCTGCACGCGCTGAGGAGAATGCCGATCATCAATCCCCCAACGATACGGCGACACATATTCGCAGCGCGTCGTGCCACCCACGCCGAAGCATCAAGCATCATTGCAATCTCCCAATCAGTTACGCCACGGCCCTTCGTAAACGCGACGGCACTACACAGCCCCTCGTGTCTTCGGTCTCGTAGCGTGTTGCCGGCGGTGTGCCCCGACCGTCCCATCGCCACAATGGCTTAACGCCGCTGTGCGGCTATCCGGGACTCTTCGCCGGCGTTTTGCTTTCCCTGGCTATCGATCGACAACGCCCGCACCCTACTGTGGGCCGATCTTATTGGCTGACATATTGCAGGCGGTATTGTTTGCGGACATTTGGAGGGTTACACCGGACCGGTGGCAACACTCAATCAGCACTCAATTCAAAGATGCTCGCTCACCTGAACAAACAAACCGCCTCCAAGAAACCCAGCCCGTGGCGCGAGAACCGGGCACCGCCTCAAACAGCCGTGTTTGACTGTCCCTCAGGAAGCAAATCAACCCGAGGTGCTGCTCACGGCGGAAGCGCCACGACTGCTAAGTTCGTCGCTTGGCGCGCGCTGTCGGAACGGCATTCCATGGATCATCCGGCCACGGGTGCTTGGGATAACGACCCTTGAGCTCCTTCTTCACTTCCGCATAGGTGCGCTCCCAGAAGCCGCGCAGGTCTTGTGTCACCTGGATCGGGCGACGCGCGGGTGACAAGAGATGCAGTGTCACCGGCACACGCCCGCGCGCGATGCGCGGTGTGTCGGCGAGCCCGAACATCTCTTGCAGTTTTACCGCCAGCACCGGCGATTCGCCGGGTTTGTATTCGAGCTTAAGGTGCGAACCACTCGGCACAGCGAGTTGCGTGGGCGCGTCCTGATCGAGCTGCTGGCCCTGCTTCCAGTCGAGACGCGCCTTGAGAATGCCGGGCAGATCGAGGCGCGCGAGATGATCGCGGCGCGTGATGCCATCGAGATACGGCGCAAGCCAGTCAGCGAGCGTGGCGGCAAGCATGCTGTCCGACACATCCGGCCAGTTTTCCTCCGGAAACCACTGCCGCATGCTGAGCACGCGCGCCTGCCACTGGCGCGCTTCGTCGGTCCACGGCAGCACATCCAGCCCCAAACGCCGCACACCATCGAGCATGGCGGCGCGTAGGTTCCCGGGGTCGGCCTTCTTCAGCGGCGCGCTGTCCAGCACCAGCGCGCCGAGGCGCTCGACACGGCGCGCGACCACGATCTGCTGCTCCGTGTCCCAGTGCACTTCTTTCTCGCTTTTCACATGGCCGGGCATGAGCGTGGGCAGCGTCTCGGCACGCAGGGTTGCGGCCAGATAGATCAATCCCTCGCCCTCTCCGGCATCCAGCGTGGCCGCCACCAGCAACGGCTGGCGCAGGCGGATTTCCCACTCCGGCAGGCGCGCACCGCGGCCGTTGGCCAGCAGATAAACCGGTCCGTTCGGCGCGCGCTGCTGTGCGATGCGGTCCGGATAGGCGAGCGCCAGTAGCTCGCCGGCATCATCCGGATCGAATGCGGCGGCTTGGTCGCGCGCGCCGATCAGGCGCCGCCACTGGCGCGCGGCCTGATCCACACGCGCGCAGCCGTTGGCATCGGCGCCGCGCGCCTCCGCGCCCTCGCGGCCTTGCTGGCGGAACACGCGCAGCACATCGAGGCGTTCGCTGAGATCACAGGAACGGCGTGCCTCGCCCATCAGTATGTCGCGTTCGGAGATGAGCGCGGCGATGTCACAGGCGAGCGCACCGCGCTGCATTTTCTCCGCGGCGCGCAGCATGTGCGCGAGACGCGGGTGCAGCGGCAGCTGCGCCATGGCGCGGCCGGCATTGGTGATGCGGCCCTGTTCGTCGAGCGCATCCAGCTCCACCAGCAGGTCACGCGCCTGCGCGAGGGACGCGGCCGGGGGCGGATCGAGCCAGGCGAGATGGGTGGCCTCCTGCACGCCCCAGGCGGAAAGTTCGAGCGCCAGCGGCACGAGATCGGCGCTGCGAATTTCCGGAATCGCCTGCGGAATCAGGCCACGCTGCGTGGTCTCGCCCCACAGCCGGTAACAGACACCGGGCGCGGTACGGCCGGCGCGACCGGCGCGCTGCTCGGCCGAGGCGCGCGAGATGCGCTGGGTCACGAGACGCGACAGGCCACTCTTCGGATCGAACTGCGGTACGCGCGCGAAACCCGAATCGACCACCACACGCACCCCGTCGATGGTCAGGCTGGTTTCGGCAATGGGCGTGGCCAGCACCACCTTGCGCCGCCCCGCTGCGCCGCCCGGGCGGATGGCACGCTCCTGCTGTTCCCACGGCAGGTCACCGTACAGCGGATAGATGTCGACATGGCTGTTCCTGAGCGCCGCCTCGATATTGCTCTGGGTGCGGCGGATCTCCCAGGCGCCGGGCAAGAATGCCAGCACGTCGCCTTCATGTTCGACGAGCGCACGCTGGATCGCCTGCGCCACCACATCAGGCAGCCGCCCTTCCGGATCGCGCGAAAGGTATTGCACGTCCACCGGATAACTGCGGCCTTCACTGGTGACGATGGGTGCATTGTTCAGCAGACGCGACACCGCCGCCCCATCCAGCGTGGCAGACATGACCAGAATCTTGAGGTCCTCGCGCAGGCCGCGCTGGCTGTCGAGGCACAGCGCCAGCGCCAGATCGGCGTGCAGGTGGCGCTCGTGGAATTCGTCGAAAATCACCAGCCCCACGCCTTCCAGTGCCGGGTCGTTCTGCAGGCGGCGGGTGAGAATGCCTTCGGTCAGCACCTCAATGCGCGTGGCCTTCGACACCTTGCTTTCGAAGCGGATGCGGTAGCCAACCGTCTCGCCAACAACTTCGTTGCGCAGCTGGCTCATGCGCCCGGCGGCGGCGCGCGCCGCCAGCCGGCGCGGTTCGAGCATGATAATGCTCTGGCCCTTGAGCCACGCTTCTTCAAGCAGCGCCAGCGGCACCAGTGTGGTCTTGCCCGCGCCGGGTGGCGCCTGCAATACCACGGCCGGATGCGCGGCGAGTGCGGCGCGCAAGCGCGGCAGGGCTTCTTCAATCGGCAGGGTCATCGGAAAATAGAACTACACGATACGGTTGCGCAGTTCGCCACGCAGGAAGGCCGCGATGTTTTCCACCACTTCGTCCGCCATGCGCTGCTGCGCCTGACGGCTCGCCCAGGCGACGTGCGGGGTCACGAGCAGGTTGGGAAGATTCGCTGTGAGCAGCGGATGATCCGCCGGTGGTGGCTCGGTGCTGAGGACATCCACCGCGGCACCGGCCAGCTGTCCGGCATGCAATGCCGCGACCAGCGCCACTTCGTCCACCACCCCGCCGCGCGCGCTGTTGATGAGTATGGCCGACGGTTTCAGTCGCGCCAGCTCGGTGGCACCGATCAAGTTGCGGGTCGCGGGCGTGAGCGGCACATGCAGGCTCACGACATCCGCCTCGGCCAGCACCTTCTCGAACGCCACACGACCGGGGCGCAGCGACGCACCACGCTGCTCGGCGAACAGCACGCGCATGCCGAATGCCGCACCGAGCTTCGCCACGGTCTGGCCAAGCGTGCCGCTGCCGACGATGCCGAGCGTGGAGCCGACCAGGTCTTCGATCGACCAGTTGAGCAGACAGAAGTTCTCGGCGCGCGACCAGGTGCCGTTCTTGGCGGCCGCGGCGTACGCGATCAGGTTGCGACGCAGCGCCAGCAGCACCGCGAACACATGCTCCGGCACGCTGTGCGTGGCATAGTCGCGCACGTTGCAGACACCGATACCGAGGCGCCGGGCCGCATCGAGATCGACATGATCGACGCCGGTGGCCGCCACGGCCACCAGCTTGAGCCGCGGCAGTTTTTCCAGCAGCACGGCGGGAAGCTTCACCTTGTTGGTCACGGCTACCGCGGCATCGGCCGCGTGCGTCAACACTTCACCGGGCGCCGTGCGCGCATGCTCTTGCCATTCGGCGGCCAGACGCGCAGCCGGAAAAGTGATGGAATCCGAGAATGTGCTGCGATCGAGGAAGGCGATTTTCATACACAAGAACCGGTCAGCATCTTACGATCTTTCTCATGGCCCGGTGAAGCCAAGTGTCATGCGTTCAAACGAGGACATCTCAACGTCGATGCGACTGCCCGGGCTAACCACGAGCGGCTCGATGATGGCGCCACAGATAATCCAGTCGCCAGCCGCGACCTGCTCGCCATGCTGGCTTAACGTCTTGGCGGCCAGCTGCACCAGTTCACCGAAGCGTTCCGGCAGGCGCAGCGGCTCGCTCGCCCGTACCGGCTGGCCATCCACATGCAGGCGCGCCTGAATCGTCTGACGCGGTGCGGACGGGATCGTATGCTGCTCGGGCCCGATCAGCACCGCGGCATGATACAGGTTGCCGCGCAACAACGCCTCGATACCGTCGAGCGGATAGGTCACATCCACCACTTCCACGGCCGGTGCAAAGGCAGCAATGGCGTTTTCGGCCTGCGCCGCATTCACATCCGCCACGACATCGCGACCCATGCGGATCGCGACCTCGACCTCTGCCTTGATCACGGCATTCGCCGGCATCCGGAAGACACCGCCCGGCGCCAACAGGCAATCGCGCCGCAGGAAACCGAGCACCGGCGCTGCCAGCCCCATGCGCTGCTGCGAAGCACGATCGTTAAAACCGATCTTCCAGCCGAGGCGGTTGCCCTGTGTCTGCACCGAGCGGCGCCACTCGGCAAGCTGGTCCTGCATGCCGCGGCGCAGCGCCGCGGTAGCTGCGTTGGACTTCCCGATAACCTGTTCATTCATCGTACGGCCTCACATTGCACTTACAGGATAATCTGGAATGACCGAGCACAACACGCTGCCCAGGCCCGATCTCGACCGGGTTCATGCGCGCAGCATCCGCCAAGCGCGCTTCAGGGTACGCGCGAGTTTTTCCAGTTGGGTGCGCCGGTAATACCCGCGATCCGCCGCGCTCATGTTCTCCAGCCGACCCTGGTACTTGAGCTTGGCCCACTGGTTGAAATCGAGTCGCTCGGCAAAGCGATAATGCAAGCGACTGAAAGGTGCGAATCCGGATTTGCGAATCACGGCCGCGCCGAAGTCGAGCAGACAGGGGTGCCGACCGTCCACCAGCAGCAAGTTGTCCTTCTTCTGCAAATCGCTGTGCGCGATGCCGCGTGCGTGCAAAGACTTGATTTGCTCCAGCAGCTCGGCAAAAAACGCTTCGCGATCGGCGATCTCGGCGTAACGCGCGGTCGCACCGTCGATGTACTCCAGCACCAGATAGCGGTTGCGCAGCAGGCCGTAGCAACGCGGCGCGGCGGGGAAGTTCATGAGCCGCTCGTACACGCGCGCCTCGTGGCGCAGCATGAGTGTGGAGATCCACTTGTGGATACCGCGACCCATGGGGGCCTTGATCACCAGGCGCCGGTCGTTGTCACGATAGAGCAGCGTTTGCCCCTGATAGCCGCGCGCCAGGCGATTCTGGCCGGTATTGAGGCTGTGTTCGATCCAGCGAGCCAGCGTGTCTTCGGAAAGACCGTCGAGGCCGTGGAGCATGCCGTGCTTCAGAGGAAGCCGAGCGCGAGATAGGCGAAACAGAGAACGAGAACGGCGATGATGGTCGGCTCGCCGTTGTGCCAGCTCTGGGCCAGCGACCATTCTCCCTGCGCGCCGGGCTGATAGGGTGTCAGCCGCGGGATGAGCGCGCGCGTTACGGCACGCCAGCGTTCCCAGGACTGGCCGAACAAACGATGCAGCACTTCGTCTTCATGTGCGATGGTGCCGGGATAGAAGAACAGACCGATCACCGCCCAGGCAAGGAAACTCCACCACAATCCGGAGGCCACGCAAAAGCCGAGCGTGATGAGGTGGTTGCCGACATACAACGGGTGGCGGACGTAACCATAGGGACCGGTTGTGGTGAGCACCCGGTCCTTCTTCACGTGTCCGGAGGCCCACAGACGCACGAGCATGCCGAGCAGCGCAAACATGGCGCCGACCAGGAACATCGAACGACCCGCCTTGCCGAGTTCGGCCGGATGCCCGAGGAAGGTGAGTACGAACAGGAAACCGACGCCGACGAACTGGCGGAAGCGGTAGCGACGATGCACAAGATCGTGTGCGAGCTTGTCAAAGCCGAGCGAGGACGGGGCCTTGAGGCGGCGGAACATGGACATGGGTGAGTTGCCCTGTGGGTTGTGCGGCGCGCCGGCGGGTTATACCAGCCGGCGCTCATGGCCGCAAATAGTAAAGGCAATGACCGGGGAAAACAATCGGCGCACACCCCGCTGCGGGTCGCGTGACCATCGACATCTCAACACGAAGACGCGAGCACACCACAGAATGTTTGCGCCTGCGACAGGGAACGGTGCTGCGGCGTGGCGTGCTCTGTCGGTCAGTTGGCCACGGCCTTCTTGCGCACCGTTTCCTTGCTGAAGGCAATAGTGCCGTCCCCGATATCCGCAACGATGGTATCGCCTGCGGCGAATTTGCCGGACAGGATCTCCTGCGCCAATGGGTTCTCGATCTGTTGCTGAATGGCGCGCTTGAGTGGGCGCGCGCCGTACACTGGATCGAATCCGGCTTCAGCCAGCTTGTCGAGTGCCGCTGGCGTGAGCGTGAAGCCCATGTCGCGCGCCGCCAGACGTTCGCGCAGATAGCGCACCTGGATTTCGGTGATGCGGTGCAGCTGTTCACGTCCGAGCGGATGGAACACCACGATGTCGTCAATGCGATTGACGAACTCGGGACGGAAGTGCTGGCCGACGATCTCCATCACCGCGGATTTCATGCGCTCGTAATTTTCCTCTCCGGCCATTTCCTGAATGGTCTGCGAACCGAGGTTCGAGGTCATGATGATGACCGTGTTGCGGAAATCCACGGTGCGCCCCTGCCCGTCGGTGAGGCGGCCGTCGTCCAGCACCTGCAGCAGCACGTTGAACACCTCCGGATGCGCCTTCTCGACCTCATCGAGCAGGATGACGGAATACGGTTTGCGCCGCACTGCCTCAGTCAGATAGCCGCCTTCCTCGTAACCCACGTAGCCCGGGGGCGCGCCGATCAGCCGCGACACCGAATGCTTTTCCATGAACTCGGACATATCGATGCGCACCATCGCCTCTTCGGTATCAAAGAGGAACGCTGCGAGCGCCTTGGTAAGCTCGGTCTTGCCCACACCGGTCGGACCAAGAAACAGGAACGAACCGTTCGGCCGGTTCGGGTCGGACAGGCCGGCGCGCGAACGCCGGATGGCATTCGACACTGCCTTGATCGCCTCGTCCTGGCCGATCACGCGTTGGGTCAAGTCCTCTTCCATGCGCAACAGCTTGTCGCGCTCACCTTCCATCATCTTGGACACTGGAATGCCGGTCCAGCGCGACACCACTTCCGCCACCTCATTCTCGGTGACGGCGGTACGCAGCAGTTTCGTCTGCTTGCCCGGCTGGGCGCCGGCCGTGGCGAGCTGCTTCTCGAGTTCCGGGATGCGGCCGTACTGCAACTCGGACATGCGCGTCAGATCGCCGGCGCGGCGCGCGGTTTCGAGTTCAAGGCGCGCGCGTTCGAGTGCTTCCTTGATGTGCTGGGAGCCGTGCACCGCGGCCTTCTCGACCTTCCAGATCTCGTCCAGGTCGGAGTATTCCTTCTGCAGCTTGGCAATCTCGCCGTCGAGCAGCCCGAGGCGCTTCTTCGAGGCCTCGTCGGTTTCCTTCTGCAAGGCCACGCGTTCGATCTTGAGCTGGATGAGTTTGCGGTCGAGCTTGTCCATGGACTCCGGCTTGGAGTCGATCTCCATGCGGATGCGCGAGGCCGCCTCGTCGACCAGGTCGATGGCCTTGTCCGGCAACTGGCGATCGGTGATGTAGCGGTGCGAGAGCACGGCGGCGGCGACGATCGCCGGATCGGTGATGTCCACGCCGTGATGCACTTCATATTTTTCTTTCAGGCCGCGCAGAATGGCGATGGTGTCCTCCACGCTCGGCTCTTCCACCAGCACCTTCTGGAAGCGGCGTTCGAGCGCCGCGTCCTTCTCGATGTACTTGCGATACTCATCGAGCGTGGTCGCGCCGACGCAGTGCAGCTCGCCGCGCGCCAGCGCCGGCTTGAGCATGTTGCCGGCGTCCATGGCGCCTTCGGCCTTGCCGGCGCCGACCATGGTATGCAGTTCGTCGATGAACAGAATGATCTGGCCTTCCTGCTTGGCCAGATCGTTGAGCACCGCCTTGAGACGCTCTTCGAACTCGCCGCGGAACTTGGCGCCGGCGATAAGCGCGCCCATGTCGAGCGACAGCACGCGTTTATTCTTGATGCCCTCCGGTACTTCGCCGTTCACGATACGCAGCGCCAGACCCTCGACAATCGCGGTCTTGCCCACGCCCGGCTCGCCGATCAGCACCGGGTTGTTCTTGGTGCGGCGCTGCAGGATCTGCACCACGCGCCGGATTTCCTCGTCGCGCCCGATCACCGGGTCGAGCTTGCCCTGCTCGGCGCGCTCGGTCAGATCAATGGTGTACTTCTGTAAGGCCTGGCGCTGGTCTTCGGCGCCGGCGTCCTGCACTTTCTGGCCGCCGCGCAGCGACTCGATGGCCTTGTCGATACCACCCTTTGACACGCCGGCCTCTTTCAGCAGCCGGCCGAGTTCGCCCTTATCCTCCAAAGCTGCGAGCACAAACAGCTCCGACGTGATGTACTCATCGCCGCGCTGCTGGGCATATTTGTCGGTGAGGTTAAGAATTTTCGACAGGTCGCTCGAGATATGCACCTCGCCGCCGCCACCTTCCACCGACGGCATCCGGTCCAGCAACTGGCCGATTTTGGAGCGCAGTGCATTGGCGTTTACGTCAGCCTTGGCGAGCAGCGGGCGCGTGGTGCCGCCGTCCTGATCCAGCAGTGCCGCCAGGACGTGCGCCGGCTCGATGAACTGGTGATCGCGCCCGACGGCCAGGCTCTGCGCCTCGGCCAAGGCCATTTGGAACTTGGTGGTAAGTTTGTCCATCCGCATGCGCTGTGCCTCGCTGGAGATCCCGGAAAATTCGTTATGCTGGGTTTATGGGGCGCGTCCGGGGTTTTTCAACCCAGCGTCCCGCTCAGGCCGTTTTTGCCCGGGGGCGAGTCGTGCGGATAGGGGAAGAGCACATCGAGCGGCAGGCTCTTGCCCGCGGTCTGGACAATGCGCGCATGCCGGCGGCGCAGTTCACGCGCATGCTGCACACCGCAGGAATGCGCGATCATGTCGATCTCGTGGTTCATGGCACGCACGTAATTGGCCACGCGCTGTGACTTCTCGCCCACTACCAGTCCGCGTTGCAGGCGCTTGTTGTGCGTGGTGATGCCGGTCGGGCACAGGTTGGTGTGGCACTTGAGCGACTGGATGCAGCCGAGCGCGAACATGAAGCCGCGCGCGCTGTTGACGAAGTCCGCACCCAGGCACAGGGCCCAGGCGGCGCGCGCCGAGGTCGCGAGTTTGCCGCTCGCCACCAGTTTGATGCGCGGCTTCAGACCCGCGGCGATCAAGCGGCTCGCCACCGTCGGCAATGCCTCCATGATCGGCAGACTCATGTGATCGGCGAGCGCCTGGGGCGCGGCACCGCTGCCACCTTCACCGCCGTCGAGGGTCAGAAAGTCGGGCGCATCCTGCAGGCCGCGCCGCAGCACGGCCTCGATCAGATCGTCGATGAATTGCTCGCTGCCGACGGCACTCTTGACGCCGACCGGACGACCGGACAGATCGCGCAAGCGCACGACGAAATCGAGTAACTCGTCCATGTTGGAGATATCCGGATGGCGGTTCGGGCTGATGGAATCGCGTCCGGCCGGAATACCGCGAATGCGCGCGATTTCCTCGGTGACCTTATTGCCCGGCAGGATGCCGCCCTTGCCGGGCTTGGCACCCTGCGAGAGCTTGATCTCGAAGGCCTGCACCTGCCGGCCAATCTCGCGGGCGCGCTGCGGCGCAAACTGGCCATCGAGATCGCGGATGCCGTATTTGGCGGTACCGACCTGGAAGATGATGTCGCCGCCGCCGGACAGATGATGTTCCGACAACCCGCCCTCGCCGGTGTTGAGCCAGCAGCCGGCCTGCGCCGTGCCGACCGACAGCGCGCGCGCCGCCGGCACCGACACTGCGCCGAAACTCATGGCGCTGCAATTGATCAGCGAACGTGCCGCAAACGGCTGCGTGCAGTAGCCTTCGCCGATGATCAGCGGCGGTGTTGGCGCACGCTCTTCTTCCTGCACCGGGAAGGCGGCGTTCACGAACAGGATCGAACCCGGCTCGCGCAGGTCGTTGGTCGAACCGAAACCGATGTTGCCGCCGAGGTCCTTGGCATTGCGATAGATCCAGGTGCGGGTCGCGCGATTAAACGGCATCTCCTGGCGGTCGCCGGCAAAAAAATACTGGCGGAAGAACTCACCCTGGCGTTCGAGGAAATAGCGCAGCCGGCCGATGACCGGAAAATTGCGGCGCACGGTGTGCTCGCGCTGCACGAGATCCTGGATGAACATCACGAGCAGAACGAGAAGCACGATGCCGCCCGCCCAACCAAGCGCCACGACAATACCGCTGAGGGTGCCGGTAATGCTTTCGATATTCACGCCCGTTCGTGCTCCTTTTCGTGCGGACGCCGGCTGAGCAGCCGCGCGAGGTTTTCGAGCAGGCGCTTCGGTTCGTTCTCGTCATAGTATAGATGTGGAAATGGCGTGAGTCGGGCGCGGGAACGCAGGAACACGGCACTGACCGTGCGCCCCGCGCCGCGCACGCCGTCGATGTGCAGCGCGTACACCGGTGCGCCGGACAGCTTCGCCAGATGCAGGATGCCGGGTTTGAGACGTGCCGGACCCTCATGATCAAGGTGGATGCGGCCATGCGGAAACAGGGCCACCACCTCGCCATGCTGCAAGGCGCGGCGCGCGGCGGCCAGCGCCCGATACGGGCTGGCCGCGCGGTCGAGCGGAATGCAACCGACTGCGCGCAGCAACCACTGCAGGCCGAAGCGTTCATATTGCTCGCGCGCAATGATGAAGCGCAACGGTCGGTGACTTGCAGCAATCAGCAGCAGTGGATCAAGACCGGAGACATGATTGGCCACGACCAGCGCCGGACCGTGCTTGGGCAACGGCAGACGCGTGACCCGCAGACGATGAAAGCGCCGGCAAAAGATGCGATTCAGACCATCCAGCGTATTGAGCCAGCCACGCCCCCAGTCGGCGATCTGGGCAGCGTTGCTGGCACGTACTACCCGGCGTACGCCCCACGCGGCGGCGAGCAGCAGCAGCACAGCGAGAATCAGGAACCAAATCCACTCAGACAAGACTGGCAACTCCCGTTAGCGCTGTGGCCCGACTAGGGCACGCAATTGGTAATTCAAGTGCGATACCCTTTGGCAGAAAGTCTTTGGGTGCGTAACATGATAAGCCATATCGGGCACTACAATAATTCAGCCCGCCACCTCAAGCGCACAGACTGACGATGCCAGCCACCAGCGAGCGCCGCCGCGAACAACGCGCCTGGTATGTCTACGACTGGGCGAACTCCGCCTTCCCGACCACGGTACTCACCGTCTTCATCGGCCCATATCTCACCACTGTCGCCCGAACGGCGGCCGATGCGCACGGCCTCGTGGACCTGCTTGGCATTCAGGTGTCCGCCGAGGCGTTCTTCCCCTATATCGTCTCGCTCTCGGTACTGCTGCAGGTGCTGTTGCTTCCGCTCCTTGGTGCGATTGCCGACTATTCGCATTACAAGAAGCGCATGTTTGCGCTGTTTGCCTATATCGGCGCCTTCGCCACCCTGGGCCTGTATTTCCTGCAAGGGACGCATTACCTGCTGGGCGGCATCTTGTTTGTCATGGCCAATCTGGGCTTCGGCGCATCCATCGTATTTTACAACGCCTTTCTTCCCGACATTGCGCTGCCGGAAGAACGTGACCACGTCTCGTCCATGGGCTGGGCACTGGGATATCTGGGCGGCGGCCTGCTGCTTGCCCTGAACCTGCTGCTCTTTGCCAAGGCCGCCGACCTCGGCCTGAGCACCACACAGGCCGTGCGCATCAACCTCGCATCCGCGGGCCTGTGGTGGGCGCTGTTCACACTCATACCGCTGCGGTTTCTCAAGCAACGCGCCCCGCTCAAGCATCTGCCGCCGGGGCAGCATTATCTGACGGTTGGACTGAAACAGCTGCGCCACACACTCGGCAAAGTGCGCACGCACCCACAGGCACTGCTCTTTCTGGTGGCATTCCTGATCTACAACGACGGCATCCAGACCGTCATCGCCCTGGCAGCAGTGTTTGGTCAGGAAGAACTGGGGCTGGGCATGGCCACACTCACCACGGCGATCCTGATGGTGCAGTTTGTCGGCATCCCGGGCGTGCTGCTGTTCAAATACATCGCCCGGGTTATCGGCGCGAAAGCGGCGATCACCATCAATCTGCTGCTGTGGATTGGCATCCTGGTTTATGCCTATCTCCTGCTTCACAGCGCGCGTGATTTTTTCATCTTGGCCGGCATGATCGCCATGGTGCTCGGCGGCAGCCAGGCGCTCAGCCGTTCCCTGTTCTCGTTGCTGATCCCGAAGGGGCAGGAATCGGAATACTTCGGCCTGTATGAAATCAGCGACAAGGGCACCAGCTGGCTCGGACCGCTGCTCTTCGGCCTCGCCCTGCAGTTCACCGGCAGCTATCGCATTGCGATCCTGTCGCTCGTCGTGTTCTTTGTGCTCGGACTGCTGCTGCTGCTGAAGCTAAAAGTGCGTGAGGGCATGCGCCAGGCCAGCGACGACACGTAACACACCACCGGCACGCTGCACGCCGCCACAGATTTCGCTACACTCCGAGCCAATGCGCCGCGGGTGGGTCCAATGGAAGTCCATACATTCTTTCTGATTCTGCTCACCATCCTGCTGTCCGCACGCGTCCTGGGCGAGCTGGCCGCGCGCCTGCAGGCGCCGCCAGTCATCGGCGAGTTGCTGGCCGGCATTCTGCTCGGTCCAAGCCTGCTCGGCTGGATCGAGCCCTCGACCGTCATCAAGCTGCTGGCCGAGATCGGCATTATCCTGCTGCTGTTCGAGGTCGGTCTTGAGACCGATGTCATGCGCCTGGTGAAGACCGGTACCAAGCCGGTGATTGTGGCGCTGGCCGGTTTTCTGCTGCCGTTTCTGTCCGGTTTCGCCGCGAGCCATTATCTGTTCGATCAGAGCCTGCTGGTGTCGCTGTTCGTAGGCGGCACGCTCACCGCCACCAGCATCGGCATCACCGTGCGGGTGCTCACCGATCTCAAGCGTCAGGGCAGCCCCGAGGCACAGATCGTGCTGGGCGCGGCGGTGCTGGACGACGTCCTTGGCGTGGTGCTGCTCGCTTTCCTCTACCAGTTTTCGGTGAGCGGCAGCGTCGAGCTCGCCGGCACCGCCAAGGTGCTGATCTTCGTGGCGCTGTTCATGGTGCTGGCGCCGCTCGCCGCCAAGCTCATGGCCGAGGTGATCAAGCGCTTTGCGCGCGTTAGCCAGATCCCCGGCCTCATCCCGACCACGGTGGTGGCACTGGTGCTGTTCTTCGCCTGGCTGGCACATGCCGTGGGCGCACCCGAAATGCTGGGCGGTTTCGCCGCCGGGCTGGCGCTGTCACGGCGCTTCTTCTTCCCCATGGGACTCACGATTGCCGCTGACCCGAAGTTCGCGCAGCGCATGGAAGACGAAATGAAGCCGATCATCCATCTGTTCACGCCAATCTTTTTCGTCATGGTCGGCCTGTCGCTCAACCTGCGCAGCATCGACTGGTCGTCGACGTTTATCTGGTCGTTCTCACTGGCACTGTTCGCACTGGCGGTCGCCGGCAAGATGGCGTCGGCATTTCTCATCCGCGAAACGTTGCACGCGCGCATTGCCATCGGCCTCGCCATGGTGCCGCGCGGCGAGGTCGGGCTGATCTTCGCCGAGCTGGGGCGATCCTCCGGGATCTTCAACAATGAACTGTATGCGGCCATGGTGCTGGTGATCGCCTTCACCACCCTGTTGCCACCATTCGTGATGAAGTGGTTCTATGGCTGCTATCGTGGGCACTTCGCGCGCCGCCGGAGCAAGGCCTGATGGACAGCCCACTCACCCTGCCGCCGCGTGCATTGATCGAAGACGATGTGCGACGCGCACTCTCCGAGGATATCGGTTCCGGTGACCTCACTGCGCAGCTGGTATCAGATGCGGAAACCCACGCCAAATTGTTGACGCGCGAGGACATGGTGCTCTGCGGCATGGCGTGGTGCGATGAGGTGTTCCGCCAGCTGGATGCACGCGTGCGCATGACCTGGTTCAAACACGATGGCGAACGCGCCATGGCCAATACGGTACTCTGCCAGCTCGACGGGCCGGCCCGTGCGCTACTCAGCGGCGAACGCAGCGCGCTCAACTTCCTTCAGACCCTGTCGGGTACTGCGACGCTCGCGGCACGTTATGCCGACGCCGTGCGCGGCACGCGTGCCAAGATTCTGGATACACGCAAGACGCTCCCCGGTTTACGGCGCGCGCAGAAGTATGCCGTCGCCTGTGGTGGTGGGCACAATCATCGCCTCGGACTGTATGACGCCATACTCATCAAGGAAAATCACATTGCCGCGGCCGGTTCGGTGACCGCCGCGCTCACCCGGGCGCGCGCCGCCGTGACGGCGGACATCCTGGTCGAGATTGAGGTCGAGAATCTCACACAACTGCGCGAGGCATTGGCTGCCGGCGCCACGCGTATCCTGCTCGACAACTTCGACCTTGAACAGTATACAGCCGCTGTCCGCGAAACCGCCGGGCGTGCCACACTCGAGGCCTCCGGCGGCATCACACTCGACAACATTCGTGCCATCGCCGAAACCGGAGTGGATTTCATTTCGGTCGGCGGTCTGACCAAGCACCTGCGTGCCATCGATCTATCGCTGCGCTTTCAGCCACATTGACCGCCCTCCTCCGGCGTTATCGGTCCAACCTCCCAGCAGACTCTGTCATGATGACGTCGTCATGGAGTCGAGTTGTCCGGTTCAGATAGAACGACTAGGCTTACAGGAGGCATAAAGGCAATCGGGGCTGGTCTGCGCCAGGCACCGCGCACGAGATGAAAACAAAAATCGAGGTTCATGACCTCCGCAAGGGGATGTTCGTCAGCGAGCTGGATCGTCCCTGGCTCGGTACGCCGTTTCTGTTCCAGGGTTTTGAGATTCAGACCGACGAAGAGCTGGAGCAGCTGCGCAAGCTCTGCCAGTACGTCTATGTGTTGAGTGGCGACGCGCTCGCGCGCACGGCGGAGCGCCACGCAAGATCCGGGGCCGGCGCGCCACCTGCAACACGCGCGATCACGCCGCTCAACATCGCCTACGCCGTCACCGAAACCTCGAGCCGGGAGATCCCGCGCAACGGCCTGCCGCCCAGCCTGTACCCCGACCTGACGCCGGTTGAAGAAGAGCTGCAGCAGGCGCTGGAGGTCGAGCGCAGCGCGCGCGAAACCATTTACTCCATTCTTGACGATGCGCGTCTCGGCCGCAGCGTCGATACGCCACGTGCCAAGAAAGTCGTCGGCCAGATGACCGAGAGCATCATCCGCAACCCGGACGCGCTCGTCTGGCTCACCCATCTTAAAAAGAAGCATGAGTACACCGCACTGCACAGCCTGCGGGTGTGCGTGTTGGCGCTCGCCCTCGGTCGACATCTCGGCTACGGGCCGGACACGCTCAATATCCTTGGTATCGGCGCGCTGCTCCATGACATCGGCAAGCTGCGCGTACCGATCGAAATTCTCGACAAGCCCGAAGCACTTACGCGCGAAGAGTTCGAAATCATGAAACTGCACGTGCCGAACGGTCTCAAGATCCTGGAGAGCGCGGAAGGTTTTCCGGCCCATGCCCTGGAAGTGGTCGGCCGGCATCACGAGCGTTACAACGGCAATGGTTACGCCTTCGGCCTGAGCGGTGACACCATTGGCGAGTTCGGACTGATCAGCGCCATCGTCGATACTTATGATGCCATCACCAGCGACCGCTCCTATCACCTGAGCCTGTCCGCGGCCGACGCCCTCAAGATCATCTACGAGGGGCGCCAGAAGGCCTACCACCCGTGGCTGACAGAGCAGTTCATCCAGTGCATGGGGATTTTTCCGATCGGCAGCATCGTCGAGCTGAGCACCGGCAGCATCGGTGTGGTGATCACCGCCAATCGCGCCCGCCGTCTGCGCCCGCGCGTGGCATTGGTCCTGTCGCCGGAGAAACAGCCGTACACACCCGCCAACATCGTCGACCTCATGACTGTTACGCACGATGCCCATGGCAAACCGGTCGAGATCAAGAACATGCTGCCGTCCGGCGCGTTCGGCATCAATCCCACCGATTATATTCCCCTGCACCGCTGATAAATCAGTGGCAAGTTCATCGTGATGAGTGAGAAGTTCATATCGCGGCTTCGCCGCGCCCTTCAACTCATCAGTTCGAACTCATCACTCACAACTGACTTACCGGTATAGCTTGCGCCGAAACAGGTCCTGGCGCGGGCTCACCACGCGGTCGAGGAACAACAGGCCATCGAGGTGGTCGATCTCGTGTTGCACGGCACGCGCTTCGTAACCTTCGCAATCAAACTCCCGCCATTGCCCGTCAACATCCCGGGTGCGCACGCGTACCGACTGCGCGCGCACCACGCTGCCGGTGTAATCCGGCACCGACATACAACCCTCCCGCCCCTTGACCTCGCCGGCGCGCTGGATAATCTCGGGGTTGATCAGGCGCAAACATCCGTGTTGCGGGATTTTGGGTTTCGACGACACATCAACAATCGCGATGCGGAACAGGTGATTGACCTGCGGCGCGGCAATGCCGACCGATCCCGGGCCGGCGCGCATGGTTTCTTCGAGATCAGCGAGAAAGGCGTGCAATGTCGCATCGAACACCGTCACCGGTGCGGACACCTGCTTGAGCCGCGCATCCGGGTATTGCAGGACGTCGAGTACCGCCATCGCCTCACCCGATCAGGGTGTCGAGGGCCGTAACACGCACTTCGGTGCCACCGGCACGCAGTGGCGCGATGGCTTGCTCTACCGCACTAACACCTTCCGCCGCGTAGCCATCAATCAGCATGATATAGATTGGCCGCGCGTCCGTGCCGCCGACGTCCGTGTTCAGATCGAGGATATTGAAACCGGCGGCCGCCAGCGCCGCGGTCGCCTGCGCGACAATGCCCGGCCGGTCGGCGCCATACACCGTCACCTGCACGTTCGGTTCCACATGCCGGTGCAGCTCGGCATGAATCGGATCGATGTGCAGTCGCAAACCGAATGCATCGGTCATCGGACGCGCCAGCTTCTCGATGGCTGCGGCATCTGCCCCCTCGACCATGAGCATGATGCTGAAGTTGCCGCCGAGCCGCGCCATTGACGCCTCGCCCAGGTTGCAACCGCCGCGAAACAGCGCCTCGGTCAATTTCGCCACAATGCCCGGATGGTCGGCGCCAACCACCGTCAGCATGTGCCAATGCGCGTCGTGTCTTGCCGGTGCGGACATCGTGCCCCCTGTTCGCCGATTCAGTGCAGCGTGGCGTGCGTAAAATAGATAAGCGAGACGCCGGCTGCGATCAGCACCACCTGTTGCAGGGTCACCAGCGGTTCGAGACGCTTGTGCAGACCCGGTATCAGATCGGCGACCGCGATATAGATGAAGCTGGACGCCGCCACCGCCAGCACATAGGGCAACGCCGCCTGCGCGAGGCCGAGCGAGAAATAGGCCAGCACCCCGCCGATCACCGTGGTGCAACTCGACAGCACATTGTAGAAGAACGCCTTGCCGCGGCTGAAACCGCTGTGCAGCAGAACGGCAAAGTCGCCCACTTCCTGCGGGATCTCGTGCGCCGCCACGGCCACCGCGGTGACGATGCCAAGATGCAGGTCGGTGAGAAACGCCGCCGCGATCAGCACCCCGTCGACAAAATTGTGCACGCCGTCACCGATCACGATGAGATAGCCGGCGGCCGAGGCACGCTGTTGCGCGTGATCATGTGCGTGCACATGGACTATACCCAGCGTACTACCATGCACTTCACACTCGTCCGTATGGCAGTGGCGCCAGAGGACCAACTTCTCGAGCAGAAAGAACACCAGCAGTCCAAGCAGCACCGTGCCGGTGATGACGTGCACATCGCTGACACCGGGCGCCTCCAGCGCATGCGGCAGAATGGCCAGGAAGGCGGCACCCAGCAGCGCACCGATCGCGAAACTCACCATGGGCTGTAACGCGCGTGTGCGCGTGGGTTCCGGCAACAGCAGGAATACGGCCGCGGCGAGCACGCTTAGCACACCCCCCAGCAGGGTGAAAAGAATAATCCAGACCAGCAGGCTCATGAAAAATGATTGTTGTGATTAGACCGGATAGGCATCATACCCGCTGGCCGGTCGCAGCGTCATTCGCCGGTAAGCCAAATGAGCGACGCCATTCGGCCGGTGGCGCCATCGCGCCGGTAGGAGAAAAAGCGCGTACTGTCAGTCACCGTGCAGAACCCGCCGCCATACACTGCCGTGACACCGAGGCGTTGGAGCCGCTGACGTGCGAGTTGGTAGATATCCGCCAGGAATTTCCTCTCGCGCCCGGCACGGAATGCCTGCGCCGCCTGTGCGTCGTTTTGACTGAAGGTCGCGCGTACCTCAGGCCCAACTTCAAAGCTTGCAGGTCCAATCGCCGGCCCAAGCCAGGCGAGCAGCTCACTCCCCGGAACGCCCAAGGCCTGCAATCCGGCTTCGATCACCCCGCCTGCAAGTCCCCGCCAACCGGCATGCAGCGCCGCGACTTTCGTGCCCTCACGATTGCACAGCAGCACTGGCAGGCAATCGGCGGTGAACACCACACACACCGCGCCCGGCTGTGCCGCAAACGCGCCGTCCGCCTCTGGCTCCACACCGACCTGTGCGGCATCCACCACGACTACGCCATGCACCTGCTTGAGCCATACCGGCTCGGCCGGGAGCGCGAGCACGGTGCACAGGCGCGCGCGGTTCGCGAGCACCGCTGCCGGATCGTCGCCGACATGGGCAGCGAGGTTGAAGCTGTCGTAGGGCACGCGGCTCACGCCGCCGCTACGGGTTGTCACCGCAGCGCGGACATTCGCGGGCGCGGGCCAGTCGGGGAGGATGAATTGTGGTTCAGTCATTCGCTATTCTGTGTCGGGTGCGCTGAGCGCACCAACTTTCCTTTCGTCATTCCGGCGAAAGCCGGAATCCAGGGTTTACATGGAATCGCCTGCGGCGATGCTTGAACCGCTAAGGTGCCGCTCGCCGCGCGGCGGCGGGTTACTTTCTTGTCGCGACAAGAAAGTAACCAAAGAAACGCCCACCCGGTCGCTTCGCCGGCTCTTCGAGCCGGTTCCCTGCGCTCCTCGCTTAAGCCGGGCGCTGCGCAACTCGCCCGAATCAAAAAACGATTCGGGCTCAAACAGTGCTCGCGCACTGCTCCGGCTTAAGCTGCGGTGCTCGGCGAGCTCCGACGGGGAAAGGTCAACAGCAACAGCAACATCCGGCGTAATTCGCGATGCTCATTGCGCTCTGAGCAGGCTAACTACCTAGCAATCAATTTCCAGATATTTCCGTCCCAGTCACTCATGAAATATGAGTACACGAAAACCATTACGGCAAAAACCATTGGAAATAAGTAATCGGTATACTCACTACGCCTCATTAGAAAATCGTAATACGTCTTGATCAATTCTTTCCAGTAAAACCGCAGATCAATCTCTTCCCAGTCATGTACCACACTGCGCCCGCCTTGAGAGTCTTTTTTCTGAATTCCAAGTTGTGCGCAAATTCGGAAAAACGATTCACGCCTCACGTCTTGATAATGCCTGTATCCATTATCAGATGATGACTTGCCTATCTGTTCAGATTGCGTAAGGAGGTTAAGTTTAAACTGGATAGCCCCTGTTAACCGACCATTCACTTCCCTTTTGACAAGAGCCGCACCTTCTTGTTTGTAATATTGATGATACCTGTAGAGAAACCACCACCACACAAACCAAAGTGCAAAGTATAGTCAGAAAGCCGTCACCTGAACCTTTTACTGAGTCTGGCATAGCATCGTGAATAGAAATTCATTTATCGAGAATAAAGGAGACGGCTCATAAGTCGCTCGGCGGATTTCCACCCTGCATGCCTAACCCAACCTCCGCAAACTATACCCCGCTTTTCGATGAAAGGTGTTGCTGTTGACGTTGGGACCCGTAGCCGCCGCCGAGCATCGCAGCCTCGGCCGAGGGAAGTCGCGAGCCGGTGTCTGAGCCGAGCGCGATAAAGAAGCCCTGCTCGCTACGCTCGCTCGTCTTGTCACTTACTTACGCGTTCGGCGAGTTCGGCTCGCGCCCGGTCGAGGCGAGAAGCGCAGGTGTTTTTAGGCGGCTCCGGGGCGTGCTTTCTTTGGGTTACCTTTCTTTGCACGAGCAAAGAAAGGTAACCCGCGGCCGCGCGGCCAGCGGCATCATTGCTTTTCAGGCATCGCCGCAGACGATTCAACACGGTGCGCAAGCGCACCCTACACGAATGCTCCCCTCACCCTACCCTCTCCCGGAGGGAGAGGGGAAAAGAATCAGCTGAACAACCGCATCGCCGTGGCGCTGCCGGGAATAATCCCGCGATTGGTCATCTCGGCGGTGAGCCGCTCGATCTGGGTGCGGATCACCATCAGGCCCTGATCGGTGAGCAGATGATGCTCGTGGTCTTCGAGGCGGCCATCGAGCTTCTCGCACAAGCCCTTCGCGATCTGCACCATCTGCTCGAACACCCGCACCGGTTGGTAGGCACAGGGCACGTTCATAAAGAGTGTCAGGCCCTGGGTGCGGAAGCGGTCCACGTTGGCCGGATCGAACTCGCCCGGCTGGTAGAGGTTAGCGAGGCTGAACAGGTGCCGGCAGCCGAGTGCCTGGTCGTTTTTCTTGTGATAGATGTTCATGGCACCGAACTGTAGGCCGAACTGACGTGCCACCTGGTCGATGGCGCGCCCGCTGAAGCCGGTCGGACCGTTTGCGAGGATGTCGATACTGGCGAGCACATCGTTGGTCTCGCAGAACTCATCCAGTTCGCGCGCCTTCTCCAGCGCCTCTTCAAACGGCATGGAGAACTTGGTCGGACGTTGCAGGGCATCAGCCAGCTTGAGGCTGAGCTGGGTAAAGGTGTTGAGTTCGGACTCGCCGATCGGGCCCTTGCTGTCCACCAGCTGGACGCTGAGCGCGATGCTGCGGTACTGGGCGTTCTCCGGATCGGTTTCGAGGTTCGACCACAAGCCGGTCTTGTAACCGAGGCCATAGAGGTGACGCGGTTTCTCCAGCAGGTATTCGTTTTGCCTGTAGATGCCGAGCGCCGCGTCGCGGGTAACCGGCCCCTTGCCGGGCAGGGTCACGACGTAATCAATTTTTTCGTCCGGCATGTTTTGGCGATTACCGCCCTGCGCCGCCAACACCTCCGGGTCTTGCAACCCGAGACTCAGGTCGAGCGGCATGAGCGCCGCCTGCTCGTAGTCGTTCAATTGTTCGTACAGGACGGCATCGGCAGAAATCTCTGCCACCGGGGGGACGGCGACATCGGTTTTGAGAAAGCGATTCGCCTGCTCATGCGGCGGTCCAGGATTGATATCGAGGCCGGTGGTGGCGGGCGCATGACGTACGCGGGTAATGACAGCCGGCGCTGCGGCCGTGCCACTATTCGCAGCCAAGCGCCGACGGCTGAAGCGCACCCTTTCGTAGGTAGTTAGGGCGACAACCCCGATGATGATGCATCCGATCAGCAGTAAGGCCAGTTGCAGCTCCATCCTGCTCCATCCACGAGTGGATTAAGGTCACGTCTGCAATGACGCAGCCTGACAATTACTGGGCGACCATCTCCAGTGCCTGCTCAACATCCACGGACACCAGGCGCGACACACCCGGCTCCGACATGGTGACGCCCACGAGCATCTGGGCGATCTCCATGCTGATCTTGTTGTGCGTGATATACACCAGCTGGGTCTTCTCCGACAGCGCCTTGAGCATGTCCGAGTAGCGCAGCACGTTGGCGTCGTCGAGCGGCGCGTCGACCTCGTCGAGGAAGCAGAACGGCGCCGGGTTGAGTTCGAACAGCGCGAACAGCAAGGATACCGCGGTCAGGGCCTTCTCGCCGCCGGACAGCAGATGAATGGTGCTGTTGCGTTTGCCGGGCGGACGCGCCATGACGCTCACGCCGGTATCGAGGATGTCCTCGCCACTGAGCTCCAGGTAGGCATGCCCGCCGCCGAACAGCTTCGGGAAAATGGTCTGGAAGGCGGTGTTGACCTTGTCGAAGGTTTCCTTGAAACGCGTGCGCGTCTCGCGGTCGATTTTCCGGATCGCATCCTCGAGCGTGTTGAGGGCCTGGTTCAGATCCTCCGACTGTTTGTCGAGATACTCCTTGCGCGTGGATTGCTCCTGATATTCGTCGATCGCGACCAGATTGATCGGCCCGAGGCGCTCGATCCTGGCGGTAAGCTCATCGAGGCGTGTGTGCCAGGCATCTCCTGTGGCCTCGGTTGGTGTGTCGGCCAAGACCTGCGCCGGCTCGCTGCCGGCCTCGCGCACTTGCTCGGCGAGGGTGTCGCGCCGCACGGACAGCTCCTGCCGGCCGATGCGCCCATGCTCGAGGGCCTCGCGCGCCTTCTCGATCTGCTGTTCCTTGGCGTGGCGCGCCTGCTCCTGCTCGCGCAGCTGGGCATCGAACTCGGAAACCGCGTGGCGTGCCATGTTCATGCGACCCTCAATCTCAAGGCGCCGCGAGAGCGCGGTATCCAGCTGACTCTTGAGTTGAAGTTCAGGCTGTGCGTCGGCGGACAACAGGGTCGCCAGTTCGGTACGCCGGTCGGTGAGATGCTTGAGTTGTCCTTCGAGACGCGCAATGCCCTGTTCGGTGGAACTCAATGCGGTGCGCAGGGTTTCGCGTTCGATCTCGAGTTGATGCAGACCTTCGCTGGCGCCGCTCGCGGCGCTGCGCGCCGCTTCCAGCGCCGTGCGCAGATTGTCGCGCGTGCCAATGAGTTGCGCGCGCCGCTCATTCAATGTGCCAACCTGTCCTTCTGCCGAGCGCAGCAACGCACGGGCATTTTCGATCTCGCCCTGGGCATGCGCCAACCGCGTATTGATATCAGACAGTTCCTGTTCGATCTGGCTGCGGCGTGCCTGTTGCTGGCCGAGGCTCGCCTCTTCGTGGCCGAGACGCGCATGAAACGCGGCGCGTTCGCGGTTGAGTTCATTCAGCACACGCCGGCGCTCGTCGCGCTCGGTCTCGAGCGCCGTGATCTGTTGCTGCGTTTCACTGAACTGCGTCTGGGCACTGCGTAACTGCCCATCCAGCTCCGCCAGCGCGCGCGTCAGGTGTTCGATCTCGCGCTCCCGGCCGAGCACACCGGCGCGCTCGCTCTCGCGATCGGTCACCGCAATCCAGTTGCGTCCGACCCAGGCACCGGAGCGGGTCACCACGGATTCGTGCGGCGCCAGCTCCGCGCGCATGCCCATGGCGTCGGCCAGTGACTCGGCGACATAAATACCGGCCAGCAACGGCGCCAGGTCGGCATGGGTGCGTAACTTGCTGACCAGCGTCGGCCAGCGGCCGTTCGCGCCAGCGGCCGACGCGGTGTCGGTCTCGAACAGCGTCAAATCAGCCTTGTGCAGATTTTCGATTTCGCCGGCATAGGTATCAAGGCTGTCCACACACACCGCCGCGAGATCGGAGTCGAGTACACGCTCCACCGCTTTCTCCCAGCCGGATTCCGCGGCCACCAGGCCGGCAAGCCGCGGCGCCTGGGAAAGTTGGCGCTGCGCCAGCCACTGATTGAGTGTCGCGTCGTGCGTGCCGAAGGCCGCCGATTGCAGTTCGCGCAGACTCGCAAGGCGCGCCTCGCTCTTCTGCTTGTGACCGCGCTGCTCCTCGATACGCGTGTTCATCGCGTCGAGCCCATTGCGTCCGTCGCGAATGCGCGCCTCGATGTTTTCGAGTTCCTGCTCGCGCGTCACGAACGCGGCATCATGCTCCGCGCCCTCGCGTCGCCGCGCCTCGATATCGATCGCGCCGAGCGTCTCTTCGAGCGCACGTAGTTCGGAGGTGAGACGGCCCTGGCGCTCCTGCAGGTGCGCGATGTGACCCTCCAGACTCTTGATGCGCGCACCTTCCACATCGCGCACGCGCGCCGGCTCCGCCGACTCGCTGCCGAAGCTGTCCCAGGCGTTCTGCCATTCCTGCATGGCCTGTTCGGCGGCACGCAGCGCCGCGCTGGTCTGGTCGCGCTGCGTCTGGCGTTCGTTCAACAGTGGCGCACTGTGTTCGATTTTTGTGCGCAACTCGGCCAGGTGTGTCTGATCGGCACGCAGATGGTGACTGGCCTCTTCCCACGAACGATTCACCTGCTCCTGCTCGCGCTGGTGCTGTTCGCGCGTGTCGCGCGCATGCGCGATGGCCTGCTCGATGTTGTTCACCTCGGCGCCGGCCGCGTAGAACTCGCCCTGCACGTGGTTGAACTTGTCGTTCGCCTCGGTCTGGGCGACACGCAGGCGTTCGATCTCGGCCTCGATGGCGCGCAACTCGGCGATAATGCCCTCGAGCTCGGTTTCCTTGGCGCTGATGGCGGTGTCGTGACCGCGTACTTCTTCATCCAGGCTGCGCCAGCGCAGACTGAGCAGCTGGGCGCGCACCGTGCGCTCTTCTTGTTTTAACTCCTTATAACGTTGTGCGGCGCGCGACTGGCGTTGCAGGCGGTTGAGTTGGGTCTCGAGTTCCTTGCGAATGTCCTCGACGCGCGACAGATTCTCGCGTGTGTGCTTGATGCGGTTCTCGGTTTCGCGCCGGCGCTCCTTGTAGCGCGACACGCCCGCGGCTTCTTCAAATAGCCCGCGCAGATCCTCCGGCTTGGACTCGATGATGCGCGTCACCATGCCCTGCTCGATGATCGAGTAGGCATGCGGGCCGGCGCCGGTGCCGAGGAACAGATCAATGATGTCCTTGCGCCGGCACTTGGTTTTATTCAGGAAATAATCCGACTGACCGTCGCGCCCGGCCTCGCGCCGAATGGACACCTCGGCGAACGCCGCGAACTGCCCGGGGGCGCTGCCATCGCTGTTGTCAAAAATCAGCTCGACCGAGGCCTTGCCCACCGGGTTGCGCGCGGTCGAGCCGCTGAAGATCACATCCGCCATGGAATCGCCGCGCAGATGTTTGGCGGAGCTCTCACCCATCACCCAGCGCACCGCATCGATGATGTTCGATTTGCCGCAACCGTTCGGGCCAACGATGCCGATCAGGTTGGCTTCTACGGGAATGCTGATGGGATCGACGAACGACTTGAAACCGGCGAGCTTGATCTTCTTGATGCGCATTACGTTTGGAATACACTCTTGGTGGGTTACACTTTGAAATTGATAAGGATTCGGCAGCTGCAACGCTAACACACGGAACCCCACGATGCCTACCCAACCCTCCAAGCAACTGGAGACTTTTGAGAACCCGAATCCGGAGCGCGATTATACCATCGAGATCAGCATGCCGGAGTTCACCTGTCTGTGTCCCAAGACCGGACAGCCGGACTTCGCCACCCTGTACCTGGACTACATTCCGGACCGCAAGTGCGTCGAGCTCAAGTCCCTGAAGCTCTACATTTGGTCGTTCCGCAACGAGGGCGCCTTCCACGAGGCCGTCGCCAACCGGATTCTGGGCGATCTGGTGGCGGCCACGGCACCGCGCTACATGCGCCTGCGCGCCGAGTTCTACGTGCGCGGCGGCATCTACACCACGGTTACCGCCGAGCACCGCAAGCCGGGTTTTGCCAGCCCACCCCCAGCGCCACGCACCGACGAGCAGAACACCGTGCGCGTCGAGCTGGCCGGCCATGAGCCGCCCGCGCCGGAACGCAACACGACGCCCGGCCGCAGCCGCGCAGAAAATGCCCCGACCGGCAGCCGCTTCCGCATGTTGGCACGGGCGCGCTACCCGAATGAATCAGCTGAAAACGACGAATCCAAGCCCACAGCGCGCGCGCCGGTGCGCAGTGCCACAACGCCGCCGCCGGCCTCTCCCGCCCCTGCCCCGCGCAAACCGGTCTATGTGGGTATCGATCTCGGCACGTCCAGCTGCCGGGTGATAGCGATCGATGAAAAGGGCGACTTGCTCGCCCAGGCCGGTGCACCCATTCCGCTGCCGAAAAAAAGCGAACACCAGATCACCCAGGATCCGCTGCTGTGGTGGAAGGCAACGAGCGCCAGCCTCACGCAGCTCTTCAAGGAAATCGGACCGGATCGGGTCGCAGCCCTGGCCGTGGACGGCACCTCCGGCACCCTGCTGCTGTGCGACGCCAAGGGCGTACCGCTGACACCGGCGCTCATGTACAACGACGCGCGCGCCGTGGCCGAAGCCGAAAGCCTGCTCGAGTGCGCCGATCCGAAATCTGGTGCGCACGGGGCAAGCTCCAGCCTCGCCAAGCTGCTGTGGCTCAAGAACAAAGGTCTGGATCGCAAGGCCGCCTATGCCCTGCATCAGGCCGACTGGATTGCCGGCATGCTCACCGGCCGCTTCGGGCACAGCGATTACAACAACTGCCTCAAGCTCGGCTACGACGCCGAGGACCTGTGCTGGCCAGACTGGCTGGGCACGCTGGGCATCAACCAGGGTCTGCTGCCAGAGGTGCACAAACCGGGCGACAACCTCGGCACCGTAAGCTCGGACATGGCCAAAACCTTCGGCCTACGGCCGGACACGCAAATATTGGCCGGTACCACCGACGGCGTAGCCGCCTTCCTGGCCGCCGGCGCCACCCGACCCGGGCACGCCGTAACCGCGCTCGGATCGACCCTGGTACTGAAGCTCCTGTCCGACAAACCGGTCTTTGCGGCCGAGCACGGCGTGTACAGCCACCGGCTGCTGAACCGCTGGCTGGTGGGCGGCGCCTCAAATAGTGGCGGGGCGGTACTGTTGCAGTATTTCAAAATCGAACAGATGCGCGAGATGACACCGCAACTCGACCCGGAACATCTTACCGGCCTCGAATACTATCCACTGCCGGGGATGGGTGAGCGTTTCCCCATTAACGACCCGAACATGCAACCGATCCTTGAACCGCTGCCGGGCGACAGCATCAGCTTCTTCCAGGGTATGCTCGAAGGCATCGCCGGCATCGAGGCACACGGCTACCAGCTGTTGCGCAAACTCGGCGCACCCAAGGTCAGCGAGATCCGCACCACCGGCGGTGGTGCCCAGAATCCAGCCTGGACGAAAATTCGTGAACGGATTGTCGGCGTGCCCCTCAAGCCGGCGCATTCCGAACTCTCCGCCTACGGTGCTGCCCTGCTGGCGGCCGGCCAGATCAGCAAGAAGATTCATTAAGTCATTCTGGAATAGGCGCTTAGCCGGTCGTCACGACACCCTGAACAGGGGGCCGATCATCGGCTACGCTTTGAGACGAAGGCGGGCCACCAGCGTCTTTGGATACTCATCGACTAGCAGTGCAGAACGACGGCATGGACGCACACCGACCCGCCACCTGATCGCAAACAACACAGCTCAAACAGGTCATGGAAAAGCTCAGTCCGACTGTGCGCGAATCACGCGATCCGTTAACCGGGCTGCTCGACCGCACGACCTTCCGGACACGCTTGGAAGCGGAACGCGAACGCAGTGCGCGCACGCACCGTCCGTTCGGACTCATCCTCTTTGACGTCGACAGATTCAAGGTCGTCAATTACGGATTCGGCGAACAGCACGGCGATGCCTTGCTGGTGACGCTGGCCGAACTGACGCACAACACGCTGCGTCCCACAGACAGCACGAGCCGCTGGGGCGGCCAGGAATTCCTCTGTCTTCTGCCCAATACCGGCAAGGCCGCCACCGAGGAATTGGCCGAACGTGTGCGCAGCGCCATCGAAACGGCCACGGTGAGTCATGCCGAGGTGGAGCTGCGCGCCACCGCCAGCTTCGCCACCGCCTGCTACCCGGAGGACGGTGACAGCACCGACCAACTGCTGGCCGCGCTCGGCGCGGCGCTGCACCAGGCCAAAGCCACCGGACGCAACCGCGTAGTGTCGGCCAGCGCCCTGCGTCCGCAGCTGTTTGGCCTCGGACGTCTGCTGAGCCAGGCAGTGCGCGACGGACGGGTAGTGCCCGCCTATCAGCCGATCGTGGATCTCAAATCCGGCAAGATCGTGGCAGAAGAAGCGCTGGCGCGCATCGTCAGCCCGAATGGCCGCATCATCCCGGCCAGCGCCTTTATCGAGGCGGCCCGCGAGTTGCAACTGTCTTATCAGCTCGATCGCGCCATTATTCTACAGACCTTCTCGCACTGCGTGGCGGCACTGCAACACAACACACCGCTGGCGCACTTCGTGAACATTTCTGGCAATCTATTGCGCCACCCGGAAGTGGTGGCGGAATTGCTCGCGGTGGCGGCCAGGAGCTGTACCCTGTACGCAGATTGGGCTGGCCCGATGCGGCCGATCGTCATCGAGGTAACCGAACGCGACATGGTTGATGACCTGGCAGCGGCGCACAACATGCTGAAACCATTCCTCGATTTTGGCATGCGTCTGGCACTCGACGACTTCGGCAGCGGTTACTCCTCTTATAAGTATCTTGCCGACCTGCCCTTTTCGTTCCTCAAGATTGAGGGCAGCCTGATCCGGCGTGTGGCGGAACCACGTGTGCGCACTATCGTGCAAGGCATACAGCGGACCGCCGCCGATCTCGGCCTCATCACGCTCGCAGAATACATCGAGGACGAACAGATCGCGGACATCGTGCGTGACATTGGTATCGACTGGGGCCAGGGTTACCACTTCGGTAAACCGGCACTCTCCCAAACGGACCGGTACGCCAAATAACCGCGCCCAGCGGCACTTCTCAAAATGGCATGGTACCACCTGTTGCTGCCAGATAGCGCAGCGGACCCGGCAACAACTAACTGATACGTAAGCCGTAATCTCCATTTCGAACCCAATTTTCGGCACGCGTCGCCGAGCCAGGCATATAACTTGCTTAACCTGTGTAGTCGCTACGGGTGATTGTTTATCTATACTTTTGAGTTCCTGCCTTATGTTTCGGGCAGAAAAGCCGATATTCAGTCGAAGACAACTTCCGTACAGAGATGTTTGGCCGACCGACGGGCGTCAACGCTTGCGGGAATCGCCTGCTGTTCTGGGAGATGGTCAAACGGGACAAGGATTTTAAGGACAGTCAAGAAACGATGACCCGCATCTTGATCATCGACGATCAATCCACGAGTCGACAGATCCTCGAGGAACTGGTGGCGTCCCTGGGCGATGAGATCGCGACCGAGAGCTTTGCCGATCCGTTGGCCGCGCTGGCGTGGGCACACACCAATCCACCCGACCTGGTGCTGACAGATTACAAAATGCCGCGTATGGATGGCGTGGAGTTCACCCATCGCCTGCGTGTTCTCTATCCGGATGTCCCGCTGGTAATGATTACCAGCATGGAGGACCGGGAAATCCGCTACCAGGCGCTGGATGCCGGTGCCACCGATTTTCTCACCAAACCGGTTGACCATACCGAGTGTCGGGCCCGTTGCCGCAACCTGCTCACCTTGCGTCAGCAACAGCTCATTATCCTGGATCGCGCCCGCTGGCTGGAAGACCGAGTGCACCAGGCCACCCAGGAAATCCGCACGCGCGAACAGGAGACCCTGCTGCGACTGGCCAAGGCCGGGGAATACCGCGACGAGGAAACTGGCTGCCACATCTTGCGCATGGCACGGTACTCCTCACTGATCGCCGAACGCCTCGGTCTGTCCGAAGAGGAGCGGCATGTCATCGAAACCGCGGCACCGATGCATGACATTGGCAAGATCGGCACGCCGGATCACATCCTGCTCAAGCCGGGCAAACTCGATGCCGAAGAGCTCGCCATCATGCGCACCCATGCGCGCATCGGTTACGAAATCCTCAAAGACAGCCCCTCGAAATATCTCCAGATGGGCGCCGTGATTGCACGCGGCCACCACGAGAAATTCGATGGCAGCGGCTACCCAGACGGTCTGACAGGCGAGGCGATCCCGCTGCCGGCCCGCATTGTGGCGGTAGCCGATGTCTTCGATGCCCTGACCTCGGAACGCCCCTACAAACGAGCCTGGTCGATTCAGGATGCACTTCAGTATTTGCAGACGGAACAGGGACGGCATTTCGATCCATCCTGTGTTCAGGCCTTTCTGGCGCAGCTCGACAAGGTTCTGCATATCCGCCGGCAGTTGCAGGATTTGCCGCCGGTTCGCAACGGGTAACGATATGACCACGCACAGCGCGCATCCTCGCTCTCTTTGGGCATTTCTAGTTTCCATTCGGAAACGATTGAAAAATCGCCCGGATAGTGAGCACGAGCAGGCCGCCATCCGCGTAGGCATGGGCATCGGCATTCTCGTCTACCTGCACCTGGCCCTCTCTACGGATGGAGGGATTCAACCAGATGAATGGAAGCTCCTGCTCTCGATCCTAAGCTTCCTCCCATTATCGCTGCTCATTCTTCTAGGCATCATTATCAGACCCGGAGTATCCGCAGTACGACGACTTATGGGCATGGTGATCGATATCGGTTTTGCAACCTATATTCTGTTTGCGATGGGTAACATTGGTAGTCCACTGGTTGTCGTGTACCTGTGGGTTACTTTCGGCAACGGATTCCGGTATGGCGATCGATACCTGGGCATCTCGGCACTGTTGAGCGTGTGTGGCTTCACGCTCGTGCTAAACACAAGTAACTACTGGTCCGAGCACCGCACCTTGGGCGTCGGCCTGCTGATCGGTCTCGTGGTGCTGCCGCTGTATGTATCCACCCTGATACGTCGACTGAACTCCGCCTTGAAGCGCGCCGAGGAAGCGAGTCGGGCGAAGAGTCAATTTCTGGCCAACATGAGTCACGAAATCCGTACTCCGTTGAATGGTGTGATCGGCATGATCCATCTGCTCATGGAAACGCCGCTCAATCCTGAACAAAAGGATAGCGCCCAGACCATCCAGGCCTCGGCGCGCACCCTGCTTTCGCTGATCGAGAACATTCTGGACATCTCCAAGATCGAGGCCGGCAAAATGGTCCTGGAGACCACCGATCTCGACCTGCATGCCCTGATCCACTCTACCGCGGCGATGCTTGCGCCCCAGGCGCGCGCCAAGGGGCTGGAGCTCATTGTGCATATCGCGCCGGAAACCCCGTTTCTGCTGCGCGGCGACCCGCTGCATCTGCGTCAGGTGCTGATCAATCTGATCGGGAACGCCATCAAGTTCACGGAAAAAGGCAGTATCGAGGTCCGCGTGCAGCTGCTGGAGGAAGGGCCAGTCAGTGCGCACCTGCACTTTGAGGTGATCGACACCGGTATTGGCATCGCGCCGCAGGCCCAGACGCGAATCTTCGAGAGCTTTACTCAGGCAGACGAATCCACCACTCGGCGCTTCGGCGGAACCGGACTGGGCACGACCATTGCGCGCCAGCTGGTTGAGCTCATGGGGGGAGAGATCGGCGTGCGCAGTAAACCCGGCACCGGCGCCACCTTCTGGTTTGAGTTGGCCTTGGAGAAACAGCCGCTGCCGGCTCATGCGGCGGCAAGACTCCCGACCCTGGCAGCGAGCCGTGTTCTGCTCGTGTCCACGGATGCCGGCCAATGCACGCCGTTGCTCGAGAACCTCAGGACCTGGTCGGTGGAATCCGCCACGGTCGCCAATGCCGCGCAGGCGTTTGCCTCGCTGGTGAACGCAGTACAGCGCAACCGGCCGTACCACACGGTGCTGGTGGATCAGCCGCATCTGGACGTCTACCCCATCCAGTTCGCCGCCGCAGTGCGCGCCGAGCCTTCCCTGAAACAGCTGTCACTGGTGCTGCTGCATTCCGTCCAGGATGATATGGACGCCGAACGCTACCTGAAAGCGGGCTATGCCTGCGTGCTGCAAGCACCCATCGAGAAGAGACTGTTGTTCAATGCCCTGCACGCCGCCGGCACTACGCAACTGGAAAGCCAGGACGTGGTGCGTCTGGCCGACCACTATCGGAGCACCGAAACCGGCCGTGCGCCCGGCCTGCGCATTCTGGTTGCCGAGGACAACCCCACCAACCAGAAAGTCATTCGCAAGATTCTGGAAAGCGTCGGTCACCAGCCGCAACTTGTGGACAACGGGGAACAGGCACTCGAGGCGCTCGCGCACGAAAACTTTGATCTTGCCATTTTCGATATGCAAATGCCGATCATGGACGGCCTGGATGCAATCAAGATCTTCCGCTTTGCGCACCCGCAGACCACCCTGCCCTTTCTGGTGCTCACGGCCAATGCGACTACAGAGGCCCGGAAAGAATGTCAGGAGGCCGGGGCCAGTGCTTTTGTCACAAAGCCGATCGATCCCAAGGCATTGTTGGCGCAGATCGCCGCGCTCGCGCCTCAGTCCGCCGCGCGCGCGGCATCCGACAGCCGGGTACAACCGGCTGCCGCCCGATTCGGCCAGTCGTTGAATGCGACCACGCTGGCCAGCCTCGAGTCGCTCGGCAAGCGCTCGGACTTCGTCACCCGACTGATACACGGCTTTCTGGAGGATACCGAGATTTTGCTCAGCAAAATGCAACTGGCGCTGCTTGAGCAACGCTACAGCGAGTTCAAGGACATCGCGCATGCCCTGAAGGGCAGCGCCGGCAGTGTCGGGGCCGAAACTTTACATCAACTTGCCATCGGGATTGGACGACTCACCCATGATGAACTGCGCACTCAGGCCACCGCTCTCATGCACGATCTCGTAAACGCCTACGAGACCGCGCGCTACGAACTACTGGGCTATCTGGATGGCCGCAATGGCAACGCCATCACGGTTTAATGCGCAGCGGGAAATCCGGGGCGCGTCGCTCGACCACCGGCATCTGCATCAATCGACTCTGTGAGTGCGCCAGACGCTCCATTGTACGCAGATCCTTTTCTTTCAATTGCAAGGCAGCATCCATCCAGAATTCCGTGATATCCAGCAGCTCCTGGTAATGAACCGGCTGATAGCGCTGGCGGATACCACGCACCGCTTGGTTACTTGGTTCGCTAAACAGAACCAGATCACCGCCAAGATTGAATATGCCGGGAACTTGCGAGGCCAGGATCTGAAAACATAGACCATGACGGTCTCCGTTCAGATGGTTGTTTTGCAGCTGCTGTTTAGTAGCATAAATATCTGCGCATCTGCGCCAGCAATTCGTTCGTGAAGCACGGGCCAGGGCGCGAGACGGGTTTAATACATAACCACACCACACCATCTTCGTGATCGTAACGTGTGACCAGTTGCCGGTAACTATCCTGTGTCGAATGACCGCACAGCTGTGTGACTTCCATGAATTCTCCATCGCACCAAGTGTCCTGTCCAATACAGCGCTCGTGGTTTCTTTCCTATTTCTCCTTGTCTTAAAGGATAAGTATGTGCCTTTTCTTCCTTGCGCGCGGCAACGCTCGGATTTTGCATCGCCCACAGTTGGCCAACCCTGCGAAGCAGGAACACTTTACCCCAGTGCATCAGCTGCGCTGGAATCTGGCGGCAACAAAAAAGCCGCCTGACGGCGGCTTTTTTGTTCAGCAGGACAATCTGCGTTCAAGCCTCAACAACGGCCTCGGCCGTGCCGGTCTCGCCTTGGTTGTCTTTCCAGTTAACCTTGATCTTGTCACCGTTCTTGGCGGTCTTGGAGCGGAACCCGAGTAACGGATTCTCGGAAATGCCAATGCCGAGACTGGCGCTCGCCATGGTCTTGCCGTTCAGGTCAATGGTGATTTCCTGGATGAAATGTGCCGGAATCACGTTGCCGGTGGCCTTGTCCTTGCGCAGGCCGGTCTCCATCGGATGAGTCACCAATACCAGCACCTCGATAACGCCTTCCTGGGTACGGGTACGGATTTTTGTTTCTCTGGCCATGATGTCAATTCCTCTTGAATAATTCGTTCGTCATTTAGGGAAAGCAGGCTTGCACAAAAATGGCCCTAAGCTAGGGAAAGCAGGCTTGCACAAAAATGGCCCTAAGCTAGGGAAAGCAGGCTTGCACAAAAATGGCCCTAAGCCAGGGAAAGCAGGCTTGCA
>Ga0326726_10000458_pt1 | contig 38370 bp, 31 predicted proteins | sample MHFenrmetagenome_2_FD_207603 | JGI IMG/M metagenome (GOLD analysis project Ga0326726, IMG submission 207603) | Lab enriched peat soil microbial communities from Michigan Hollow, Ithaca, NY, United States - MHF15MN | ecosystem: Environmental > Terrestrial > Soil > Wetlands > Peat | place: USA...
TCGAGTACCTCGATCTGGACGCGCAGCGCAACCTGCTCGATGCGCTGACCAAGAAGGATGTCACCCACATCCTGAACAGCATGTCGGCCGACGACCGGACCGCCCTGCTCGAGGAGCTTCCCGGCACAGTTGCCCAGGAGTTGATCAAGCTCCTCACCTTCAAGGAGTTCAAGATCGCCAAGACCCTGCTGGCCTATGCCGAAGGCAGCGTCGGCAGGCTGATGTCCCCGGACTACCTCAGCGTGAAGATGGACTGGGCGATCGAACAGGTGCTCGAATACATCCGGACCTTCGGCCACGACAGCGAAACCCTGAACGTGATCTACGCGGTCGACGACCACGGCAAGCTCATCGGTGAGATGAGCGTCCGCGACCTTCTTCTCGCTTCGCTCGACCGGAAGGTCAGCGATATCGTCTCCGAGGAGAAGATCATCACCCTGACGGCGACGCAGGACCAGCAGGATGCGCTCGACGATTTCAAGCGTTACGACCGGGTCGCCCTGCCCGTGGTGGACTCCAACGGCTACCTGATCGGCGTCGTGACCGTTGACGACATGCTCGACGTGGCTGAAGAAGAGGAGACCGAGGATATCCAGAAATTCGGCGGTATCGAGGCGCTCGATGAGCCCTATATCGACCTGCCGTTGCTCGAACTGGTGAAAAAGCGCGCCGTCTGGCTCGTCGTCCTCTTCCTCAGCGAGATGCTGACCGCGTCGGCAATGTCCTTTTTCGAAGGCGAGCTGGCGAAGGCGATTGTGCTGGCCACCTTCATTCCTCTTGTCATCTCGAGTGGCGGTAACTCGGGGTCACAGGCGGCAACCCTGATCATCCGGTCGCTTTCGCTCGGTGAAATCACGGTGCAAGACTGGTGGCGCATCATGAAGAGGGAGCTCATGTCGGGACTCATGCTCGGGAGCATCCTGGGATCGATAGGAGTTGTCAGGGTCATGCTCTGGGCGCTCATCCTCGGACATCTTACCATGGTCTGGGTTCTCATCGGATTGACCGTCGGTTTTTCGCTGATAGGGATCGTACTCTGGGGCACCCTCGCCGGTTCGATGTTGCCGCTCGCCCTCAAGCGACTGGGCCTCGACCCGGCGACCTCGTCGGCGCCCTTCGTGGCCACGCTGGTCGACGTCACTGGCATCGTGATCTACTTCTCGGTCGCCTCGCTCCTGCTTCGTGGCGTGCTGCTCTGAGGCGCTGCAATGGTACGACCCGGTTTTCCGTATATTGCGTGGTTCCGCGAGGAGGAACATCGGCCCGGAACACATTCTGACGAACCCATTTCAAGCAGATGAACGCTCAACCACATGTCATCGTAGGCCTTTCAGGGGGCGTCGATTCCGCCGTGACCGCCTGCATGCTCTCGAAGCAGGGCTACCGGGTCACCGGACTGAACATCCGGGTGCTCGACACTCCGGAGGAAACGCCTGTCCTGACGCCCTCCCCGCTCCGGGTCAGCGAACGTCCGGAGTTCGAATTTCCGGTCTTCACCCTCAACCTGAGTGGAACCTTCAGGGCGAAGGTCATCGGCTATTTTCACGACGCCTACCTCGCAGGCCGGACTCCGAACCCCTGTATGGTCTGCAACAAGACCGTCAAGTGGTTCGGCCTCTTCGAGGCTGCCCGCATGCTCGGAGCCGATATGGTGGCTACCGGCCACTATGCCCGGACGCTCTTCAGTGAGGGCCGCAGCCGTCTTTTCAAGGGAGTCGACCCGCAGAAGGACCAGAGCTATTTCCTCTGGATGCTGACCCGTGAAGACCTTTCCAGGACCCTCTTCCCGCTCGGTGGATACACCAAGCCCGAGGTACGTGAAATGGCGCGTGGTTTCGGAGTCCTGGCCGCGGAGAAAAAGGAGAGCCAGGAGATATGCTTCGTACCGAACGACGACTACTGCAGTTACCTCGAAAACGCCATTCCCGGCCTCGGTGAACGTGTGGCCGACGGAGAGATCGTCGACGTCTCCGGAAAGGTGGTTGGACGGCATCGCGGATTCCCTTTCTACACGATCGGACAGCGCCGCGGCCTGGGCATCTCGACCGGCGAACCAGCCTACGTCACGGAGATCGACCCCTCACACAACCTCGTTCGTGTCGGCAGCAAGAGCGATCTCGAATGCCACGCCCTAGTGGCGACGGCGCTCAACTGGATCGGCATCGACCCTCCCGAAGCTCCGTTCGAGGCGCGCGCGAAGATCCGGTACCGCGACCGCGAGAGCCGATGTATCGTCGACCCGATGGATGGCGACTCGATGAAGGTGACCTTCCCCGAACCAAAAAGCGCCGTAGCCGCCGGCCAGGCTGTCGTTTTCTACCGCGACGACGAAGTTCTCGGCGGAGGCATGATCACCGGAGTCCTGCAAACACCCCAAACCTGAACCGTCAACCGATGCTTGAACGTAAACGCGAAACTCTCACCTACCTCGACTACTCGGGCGGTGCTGCCGAAGGAGCCCCGCTGCTCATCATGCTGCACGGCTACGGCAGCAACGAAAAGGATCTCATCTCACTGGCCCCCGCCCTCGACCGGAGGCTTCGTGTCATGAGCCTCCAGGCTCCGATGCAGATGGGTCATGAAATGTACGGCTGGTTCCCGATAGAGTTCACCGGCAACGGCATCTCGGTAGACCGGGAAGCTGCAGTCCGGGCCCGGGACCTGCTGATCAGGTTCCTCCGCGAAACGATCGCGGAGACCCAACCGGCGGGTAACCGGGTGTTCCTGATGGGCTTCAGCCAGGGCGCGGTCATGAACTACCTCACGGCCTTCAGCGAGCCAGGGTTGCTGCACGGCGTGCTCTCCCTCAGCGGCCAGCTCCCGGACAACAGGCCTGAGCCGGTCGGGATGCCGTCCGGACTCCATGAACTGCCATTCCTGGTCGTGCATGGACTCTACGACGACGTGCTGCCGATAGACAAGGGCCGCGAGGCCGAGCGATGGCTGAAATCGAATGTGCAGGAGCTCACCTACCGTGAATACCCCATGGGACACGAGATCGACGAAGAGAGCCTCGCGCTGGTCGCGTCATGGCTCAGGGCAAAGATCGACAGGCTCGAAGAGGGGGACCGCGTCTGAACCATGAAGCCCGCGGGCGCGGGCTTCATGATGCAGGAACGGAGATGCGGAAAGTGGGTCAGAAAACCAGGGACACCTTCAAGCCATATTCCGTGGAGTGGTTTGCCGGTTCCCAGGCAATGGCAGTATGGCTCCCGGTGCCGTCGGTCCTGATGAAGCTGGCAGTCCTCGACGCGCCGATGTTCCAGTAGCGCAGGAAGGGCTCGAATGCCACGCTGCCAAAACGCTCCAATCGCCTGGTGAACTTCACGGAAGCCCTGAGGCCATAGCCGTCGAACTGATCGTTGGTCACATCGTTCGAATAGGTGTAGACCGCATTGTTCGCATCCGTGATATTGCTCTTCTGGATTCCCTTCAGGAACAGGTCATATTCGACCAGACCGTCAAACGACCATCCCTTCTGCATCTGCGAAACGACGCCGAGCCCTATCGGAAGATAGAGGTACTGGGAATGGCGGTCATAGCCGTAATAGCCGGCCGTGGTGATCAGGCCGCCCGTCTTGTCGCTCAGGCTGCGGTACCCGAATCCGATATAGGACGAGAGCTCCGACTGCCCGCTGAGTGTGAAATCCCTGCCCAGCAACGCCCTGGTCTCGAACATGGTGTTCTCGATTCCTGAGATAGCGCCGGCGTTGGGAGACGTGTAATCCAGTGAACCACGGCTCGCGAGGGCATCGATCCTGAATGTGTTGAAAAGCCCGAGGTACTGTTGTCCATGCCATGAAAGCGAGCCGTCAAGACCATACATCGTCCCGCTCTCCTTCATGGTTCCTGGCTCCTCGTAGATGATCCTGGAAACAAAGGGTCCGATTTCGACCCGTGGTCCGGCGGATGTGGATTCGGCCTGAAGCTGCCCGAGCGCCATGCACTGGAGCATGATGACGGCAGTCGAAAGCGCAGCAATTTTACGGATCATAAAGAACCTCCTTTGGGGTGAATGGGCGGAAAGGGTTTAGCTATTTCAATTTAGGCATATTCCGGATTCAAATGCAAGGAATGCGGGAGCCGCAGAACCGCCAAGGTGGCCGATACAGCTTCGACAGGGGTAATTCGCCGCTTTTTTATTACCTTGAGGACTGATTTTTCGACCTCAGCAGAACAGACACCAACGCCATCAACCATAACCAGTGAGCCGCTGCATGAAGGACAATCTCTACAGCCTGCTCGAGCAGAGGATTCTCGTGCTCGACGGAGCCATGGGTACCATGATCCAGAAACATGGCCTCGACGAACAGGATTTCCGGGGCGATCGTTTCGCTTCGCACACCCACCCCCTCAAGGGCAACAACGACATCCTCGTGCTGACCAGACCCGATGTCATCCGTTCGATCCATTGCGATTTCCTCGACGCGGGAGCGGATATCGTCGAAACCTGTACCTTCAATGCCAATCCGATCTCGCAGTCGGACTACCAGATGCAGCACCTCACCAGGGAGCTTAACGTCGCAGCGGCGAGCTTGGCGAGGTCGGCTGCCGACGAGTACAGCGCCCGCACGCCGGAGAAGCCGCGCTTCGTGGCCGGTTCGATCGGGCCGACCAACAAGACCCTCTCGATGTCTCCGGACGTCAACAACCCGGGATACCGGGCAGTCACGTTCGAAGAGGTGGTCGACAATTACACCGAACAGCTTGAAGGACTGCATGAGGGCGGCGTGGACCTGCTGCTCGTCGAGACCGTGTTCGACACCCTGAACTGCAAGGCGGCCCTCTACTCGATCGAAGAGTACTTCCGGAAGAGCGGCTGGCGTGTGCCGGTGATGGTCTCCGGCACGGTGGTCGACCAGAGCGGACGCACCCTGTCGGGCCAGACTACTGAAGCCTTCTGGATCTCGATCGCCCACATGCCCGACCTGCTCTCGGTCGGCCTGAACTGCGCGCTCGGCTCGAAGCAGATGCGCCCCTTCATCGAGGCGATGTCGGATATCGCCGAAAGCTACGTCAGCGTCTATCCCAATGCCGGCCTGCCGAACGAGTTCGGCGAGTATGACGACTCTCCGGAATATATGGCCTCGCAGATCGCCGGCTTCGCCGATTCCGGTTTCGTGAACATCGTCGGCGGCTGCTGCGGCACCACCCCGTCGCACATCCGGGCGATCGCCGCGGCCGTACAATCGCTTCAGCCGAGGAAACGCCCGGCGAAGGGCCATGTACTGCAGCTCTCGGGCCTCGAGCCGCTCTCGGTCGACGAGACCACCGGGTTCATCAACGTGGGCGAACGCACCAACGTCACCGGTTCGCGGAAGTTCGCCCGCCTCATCAAGGAGGGCAATTACGACGAGGCGCTCTCCATCGCACGCCAGCAGGTCGAAAGCGGCGCGCAGGTGATCGACGTCAACCTCGACGAAGGCATGATCGACTCTGAAAAGGTGATCGTCGAGTTCCTGAACCTGATCGGATCGGAACCCGAGATCGCCAGGGTGCCTGTCATGATCGACTCCTCGAAGTGGTCGGTCATCGAAAGCGGACTTCGCTGCGTCCAGGGCAAGGGCATCGTCAACTCGATAAGCCTCAAGGAGGGCGAGGAGCCGTTCCGTGAGCGGGCACGAAAGATCATGCAGTACGGTGCGGCGACGGTGGTCATGGCCTTCGACGAACAGGGCCAGGCCGACAGCCTGCAGCGTCGCATCGATATCTGCCGGAGGGCCTACGACATCCTGACCCGGGAGGTCGGATTCGCCCCGGAAGACATCATATTCGACCCGAACGTGCTGACCGTCGCCACCGGCATCGACGAACACGACAACTACGCGGTCGATTTCATCGAGAGCGTCCGCTGGATCAAACAGAACCTGCCCTACGCGAAGGTCTCTGGCGGTATCAGCAACGTATCGTTCTCCTTCCGCGGCAACGAGCCGGTGCGCGAAGCCATGCACGCCTCGTTCCTCTTCCACGCCATCCGCGCCGGACTCGATATGGGCATCGTGAACGCGGGGCAGCTCGCCATCTACGAGGAGATCGACCCCGGACTGCTGGAGAGGGTGGAGGACGTGATCCTGAACCGCAGGCCCGACGCCACCGAACGGCTCGTCAGCTTCGCGGAAACCATCCGCGACGGAGGGGAGAAAGTCGAGGCGAAGGCTGCCGAATGGCGTAACGCCCCGGTCGAGGAGCGCCTGCGGCACGCGCTCGTAAAAGGTATCGTGGAGTTTATCGACGAAGACACCGAAGAGGCCCGCCAGCTCTACCCGAGCCCGCTGGAAGTCATCGAAGGGCCGCTCATGGACGGTATGAACCACATCGGCGACCTGTTCGCCGAGGGCAAAATGTTCCTGCCCCAGGTGGTCAAGAGCGCCCGGGTCATGAAGCGCTCGGTGGCCTGCCTCCTCCCCTACATCGAGGCAGAAAAGGCGAAAGGCAACGACAAAAGCGCCAAAGCCAAGGTGCTGCTCGCCACAGTCAAGGGCGACGTGCACGACATCGGCAAGAACATCGTCTCGGTGGTGCTCTCCTGCAACAACTTCGACGTGGTCGACATCGGCGTCATGATGCCGTGCGACAAGATTCTCGAAGCCGTCGTGCGGGAAAAAGCGGACATCCTCGGCCTCTCCGGCCTGATCACCCCGTCGCTCGAAGAGATGACCCATGTGGCAAAGGAGATGGAACGTGCCGGCATGAAGATTCCACTCATCCTGGGCGGCGCCACGACTTCGAAGGTGCACACGGCCGTCAAGATCGCACCGCACTACTCCGGAGCGGTCGTCCAGGTGCTCGACGCGTCGCGAAGCGTGCCGGTGGTCAGCAGCCTGCTCAATCCTGCGCAGCGGGACAGCTACGTCACCGCGCTCAAGGCCGAGCAGGAGACCATGCGGATCAACCATGCCGAACGTACGGCTGCAAAGCGCTTCATCTCGATTGACGAGGCCCGCTCCAACCGCGTCGTCATCGACTGGGATCGGGAAGCGGTTCCAGCACCGAATAAACCCGGCGTCACCGTGCTCGATGGCGTCACGGCTGCCGATCTGCGACCATACATCGACTGGACGCCGTTTTTCCAGGGCTGGGAACTGCACGGCCGTTACCCGCAGATACTCGATGACGCAAAAGTAGGTAAAGAGGCGCGCAAGCTTTTTGACGACGCCAACATCCTGCTCGACCGGATCGCCGGTGAGGGCCTGCTCGGCATCAGGGGCGTTGCCGGTATCTTCCCGGCCAACAGCGTCGGCGATGACATCATGGTCTACACCGACGAAAGCCGCACCATGATCAGGTGCGTGCTGCACACCCTGCGTCAGCAGCAGGAGAAGGCTCCCGGCGACCCCAGCCTCTCGCTGGCCGACTTCGTCGCCCCAAGGGAGTGCGGCAAGAACGACTACGTTGGCGGGTTCGCCGTGACCGCTGGCCTCGGCATCGAAAAGGTGCTGAAGGAGTTCGCTGACGCCGTCGACGACTACCATCGCATCATGACCCAGGCCCTGGCCGACCGGCTCGCCGAAGCCTTCGCCGAAATGCTGCACGAAAAGGTGCGTCGCGAGCTCTGGGGTTACGTACCCGACGAGAAGCTGGACGCTTCGGGGCTCATCGCTGAAAAGTACCAGGGCATCCGCCCGGCGCCCGGATACCCGGCATGCCCGGACCATACCGAAAAGGCGACCATCTTCGACCTGCTCAACGCCGAGGCGGCAACCGGTATCACACTCACCGAAACCTACGCCATGAACCCGGCGGCATCGGTCTGCGGCCTCTATTTCGCCAACCATGCATCGAAGTATTTCGTGCTTGGCAAGATCGGGCGCGACCAGGTGGAGGACTATGCCAACCGCAAAGGCATGAGCTTCGGCGAAACGGAAAAGTGGCTCGCCCCCGCGCTGAACTACGATCCGGAATAAGAGCGCTTCCGGACCGGTACGGGACGCGGAAAGCCCCGAAGCAAAACTTCAATGCCTCGGGGCTTTCCGCATTCTACGGAGCCGTCACCCCCGCACCGCCTCGAAACGCTCCACCCGAAGGCGTGGTCTATCCGGGCCTGCGCAAGGATCCTGCGTGGTTCATCGGTGCATTTCTGCTACAGGATCGTTACATTTAGGGAGTAACTTGAATCCAAACTATCAGATAATCCCCATGCTCATCAGAAAACCCGGTCTCATCCGCTCCGGCATGCTGCTGCTTCTCGCCGGAACGCTCTCTTTGACGCTCCCCTCGGCACTCGGTGCGGCAGCGCCTCCGGCTTCAGCAGCAGCCGCCTCGACCACCATGACCGATGACATCTACACCCTGCAACACAAAGTGATCCCCGGAATTCTTTTCTCTGACAAGGGGACCATGTTGTTCGAAGACCTCTTCTCCGGACGCACCGAAGTTTTCCACTCGATGGTGAAGGGCGCCCTGGGCGAGGCCTATGACTCAGGCATGAAATTCAAGCCGGAACACCATCCCGATTACGATATCGTACTGATCTCGTTTCCCCCGCCCTTCGCGGAACCGGCCTGTTTTCACTCGGCGCTGGTGAAAAGCGGCAACACATTCCGCTACATCACTCTCGAAGCGGGTAACGATATCGGAGGAACCAGAACCGCCTCCTTCCTCTGCGAATGGACACCCGAATCTGCGCACCGTAACTACGGCCCCCGAAGCTACAAGGAGCTCGACGCCTTCCGATCGGAGTTGCTCACCTTCCTGAAAAATCCGGCAGCGAAGAAATAGGGTACGGCACCGGCCATGAATTCATGACCTGGAGGGCCCCACTGCATCGCTTGCCGGCGGGGAGGGAGTGGTGGATATGAAATCGTGGGAGACGGAGTTCAGAGATGCCTGAGGGTTTCTGAGATGTTCGCGATGTAGCGGTCGATCTTCTGGGCGAAAGCCATCTCGATCAGCGGCGAAAGCAGGAACTGCAGGAATCCCGGCAGATCGACCTCAAGCCGGCCTTTCGTATCTAACTGCACCCTGGTGCCGGCGGCAGCCGGAGAAAGGGTCCAGCCCCCTTCGACAAGAGCGTTGCCGACTCCTTCGACAGGAGTCCAGACAACCTTCATCTTCTGCCGGTCGCTCCGGTAGGTGCAGGCGTAGAGTGTCTGCTGAAGGGTGTATTCACCGATCCCGATCTTCTCCATGGTCCAGTGGAAAGTATTGTCGCCGAGGTCGTCGATCCGCTCCACATCCGGGAAATAGGATGCCGAACGCTGGACGTCAGAGAGCAGGTCGAACACCACGCCGGGAAGCGCGGGGGAATCGAAATGACGTGAAACGGAGATGGTGACGGTAAACGACATTCGGAGTGCGTTTTCGGGTTTGCAAGCAGAGTGGCCGGCCGGCCCCGTCGTTACGGTATAGTACCGTTGTTTGAAAATAAGGAAAAAACCTGCATCTCCGGGATACCGAACCCTCTTTCCCTGTAACCCGATTCCGGCTCGATGCTCAGCGCGTAGCGGTGTCCACCAGCCTGCTGCTTGCCGGCAGCTGCAGCACCTTGACCAACCGCGCGTCCCGATCGTACACATCCGTCCTGAACTCGAGCTGATCGCCATTCGTGAACGCCGTCAGGTAGAGGATGTAGACAGGAATGCTTTTCGGGAGATTGATCGTCCGGGTCTTGTCGGTATCGATGGCATCCTGGATCCGGCTTTTGCTCCACTTCGTCCTGTCCTGCAGCACGAATTCGGCAAGGTCGAGAGGCTTGTCGACCCTGACGCATCCGTGGCTGAAGGCCCTCCGGCTTCTTTCGAACAGCTCCTTGGTCGGGGTGTCATGCAGATAGACGGTAAACCTGTTGGGAATCATGAACTTGATCCTGCCGAGTGAACCTTCGTCTCCCGACGCCTGCACCAGCCGGTACGGAAAACCCCCTTTGAGGTATCGTTCCCAGTCGACCGAAGACGGGTTCACGGTGTGCCCCTGGTTGTCGACGACGGCCAGGTTCTTCCTGTCAAGGTAAGAGTGGTCCTTCAGGATGGTCTCGACGATCTTGTCCTTGACCATGATACCTGGAGGAATCACCCAGTGGGGATTCAGGATGATGTACTGCATTTCGGCCCTGAACACCGGAGTCTGGGTTTCCGGCTTGCCGACGATGACCCTGGAGCTCCACCGGTGGACGTTGTTCTGCACGAGGTCGATCGTGTAGGAGGGGATGTTTACCGTGACGTAGTTCGATCCCCTGCTGTTCAGGAACCAGCGATAGCGCTCGAGATTGATTCGTATCTGGTCGATCCTCTGGGCGACGGGCACGTTCATGGCCTTGACCGTCTCATTGCCGATGACACCGTCGACTTCAAGACCATGCCGCTTCTGGAACTTCTGCACAGCATCGAAAAGGTCCGGACCATAGAGCCGGTCAAGAACCTGCGATTTCGCGGCAAGCGAGTCTGCTGAAGACGATGGATCCTTGTCCTTAGACCTGGCATCGTCCTGCTCATCGTCAGGAATGGAGGAGTGGTCGTAATCTCCGGAAATCGTCAGGCGGCGACGGATCGCGGGGATTCGCGGATCGACGATGCCGACCCGGTCAATCCTCTGGCCGGCCGGTACGCTTTCCCAGCCACCGCTGGCAGCTATGGCATTCATCCGGACAAGCTCTTTCCGCAAGGAGTGGTACTCGGGAGCGGAGGGCCTCAGCGACTGGATGATTTCGGGGAATTTGCTGCCCATGACTGCCGTCATCAGCGTGCGGTCGTAATCCGCGCCGGGTTGAGCCGGTTCAATGTTCCAGTCGGAATCGAGCGCGCGCGCATACACCTTTCCGGAGCGCATGTGCGACATCAGCGTAAAGACCGCATCGGTCATCAGCAGATCCGCTCTTGCCCTCAGTGCCGGCGATTCGGGGGGATTTGCATAGAAACCGCGTATCTCGTCGATGTGATAGTCCGAGGGAAACAGGCCATCCTTGGCTGAGTCGTCAATGACCTCGATCAGTCGGGCGATCGCCAGCCGGTTGGTCCAGGCCGGACGGTACCCGAGTGCTTCGTAGAAGCGGTTGAGATGCCTGATAATCGACGCCCGGTCAGGTCCAGTCGTGTTGAGGCTCATCCTTTGGAGTCGGCCGATATATTGACGGATATATCCGTTGACCGCCGTATCCTGTCGTGAATGGACTTCCACCCTGCTGCTCTCATTTGCTGCCAGCGATGCTGAGGAGTGCGAAGCCGGAAGTAACGCAAGCCAGAGAAGGACTAAAAGGGACATTGATTACAGAGTGTTGATTAAGCAGGATTGCCCTGACGCCGGTTCACTGACGCCGTTCCGGGATTGAGCACTCCAGACCTCGTCGCGTAATCCTTTTCGCTGTGGTAGATGAACAGGCAGCTTCCGTCCTTGATCAGGTCGATCACCTGCTGGCAATTTTCGTTAGAGATGGCCGGACATCCCTGGCTTCTGCCGAGGTGCCCGTTTCTTCTGATGTACTCCCTGGAGACGTAACCTGCCCCGTGGATCACGATGCTCCGCATCTCTGCGTTGTCGTTGATGCCTGGATCGAGCCCTTTCAGGACGAGGGAGTAACCGTTACGTCCGAGATAGGTTGTTTCGGTCAGGAAGAAGCCCAGGCTGCTCTCGTTCGAGCCGGGAAGGTTGGAGAACCTTGTCGCTAAGACTTCGCCGCTGCCCTTTCCGTGGGCCACGAGCGAAGACTGTATCACCGTGCCGGTCTCGACGTTGATCACGTAGAGGCGATCGCTGTCGGAGGGTTTGTCGAAATCGATCAGGGTGAGAATCCCTTCCCGCTTTATCAAGCCCTGGCGCTTGAGGTTGAAGTAGCCCCTCAGAGCGAGATCGAGCGCCCTGGGATCGATATTGCAGCTGAGCGCGGAGGACTGCAGCAGCGAGGAAAGCTGCTTTCTGTCGGAAAAATCAGGGAATGTATGTGATTGGCTTGGAACTGGCGAAGTCAGGAACAGAAACAATAACAGCAACAGTCCGGAAACTGCTCTTTTCATAGTTATCCTCCGTTATTTTCGGAAAAGCCTCGAATACGCGGCAGAAACCTGCCGGTAAAAACCGGAATCGCCCGGCATCGGACTGCAATGCAGCACCAGCAACAGCCTGGCGGGGTATTAATCACCTCGTGGCTGCCGGCTATCCATTCAGGAAATTCTGATAAGATAACCCCTTTTTTTCTTGAGGCAAAATTTTAAGGAAGATCCGGACCGGAAGATTAAAGATGTGCGCCAGGGGCCTGAAAGAGTACCGTTGCGGAAGCGATACGATGATTCAACACGATTTTCTGGCGGAAAGGGAGCCAGTTGACGAGAAAAGTGGCCAGCGATTCCCAGAGGGAGACCCAGGCGGCGATGGTCATCCCCTCGACCAGCACCCGCCTGACGATGATGTTGTCCATCGCATTGATCCAGACGCTTGCAGACCAGAGTGACAGGAAAAGCAAGGCCACGCCGAGCAGAAAGTACACCATCGACGTCCTGAGCATCGTGTTCATCGATGAGATCTCGAGCTCCTTCTGATACATGAAGAACTTGTGCAGGCTTGTCCGGACGCGTTCCCTGAGCTCCTCCTGCGGCATGGTGTCAAAGGTGAACCGAATGAGGAACTCCTCACGGCCGAGCTCCCTGGCACATTCGCTCAGGTACCAGGCAAGGTCTTCGTCGAGGTCTATCTTGTGATATGGCGCCGTCTTGTCGTAATCCTCATACAGCTCCTCCACCCTCGATGCGGAAACATCGACAATGATCCTGCCGTCTGCGGCGCGCTCATACCGTTCCAGGATACGCTTTTTCACCCGTCTTCTCCGCGACCCGTTCCAATGCTTTTCCTGAGGCGGCATGGACGCCCCCTGGCGCAGAATCATTGCAGCTCACTTAGCGGCCTGCCCAACGAAGCGCCAGCGCGAATGCACCGTAACCGAAATCTCCTGTTCGCCGGCAGAGAGCTCGGTCGGCGGAGCCGTCGGGGCGGCTTTCAGCAGAGCCCCCTCCATCCTCGGAAAGGCGGGCAGCTCCTGCTGTTCCGAAGAGAGTTCCAGCAGTATGCCGAGTCGCCCTCCGGCGGCTTTCGCCATCACGACGGCATCCTCCCGCGCGTTGCGGACGGCGAGGCCCAGGGCTTCCCGCCTCAGGCTCTCCTGGCGGGAAGAGGCGAACCGGACCTCCCGGACATCGCCGGCGCCGGCCCGCACGACGGCATCGATCGCGGCGCCGACGAGACGCAGGTCACGGACGGTCACCCGGACAGCATGGCGGGCGACATACCCGTTGAGCACGTTTTTTCCGGATGATTGATTCCAGCTCCACTGCGGGGTCACCGAATATCCGATCGAGGGCGAATCCTCTGAGGGGACACCGGCGGATCGAAGGTTTTTCTGCACGGCCGCCCAGATCTCGGCCGTCCTCGCCGCTGCCCTGCCCGCATCCCTTTCAGTAGACTGGACCTCGGCGTCGAACACCGCCATGTCCGGCTTGAGCTGCACGCGCCCCGAGGCAGTCACTGATATGCCCTCCGCTGCAGCATAAAGCTCCGGAGCGGTGGCAAGAAAGCAGAGTGCTACAGCGAGAAACGGGATTTTTTTCATCGGAAGAAAGGATTTATGGTTGGCTCGCCAGCCGCCGTCATGACCTCTGACGATGGCCTTTGCAATTGTTGCCACTTCCCGCCGATGCGAAGGGCAACGATGGCGACGGGATCGGGCCCTCTGCTGAAATCGACCGCTGCCGTCAGTCCGGAATGTCGCCGTCCGGAACCCGGAACGCATTGGGAAGGTATCGTGTATAGACTATCTCCGGTCGCAATCGACCAGGAATGGACGGCGACAGCGACCCCTGACGAAAAGTTAAACCGCGGCGGCGACAATGCAAAACCCGGGAACATGATGTTCGGCCTCCCTTTCGGAACTTCCAACGGACTTGACGTGGCTGTGGCTTTCATCGAAAAAGTGCACGATGTCCCGTCGATGACCGATGACAGGCTCGAAGTGCTTCTGCAGGCTCCGGCCCCGGAAAAACCCATCCTCCTGGATGTCAGGACAGCCCAGGAGTTCGAGGTGAGCCATATCGAAGGAGCTGTGCAGGTCGACCCCGACACGACTTCCGAAAGGCTCCGTTCTCTTTTTCCTGACGGGCTCGAGGGCAAAACGGTCGTCGCCGCCTGCTCCGTCGGCGAGAGGAGTGCCGTGCTCATCGAACGATTGCGTCCTCTTTTCACGCACATGGGCGCAGCCGGCGTGTACAACCTCAGGGGCGGACTGTTCCGCTGGTACGCAAACGGTCGTGAGGTGGTCGACAAGAACGGACCGACCGACCACCTGCACCCATTCAACGCCTTGTGGGGAATGCTCGTATCGCCGAGAAGCTCAGGGCATTGAACTTTCGGGTTCGGGCACAGGGCAGTGGTTCTGCGACCTGAATCGGCAGAGAAACGCCGCCAGGGTGCCGTCGTGGCGCTCAACGAAGATAGCGCCGTCCTGCCAGGGGCCGTTCTCCGGAGCCCATCGGCTGGACACCGGATCGCCCTGGTTCTGATGGATGTTGTGGACGCCTCGGCCGATCCTGAACGGTTCGCCGAAGACATACACCCTCCGGCTCTGCCGGAGCAAGGGCTCAAGGCCCCTGAACGCCGCCCGACCGGAGCCCCGGTCCCATATGCCTCCAGGATCGAACTCCGGACTCAGGCAGTAGTCGAGCGCACCGGAACCGGCCGTGGAGTCAAGGGGGTGCCATCCGCCGGAGAGGGTGGATACCGGGTGCAGGGAAGCTTCACCAAGCTCGACGATGCGCCACTCGATCCCGTTCTTCTGCTCCTTGCTGTCGAGGTCGACCGGACAGCGGTAGGTGCCCCGGCGTGTCGTGACCAGCATCGTACAGTGGTAGTAATGGCCATTGGTATGGCCTGCATCGCAGGTGTAGCTCAAGAGCGTGCCCGCAAGCACGCCGTAACCATCGATGAGGGGCATAGGTGCTCGTGATCGGTTGTCGATTCGCAAGTTCTCCGGCGACTGCCGGGGGTGGCCGCAACAGCAACCGGCAGGCTGAAGCAGGTCATAGTTCAATGTAGCTTCCGCCTGGCCAATAGCCAAGCATGTGCTTGGCCGGCACAGGCCGGCAGCGTATACTTTAAGATCAGCGCTCCCGTCAACAAGAACAACGCAACCATGGCCCGTACCACCGGCATCATCGATGAAGAGGCTATAGCCACCGTGAGGCTTCTGGCCGTCGATATGGTAGAAAAAGCGCACTCGGGACACCCGGGATTGCCTCTCGGGGCCGCCCCGATGGCCTACACCCTCTTCACGAAGATCATGCGACACAACCCGGAGAACCCAGCATGGCCTGACCGGGACCGGTTCGTGCTCTCCGCGGGGCACGGCTCCGCGCTTCTCTATACGCTCCTCCACCTCTGCGGGTACGGGCTCGGCATGGAAGAGCTGAAAGCCTTCCGGCAGTTGGGCAGCAGGACCCCCGGCCACCCGGAATACGGCCATGTGCCGGGGGTCGAAACCACGACCGGACCTCTCGGCCAGGGAATCGCCACGGCGGTCGGCATGGCGCTTTCCGAAAGGCTCCTCGCCTCGAGGCTGAACACGGATGCGCTCACGGTCATCGATCACCACACCTTCGTCATCTGCAGCGACGGCGACCTGATGGAGGGGGTCAGTTCGGAGGCGTCCTCCCTGGCGGGCCACCTCAGGCTCGGCAAGCTGATCTGCCTGTACGACGACAACGCCGTTTCGATCGAAGGCCCGACAAGCCTCGCATTCACGGAAAACGTGCGGATGCGCTACGAGGCATATGGCTGGCATGTCGACGAGGTCGACGGCAACGACCTGAATGGAATCGAACGCGCCGTGACCGGTGCGCAAGGCGTCACGGATCGTCCCTCCATGATTCTGGTACACACCACCATCGGCTACGGAAGCCCCAACAAGGCGGGCAAGGCGGCGGCGCACGGCGAGCCCCTCGGGCCGGAAGAGACCCGTCTGGTCAAGGAGCGGTTCGGCTTCTCCCCCGACGAGTCGTTCGTCGTGCCCGACACTGTCAGGGAGCATTTCCGGAACGCAATGAAGCGGGGGGCAGCTATCGAGCGTGAGTGGCTGGAGCGGTGGCGGCGATTCGAGGCGGAACGCCCCGAAACAGCCTCGACCATCGGCACCCTCCTGGAGGGAGGCTTCCCGGAGAAGTGGCTGCCGACTTCGGAGCTGTTCGAATCATGTACACCTCAGGCCACGAGGCAGGCGTCGAAGGCTGTACTGTCCACGCTCTGCCCGGGGTTTCCCTTCCTTGCCGGCGGTTCGGCCGACCTCGCCCCCTCGACAGGCACGGCCGTTGCAGGAGCTATCGACGTCCAGGCCGGCCGTTTCGAGGGCTTCAACATCCATTTCGGGGTGCGGGAACACGCCATGGCCGCCATGCTGAGCGGCATGGCCCTCTCGGGCATGCTCATCCCCTATGGCGCCACCTTCCTCATCTTCTCCGACTACATGAAGCCCGCAATCAGGCTGGCCTCCATGATGCGTCTGCGGGTGATCTTCATCTTCACCCATGACAGTATCGGCCTCGGCGAGGACGGACCGACCCATCAGCCGGTCGAACAGCTGGCCATGCTCAGGGCGATCCCGGGGTTGACGGTCATCCGTCCGGCCGACTCAAGGGAGACCCTTTCCGCCTGGCGTCTCGCCCTGGCGCGGCGGGGGCCCACGGCGCTGGTCCTTACCCGGCAGACCCTCCCCTGCCTCGACGCCGGCAGCGCCTGGATCGTCGCTGGAACGGAGAGAGGAGGCTACGTGATATCCGACTGGCAAAACACCGATACACCGTTGGAGCGGCGGATCCTTCTGATCGCGACAGGCTCGGAACTTCACCCGGCCCTCGGCGCGAAAGCACTGCTCGAAACGGAGGGAATGGCGGTGCGCGTCGTCTCGATGCCCTCTCGCGAGCTGTTCGAGGAGCAAGCCGAAGCATACCGCGACGAGGTCATCCCGCCCGGCCTCTCGGTGAGGCTCATCGTAGAGGCGGCGTCGCCGTTCGGATGGCACGGCCTTGCGGGTCCCGGAGGCAAGGTGCTCGGCATCGACCGGTTCGGCGCATCGGCGCCAGGCAGCGAGGTCATGAAGTCATTCGGATTCACGCCGGAACACATCGCGGAAACCGCAAGGCAGTTGCTGAACGGCCAGGCAGGGGCGTGAGGATGGAACTTCGGGAGACACCTGACTGGGTCACCGGCAGCGAAACGGGGGTAGCGGAGCGTGCCGCCGCGTTCGTGACAGCCGCAGCCTATCGCTCCCTGGCCGACCACGGACGTTTCACGGTGGCGCTCGCCGGGGGAGGAACCCCTCGACGGCTCTACGCGCTGCTGGCCGGGGGCGTCGACGAATCGGTCATGACCGACGCCGGTTACGATGTGCCTTTCGACGCCCGAAGGTCGGCCGCGGATGCCCGGCTGATCATCCTGCCCTGGCGGCATACCCTGCTCTTCCAGGGGGACGAACGGTACCTCCCCGCCAATCATCCCGACAGCAACTACGGGATGGTGCGGGAAACCCTCATCCGCCATATTTGTATCCCCCCTCAACAGGTAGTAAGAATGCCGGTCGAATCGGGAGATGCCGCATCGGATGCGGAGCGCTATGAAAAACTGCTCAGGGGGATATTCCGGAAACCTGATCGCGGCACCAGGGAGGAGTTTCCCGTGTTCGACCTCGTCATGCTCGGCCTCGGCGACGACGGCCACACGGCTTCGCTCTTTCCGGAGGACCGGATCGCCCTGGAAGAGACCAGGCGATGGGCCATCGCGGTCGAAGCCCCCCGGGCAAATCCTCCGGGCGCCAGGCTGACCCTCACCCTTCCGGTCATCAACAACGCCGCAACCGTCATGTTCCTCGTCCCGGAACAACGTTGCGAACTGGCCCGATCGATCCGGAACGGTGAGCATCCTGAGTTGCCGGCCGGGAGGGTCAGGCCGGTCAATGGCAGGCTCTTGTGGTTCGTGGCCTGCTGAAGCCAAACCAGGGAACCACCTCGGATATAAAAAAAGGGCACCTTTGCGGGTGCCCTTTTTCTGTCTTACCGATCAAAGTTTACTGCTGGCGGAAATCCTCGATCTTCGCGTTCTTCCTGACGGCGTTGAAATATTCCGAGAAGAGCTGCTCCTGCTTTACTTTCATCAGTTGTGGCATGATCTTGGCCTTCTCGGCGGCAGGATCGACCCCTTCCGGGAGCTTCTTGCCGGTGAGCTCGACCAGGGCGTAGCCGCCGGCGAACTGCACAGGAGGGGAGATCCTGCCGGAGGGCGTCATCCCGGCCATGGCCTCGACGAGCTGGCGGTCCTGCCCGACACCGGGTATGAAACCGTCCTTCCATCGGATATCCTCGGCGGTGATTTTCCTCAGCGACGGATCCTTGGCGGCGATGGCATCAAGGGTGGCGCCTGGGAGCTTGGCCATGGCGGCGAGTTTGGCCTTGAGTGCCGCACCCTTCTTTTCGGCGATCAGCAAGGCGGTGATCCGCTTCTGGAGATCCGCATCCAGCTGATGGTAGCCGGTGTCATTCTTTGAGGTGAGCTTCATGACGACGAAGCCGAGATCGGTTTCAATGACATCGGAGATATCCCCCTCACCTGCCTTGAAGGCGAATTTGGCGACCTGGTCGCTGAACCCTATCGCCGGAATGAGGCTGCTCCTGGTGAAGTCCCCTGTCTTGCCGACAGCAAGATGCTCGAGTCGTGCGCTCTGGTCGAAACCTTTCGATTTCGCCCCGCTCTGGAACAGCGAGGCACTGCGCCTGATGTTTTCAGAGGTTTGTGTGGAAGCCTTGATCTGCCGAGAGACCTCGGAACAGACGATCCTCTTGTTGTCAAATCCGTCGACCTTGATGATATGCAGGCCGAACTGGGTCCTGACCGGTCCGATGACCTGTCCGGGTTTGCCTGCGAACACCGCCGCCGCGAACTCGGGCACCATGTGCTCCTTGGTGAACCATCCGATGCTGCCGCCATTTCTGGCGCTGCCGGGGTCTTCGGAGTACTGGGCGGCAAGGGTCGCGAAAGGAACGCCTTTCTGGAGCTGTTCATAGATCATGGACGCTCGCGCCAGGGCCCGCTCGGTATCGGCGCGGTCAGCCAGGTTGCAGCGGATCAGGATATGCGATGCGCTGGCGACAGGCGCGCCGGTCGTGATCGACTTGATCTTGAAGATACGGTACAGGCCGTGGTCGGCGACCGGTCCGACGATCTGGCCCGGTGCGAGTTTAGGTGATCCGAAGAGTCCAGCACCCGCTTCCGGCGAAAAGTCGGCTCGGGAAAGCGCAACGTTCACCGCATTGGGACGGTCGCTCTGCACCTTCACGAATTCGCTGTCGTTCGGAGCGGATGCGAACTGGGGCACGAGGGCGTCTATGTCTTTTTTGACCTGCAGGCTGTCCTGGGCCGACGGAACCAGCGGATAGAGCACGAAGTCGGCGCTACGGGTCGGATCCTGCTTGAACTGCTCCTTGTGCGCCTCAAACCAGGTCTTGACCTCCCCCTCCTTGACCGGGAACTGGGCATCCGTGCCGGCGTAGCTGAGCGGGAACGGAATGAAGCTGGCGGAATAGAGCGCATACTGCCGCTGGACAAGTTCGTTGGCCTCGGGATCGGTCACCAGGCCCATGGTCTTGAGCGCCATGAGCAGCTTGTCGACCATCAGCTCCCGTTTGATCACCTCTTCGGCCTTGACCCAGAAAGCTTTAGCCTGGGGATCCTTGCGCGCCTTCTCGAGCATCTGCCGGTCGATCGTTCCGGTGCGGGGATCGGTGAAGTTCTGGCGGATGATCTGCGGCGGATTGATCTGGCTGTTGACAGCGTCGAGCACCTCACGATCCTGCACGGTGATGCCGTACTTTTCAAACAGCTCCTCGACGAGCGCCTGGTCGACCAGGACGTTCCAGGCCTGCTCGCGGAAGCTCAACTCGGCCTGGGGGGTGACATCAGCCCCGGGATTGCTCCGCCTGAAATTCTGGCTCAGATTGTTATAGATCTCCTCGTACTGTGCCGAAGTTATCGGACGGCCATCGATCTTTCCGACGAGCCCGCCCTTCCTGGCCGGTCCGGTGAAGTTCATGCCCCACTCGAATATGATCAGTGCCAGAAAGGCTGCTACAAGGATAAACAGTATGATGTGCGTCTTTTCGCGCATCTTGCTCATGATAGCCATAGTGTTCTCGTTCTTGTTCTTCAATGTGAAAATTATCCCGGCATCAGGGCTCCCATGTTCAGGAGATCCCTGCATGTCGGGACGATGGACATCAACTTCCTGCGTTTGCTCTCATTGCCCCGGCCCTTCAGTCCGGTGGTTCCGACCAGCCTTCCCTGCCGCAGAGCGGCACGAAGACGAAACTGTGAAAAACCTCATGCTCGAACCGTTCTCCGATGCGTCGTATCACGGTCATCTGCTGGCTTCCGAGGTCACCGATCGGTACGACCATGACGCCGCCGTCGGCAAGCTGCCCCAGGAGAGTGTCGGGTTCGCAGGGAGCGGCCGCCGTAATGACAATGCCGTCAAACGGCGCCTCCTCGGGCCAGCCGAGCGTGCCGTCACCGAGCCGCCGCTCCACGGGTATGCCAAGAGCGTCAAGCGAGCTGCCGGCCATCTCGTAAAGCCCTTCGATCCGCTCGACGGTGAACACCTGATACCCCAGGGCATCGAGAATGGCCGCCTGGTAGCCTGATCCGGTGCCGATCTCAAGCACCTTGCCCGAGGGGCATCGCTCCACGAGCAGTGAGGTCATGAAGGCCACCGTGTAGGGCTGCGATATGGTCTGCCCGAATCCGATCGGCCAGGCGCAGTCGTCATAGGCATACGGACGCTGGGCCTCTGCGACGAAGAGGTGCCGGGGGACCTTCATGAAGGCCTCGAGCACCCTTGGATTGCAGATGCCGTAAAGCTTCAACTCCTCAACCATCTGCAGGCGCTCCCGCGCCATCCCGTAGTCATGTCCCTGCCGATCCGCCATTCTCGCCATCCATCTCAGCATCTCTCAAAACCCGAACTCATTATCCTTGTTTTGCACAGCCACGCTAATATTGCATCTTATCTCCAATAATGCAATTCCGCCACATGCAGTTTACCACTTTCGGAGACATTTCCCGACAGGGCAGCTATCTGCTCTTCGTCGACCTCGGCGAGCCGGTCCGGGTATCGTTCGGCAAGTTCATGGGGGGCCGCCAGATCCCGCTCGACCGGGGACAGTACCTCTATGTCGGCTCGGCGCTCGGCTCGGGTCGAGGCTCGTCTCCGCTTGCGAGCCGTCTGCTCCGCCATGCATCCAGAAGCCTCGACCGGCCGGCACACGCCATACACGGGAAGCTGCTGGGCTTTCTCGGCACCATGGGGTTCAAGCCGAAACGCGCGCCGGCAGGCAAACGGCTGCACTGGCATGTCGACTACCTGCTCGACCTCCCCGAAGCCGAGATCTCCCATATCGTCATGGTCATGTCGCCTTCAAGGCTCGAACACCAGCTCGCGGACCTCGTGGCGTCCCTGCCGGGAGCCCTGCCTGTAGCTGATCGTCTCGGCGCACAGGATGCCGCATCCGGCACCCACCTGTTCAGGGTCACCGACCAGGCCGACCTGCTCGAACGGCTGAAACACAGCTTCCTGTCGACCCTGTAATCCTGACAAGGCCTTTCGTATCACGCGTTACGTGTTCCGTGTCTCGCGTCACGAATCCCCCCCCTCCTTTTCCAGCAGCGCCTCCACGAAACTCCCCCGGTCGAACATCTGAAGGTCGTCGATCTTCTCGCCGACGCCGATGTACTTCACCGGCACGTTCAGCTCCCGGGAGATGGAGAGCACAATGCCCCCCTTCGAGGTGCCGTCGAGCTTGGTGATGACCAGGCCGGTGACATTGACGAACTTCGTGAACTCGCGCGCCTGCAACACAGCGTTCTGGCCTGTGGTGCCGTCCAGCACCAGGAGCACCTCGTGCGGGGCTTCAGGAACCTTCTTTTTGGCCACGCGCATGATCTTGGCGAGCTCCTCCATCAGATGGCTCTTGTTGTGCAGGCGGCCGGCCGTGTCGACCAGCACCACGTCGGAACCCCTGGAAACGGCCGAGCTGACCGAATCGAACACTACCGAGGCCGGATCGGCGCCCTGCCCCTGACCTATGATCGGCACTCCCGCCCGGTCCGCCCAGATGCGAAGCTGCTCGTAAGCCGCCGCCCTGAAGGTGTCGGCAGCCGCTATCACCACCCGTTTTCCTGCTTTCTCGTAATTGTAGGCGAGCTTCGCCACGCTGGTGGTCTTGCCGGCGCCATTGACTCCGACGATCATGATCACCCAGGGCTTTGCCGGCAGCGGCGCGTCGAAATCGACCGGGTAGTCATGGCCTGATTCGGTCAGGAGCTTCCGGATCTCGTCCATCACCATGCTGTTCAGCTCCTCTTCGGAACGGTAGGTCTCCGACTTGGAACGTTCAGTCACGGCCTCGACGATATCGAGGGTGGTTTCGACCCCCACATCGGCAGCCACGAGGATGTTTTCGAGCTCTTCGAGAAACTCGTCGTCCACCTCCGTCTTTCCTTTGGCCGCGAAGGTGAGCTTGTCCTTCAAGGTATCGCGGGTCTTGCTGAGCCCCTCTTTCAGGCGCGTCAAACCGAGCTTGTCAAAAAACCCCATGGGAATGGTAAATTGGCTATGTTTCAGTGCGAAGCTCGTCCGGTCCGGTACCGGCGTCGAGTCGTTTACAGGCAACTTTCAATGTAAGCAATTCTATGTCTTTCAAACCTATTTCGGAGATCGGCGAATTCGGGCTGATCGAGCGGCTCTCGGCCATCGCGGCCCCGACCCTGAAAAACGTGCCTGGAATCGTGGAAGGCATCGGGGACGACTGCGCCGTCTACCGTACCGGCGCCGAATCGCTGCAGGTCGCGACGACCGACCTGCTGGTCGAGCAGGTGCATTTCGACCTGCTGACCACCCCGATGCACCACCTCGGAAGCAAGGCGATCAGCGTGAACGTGTCGGATGTCTGTGCCATGAACGCCCTTCCGGAGTATGCGCTGGTCTCGATCTCCGTACCGCGCAACATGCCGGTCGAGATGGTCGAGCAGCTCTATGCGGGCATGGCCAATGCGGCCTCGCGATACGGCGTGGCCATCGCCGGCGGGGACACCTCCTCTTCACCATCCGGCCTCACCATTTCGGTGGCCATGACCGGAGTGACTCCCGAAGAGCGTCTCACGCTCAGGAAGGGAGCGCGTCCCGGCGACATGGTCTGCGTGACGGGCTCCCTCGGCGGCTCGGCAGCCGGGCTAAGGCTGCTGATGCGCGAGCGGGCGATCATGCTTGAACTGCTGAAAAACCATGAACCCTACGACAAGGACGTGATGGCCGAGCTCCGGGAGTACTCCGAGGCGATCCGCTGCCACCTCTTGCCGGAAGCGCGCATCGACATGGTGAAGTTCTTCCATGAACATGAGATAGTTCCGACCTCCATGATCGACATCTCGGACGGCCTGACGGGGGATCTTCGCCATATCTGCCGACGCTCGGGGGTCGGGGCGCACATCGAGGAGGGTCGGATACCGATACTCTCCGAAGCCCGGTCGATCGCCGACGAGTTCCAGGACGACGCCCTCACCTGGGCGCTCTCGGGCGGGGAGGATTATCAGCTGCTCTTCACCCTCCCCAAGGATCGGTTCGACGACATCGACGGCAACCGGGAGATCTCGGTGATCGGCGAGATCCTTCCAGCGGAGGCAGGCATTCACTTGACCGATATCTTCGGCATGACCGTCGATCTCGACGACTCGGCCGGAGGGTTCGACCATTTCAGGGAATAACCCTTTCATCGGTATCGGTATCGAAATCGGCATCGGTATCGATTTCGATCAGGATACCGTCCCGGACGAATCCGGGGCGGCCTCATTTGTGTATTCCCTTTTATGATGCTAAATTGGAGCCTCCTACCGTGAAGACGATTGCCGAAGTGGCGGAACTGGTAGACGCCCGGGACTTAAAATCCCGTGTTCAGCAATGGACGTGCGGGTTCGATTCCCGCCTTCGGCACAACCGTCATCCCACGCGCTCCCAGCACCTATTCTTCCTGAAATCAGCTGCGTTCATCGCCTGCGCATATTGAAATACGCCGAACAACCTCTATTTTTCACTACGGAGTGACGGCTGAAGGCATGGCTCGCATTCCGTGACTTCCGTTACGGTCGTGAGATACCCGGAAAAGCGGAAGCCACCGGCAACCAAACAAGTATTGAGATGAGTACAGAGCCAACCAAGATCCTCCTCAGCGAGGACGAGATGCCCCGCCAATGGTATAACATCCAGGCCGACCTTCCCATGATGCCCCCGCCGCTTGGTGCGGACGGCAAGCCGGTGGGGCCCGACGACCTCGCCCGGGTGTTCCCGATGAACCTGATCGAGCAGGAGATGAGCACCGAACGCTGGATCGACATCCCCGAGGAGGTGCTCGGAATCCTGAAGCTCTGGCGCCCCTCGCCGCTCTATCGCGCCCGGAGGCTGGAAGCGGCCCTCGGCACACCGGCGAAGATCTACTACAAGAACGAAGGCGTCTCGCCCGCCGGAAGCCATAAGCCGAACACGGCCGTGCCCCAGGCGTGGTACAACCGTGAGTTCGGCATCAAGTACCTGACCACCGAGACCGGCGCGGGCCAGTGGGGCAGCGCCCTTGCCATGAGCTGCAAGCTGATTGGCATCCAGTGCAAGGTGTTCATGGTGCGCATCAGCTTCGATCAGAAGCCCTTCAGGAAGATCATGATGAAGACCTGGGGAGCCGACTGCATCGGCAGCCCGAGCATGGAGACCAGGATCGGCCGCCAGATCCTCGAGGAGGACCCCGACACTCCCGGCAGCCTCGGCATCGCCATCAGCGAGGCTATCGAACAGGCTCTCGAACGCGATGATACCCGTTATGCCCTCGGCAGCGTGCTGAACCATGTGATGCTCCACCAGACCATCATCGGCCTGGAGGCCAAGAAGCAGTTCGAAAAGATCGGACGTTACCCGGATATCGTCATCGGCTGCGCCGGCGGCGGATCGAACTTCGCCGGTATCAGCTTCCCGTTCCTGTACGACAAAATCCACGGCAAGGAGTTGAAGGTCATCGCCACCGAGCCGGAGGCCTGTCCGACCCTCACCAGGGCGCCTTACGTCTACGACTCCGGAGACGTGGCGAAGATGACCCCGATGCTGCCCATGCACAGTCTCGGCCACCGCTTCATCCCGCCGGCGATCCATGCCGGCGGACTGCGCTACCACGGCATGGCGCCGCTGGTCAGCCACGTCAAACAGCACGGACTCATCGAGGCGACCGCGCTGCCGCAGACCGAGTGCTACGAAGCGGCTCTGCTCTTCGCGCATACCGAAGGGTTCATCCCTGCCCCGGAAACCTCGCACGCCATAGCACAGACCATCCGGGAGGCGAAACAGGCGAAGGAGGAGGGGCTGGAAAAGGTGATCCTGATGAACTGGTCGGGTCATGGCCTCATGGACCTGCAGGGCTACGAAGCCTACCTGTCAGGAAAGATCAGCGACTACGCGCTCCCTGAAGAGATGCTGCAGCGCTCGCTGGCCTCACTTGAAGGCAACCCGCCCATCGGCTGATCGGCAGGAAACCGGCGATAAGCCAGAGGTTTGCAGGAAGCGTCTCAGAACCATAAAAGCAAAGGCGGCCAGAGTCGGCCGCCTTTGCTTTTTGTGTTGCGAATCACCACCTGGGACCGGGACCGGGTCCTGGTCCTCGGCCGGGGCCGGGCCCAGGGCCATAGCCGCCTCCCGGACCGCGCATGTCAGGCAGTTCGATGTGACGCCTCCGCGCCCGCTCCTGCATGAGCCTGTGGTGTTCCAGACGCAACCGGTCACGCTCCTCGAAGCTCCGGGCCGAATGGATGCGGTTCATGTAGTCAAGCCGCTCTCTAGGCGTCATGAGCTGGTAACCGTAGATCATCTCGGGTTCGAGCATCCGGTAGTGCATCGGCATGTTGTAGCGCATCGGCATCCAGGTGGGTGACTCATCCCGGGAGGGTGGCGCCGGCTGGGAAGGGGGTGGCGGAGGTGGTGGCGTCCGGGGCTGCATCATCTCGCCACGCTGATCCTGACGGGCCGGGGGTTCGTTCTGCGACGAGGTCGGCGCTGCGGATGCGATTCCCGCTTTGAACAGGATTGCGCCGGCGATCAGGGGTACTGCCAGAATGCTTTTGTTGTTCATGTTGGTTCCCCTTTTTGGATTCGGGTTGATGCAGTCGTCACTCCGCTCAGGCCGCAACCCTTCCGGCCTATACGGCTTCCGGCCCCCATGACGCCGCGGTAAACCGCTGACAGACATGGAGGCCGGTGTGTACTATCCGTGTTAAACGGGCGGATGTCATTCCGTGTCGAGCTTCTCCTCTCGCTTTCCCTTTTTGGGGGTCGCATTTGCATCGGTGAAGCGAAGCTCCTTCTCCTTTTCGTCGAAGGTGATCAGCACGTGGCTGCCTTCGGCGAACCGGCCCTTGAGCATCTCCTCGGCGAGGGGATCCTCGACGTAACGCTGCAGGGCCCTCTTGAGCGGCCGCGCGCCGTACTTCTGATCGTACCCCTTCTCAACCAGGAACTCCTTGGCCTTCTCGTCGATCCCGACCTCGATACCCATTTCGCGCAGCCGCTTGAACAGCTTGCCAGCCGTGATGTCGATGATCTGGAAGATGTGCTCCTTCTCGAGCTGGTGGAACACGATCGTGTCGTCGATACGGTTCAGGAACTCGGGGTTGAACACCCGCTTGAGGGCATCCTCGATGGTTGATTTCATCGATTTGTAGGCGCCTCCGGCATCTTCCGGCGCGGCGAACCCCATGGCTCCACCCGAACTGAAGCTCTTGATCTCCTTGGCGCCGATGTTCGAGGTCATGATGATGATCGTGTTGCGGAAATCGACCTTCCTGCCGAGTCCGTCGGTCAGCACACCCTCGTCGAGCACCTGAAGCAGGATGTTGAACACGTCAGGGTGAGCCTTTTCGATCTCGTCGATCAGCACCACCGAATAGGGCTTGCGACGCACCTTCTCGGTCAGCTGGCCGCCCTCCTCGTAGCCGACATATCCGGGAGGCGCCCCGACCATGCGGCTCACCGAGAACTTCTCCATGTATTCGCTCATGTCGACCCTGATCATGGCGTCCTCGCTGTCGAAAATGAAGCGGGTGAGCGCCTTGGCAAGCTCGGTCTTTCCAACGCCGGTCGGGCCAAGGAAAATAAAGGAGCCGATCGGGCGCGACGGGTCCTTGAGCCCTGCCCTGGTGCGCTGGATCGCCTTGGTGATCTTCCGGATCGCCTCGTCCTGACCGATAACCTCCTTCTTCAGCTCGGCCTCCATGGCGAGCAGCTTCTTGGACTCGGACTGCGCCACCTTGACCACCGGTATGCCGGTCATCATGGCGATCACCGAAGAGATGTCGGCTTCGCTGACATCATAGACGCTCTCGGATGAGCGCTCCTCCCACTCCTGCTTGGCGTGGTCGAGCGCGTCGAGCAGATGCTTCTCCTTGTCGCGAAGCTTTGCGGCCTCCTCGAAGTTCTGCATCTTGACCACCTTGTTCTTCTCGGCCTTGACATCCTCGATCGATTTCTCGAGTTCGAGTATCTCCGAAGGCACGTGGATGTTGCTCAGGTGGACCCTGGCGCCGGCCTCGTCCATGACGTCGATCGCCTTGTCGGGCAGGAAGCGGTCGGTGATGTAGCGCTCCGACAGCTTGACCGCCTTCTCTATGGCATCCTCCGAGTAGCGCACGTGATGGTGCGTCTCGTACTTCCCCTTGATGTTGTTCAGGATCTGGATGGTCTCCTCGACCGAGGTCGGCTCGACCATGATCTTCTGGAAACGGCGATCCAGGGCCCCGTCCTTCTCGATGTACTGGCGGTACTCGTCGAGGGTGGTCGCGCCGATGCACTGGAGCTCACCACGGGCAAGCGCAGGCTTGAAAATGTTGCTCGCGTCGAGCGAACCCGATGCGCCGCCGGCACCGATGATGGTGTGCAGCTCGTCGATGAAGAGAATCACGTCGCGTGAACGCTCAAGTTCGTTCATGAGGGCCTTCATGCGCTCCTCGAACTGTCCGCGGTATTTGGTGCCCGCAACGAGGGCCGCGAGGTCGAGGGCCACCACGCGCTTGTCGTAAAGCACGCGGGAAACCTTGCGCTGCACGATCTTGAGGGCGAGCCCTTCGGCGATGGCCGTCTTGCCGACGCCAGGCTCCCCGATCAGCACCGGATTGTTCTTCTTACGGCGGCTCAGGACCTGTGCCACGCGCTCGATCTCCTTCTCGCGCCCGATGATCGGATCGAGCTTGTCCTCCATGGCGAGCCGGGTGATGTCACGCCCGAAATTGTCGAGTACCGGGGTCTTGGTGCGCTCTCCGCGCTTGGCTTCCGGCTTTTTCTGTGAACGCTCGGCTCCTCCGGCTGAATACGACCCCTCCATCGGCGGCTCGTCGGACTCGCTGCGGCCGCTGGTGATGCTGATGAGCTCCTCCCGTACCAGATCGTAGGTCACGCCGAACTGCTCGAGGATCTGCGCGGCTATGTTGTCTTCACCCTTGAGGATCGACAGCAGGAGATGTTCCGTGCCGATGATGGTCGACTTGCAGATCTTCGCCTCGAGATAGGTGATCTTCAGCACCTTCTCGGCCTGCTTGGTCAACGGCACGTTACCCATCTGCGTTGCGGGCACCTTGGGGTGCGTGCTCTCCTCTATTTTCTGTTTGAGCCTGAAGAGGTCAACCTTCAGGTTCTTCAGGATCCTGGCGCCAATCCCCTCACCTTCACGGATAAGTCCGAGCAGGAGGTGTTCGGTCCCGATGTAGTCATGGCCGAGCCGCAGAGCTTCCTCACGGCTCAACCTGATGACATCCTGAACTCTATTCGAGAAATTTCCTTCCATTATGTTCCTGTATCGGTAAGATTGTTGGTGCGATCCGGCAAACTTTTCCGAATCCGGCATCGGCCGCCGGCTCTTGATATCCATCGCCAAAATTAATTATACTATACTAATGACGTCATCTCAAACCATTTCCTTCGGTTTGAAAACAGCATGCAGTAATTAATCGTTTCAGCCCTCCGGACACTCCCCATGAACGTGACGCACATCCTGATCGACGACTCGAACCAGCTGCACCGGGAACTGCCGATTTACCGCACCGGCCAGGTCGGTTCAGTCCGTCTCGGGGACAGCGATTACCGGGTTTATTCGTCGATTGATATTTCCGCCCACGACCTTGCGGCATTGTTCCACTATGGCGTCATCGAGGCCCTCAATCTCTTGCCGTTCCTCTCTGAAACGAACAAGGGGCTCGACAGCTGGGACGAGGCGTTCCTTCCATCGGGGCAGATCACGGAGATGTCGCGGATCATCGGAGAGTGCATGGAGCGTATGGCCGGCATGGAACCCGAACGCGTGCTGCTCGGATGGCAGGACGATCCTGTGAGAATCGCCTACTGGAGGATGCTCGACCCGGAAAGGACGGCGGGATTCCTGGGCAGGCTCAGGGACTTCGCCCTGTCCGCTGCCGATGAGGGCTACGACCTCGAGTTCATGCTTTGAAACGTGACGCGCAACGCGTGACACGTGACGCGTCTCAGCGGGTGAAGACGCTCCTGAATCAGGGGAGAGTGAAGCCCGGAATAATCCAGGCGTCCGGGCAGGTCGGGACGCCGAAGATTCGGAGTTCTCCCACATTCCATTGCCCCGGTCCTCAGCCCGGGGTGACAGGGCCCCCTTTTTTCTTTCCGGACTTCAGTCCGCGCCGTTCATCGGTGCAGGCCGGGTACGCAATCAACGGCGGGGGCTGAAGCCCCCTTGCGTGTTTTTGTTCCTTCTCTATCCCCGGGTTGAAACCCGGGGCAATTGAAGATAATGTAAGAGCTTAATGTCCGGAGGGTTAAAACCTGCTGAACACAGGAGAGTGAAGCCCTAGGCAATATCATTCACTCGCGGGCCACGGCGAGAGGGTCGGGATGCCGGAACCGGTAGCCGAGGAGTTTTTCAAGCTTTGCGCTGTTGACGATCTTGAACGGACGACCTCCTGAACCGGCCGATGGCAAAGGCTCGACTCCATGGCTCTCCGCCGCGACGCGGTAGAACTCCTTCCTGGTCGGATGGCCGGGACTGCTGGCGTTGAACACCTCACCCCATGATTCGCGACGGATGATCTCCTTGATGATGCAGACGCAATCATCCTGGTGGATGAGGTTCATCGGCTGGTCAGGGTCCGCGATCTCCTTCATGCGCTGGAGGAAGTTGATCGGATTGCGGCCGGGGCCGATCAGCCCGCTGAACCGGACCACCGTCGTACTGAAGCCCGATTCGGATCGAAGCATCTCTTCGACGTACAGCAGCGCTCTGCCGGCGGGTGAATCGGCGGTTTCGGGGTCGGAGGCGTCCTGTTCGGTAACTTCCCGGCCAAGGGCGGGGTACACCGAAGTGGAGCTCACGAACAGCACATGCCTGACCGGAGAGTCGACAAGCGCGTCAATCAGCTGTGAAACCTGCTCGACATGGTGCTCGACCGCGTCCTCTCCATGCCCAGGCGGAATGTCCACTACGAGAATGTCGCTTTCAAGGAAACCTTTCAGGTCGCCTTCTGCCTGGTCGCCCAGCACGATCCGGTAGGGTTCGATGCCTGTTTTGCGAAGGGCGTCGAGCTTGTCGGTCCTTGTGGTCGAGCCCTTGACCCGATACCCGTTGCCGATCAATTGCTGGGCAAGTGGCAAACCAAGCCACCCGCATCCGAGAATGCTTATCCGTGCTTTCGACATGAATTGCTTTGAAAATTTGCTTTTCTGAATAGTGATTCAGGGCAATGTACGCTTTCCTCGCCTCTTTCCGGCATTCCCGGCGGCGTCTTGAAGCGGGTGGAGCCAGGGCATGAACACGTTACGGATCGTCGATCGGATGCTTCGCCCGACGTCGCCGGGCGCAGAATGACAGGTGCGGGACCTGCCCAGACGAAGGAGACCCGGAGCAGGCTGTCCTTGATTCCGCTCCTGGGACAGCCACTCCACGCTAACTCAGCCACCATCCCTGCTTTGCCGGGGTTCAGTAGCCGTAGATCGAGGAAGCCGGTACAGGCTTGAACGACTTGATGTAGAGGATGAGGGACTTCATCTCGATCGAATCGAGAGGCAACGGCTTGCCCTTGAGGGTGGCGGAGATGCATTTGTTGACCTGCCCGGCAAGATCCGGATTCCTCCATGCTTTGTCAAGGCCTTTGCCCATCGGATGGCAGCTTGAACAGCTCTGCGTATTGCCTGGACCGCCAAGAGCCGAATCCCTGAACAGCATCTCACCCTCCTGTATCGAGGGAGCCCTGTCGGCGGGCGGCGGCTGCTTCTCCGAAGGCGGGACGCTCTGTATCGCCGGCGGCGACTTTTTTGCCGGGGAGCGCTTGGCTGCTACCGCATGGTTTCCTGTCATGGCCATGGCGGCGAAAAGCATGAGCGTCGTCATCGTGAGTTTTTTCATGTTCACCGTTGCTTAAGTTGTCAATAATGAACCCCTGCGCTGCAAACAGCATTGAAACATATTCAAGCGCTGTAGGGTTCAATCGGTTCCTTGCTCCCCCGCCTTTTCGATGAGCCTGTCGAGACAGGTGCTGCAGACGCAGGTGTCATATCGCTCCGCGAGGTAACGGCGCACCTCGTCGGCAACGACCCTGGTGGCGCACCAGCAGGAGGTGGACATGCCGCAGGTGAAGTTCTGGCCGCACATCGGGCAGGTGACCGTCCGTGGCGTCCCGGTATGGGTTTCGGATGTTGTCATGGGTGTGGGTACGGGTTAGCGATTCGGGATCATGGTTCGACGGTCTGGCGAATGGCCTTGCGCCAACCCTCCAGCAGCAGCTCTCGCCTGGCTGGATCGATCGACGGCGACCAGGTCTCGGCCACCCGGTTCAGCGACCGGAGTTCTCCGGCCGTGCTCCAGAACCCCGTACTGAGCCCTGCCAGGCATGCCGCGCCGAGCGAGGTCGATTCGATGTTGACCGGCCTGAGCACCGGCACGCCGAGCAGGTCGGCCTGGAACTGCATGAGAAAACGGTTCCTGACGGCCCCCCCGTCCACGGTCAGGGCCGATGGCTCGATGCCGGTGTCGGCTACCATCGCGCGGAACACGTCGTTCGACTGGAAGGCGATCGATTCGAGGGCCGCACGGACGATATGCTCCCGGCCGGAGCCACGGGTCAGCCCCGTGATGGTTCCGCGGGCCTCCATGTTCCAGTGCGGGGCTCCGAGCCCCACGAACGCGGGCACCAGGTACACTCCGCCGTTGTCCCCCGCGGCCACGGCGATGGCTTCGGATTCGGCGGCGTCGCTGATCAGGCGAAGGCCGTCACGCAACCACTGCATCACCGCCCCTCCGATGAACACCGAACCTTCGACGGCGTAACAGGGGTTTCCCGAAGCGCCGATGGCGAGGGTCGTCAGGAGCCCGTGTTCCGACCTGATGAAGCGGCTGCCGGTGTTCATCATCATGAAGCAGCCGGTGCCATAGGTGTTCTTGATCGATCCCGGCTCGAAGCAGCACTGCCCGAAGAGCGCCGCCTGCTGGTCTCCCGCCACCGCCTCCACCGGAACGCCGTCAAGCTCGCGCAGGGTGCTCACCGTGCCGAATCCACCCATCGAGGAGCGGACTTCTGGCAGCATCGACTCCGGAACGCCGAAAAGGGCACAGAGGTCAGGGTCCCAGCGATGCTCCCTGATATTGTACAGGAGGGTCCTGGAGGCATTCGTGAAATCGGTGGCGTGCACCCGTCCTCCGGTAAGCTTCCACAAGAGCCAGGCATCCACTGTTCCGAAGAGGAGTTCTCGAGGGTCGAGCCCGGGATGGGCGTCAAGGATCCATCGAATCTTCGTGGCGCTGAAATAGGCATCGACCGGCAGGCCGGTCTTCGCTCCGATAAGCTCACCTTCACCGGCATAACGCCGGCAGAGGTCGCTGGTGCGCCGGCACTGCCAGACGATGGCGTTGTGCACCGGCCTGCCGCTCTTCCGCTCCCAGACCACCGTGGTCTCCCGCTGGTTGGTGATGCCCACCGCCTCGATCCGGCGCGGTATGGCTGACTGAACCTCCTCAATGCACTCGACGACCGTCCGCCAGATCTCCTCCGGGTCATGCTCGACCCATCCCGGCTCCGGGTAGAACTGCGTCAGTTCGCGGTATGCGCTCGCGAGCACCACGCCCGCCTTGTCGTAAGCCATGCAAGTGGTGCCGGTCGTGCCCTGATCGATGGCGAGAATGGCCATAAGGGGTTGAACTGGTTGGGTGATCCTTCATCCTGATGATGATAAAATACCCATCCGTCAGGGAAATCCGTTACCAATAGCGGTGAACCGTGCATGGCGGACCCGAAACATTCTCCCGGGGCCATTGGCGACACCATCGGCAGAGTCGGCTATCGCCTCAGGATGTCGCCGGCGCAGAACCAGCCGCTGAGCATCGCACCGGTGAAGCCACCCCCGGGGAAAGTCCACGCCGACGCGAAATAGAGGTTCGGGACCGGTGAGGTGTTCGAAGGGCGATAGAGAATACCGGACTGATCCGGTGTCTGCGCATAGCCATAGATCGATCCGCCGGGGTTGAGGGTGTAGCGCTGGACCGTCCTGGCCGTGCCGAGCTCGTAGTACTCGATCTCGTCGGAGATGCCGGGAATGAGCTTCTCGAGCCTGCCGATGAAGCTCCGGGCTACCTGCTCCTTTTTCCGGCGGTAGGCTTCCGGATCGAGCCCCTCCCAATCGCCCAGGTAATCGATGGTGCAGAGCGAGCCGAAACTCTTGCCTTCAGGGGCGAGCCCGGAATCGATCTGGCTGTAATCGACGAAGGTGAATCCCCGCTTGCAGATATCGCCATCGAGGGATGCGACGACATCCCTCATCGTCCTGGCCTCCTCGTCGAACACGAACGTGCAATAGGTGTGATTGTTCAACTCCGACACCTTACGCCGGAACCCGAGGTAGAGGTTCATGACACAGCACGAGTTCCTGAAGCCGGCGGTTTTTTCCTGAAGCTTCGAGCGCTCCTTATCCGGCAGCATGGCCTCGACGTTCGGGATCGCGGCGTTGGCCACGATGGCCCGGGCGTAAACTGTCTGGCTGGCGGACTCCCCTCCCCGGGTCTTCCGGTATTCCACACCCACGGCCTTGCCGTCCTTGACGAGAATGCGGGTCACCAGGTTGCCGAGCATGACCGTCCCGCCATGACTGCCGATGTATGCGGCGAGATAGTCGGAGAGCTTCTGGGAACCGCCCTTGATGAAATGGCCCCCGCCGCCGTAGTAACTGGCCTGCGCCATGCTGTAGTAGACCAGGGAGAGTTCGTAGGGATTGTCATGATAGTAGCCGAAGTTCGCCAGGAGCACCATTTTCAGCTCTTCGTCGCGGATGATTCCATCCAGGAATCTTCCGATGGTCGAGTAGTCTCCGGAAAGCAGGCCGGGGTGGAGCAGCGGAAACAGGGGAAACAGCAGCGTCGGGATCTTGCTGGATGCTATCGAGAGGTGGGGATAGAGCAGCGGGAAAAACGGCATCTGAAGCCGCTGCTTCCACTTTTCGACAGGCATCCGGGCTGCTTCACTGCGGATGGCGGCGATGGTGCGGAAATATCTCCTGATTCCCCTCTCTTCATCGGGATAGTGCTGCACAAGCACCCTCGTCGCCTCCTCCATCTTCGCAGGGATGACGATGTCCGTACTCCCTTTTTTGAAACGGTAAAACTCGGGTATTTCGACAAAATCGAGATGCTGCAGGAGGTCGAGCTCCCTGAAAATCTGCAGCTTCTGATCTTCCGGATCCAGTCCGTCGATCTCATGAAGCCCGGCCTCGACAAGAAAATCCTTGCGCCTGAAGGTGGTCGCGCACCCTCCGGGCACCGTATGCTGTTCGATCAGGAGCACCTTTTTGCCCTCCCTCGAAAGCTTCGCCCCGGCGGTCAGTCCCCCCAGTCCGCCGCCGATAATGATCACATCGATATCCTTCATGGTACATTTCCTGTTTTCGTTCAATACGGTTACAGGAAAACATGCTCAATGGCCAGAGCAAATCAATTGATCTCTGTCACATTCGCTTCCGAAACGCGTTTTTTTCACCCCGGAGTCTTGTCAGGCCGCGACCTTCCAGAGCTCTTCGATGATGACCGGATCGACTTCATGAAAGGGAACCAGAGATCCTGGCCTGAACCTCGTCAGGAGTGCTGGCAGCGGCAAGCGGCCATATGACCGTTTTCAAAGTTGTACGGATTATATTGATTGGAACGGAGAGAATGGAATCCTGAGAGACAGCACGTTGATGGCGACTTTCGACAATATCGCGGCTCGATACCGTGACTCCTCGCTTGTACAGGCCTCGGCTGGCGCCAAGCTGTTGGAACTGCTCGACATCCCCGCCGCAGCCGACATCCTCGACGTCGGCTGCGGCACGGGCAACCTCACGGCATCGCTGGCCGAACAAACCGATGGCGCCGTAATCGGCATCGACCCATCCGAAGCCATGATCCACGAGGCCTCCACGGCCTTCCCCGATCCACGAATCACCTTCACCGTCCTGGACGCCGAAAGGATGAACTTCGACAGGCAGTTCGACATCGTCTACTGCAACTCAGCTTTCCAGTGGTTCAACGACCCGTCCCTGTTCCTGGCCAACGCTTTCAGGGCGCTCCGTCCCGGCGGCCGGATCGGCATGCAGGCCCCTGCGACGAAGGCTTATTGCCCGACATTCATATCGGCTGTCGATGCGTGCTGCGCAGACCCGGCAATTCGCCAGGTTTTCGACGGTTTCCGGTCGCCATGGTTGTTACTCGAATCCGGAGAGGCCTACCGCCAGCTGTTCGTAGACACCGGATTCAGGGTGCTCTTCTGCACGCTGGAAGAGTCGCGGAGCCGACGGACGCCCGAAGAGGCGTTCGACATCTTCTGCTCCGGCGCAAAAGCCGGCTACCTCGATCCCGGTTGCTACGACCGTCCATGGCCGGGAGGGTTTGAAGCCGCCATCCTCGGCGGCATCAGGCGCTCGTTCGACGAGATGGCTGGAACCGACGGCACGATCGACCTCATGTTCCACAGGGTTTTCGTGGTCGCCGAACGATAGGCGACACCTTCGCCCCATCTGCCGGGGTCACTCCCCCTGCTTCTCGGTGAGGTACTTCCAGTATTTGGCCGGCATGTTCGATGTCTGGAGGCGAGGGTACTATGTCCACAAGGTGAGCACCTTGCAAAAGTTGTTCCGCGACCCTCTTGCCACGTAGGTCGGTGCTCGAAATCCTCATGTGCCCCGGCCTTGAAAGGCCGGGCTATTGATGAAAGGTATGACCGGATGTCCGTCGGAATAAATCCCTCCAGAAGATAAGACAGGTTTCTGCGGGCCGTCCGCCTTGCACTCGGGCCGCTCACGACTCTTTTTCAGAGATGCCCCGAAGTTGTTTTTCTCGAAACTATACTCCGTAGAGATCAAAGGTCCCCACCGGTTTTTTCTGAAGTTTCAGATAGTAGAAAAGCTGCACCTTATGCTGGTTCAGATGCTCCAGCATCTCAAGAAGCCGCATTCCGAGTATCACAGGTTTCGGGTCCCAGGGGGCCGGCGCTGGTTTCGCCGCCAGATCTTCTTCGCTCACGCCGGCAATTGTTTCGATCGCAAGCTTTTTGTCGGCCTCAATCAGCCGCAAGGCTTCGGCAATACTCGAGACGAAAGGCATAGCCATCGCCGGAGGCATCATTTTTTTGGACTTTTCCTTATCGCTGTCAACATGCTCATGCGATCCCCAACTTCCTGAAGCAAATCCCTTCATGGGTTTTCCGCCCGAGTGTGCAGTGTGGTAGAGGAGTTGTGCTGTGGTCATCCAGTTATTCTCCTCATCGGGCTTCCAGCTGAGCTCATTATCGCTGCAAAGACCGACCAGATGGGTTAAACCCCTGTATGCATGTTCGGTTTTCTGGGTCAACAATTCTTTCCAGTTCATGGTTTTCTTGGGTAACATATTTGTGGATTTTGTCTTGCGCTTACCTGATCATGAACAACACCGGGTGTCAGGGAATTCCCTGTTTTTCCTACGAGGTTGGCTTTCGAGGGTGATCTGTTTGAAATCAGTAAACTGAGGTATCTCTCCTTGTTACAATCGGAATCCGTCTGCGCGCCATTAGAAATCAGCACCTGAAATTGCGCGTCATGGTGACGCCGTCATGATTTCGGAGCTAATAAACGGGTTGTTGCGGCATGGTGGGGTGACAGTTCAGGATGAACGTTGACCGATCGAAAAGAGCACGTACGTCACTGATTGATACCGCCCTGTCGGGAAAGGCCGCGAGAGATTGGTAACGATGCCCCTCTGTGGAAAAGCGCCATCTGTTGCAAGTTACGAATATCGGGGGTATGGATCCAGACTCAGAACTCGGGACTCACTCCCCCTGCTTCTCGGTGAGGTATTTCCAGTATTTGGCTGGCATGTTGGATTTCTGGAGGCGGGGGTTCCTGCGCTCGGGGATGGCGATGCTCCTGAAGAAGTTCTTCCACAGCAACTGCACCTCCTGCTCCTCAAGGGAGAGCTCCGGTTTGGTGAACTGCTCGAGGGTACCGAAGCTCAGCGCCCGGCCATCCCAGTGGGCCGCGCTGCGGCGGAGGACGTCGTAGATAAACCAGTTCTGGGCGCGCAGGCGCCGGCTGAAGTGGTGCGCGAGGGGCTGGATGAGGTTGTGGTCAGGCTCCATGCGGGCGAGGTACGTGCCGTCGCGCAGCTGTTCGAAACGGAGCAGCCCCTTCATGCGATGCAGCTCCCTGCCGGCCTTGCGGGCGGTGCTGACGATCGACTTGACGTCCGTGTCGGTGAGGTGGCCGTTGATGCGGTCGCCGTGTTCGAGGGCCAGGGCGACATAGCGCATCAGGCTCGTCTCCAGCCCTTCGGTCTCGGCCATCATGAAGTACCAGAGGGCATGCACGGCGTCAGGAGCGCGCATCCGCAGTTTCGAAAAGAGGGCGTCAGCAGCGGACGGATCGGTGCGGAGAAAGAGACCTTCCTCGAACAGCGTGTCCTGCCGTTCGGCAAGCACGGCCTGCCGGGTGTCCGCCCCCAGGTCGAGGATGCCGGAGATGGCCGACACGAGCCCTTCGGGGGTGCCGTCGTAGAGGTAGCGGGTCATAAGGATAGTGAGGAGTGAGAAGATTCACATAAAACAAATGTACTGATGGATCTGATGGACTGAATGGACTGAATGGACAGGTGATGAACATTGAGCCGGAGCTAAATCCGGGTTCCGTCCACTTCGTCCATTGCGTCCATTGCGTCCATTGCGTCCACCAGGTCCATATCCTGCCTTGTTACGCATCACGAAAACAACACAAGCTGCCTCGGCGGCGGCGCCGGCTCACCGCCGTCACCGAGCAGCAGGCGCTGGCGGAGG
>Ga0326726_10000459_pt1 | contig 38358 bp, 27 predicted proteins | sample MHFenrmetagenome_2_FD_207603 | JGI IMG/M metagenome (GOLD analysis project Ga0326726, IMG submission 207603) | Lab enriched peat soil microbial communities from Michigan Hollow, Ithaca, NY, United States - MHF15MN | ecosystem: Environmental > Terrestrial > Soil > Wetlands > Peat | place: USA...
GCCCACGGATGGGTGGTCGGTGGCCAGAAGGAGTTCAAGCACTACGCCTACCACGGCTACTTCGCGCTCGACTTCACCAAGCTCGACCAGAACATGGGCACGCCCGAGGAAATGCGCGCCTTCGTCAACGCAGCGCACGCACAAGGCATCCGCGTGATCATGGACGTGGTGATGAACCATCCGGGCTATGGCGACCTGCGCACGCTCGGCGAATACATCAAGCAGCCGGCGAGCGACAAGAAGGTCGGCATGCTGTGGTCGGGCTGGGAGAAGGCGACGCTCGCGGACTACCACAGCTACATCGACTACAACGACCCGGCGTGGTTGCAGTGGTGGGGCCGCGACTGGATCCGTTCCGGCCTGCGCGGCTACGACGAGGGCGGCCGCGACGACCTGACCGCGCAACTGGCCTACCTGCCCGACTTCAAGACCGAGCAAACCAAGCCCGTGGCGCTGCCGCCGCTGCTGAAGGCCAAGGCTGACACGGCGGCCAAGGAGCTGCCCAACGCTTCCGTGCGCGACTACCTCGTGAGCTGGCTGTCGCAATGGGTGCGCGACTACGGCATCGACGGCTTTCGCGCCGACACCGTCAAGCATGTCGAGCCTGAATCGTGGCTGGCGCTGAAGAAGGCGAGCAGCGACGCGCTGGTAGCGTGGAAGGCGGGCCACGCGGGCGACAAGATCGACGATGCACCGTTCTGGATGACCGGCGAGTACTGGGGCCAGGGCATCGAGCGCAATGCGATCTACGACGCCGGCTTCGACAACATGATCAACTTCGACTTCCAGGGCCGCGCCGAGGCCGTGCTCGGGAGCTCGATCGACACGGCGGCGCTGGACAAGCTCTACACGGACTACGCCCGCGTGCTGGCCGTGCCAGCGCATCACAACGTGCTGTCGTATCTGAGTTCACACGACACCAAGCTGTTCGATCGCAGCCGCCTGATCGATGCCGGCAGCGTCCTGCTGCTGGCGCCTGGCGGCGTGCAGATCTTCTACGGCGACGAGACGGCGCGCCCACCCGGGCCGGCGCCCGCGGGTGACAAGCAACAGGCCACGCGCTCCGACATGAATTGGGCCGCCCCCGATGCCGCCACGCTCGAACACTGGCGCACGCTCGGTCAGTTTCGCAAGCGCCATGTCGCGCTGGCGCGCGGCGCCCATGCGAAGCTGGCCGATTCGCCCTACACCTTCAGTCGCATCGCGGGCGACGACAGGGTCGTCGTCGCGTTGGGCGTCAGCGGCTCGCCGGCTGTGCTCAAGGTCGGCGGCGTGTTTGCCGACGGCACTGCGCTGCGCGACGCCTACAGCGGCGAAGCGGTCAAGGTCGAAGGCGGCGAGGTCGTGCTCAAGCCGCACGCGCGCGGTGTCGTGCTGCTGGAGGCGGTGAAATGAAGCCGCGCGCGGTCGCGCGTGTGCTCGCGCTGGCCGCAACCGTAACGATCACCGCCTGCGGCGGTGGCGGCGGTGGTGGCACGACAGGCAATGCCCTGCTGCCGCCGCTCGATCAGACCTACCGGGCGAGCGGCCGCGCCGATGCGGGCGACGTCTTCGTGCACCTGTTCGAATGGCGCTGGGCCGACATCGCACGCGAGTGCGAAGACTTCCTCGGCCCGAAGGGCTACGCCGGCGTGCAGATCTCGCCGCCGAGCGAGCATGCGGTGATCCTCAATGCGGGCGGAACCGGTGTGAACTACCCGTGGTGGCAGCGTTACCAGACGGTGAGCTACACACTCGACAACTCGCGCTCGGGCACGCTGGCGGAGTTCCGCGACATGGTCACGCGCTGTGCGGCGCGTAACGTGAAGATCTACGCCGACGTCGTCATCAACCACATGACCGCCGGCGCGGGCACCGGCAGTGCCAATCACGCCTACAGCAAATACCGCTACGACGCAGTGCCGTGGACGGCGGACAACTTCCACGCCGGTTGCTCGGTGACGAACTACAACGATGCGGCCAACGTGCAGCTGTGCGAGCTCTCAGGCCTGGCCGACCTGCGCACCGAGGACGACGTGGTGCGGGACCGCATCGCAAACTACCTCGTTGCACTGAACGCCGAGGGCGTCGCTGGCTTTCGCATCGATGCCGCCAAGCACATGCAGCCGCGCGACATCGACGCGATTCTCGCGAAGGTCAACGCCGCGGCGACCGCGGCAGCGCGCGCGCTGCCGTACGTGTTCATGGAGGTCATCAACAACCCGGGCGAGGCCGTGACGGCGCAGCAGTACTTCGGCGTCGGCTACGCGTCCGGTGGTGCCGCCGACGTGACCGACTTCCTCTACGGCTACCGCATCGCCGACGCGTTCCTCGGCCGCGGTGGCGCGACGCTCGCGTCGCTGCAGACACTGACGAGCGGGCTGCTGCCCTCCGACAAAAGCGTCGTGTTCGTCGACAACCACGACAACCAGCGTGCCAGCAACCTCCGCTACGCCTCGCTCGCGAACGGCGTGCCGGTCTACGAACTCGCGACGATCTTCATGCTCGCGCATCCGCAGGGCGCGCCGAGCGTGATGTCGAGCTATGGTTTTGACCGCGGCGCCGCATCACCATGCGGTGCGGGGTGCGATGCTGGGCCGCCTTCGTCGGCAGGCGGCGTCACGCAGTCGACATTCGACGCGAACGGCTCGGTTTGCACGAAGGTGCTCGGGGCGGCACAGATCGGCAGTTGGATCTGCGAGCACCGGCGCGACGCGATCGCCGCGATGGTGGCGTTCCGCAAGGCCACCGTCGGCGCGGCGCTCGTGAACTTCACGACGATCAACGCCAATGCCAATCGCATCGCGTTCGCGCGCGAGGGCAAGGGCTGGGTCGCGATCAACCTCGGCGCCCAGCTGGCGATCATTGCAACCAACATGACGCTGCCGGCGGGCAACTACTGCAACGTCGCGCAGTACGCCTACACGCCGGCGCAGGGCGCCACGCCTGCAAGCTGTGCCGGCGCGCCCATCGCCGTCGCCGCAGGCGGCAGCGCGGCGCTCACGCTGCCGGCCAACGGCGCCGTCGTCCTGCACGTCGGCGCGACAATGTGAAACCGCTTTCGAGAGGAGATCTCCATGCAACGACGCCTGCTCTGTTCCGCCGCGCTTGCGGCCGCCCTGATCGCCGCCGCCGCACCGGCTGCCCACGCCCAGGCCGCGCCCGATGTCGCCAAGACCCCCGACGGCATGGTCGCGATCCACTATTTCCGTCCCGACGGCAGCTATGACGGTTGGGGCGTGCACCTGTGGGAGAGCTTCGAGAAGATCAAAGACGGCAAGATCGTCGCGCCGAAGGACAAGAGCGATATGCCGATCATGAGCATCTCCTGGTCGTCGCCGATGATGCCGACCGGCAAGGATGGCTTCGGCATCTACTGGCAGGTGAAGGCCAACGAGTTCCGCAACGGCAAGTACAACTACATCATCCACAAGGGCGATGCGAAGGACTGCACCAGGGACTCGGTGTGGTTCAACACCCAGGGCAGCACCATCTTCATCAACCAGGGCGACTGCACCGCCTACTTCAGCGCCGAAGAGGCGGTGAAGGCGCGCAAGTGAGATGACGGCCGAAGGCGGCGGCGCTCTTGGCGCGCCGCATCGGGCGAAAAAAGAGCGCCCCATGGGGCGCTCGAACTAGGAGTTGCTCTCGCCCGCTAGGGTCTGCTCACCACCAGGCCTCGAGCTGGAAGCCGTAGGTGCTGCCGTTGGTGCTGCTGCCGAACGGGCCCGCCGTTCCGCCGGCAATCGTGCCGTTGCCCGGACCGAAGACGCCGTCGCGCGCCACGCTGTTCCACTTGGCATAGGTGTAGAAGAAGCGCAGCTCAGGCCGCGCCCAGAACCCGCGACCGGCCACCAGCGTCGGCGCGATCGTGATCTTGGCGAGCTTGGCGGTGGGTCGGCCGTCAGGCTTCAGTTGGTTGTAGCCGACCTCGCCCTGCAGCTTGAAGTAATCGGTGATGTGCCAGACCGGACGTGCGCCGATGTAGTCCCACTTGCCGTTGTTCTTGAAATCCCAGTGGCCGACCACGGCCATGCCCGAGAAGTCCGGCGAGATCTGCCACTGGAACGAGTCCTGGATGCCCCAGCTGCCGTCTCGGTTGCCCGGTTGGTTGTTGGGGAAGGCAAAGAACGGGGCATTCGCGGAGCCGTTGCCCACCGTCGCAAACAGCTTGTTGACCCCGCCCAGCAGCGGCAGCGCCCACTCCGCCGACAACGCGGTGCCGCTCTTGCTGTTGGCGATTTTCGTGTCGGCCGTGTCGTACTGCAGGCCGACCTCGATCGCGCCCATGCCGCCCAAGCTGATGTCGTGAACGCGCGCGTCGAAGCGGGTCGCCGCGTTGTTGTTCGGGTCGTTGCCGGGGCTGAAGGCGTTGTTGCCGTTGCTGCGGAAGATCGCGAACGAGCCGGTCATCCCGCTGGTGCCCAGCTTCATCTTTTCGACGCCGGCGCCCGGACCGGATGTGTCCCAGTAGAAGAAGTCGTTGATGTGCACGTCATGGCGCTGGTAGTAGCGCTTGCCGACCCAGGCGCTGCCGCCATTGAGGGCGGGCAGGTTCTTCATTTCGATCCAGTTCTGCCGCAGCGCCCACTGGTTGCCGTTCTGCGCCAGGTTCTCGAAGTCTGTTTCCTGCCCTGCCACGTAGGCGAACATGATGTGGTAGTCGAACTTGACGCCGTCCTTGCCGTCGAAGAGCGTGTGGTCGAACTGCGCCTCGCCGTAGGTCTCGCACTCGTTGCCCAAGCGGAAATTCTGATTCCCTGGTATGCCTGGCAGCTTGAAGCACTCCTGCCCGCCTTTCTTGTCGCTCCATCCGATGCCGCTGCGAACGTAGCCGTGGAACTCGAACGCCTGCGCCGAACCGGCCGCCGCCAACAATGCCGCCGCCGTGATCGGCAGCAAGGCAAATCGTCTGACCTTCATGTCACCTCCTGTGGTTGAGAGTGGGTGGCTTCGCGATCGAAGCCCTTGGGAAAACAGCATGCGTCGCAGCCCCACTGGCGGCCCGGTGCATTGCTGAGGGGAGTCCTGCGTGCCATCGGGACGCAGTGCTGATTCAGGCGTCTGAAGCGCATCGTGCCTCACGCGGCGTTCGCGCCGGTTTGCGCCAGCGCATGCGCAGCGCCGGTCAGGGCCGCGTGCGGCGCAACGATCAGGCCGGTGGCGATGCGTGCCATGTAGGCAGCGAAGCGCCCCTTGGCCTCGAAGCGCTCGCGAAAGCGCGACGTGATGAAGAGCTCGCCGAGCCTGGGCACGATGCCCCCGGCCACGAACACCCCGCCGCGCGCGCCGACCGTCAGCGCCACGTTGCCTGCGAAGGTGCCCAACATCGCGCAAAACGTGTCGAGCGTGGCACGGCAGTCGGCGTCGCCGTGCTCGCGTGCCGCGCGCGTGATGCCCTCGGCATCGAGCGGCTGGAACGGCGCACCGCGCACCGCGCACACGGCTCGGTGCAGCAACGGCAGACCGACCCCCGACATCAGGTGTTCGGCCGACACGTGGACGAGCTCGCCACGCAGCACGCGCAGCACGTCGCCCTCGAAGTCGTCTGCCGCCGCCGCGGTGACGTGGCCGCCTTCGGCGGCTAACGCGATCCAGCCGCCATTGACGAGCACGCAGCTCGATACGCCCAGACCTGTGCCGGGGCCGATCACGGCCATCGGCCAGCGCCGGTCGGCACGCGCCGCGCCGATCCATCGCGTCTGTTCGTCGTCGAGCAGGGGCAGCGCCAATGCCAGCGCCTCGAAGTCGTTGAGCAGCAGCACCCGGCGCGCGCCGAGCGCATTGGCCAGCTCGGTGCGAGACACGATCCATGCGCTGTTGGTCATCTTGACCGTGTCGCCGACGATCGGCGTCGCGAGAGCCAGCGCCATGGATTGCGGCCGCACCGCCTTGCCGTCGCGACGCGTCAGCTGCTCGAGATAGAGGCCGGCTGCGGCTTGCGGCGACTCGTGGTCGCCGCACTTGAAGGACACGACGTCGACCACCGGTGCGCCGTCGGCGTGCACGAGACCGAAGCGCGCATTGGTGCCGCCGATGTCGGCGAGCAGCCACGGATAGTCGGCACCTGCCATCACGCTGCCTCGTCAGCCGCAGCGCCTGCCTGCACGGCCGCGGCAACCCCTGCTCGCACATGCCGCGCGGCCAGCCGCACCCCAAGCGCACCCACCGCGATGGCGCATCGTTGTCTCGCTCCTTGTCGACCGATGCATCGGTCCATTCGTGTTCGATTCGAGCCGATCCAATGTAGCGAAACTACATGGACATTTCCATTGAAGACAGTCAGGTCCGGCGCCTGATCTGTTGCCCATGCGACACGCTTGGCCGACGCAGTACCGGAGAACAAGGGTAAATCCTTATGCGGACGCAGGATCGGCGCCCGCCGCCCAGCACGCTCTTGTAGTCAAACTACGGTCTTCGGAGGGCTTGCGTCGAGGAGCCGTTGATGCCACAGCGGGTACTGGTGACGGGTGCATCGCGCGGGCTGGGTGCGGCACTTGCTCGCGAGTTTTGCAAGCGCGGGCACCGCGTCTTCCTCGTCGCGCGCGACGCCGACGACCTTGCGCGGGTCGCGGCAGAGATCACTCGCTCACTAGGGGCAGAGGCTGCCACTTGGCGTGCACAGGACCTGCGCGACGTGGCGGGCACCGAAGCGCTCGCGCGCGCCGCCGAGGACGCATGGGGTGGCATCGACATTCTGGTCAACAACGCCGCGATCGGCCCGTACCGGCCGTTCCTCGACAACTCGCCGCAGGACCTGCGCGAACTCCTGGCCTTGAACCTCGAAGTGCCGATGCGGCTCACGCACGCGCTGCTGCCGGGCATGCTCGAGCGCGGCAGCGGTCATGTCATCAACATCGCGTCCGACTTGGCGCGCCGCCCGTTGGCTCAGATGGCGCCGTATGTCGCCAGCAAGCATGGCCTGCTGGGCTTCGGCGCCTCGTTGCAGCGCGAAGTGCGCGGGCGCGGGGTCCGCGTCACCACGGTGATGCCCGGGGTCATCGACAGCGCGTTCAACGGCAGCATCGAAGGCAGCCGCGACCCGCGCTGGGCGCTGCCGACGGCCGCCCTGGCGCAGCAGGTGGTGGACCTGTCGGAACTGCCCGCCACCATGGTCGTCGACGAACTGGTCGTGCATCCGGCCGACGGCGACTACTGAGTCACCTCACCTGGAGACCCATGGCCGCGTCACAAGAGCACCGCCTGCTGGCCGACATCGGCGCCAAGCATGCGCACTTCGCCATCGAACACGAGCCGGGCTCGTTCGAACAAAGGCGCACGCTCAACTGCGACGAATACACCGACTTCGTCTCCGCGTTGCAGGCGTATCTCTCGCAGGTGACGCCCGAGGTCGTCCGCCGGTCGGTGCGCCACGGTGCCATCGCGATCGCCTACCCGGTGGCCGGCGACCTGGTTCGCATGACCAACTATCGGTGGGAGTTCTCGATCGAAGCCACGCGCGCGGCGGTGGGCTTCGACACCTTGCTGGTCGTCAATGACTTCACGGCGATGGCGATGGCGCTGCCCGGGCTCGCACCCGACGAGCGGCGCCAGGTCGGAGGCGGTCGTCCACGCGAGCGCAGCGTGATCGGGCTGGTCGGCTCCGGCACGGGCCTCGGCGTCTCCGCGCTGGTGGCGGTCGACGACGGATGGGTCTCGCTCGCCTCCGAGGGCGGGCATGTCAGCTTCGCGCCGAAGAACGAACACGAGGTCCACGTGCTCGAATACGCGTGGCGCCAGTTCTCGCATGTCTCGGCCGAGCGCTTGCTCTCCGGGCCCGGGCTGGAGCTGATTCACGCCGCACTGACGTCGCGCGCCGGGCGTCCCGCCGCCAAGCTGTCGGCGCAGGAGATCACGCGCCGTGCGCTGGCCGGCGAATGCGCCATCTGCGCGCAGACCCTGCAGGTGTTCTGCGAGATGCTGGGGACCATGGCCGCCAACGTCGCGGTCACCCTCGGCGCATACGGTGGCATCTACATCGGCGGCGCGATCGTGCCTCGCCTGGGCGAGTACTTCGATCGTTCGGGCTTTCGCGCGCGATTCGAGTCCAAGGGTCGTCTCAGCGAGCTGGTCGCGAGCATACCGACCTATGTGGTCACCACCGAGACCGCCACGTTGCTGGGCACGTCGGCGATCCTGAACGCCCAGATCAAGCGGCGCGCCGGTTCGTCGACGCTGCTCGAGCGCGTGCGCCTGGCGCGCCCGACGCTGACCGCTGCCGAGCGACGCGTCGCGGACCTGGTGCTCGCGCAGGCGCGCAATGTCGTCAACGACCCGATCATGGACATTGCGCTGCGCGCTGGCGTCAGCCAGCCGACGGTGGTGCGCTTTTGCCGCTCGCTGGGCTGCGCCGGGTTGTCGGACTTCAAGCTCAAACTGTCCGCAGGCTTGACCGGGACCATTCCGCTGTCGCACACGCAGGTCAAGCGCAGCGACTCGTCGCTCGAACTCGGCGCCAAGGTCCTCGACAACACGGCGGCGGCGATGCTGATGATGCGCGACCAGCTCAACGGCACGACGATCCAGCGTTGCGTCGACTGCCTGCGCGGCGCACACCGCGTCGACTGCTACGCCTTGCCTCACTTCGGCGCCATCGCCGCCGAGGCACAGTACAAGCTGATGCGCCTGGGCGTGCCCGCGGCGGCCTATGTCGACACGCAACTGCAGCCGCTGGCGGCCGGCACGCTGCTACCGGGCGACGTCGTGCTGGCGATCGCGGGCACGGCCACGGTGCCGGCCTTGCTCGAGGCGGTCGACTTGGCGCTGGAGCGCGGCGCGACCGTCATCGCGCTGGCTCCAGGGCACTCGCCGTTGGCCAAGCGTGCGACGCTGACGATCGCGATCGACCACCCGGAGGACATCACGACGCAGATCCCGATGATCAGCCGCATCCTGCATCTGGCCACGATCGACATCCTTGCCGTCGGGGTGGCGATGGGCTCGGGCGCAGGCCAGGCGGCAGCTGCGAAGGCGGACAGCGACGCTGCCGGCACGACCCGCAAGGCTCCGACCGACCTGGCACGCCTGACGTCGCATTCGCGCTGACCGAAGCGGACCAGCAACGCATCCGCATCGACGTCTTCCCGAACGACAACTTGCCATGATCACGCTGGGAATCGATGTCGGCACCTCTGGCGTCAAGGCCGTGCTGGTGGGCGACGACGACCGCGTGATCGGACACAGCAGCCAACCGCTGACCGTGAGCCGCCCGCACACCGGCTGGAGCGAGCAGGCGCCCGAGGACTGGTGGACAGCCACCTGCCGCGGCCTCGACGAGCTGAAGCGGAATCACGCCGCCGAGTTGGCCGAGACGGCAGCGATCGGACTCTCGGGGCAGATGCACGGTGCCACGCTGCTCGACGCCGCCGGAATCGTGCTGCGCCCCTGCATGTTATGGAACGACGGCCGCAGCGACATCGAATGCGCCGAGCTCGAACGCGACTGGCCGGACCTGCACGCGGTGACCGGCAACCTGGCGATGCCGGGCTTCACGGCGCCGAAGGTGCTCTGGGTCAAGAAGCACGAGCCCGAGGTCTTCGCGCGGGTCGCCAAGGTGCTGCTGCCCAAGGCCTACCTGCGTTACCGGTTGTCCGGCGAGTACGTCGAGGACATGTCGGACGCCTCGGGTACGCTGTGGCTGGACGTTGGCCGGCGGCGCTGGTCGGAGGCGGCACTCGCCGCCTGCAGGCTGCGGCTCGATCAGATGCCGCGCTTGGTCGAAGGTAGCGAGGTCGCGGGCGCTCTCTCGCCGGAGCTGGCCGCGCGCTGGGGCTTGCGCCGTGTGCCGCTGATCGCCGGCGGCGCGGGCGACAACGCGGCCGGCGCGGTCGGCGTCGGCGCGGTGCATCCGGGCGACGCCTTCGTCTCGCTGGGCACCTCGGGCGTGCTGTGGGCCACCACCGCACGCTTCGCGCCGAACCCGGCGCGTGCGGTGCATGCCTTCTGCCACGCGGTGCCCGGCACCTGGCATCAGATGGGGGTGCTGCTGTCGGCCGCGGCCAGCCTGGCGTGGTGGGCCGCGGTCTCGGGGCGCCACGAACCCGAGCTGCTCGGCGAGATCGACCCCGCCGCCACGACGAGCCCGGTGTGGTTCGCGCCCTACCTGTCGGGCGATCGCACGCCGCACAACGACACACGCGTGCGTGGCGGCTTCCTTGGGCTGGCCGGCGACACCACGCGCGCCCACCTGACGCTGGCCGTGCTCGAAGGCGTGGCCTATGCGCTCAAGGACGCGCAGCAGGCGCTGGCCGATTCCGGCACCGTGCTGAGCGAGGCCGCGTTGATCGGCGGCGGCGCGCGCTCGCCGCTGTGGGCGCAGATCATCGCCGACGTGCTCGGCCTGCCGCTGCACCAGGTGGCCGAGAGCGAGCTCGGCTGCGCGCTCGGCGCCGCGCGGCTGGCCCGCATGGCGGCCGGCGAATCGATCGCCGTCGCGCGGCCGGCCACGCGGCTGCGCAGCTTCACACCGCGGCCCGACCGCGTCGAACTGCACGCGCGGCGCCACGCCCGCTGGCAGCGCCTCTACCCCCTGGCGCGCGATTTCGCGCGCTGACCCCACCAGGACGTCTCCGATGGCCAAGAGCAAGTCAAAGTCTTCCCGAGGTACCGGCTACTTCAGTCTTGCCGAGCCGTTGCGCTTTGCGGGGCCCAAGTTCAAGCCCAGCGCGAAGCGCCCGCTCGGCTACCGCTGGTACGACCCGGCGCGCAAGGTGCTGGGCAGGCGCATGGAAGACCACCTGCGCTTCGCCGTCTGCTACTGGCACAGCTTCGTCTGGACCGGCACCGACCCGTTCGGCGGCGAGACCTTCATGCGCCCCTGGCACGCCGCGGGCGGCGACCCGATGGAACAGGCGCGGCTCAAGGCCGAGACGGCGTTCGAGCTGTTCCGCCTGCTGGGCGTGCCCTTCTTCACCTTCCACGACCGCGACATCGCGCCCGAGGGCGCGACCTTGCGCGAATCCAACCTGAACGTGCGCCACATCGGCGAGCTGTTGGCCAGGAGGATGGAGGACAGCGGAGTCGGCTTGCTGTGGGGCACGGCCAACCTGTTCTCCAATCGCCGCTACATGGCCGGCGCGGCGACCAACCCCGACCCCGAGGTGTTCGCCTATGCCGCCGCGCAGGTGAAGAACGTGCTCGAGCTGACGCACGAGCTGAAGGGTGCGAACTACGTGCTGTGGGGTGGCCGCGAGGGCTACGAGACCCTGCTCAACACCGACCTGAAGCGCGAACTGACGCAGCTCGGCCGCTTCATGAACCTGGTGGTCGAGCACAAACACAAGATCGGCTTCAAGGGCACGATCTTGATCGAGCCCAAGCCCGCCGAGCCGACCAAGCATCAGTATGACTATGACGTTGCGACCGTGTTCGGCTTCGTGAAGGCCAATGGCTTGGAGAACGAGATCAAGGTCAACATCGAACAGAACCATGCACTGCTCGCCGGCCACACCTTCGAGCACGAGATCGTGCTGGCGCAAGCGCTGGGCATCTTCGGCTCGATCGACATGAACCGCGGCGACGAGTTGCTCGGCTGGGACACTGACCAGTTCCCCAACAGCCTGTCGCAGATGGCGCTTGCGATGTACCACATCGTCAAGGGTGGCGGCCTGGGCATGGGTGGGCTGAACTTCGATGCCAAGCTGCGCCGCCAGTCGATCGACCCCGACGACCTGGTCGCCGCCCACGCCCACGCGATGGACCTCTGCGCCCGCGCGCTGCTGGTGGCCGAGAAGATGATCGAACACGACGCGCTCGGCGAGTTCGTCGCGCAGCGTTACGCCGGCTGGGACGGCAAGCTCGGCAGGAACATCCTGGCCGGCAAGCAGTCGCTGGCCGACCTGGCGGCGCTGGTCGACAAGACCGGCCTCGAGCCGCAGCCGCGCTCCGGCCGGCAGGAACACCTGGAAGCTCTGGTCAACACCTATTTTTGAAGCACGCTGGAACTACACACTCTCGATCCACAACGCCGGCGTCGTTCGCCTTCGGGCGAGAGGCGTCCCGCCGACGCCGGCCCGCAACGGTCTCGTGATCGTTACGCACCGCATGGGGCGCCAGTCTGCAAACAAGGAGATGGAGAATATGAGACTCAATGCAATCTTCGCGGCGACCCTGGTTGCCGCCGGCACCCTCGGCGCGATGCAGGCTGCCTTCGCCGCGGGCGAGACGGTCGGCGTGTCGTGGTCCAACTTCCAGGAGGAACGCTGGAAAACCGACGAGGCGGCCATCAAGGCCGCGCTCGACAAGGCTGGACTGAAGTACATCAGCGCCGACGCCTCCGGCTCGGCCGAGAAGCAGGCCGCGGATGTCGAGAGCCTGATCACCAAGGGCGCCAAGGCGCTGATCATCCTCGCCTGGGACCAGGACGCCATCCTGCCCTCGGTGCAGAAGGCCAAGCAGCGCGGCATCCCGGTGATCGCCTACGACCGCCTGATCCAGGAAAAGGACGTCTTCTACATCACCTTCAACAACGTCGAGGTCGGCCGCATGCAGGCGCGTGAGGTCTTCAAGGTCCGGCCCAAGGGCAACTACGTCTTCATCAAGGGCGCAGCGACCGACCCGAATGCCGACTTCCTGCGCGGCGGCCAGCAGGAGGTGCTCGATGCGGCGATGAAGAAGGGCGACATCAAGAACGTCGGCGAGCAGTACACCGACGGCTGGGCGCCCGAGAACGCGCAGAAGAACATGGAGCAGATCCTGACCAAGACCGGCGGCAAGGTCGACGCGGTGGTCGCCTCCAACGACGGCACGGCCGGCGGCGTGGTCGCGGCGCTGAAGGCGCACAACATGGTTGGTATTCCGGTCTCGGGCCAGGACGGCGACCATGCCGCGCTGAACCGCGTCGCACGCGGCGAGCAGACCGTCTCGGTCTGGAAGGACTCGCGTGAACTCGGCAAGGTGGCCGGCGAGGTCGCCGCGGACCTGATAGCGAAGAAGAAGCCGGCCCACACCACGATCTTCAAGGATGGCAGCAAGCACATCCCGCAGCAGGCGATCCTGCTGGCGCCGATGCCGATCACCAAGGCCAACCTGAAGGCGGTGATCGACGCCAAGTGGATCTCGAAGGAAGAGGTCTGCGCCGGAGTTGACGCGGCCAAGGCGCCACCGGCCTGCAAGTGACTCGGGCGTCGGGGCCTGCCTCGCAGGCCCACGATGGGGCGGCGGCGCGGCAGCGCGCCGCCGCCGGCCCGCCATCGGCCCGGCCAACGGGCCGGCGTGCCGCAATCGCAGGCCGCCACCTTGAGGGAGAAGAGATGCTGTCGGGTCTGCTTGCGCGCCTGCGCCTCGATCCTCGGCTGTCATCGATGATCGCGGCGCTGATCCTGATCGCGATCGTGCTGAACGTGATGACGGGCGGGCTGTTCCTGTCCGCGGAGAACCTCTACAACCTGTCGATCCAGACCTGCGTGATCGCGGTGATGGCCTGCGGCATGGTGTACGTGATCGTCGCGCGGCAGATCGACCTGTCGGTGGGCTCGCTGCTGGCCTTCAGCGGCATGGCCGCCGCGTGGATCCAGACGCGTGCGTTCCCGCCCGATTCGACGACCGGTTGGATCGCCAGCATCGGCGTCGCGCTGGTGCTCGGCGCGGCCGTCGGCGCGCTGCAGGGCGCGCTGGTCGCGAAGATGCGCATCCCGGCCTTCATCGTCACGCTGGCCGGCTACCTGATGTTCCGCGGCGCGGCGTTCAAGGTCAGCGACGGCCAGACGCTCGCGCCGCTGCACCCGACTTACCAGGCGCTCGGCGGCGGCGTCAACGGTGCGATCGGCGTCCCCGCCAGCATCGTGTTAGGCCTGCTTGCCGCGGCCTGGGTGGTCTGGCACGCGTGGACCGCGCGACGCGACCAGAGCCGCTACGGCATCGAGCCGGCACCGGTCTGGGTCGACGCGCTGAAGGTCGCGCTGATGTGCGCCGCGATCGCCGGCTTCGTCTGGACGATGTGCCTGGCGCCGGATTTCACCAACGTCGACGAGGCCGGCAACCCGCGCGGTCGCGGCATCGGCGTGCCGGTGCTGATCCTGATCGCGATAGCCGTGTTCATGACCTTCGTCGCGCAGCGCACCCCCTACGGCCGTTACGTGTTCGCCTACGGCGGCAACCCGGAGGCGGCACTGCTGTCGGGCCTGCCCACGACCTGGCTGGTCTGGTCGCTGTTCATCCTGACCGGCGTGCTGGCGGCGATCGCCGCAGTGATCACCACGGCGCGCCTGGGATCGGGCGCCAACTCGATCGGCCAACTCGCCGAGCTGTACGTGATCTCCGCGGCCGTCATCGGGGGCACCTCGTTCGCGGGCGGTATCGGCTCGGTACCGGGGGCGGTGCTTGGCGCGCTGCTGATCCAGACGCTGGACAACGGCATGGTGCTGCTCGACGTATCCAGCCCGATGCGGCAGATCTTCATCGGCATCGTGCTGATCGTGTCGGTGTGGTTCGACGTCGTCTATCAGAAGAGGGCCTGACGATGATGCAGCCGGAACTCTCCCCGGTCGCAGCGGCGCCGGCGTCGGATCGCACGCCGTTCGTCGAGATGCGGCAGATCGTGAAGCGCTTCGGCGGCCTGGTCGCGGTCAACCACGTCGATCTCGACCTGTACGCCGGCGAATGCGTCGGCGTGCTCGGGCACAACGGCGCCGGCAAGACCGTGCTGATCAAGGTGCTGTGCGGCGTCTACATCCCCGACGAGGGCACGATCAAGGTGCACGGCCAGGAGATGCACTTCCGCACCCCGCACGATGCCCAGGCGGCGGGCATCGAGACCATCCACCAGACACTGGCCCTGGCCGACAACCTCGACGGGCCGGGCAACCTGTTCCTCGGCCGCGAGCTGCTGACGCCCTGGCGCACGCTCGACAGCCGCCGCATGGAGTACGAGGCGCGCAACGTCATCAGCCGCCTGAACCCGAACTTCAAGAACATCCTCGATCCCGTGCTGCGCATGTCCGGCGGCCAGCGCCAGTCGGTCGCGATCGCCCGCGCGCTGTACTTCAACGCCCGCATCCTGATCATGGACGAGCCCGTCGCCGCGCTGGGCCCGGCCGAGACCCGCATGGTGCTCGAGACGATCAAGCGCCTGAAAGCCGAAGGAATCGGCATCTTCCTGATCAGCCACGAGATGCACGATGTCTTCGAGGTCTGCGACCGCGCGACCGTGATGAAGAACGGCAGCGTCGTTGGAATGGTGCACATGAAGGACGTCACGCAGGACGAGGTGCTGCAGATGATCATCCAGGGGAAGCGCCCGGCGCAGGCGCTGAGGGCATGAACGCGCGGCTCGCCCTCGCAGCGCTGGCACTGGTGTGCACGGCGGCCGGGGCCGCGCCGGCCGTGCCGCGTTTTGTCGACGAGACCGACGCGGCCGGCCTGCAGAGCCGCTTCGACGGCGACTGGGAATACATCGTCGGCGGCGGCGTGGCCGCGCTCGATTGCGACGACTCGGGCAAGCCTTCGCTGTGGATCGCCGGCGGCGCCAATCGCGCGCGCTTCTATCGCAACCGCAGCACTCGCAGGGGTGCGCTCAGATTCGAGGAGCAGCGTGTCGGCCTCGAAATGACGAGTGCGCTCGGTGCCTACCCGATCGACCTCGACGCCGACGGCAAGGTCGACCTCGTGGTGCTGCGCGTCGGCGAGACGGTACTGATGCGCGGCCTCGGCGAATGCCGGTTCGAACGTGCCAACGAGGCCTGGGGCTTTGCCGGCGGCAACCAGTGGGCGAGCGCCTTCGCCGCTGCCTGGCTCGGCGACAACCCGCGGCCGACGCTGGCCCTGGGCACCTACATCGCCCGCACGGCGCAGGAATTCCCCTGGGGCAGCTGCACGCCGAACCAGCTGTTCCAGCCGTCACCGGATGCCGGGTTGCGCTACCTTCCGCCCCGCGAACTGAAGCCGGGGCACTGCGCGCTGTCGATGTTGTTCTCGGACTGGAACCGCAGCGGCACGCCGGCACTGCGCATCGCCAACGACCGCGAGTACTACAAGGGCGGGCAGGAGCAGCTCTGGCGGGTGGGCAGCGACGGCAGCGCGCTCGAACAGACGGCGGCCGACGGCTGGCAGCCGCTGCAGATCTGGGGCATGGGCATCGCCAGCGCCGACCTGGACGGCAGCGGCTTCCCCGCCTACTACATCACGAGCATGGCCGACAACAAGCTGCAGGTGTTGGCCGCCGGTGCCGCCAAGCCGCAGTACCTCGATGTCGCGTTCGCCCGTGGCGCCACCGCGCACCGGCCGTTCGTCGGCGGCGACGCGCACCCTTCCACCGCGTGGCACGCCCAGTTCGCCGACGTCAACAACGATGGCTGGCTCGACCTGTTCGTGGTCAAGGGCAACATCGGCAACATGGCCGACTTCGCGATGCTCGACCCGAGCAACCTGATGCTCGGCAACACCAACGGGCGCTTCACCGACGCTGCGGCCGAGGCGGGCCTGATGAACGTGCAGCGCGGTCGCGGCGGGCTGCTGGTGGACCTGAACGCCGACGGGCTGCTCGATGCCGTCATCGTCAACCGCTGGGACAAGGCCAAGCTGTGGCGCAATGTGGGCGCCGGCAGTGCGGCCGAGCCGAAGCCGCTCGGTCATTGGCTGCAGGTGCGGCCGCGCCAGGACGGCGGCAACCGCGACGCCATCGGCGCCTGGCTCGAGGTGGAATCGCTCGGCCGGGTGCAGCGTCGCGAGCTGGTGGTCGGCGGTGGCCATGCCAGCGGCGCGCTCGGCTACCAGCACGTCGGGTTGGGGGCCGCGACGCGAGCGCGCGTGCGCGTGCTCTGGCCCGGCGCGAAGGCCGGCGAGACCTCGCCGAAGCGTGTGAGCCCCTGGTTCGACGTCGTCGCCGATCGCTTCTACCTGATCGACCATTCGAGCGGACTGCGGGAGGTGCGGCCATGACGCTGCGCGCCCGTTGGGTTGGCGTCGTCCTGGCGCTGGCCGCGCTGGCGCCGACGGCGACCGCTTACGCGCAAGGCGCGCGCATGCCGCAAACGGCCGACCGCTACAGCGCCGCGGTGGCCACCGAATGGTTCCGCCTCGTGCTGCCGGCGCTGCAGCAGACACCGGGTCAGTCGCCGCCGGTGGCGGCGCGAACACTGGCCTACCTCGGCCTGGGCCTGTACGAATCCCTCGTGCCCGGCATCCCGGGACAGCGCAGCCTGACGGGTCAACTAGCCGAACTGCAGTCGCTGCCGCCGGTGCAACCCGACGAACCGCTGCATTGGCCCACGGTCGCCAACGCCACGCTGGCCGCGCTCGTGCACATGCTGCTGCCCAACGCGCCGGCCGACTGGGTGAATCGGATCGATGCACTCGAGCGCAACATGCCGCTGGCACAGATTGCCGACTTCGACCCTGCAGAACGCTCGCCCGAGGTTGTCATCCGCTCGGAGACGCACGGCCGATTGTTGGCGATGGCCATCATGACCTGGGCGCGCACCGACGGTGGACACGACGTGCTCGGCGCGCGCCGCGTTCGCATCGATGCCACCTACGTGTCGCCCAGCGGCCCCGGCGCGTGGGTGCCGACACCGCCGAGGTTCCAGCGCCCGCTGCTGCCGTACTGGGGCAGCAACCGACCGTTCATGACGGAAGCGATCGCGCGCTGCACCCTGCCCGGGCCGCCCCCATACGACGAGGCGCCGGATTCGGCGTTCCGGCGCGAGGCCGACGAGGTGCACAAGGCGGGGACCAGCCCGACCGAAGACCAGCGCCGCATTGCGCTGTATTGGGCCGACGATCCCGGCAAGACGCCGACGCCGGCGGGTCATTGGGCCTGGATCCTCACCGACCTGCTGCGTGACCGCAAGGCCAATCTGGCCGCGGCTGCCGAGGCCTATGCGCGGATGGACATCGCGATGTCCGATGCCTTCGTCGCCGCCTGGAAGACCAAGTACGAGGTCAATCTGCTGCGGCCGGTGACTTACATCCAGATGGTGTCGGACACCAACTGGATGCCGCCGCTGATGGAGACGCCACCCTTTCCCGAATATCCTTCGGGCCATTCGGTGCAGTCGGCCGCGGCGGCGACCGTGCTCGCATCGCTGTTCGGCGAGGGCACCGCCTTCGATGACCGCACCCACAACGACCGCGGCTGGGGGCCGCGGCGCTTCGCCAGCTTCAAGTCGGCTGCCGACGAGGCTGCGCTGTCGCGGCTGTACGCCGGCATCCACTTCCGCTCGGCCATCGAGCACGGCAGCCAGCAGGGCCGCTGCGTGGGTGCGGCCGCGCTGGCGCTGCGAACACGCTAGCCGGGATCTTTCGCGGGCATCGGTCCGGCGTCAGGCCTGCACGCGGTGCCCAGGGGAAAGTGTCCGCGGCGCATGAGGCAAGATCGCAGTCTGGCGTCGGATCGTCGCGTTGCTGGAGTGCAGACGAACGCGCCGGCGCAGGAGCAGCATCGGATGTCAACCAGCATGGGCGAGCGTCATCGGCCCGCATCAATGGACTCGGAAGAGGTTTCGCAGCGGCGCGCCCGCTTTCGCGACGCCCATGCCCGCGCGCTGGCGCAATGCGCCGATGCGGGCAGCCCGTGGGCCGCGCTGCGCGCGGCGGCCGCTGCCTGTCGCGACGAACTGGCTGCCCGCTGGGCCGTCACCCAGGCGCAGGACCGGGCGCCCGCTGCGCCGCGGCGCGTGCACTACATGTCGATGGAGTTCCTGATGGGCCGCGCGCTGCGCAACACGCTCGACGCGCTGCAGCTCGACGACGAGATGCGCGCCGTGCTCGACCCCGAGGCCCAGGCGCTGGCCGACGTGCTCGAGTGCGAGTCCGAGCCGGGGCTCGGCAATGGCGGCCTCGGCCGTCTGGCGGCCTGTTTTCTCGATGCGTTCGCCACGCTGGGCCTGCCGTCATTCGGCTACGGCGTGCGCTACGAATACGGCATGTTCGCGCAGGCCATCGTCGACGGTCGGCAGGTCGAGTACCCGGACCATTGGCTGCGCCTGGGCAACCCCTGGGAGATCCCGCGGCCCGAGCTGCGCTACTTCGTCGGCTTCGGTGGCCGCGTCGAGGGCGACGGCGCTGCGCGGCGCTGGCTGCCGGCCGAGCGCGTAGTCGCGACGGCCTACGACCTCATCGTGCCCGGCCATGGCACGCAGCGGGTCTCGACGCTGCGACTGTGGAGCGCCAGCGCCGAGGATGGCATCCATTTCGCCACCTTCTGCCGTGGCGAGCACCTCGCAGCCGGCGCGCATCGCCTGGCGGCCGACCTGTTGGACTGGGTGCTGTATCCCGACGACAGCACCCAGGCCGGACGCGAGTTGCGGCTGAAGCAGGAGTTCCTGCTGGTGAGCGCGTCGCTGCAGGACCTGATCGCGCGCCACCTGCGCGAGCGCGGCCTGCTGGCCGACCTCGGGCGGCGCAATGCGGTGCACTTGAACGACACGCATCCGGCGCTGACGCCGCTGGAGCTGATGCGCCTGTTGATCGACGAGCACGCGCTGTCGTGGGACGAGGCCTGGGCGATCACGCGCCAGGCGGTCTCGTACACCAACCACACGCTGCTGCCCGAGGCGCTGGAGACCTGGCCCGTGCGCATGCTTCAGGCCCTGCTGCCGCGCCACCTCGAGATCGCCTACGAAATCAACCACCAGCACCTCGAAGCGGTGCGTGCATCGTTTCCCGGCGACGATGCGCTGGCCGGCCGCTTGTCGCTGATCGAACACAACGGCGAGGACCGTCTGCGCATGGCCGCCTTGTCGATCGTCGCCTCGCACCGCGTCAACGGCGTCTCGGCGCTGCACTCTGACCTGATGGTGAAGACCATCTTCGCCGACTTCGCACGACTGGCGCCCGAGCGCTTCACCAACGTCACCAACGGCGTCACGCCGCGGCGTTGGCTGGCGCAGGCCAATCCGGCTCTGGCCCGCGTGCTCGACGCCCGACTGGGCGCGAGCTGGCGCACCGACCTCGACCGCCTCGCCGAGCTGGCGCCGCGGGCCGGCGACGAGGCACTGGGCGGGGCGCTGCTGCAGGCCAAGCGCGAGAACAAGCAGCGCCTGGCGGCGCTGGTGCAGCGCCAACTCGGCGTGGCGATCGACCCAGACAGCCTGTTCGACGTGCAGGTCAAGCGCATTCACGAGTACAAGCGCCAGTTGCTCAATCTGCTGCACGTGGTGGCGCGCTATCAGGCCATCGTGGCCAACCCGACGGCCGAGTGGACACCGCGCACGGTGGTGTTCGCCGGCAAGGCCGCTTCCGCCTATCAGACCGCCAAGTCCATCGTGCGGCTGATTCACGACGTGGCACGCGAGATCAATGCCGACGCGCGCGTCGGCGGCCGGCTGAAAGTGGTGTTCCTGCCGAACTACAGCGTCTCGCTGGCCGAGGTGATCATTCCGGCGGCCGACTTGTCCGAGCAGATCTCCACCGCCGGCACCGAGGCCTCGGGCACTGGCAACATGAAGTTCGGTCTCAACGGCGCGCTGACGATCGGCACCTGGGACGGCGCCAACATCGAGATGGCGCAGGCGATGGGCGAGCCCAACATGTTCGTCTTCGGCCTGCGCGCGGATGCCGTGGCGCGCATGAGGGCCGCCGGCTACGACTCGCGCGAACCGGTGCGGCACAACCCTGCGCTGCGCGAGGTGCTCGATGCGATCGCCGGCGGCGCGTTCTCGCCGGGCGAGCCGGACCGCCACCGCGCGCTGGTGGGCGGCCTGCTGGCGCACGACCACTACATGCTGCTGGCCGATTTCGCCGACTACGCGACCACGCAGTCGCGCGTCGATGCACTGTTTCGCCATCGCGCGGCCTGGGCCACGATGGCGTGGCACAACATCGCCGCGATGGGCCGCTTCTCGGTGGATCGCACCGTCAGGGAGTACGCGCAGCGGGTATGGGCGGTGCCGGTCTGACTGGCAGCGCGCAGATGCCGTGCCGATGCTGAGCGACGACGATCTGGCCGCGCTGATCGAGGCGCGGCATCCCGATCCATTTGCGGTGCTGGGCCAGCACGCCGATGCGGACGGCGACCTCTGGGTGCGCGTGCTGCTGCCCGGCGCGCAACGCGTGGCGCTGCGCGACGCGGCCAGCGGCCGGCGCGTGGGCAGCCTGCTGGCGCGCCACCCGGCCGGCGTCTTCGAGGCGCTGGTGCCGCGCCGGCGCAAGCCGTTCGACTACCGGCTCGAGGTGACGTGGGCCGATGGCGGCACGACCCTGCTGGCCGACCCCTACCGCTACGGGCCGCTGATCGGCGAACTCGACCTGTACTACCTCGGCGAGGGCAGCCACCAGCGGCCCTTCGAGGTGCTGGGTGCGCATCCGATGGCGCTGGGCGAGGGCGCCCACGCGATCGGCGGCGTGCGCTTTGCCGTCTGGGCACCCAATGCGTCGCGGGTCAGCGTGGTCGGCAATTTCAACGGCTGGAATGGCCGCCGCCATCCGATGCGATCGCGCGGCGCCTCGGGCATCTGGGAGTTGTTCGTCCCGCATGTGGCCACCGGCGACCTGTACAAGTATGAAATCCGCTCGCGTGCCGGCGCGGTGCTGCCGCTGAAGTGCGATCCCTACGCGCGCGCCAGCCAGATGCGCCCCGACACCGCCAGCATGGTGGCTGCGGCGCTGCCGTCGACGCGGGGCCTGCCCGCCGGACGTGCGCACGCCAACGCGCGCGACGCACCGATCTCGATCTACGAGGTGCACCTGGGCTCGTGGCGGCGCCATGCCGACGGACGTTTTCACAGTTGGGACGAGTTGGCCGCCGCGCTGCCGTCCTATGCCGCCGAACTCGGCTTCACGCACATCGAGCTGCTGCCGATCACGGAACACCCGTTCGACGGCTCGTGGGGCTACCAGACGCTGGGCCTGTATGCGCCGACCTCGCGCTTCGGCCCGCCCGACGGCTTTGCGCGCTTCGTCGACGCCTGTCGCCGCGCCGGCCTTGGGCTGCTGCTCGACTGGGTGCCGGCGCATTTTCCGACCGATCCGCACGGCTTGGCGCAGTTCGACGGCACTGCGCTGTTCGAGTACGCCGATCCGCGCGAGGGCTTCCACCGCGACTGGAGCACGCTGATCTACAACTTCGGCCGCCACGAGGTGCGCAACTTCCTGATCGGCAGCGCGCTGTACTGGATCGAGCGCCAGGGTGTCGACGGGCTGCGCGTCGATGCCGTGGCCTCGATGCTGTACCGCGACTACTCGCGTGCGCCCGGCGAGTGGGTTGCCAACGTGCACGGCGGGCGCGAGAACCTCGAGGCGATCGCGCTGCTCAAGCGCAGCAACGAAGTGGTGGGCACGCAGTGTCCCGGCGCGGTGATGGTGGCCGAGGAATCGACCGCCTACCCCGGCGTCAGCGCGCCCACCTATGCCGGTGGGCTGGGCTTCCACTACAAGTGGAACATGGGCTGGATGCACGACACGCTGCACTACATGTCGCAGGATCCGATCCACCGGCGCTGGCACCACGACAAGATGACCTTCGGGCTGGTCTACGCATTCAGCGAGAACTTCGTGTTGCCGCTGTCGCACGACGAGGTGGTGCACGGCAAGCGCTCGATCCTCGGGCGCATGCCGGGCGACGACTGGCAGCGCTTCGCCAACCTGCGCGCCTACTACGGTTTCATGTGGGGACACCCCGGCAAGAAGCTGCTCTTCATGGGGCAGGAGTTCGGCCAGCCCGGCGAGTGGAACCACGACACCGAGCTGCCCTGGCATCTGCTGGCCGATGCGCGCCATCGGGGCGTGCAAAGCCTGGTGCGCGACCTCAATGCGCTGTACCGCGCCCGCCCGGCGCTGCACCGGCTCGACTGCGAGGCGCAGGGATTCGAATGGATCGTCGCGCAGGACGCCGAGCAATCGATCCTGGCCTGGGTGCGCCAGGACGGCCACGGTGCGCCGGTGCTCGTCGTATGCAACTTCACGCCGGTGCCGCGCACCGAGCTGCGCTTGGGTGTGCCCGCGGGCATCGCGCGCTGGCGCGAGGCGCTGAACACCGACTCGGCGTTCTACGGCGGCAGCAACATGGGCAATGGCGGGCGCCAGATCGTCACCGAGCCAATCGCTGGCCACGGCCGGGCACAATCGATACGCTTGACGCTGCCGCCGCTGGCCACGCTCTTTCTCGTGCCCGAGTGACCAAACCCCGGATACCGACCGGCTCGGCGCGCTCCGCCGCCAACCGGGCCCGCACGGGCTTGCGCGCGATGCTGGCGGTGTTGCGATGGCCGGTGTATACGGGCAGCTCCAGGCATGGAGGATGAGTCCGATGGAACGCTCGCTCGCCCCTCATCAGCTGGTCCGTCGCACGGTCGCTCTGGTGCTCGCCGGCGGTCGCGGGGCTCGGCTAAAACAGCTGACCGATCATCGCGCCAAACCCGCCGTGTACTTCGGCGGCAAGTTCCGCATCATCGACTTCGCGCTGTCGAACTGCGTCAATTCGGGCATCCGGCGCATCGGTGTCGTCACGCAGTACGAGGCGCACTCGCTGCTGCGGCATCTGCAGCGCGGCTGGAGTTTCCTGCGCTCCGAGCTCAACGAGATGGTCGATCTCTTGCCCGCGCAGCAGCGCATCGGCGACGAGCATTGGTACCGAGGCACCGCCGACGCGGTATTCCAGAATCTGGACATCGTCCGCGGCGCCACACCCGAGTACATCGTCGTCCTGGCTGGCGACCACGTCTACAAGATGGACTACTCGATCATGCTGCGCGACCATGTCGAGCAGGGCGCCGGCTGCACGGTCGGCTGCATCGAGGTGCCGCGCAAAGAGGCCTGCGCCTTCGGTGTGATGTCGATCGATGCGTCGCGCCGCATCACGGCCTTCGCCGAGAAACCGGCCGACCCGGCGTGCATGCCCGAGCGCGAGGACGTCTCGCTGGCCAGCATGGGCATCTACGTGTTCGACGCCCAGTATCTCTATCGGCTGCTCGACGAGGACCTGGCCGACCCGGCGTCGAGCCACGATTTCGGCAAGGACGTCATCCCACGCGCGGTGGCCGAGGGCACCGCGCTGGCGCACCCGTTCGCCCTGTCGTGCATCGCCAATCCGAATGGCGCGCCGCCGTACTGGCGCGACGTGGGCACGATCGACGCGTTCTGGTCGGCCAATCTCGACCTGGCCTCGATCGACCCCGAGCTCGACATCTACGACACCCAGTGGCCGATCTGGACCTACCAGCGTCAGCTGCCGCCGGCCAAGTTCGTGCACGACGGCAACGGTCCGCAGGGCATGATCGTGAACACCATCGTCTCGGGCGGCTGCATCGTCTCGGGGTCCCAGGTCGCCGATTCGGTGTTCTTCTCGAGCGTGCGCGTGCACCCGGGCTGCATCATCGGCCGGGCGGTGGTGCTGCCCGACGTGAACATCGGCCCGCGCTGCCAGCTGCGCAAAGTCGTCATCGATCGGGGCTGCACACTGCCCGAGGGGCTGGTGGTCGGCGAGGATGCCGCCCTCGATGCCCGCCGTTTCGAGCGCACCGAGGGTGGCGTGGTGCTGATCACCGCCAACATGCTGGCGCGGCTGTAGGGCCTGTTCACACTGCGGAGGTGACTGCGTGAGTACCCCAAACGGGCGCAATCCAGGCACGAAGCCGCCGGCGTGGCAGGTCCCACGTCAAGGCTTCGCAACGACGAGTGCGCCCGTTTGGGGTACTCACCCTTCGGGCCGGGGTAGCCTGGGGCGCATCGCGGCGTTGCGGGCCGTGCCGGGGGCCCCACCCCCGGCGGCGGCCCGCGTCGTGGGCTGCACCCCCGGCCCCCCAGGCGCCGTCAGCTCCGCAGTGTGAACAGGCCCTAGATGAAGCGAACGGAGGTTTTGCAGGTCAGCGCCGAGTTCTACCCGCTGTTGAAGACCGGCGGTTTGGCCGATGTGACGGGCGCGCTGCCGGCGGCTCTGGCGCGCGCCGGCGCCAACGTGCGCTTGCTGCTACCTGGATTCCCGGCGATTCGCGCCGGCGTGACCGGGTTGCGGCCGCTGGCCGAGCACGTCGCACCGTGGGGCGAACGCGCCGTCGTGCTCGGCGGCACCTGGAACGGCCATGGCATCTATGTCATCGATGCGCCTGCGCTCTACGAACGGCCCGGCAACCCCTACCTCGACGCCCACGGCGTGGCCTATGCCGACAACCACCGCCGCTTCGCGCTGCTCGGCCAGGCGGCCGCGGCGTTGGGCAACGGCCTCGACGCGCGCTGGCAGCCGCAGATCGTGCATGCGCACGATTGGCATGCCGCGTTGGCGCCAGCGCTGGTGCACCACGCGCGCCATCGCCGGCCACCGGGCTCGCCATCGCCGGCCACCGTGTTCACCATCCACAACCTGGCCTATCAAGGGGCGTTCGCAGCCTCGACCTTTGTCGATCTCGGCCTGCCGGGCGATGCCTACCATCTGGACGGCGTCGAGTTCCACGGCCAGGTCTCGTTCATGAAGGCCGGCCTGCAGTACGCCGATCGCATCACCACGGTGAGCCCGACCTATGCGCGCGAAATCCAGGGGCGAGAACAAGGCTGCGGCCTGGACGGCCTGCTGCGCAAGCGTCACAACGTGCTCAGCGGCATCCTGAACGGTGTCGACACCGCGGTCTGGAACCCCGCCGCCGACAGCGCGATCGCACAGCCATTCGACGCCCGCCGGCTGGCGCGCAAGGCCATCAACAAGGCCGCGCTGCAACGCCAGTTCGGTCTGGCCAGGCGTCCCGAGGCGCCGTTGTTCGGCGTGGTCAGCCGGATGACCGAACAAAAGGGGCTGCAATGGGTGCTCACCGGCCTGAGTGAACTGCTGGCACGCGGCGGCCAACTGGTGGTGCTCGGCAGCGGTGACGCCGCACTGGAGGCGGCCTTCAGGGCGGCGGCGCAGGCTCATCCGCGCGCCGTGGCGGTGCACATCGGCTACGACGAAACGCTGTCGCATCGTGTCTTCGCCGGCACCGACGTGACGCTGGTGCCTTCACGCTTCGAGCCCTGCGGCCTGACGCAGATGTACGGCTTGGCCTACGGCAGCCTGCCGCTGGTGCATCGGGTCGGCGGCCTGGCCGACACCGTGGTCGACGTGGCACTGGAGAATCTGGCCGACGGCTCCGCCACGGGCTTCGTCTTCGATGCCTTCGACGGTGCTGCCTACGGCGCCGCGCTACGGCGCGCGTTCGCGCTGTACGCGCGCGCCGCCCAGTGGCGGCGCGTGCAGCGCACGGCAATGGGCCGGGTCTTCGACTGGGACGCCGCCGCCGCACAGTACGCCGCGCTGTACCGGTCCTTGCTGACGACCGAGCGCGATCATGCGGTTGCCTGAGCGAGCGCATCCCGGCCACGCCGACCCGATGGGTTCGTCGGTGCGCGATGGCGGCGTCAATTTCGCCGTCTTCTCCGACAACGCCCGTGCCATCGAGCTGTGCATCTTCGATGCCAGCGGCGTGCGCGAGCTCAAGCGCTATGCGCTGCACGGCCCCGACGACGGCGTGTTCCACGGCTTTCTCGAGGCTGTGGACGCCGGGCTGGTCTATGGCTTGCGCGCCCACGGGCCCTACGAGCCCGAACAGGGCCACCGCTTCAATGGGCACAAGCTGCTGCTCGATCCGTACGCGCGCGAGATCGTCGGGCGCCATGGCTGGCGCGCCGAGCACTACGGCTACGAGCTCGGCCACCCCCACGGCAACCGCTCGTTCGACCGCCGCGACAACGCACTGCACGCGCTCAAGGCGCGCGTCGCCGCACCGCCGAGCACGGCTGCCGGCCAGCGCAACGCGCCGCGCACGCCAAAGTCCGAGCTCGTGCTGTACGAGCTGCACGTCAAGGGGTTCAGCAAGACCCATCCGGACATCCCGCAGGCGCTGCGTGGCACTTACGCGGCGCTGGCGCATCCGGCGGCCATCGCGCATTTCAAGTCGCTCGGCATCACCACCTTGGCGCTGTTGCCGGTGCACTACGCGCTGGATGAACCGAATCTGCTCGAACGCGGACTGAGCAACTACTGGGGCTACAACACCATCGGATTCTTCTGCCCGGACCCGCGGTTGGCGTGCAACGGCGCCGACCCGCTGGCGGTGGCCGACGAGTTCCGCGCCATGGTGGCCACCTTGCACGAGCATGGCCTGGAGGTGGTGCTCGACGTCGTCTACAACCACAGTGCCGAGGGCGACGACAACGGCGCCACGCTGAGTTTTCGCGGTCTGGACAACGCGAGCTGGTATCGCCTGCAGGCCGACGATCGCAGCCGCTGCGAGAACTTCACTGGATGCGGTAACACGCTCAACGTCGCGCACCCGCGCGTCACGCAGTGGGTACTGGACTCGCTGCGCTACTGGGTGCACGAGATGGGTGTCGACGGCTTTCGCTTCGATCTGGCATCGGTGCTCGGCCGCACCCACCAGGGCTTCGACCCGCATGCGGCATTCTTCACCGCATTGCGGCAGGACCCCGTGCTGGCGCGCGCACACATGATCGCCGAGCCGTGGGATGTGGCCTACGACGGCTACCAGCTCGGTCGCTTTCCCGGTCGCTGGATGGAATGGAACGACAGGTTCCGCGATGCGGTGCGCCGCTATTGGCTGTTCGGTGGCGAGGCGCGCGGCATCGGTCGCGGCGAGCTGGCACGCCGGTTCACGGCCTCGAGCGACCTCTTCCACCATGGCCAACGCCGCCCTTCGGCGTCGGTGAACTTCATCGCGTCGCATGACGGCTTCACACTGGCCGACCTCACCTGCTACGGCCACAAACACAACGAGGCCAACGGCGAGAACAACCACGACGGCCGCGGCGGCGAGTTGTGCGCCAGTTTCGGCGTCGAGGGGCCGAGCGACGACGCGGCGCTGGCCGCGCTGCGCCGGCGCGTGCGCCGCGCGATGGTGGCCACGCTGCTGCTGGCGCAGGGCACTCCGATGCTGTGCGCCGGCGACGAGATCGGCCGCACGCAGCAAGGCAACAACAACGCCTACTGCCAGGACAACGCCGTCAGCTGGCTCGATTGGGCCCATGCGGATGCCGAGTTCATGGCCTTCGTGTCGCATGTGCTCGCGCTGCGCCACAGCGAGCCCGCGCTGCACCACGATCGCTGGTTCCACCCGCCGGCCTGCTCACCCGGGGAGCGCAGTCTGTCCTGGGCCACGCCGGCCGGCCGCGAGATGCAGCTGCACGACTGGCACGATGCGGGACAGCACGCGTTCACCTGCCAGATCGATGCCTCGCCGCACGACGCCGGCCACGGCACGCGACGTCACCTGGTGATTGCCTTCAACCCGGGCGCCGCACCGGCGGCGATGCGTCTGCCGGTGGGTCATTGGCAGGTGGCGCTCGACAGCTCCGGCGAGTTGGCGCTTGGCTCCGAGCCGGCGCTCGATGGCATGCTCACGATGCCCGAGCGCGCGCTGGTGGTTCTGCGTGACGTCGTGAGCGACAAGCCTCCATCCTCACCGACATGAACCTTCATCAACGCGCATCGGGTGTGTTGTTGCATCTGACTTCGCTGCCCGGCCCGTACGGTGTGGGCGACTTCGGTCCTGCCGCGCAACACTTCGTCGACTGGTTGGCATCGGCCGGCCAGCGCCTGTGGCAATGGCTGCCGACCACACCGATCGGCCCTGGTCACTCGCCGTACCAGAGCGTCTCGGCATTCGCCGGCAGCCCGCTGATGGTGGCGTTGGAGCCGCTGGTCGAGCGCGGCTGGCTGGCGCACGCCACCTTGCCCGACGCAGGCTTCGATGCGCGGCGTGCCGACTTCGATCGCGTCGCGCCGTGGCGGGCGCAGCAGCTGCGCGCGGCGGCGGCCGGTTTCCGCGCGAGCGCGGGCGCGGCCGAGCGCGACGCGATGCAGGCCTGGTGCGAGTCGCAATCCGCCTGGCTCGACGACTACGCCTTGTTCATGGCCCTCGAGACGCAGCAGCAGGGCCAGGCGTGGTGGTCATGGCCCGCGCCGTTGGCGCGGCGCGATGCCCGCGCGCTCGCGCGCGCACGCCGCGAGCATGCCGAGGAAATCGGCTTCTGGAGATTCGTGCAGTGGTGTTTCGACACGCAGTGCACGGCGCTGAAGGCCTATGCCAACGAACGCGGGGTGGCGATCATGGGCGACCTGCCGATCTTCGTGGCGCATCACAGTGCCGATTGCTGGGCGCGCCCCGACCTCTACCAGCTCGACGAACACTTCCAACCCACGGTGGTGGCCGGCGTGCCGCCCGACGACCTCGGCCCGCTCGGGCAGCGTTGGGGCAATCCGCTGTACCGCTGGGAGCGCATGGCCGACGAGGGCTTCGCGTGGTGGACGGCGCGGGTGCAGCGCGCGCTCGCACAGGCCGATGTCTTTCGCATCGACCACTTCCGTGGCTTTGCCGGCTATTGGGAGATCCCGGCCAGCAGCCCGACCGCCCAAGCCGGACGCTGGCTGCCCGGTCCCGGCAAGCCGCTGTTCGACGCCATCGAGCGTTCGCTCGGCGCACTGCCGATCGTCGCCGAGGACCTCGGCCACATCACGCCCGATGTGCATGCGCTGCGCGATGCCTGCGGATTCCCGGGCATGAGCATCCTGCAGTTTGCCTTCGGCGGCGATGCGACGCATGAATACCTGCCGCACAACTTTGTGCGTCACTCGGCCGCCTACACCGGCACCCACGACAACGACACCGCGCGTGGCTGGTGGGACCAGGCCGGCGAGCGCGAACGCCGCTTCGCCGGGAGCTACCTGGCCTGCGGCGCGCACGACGTGCATTGGGCGATGATCCGGGCGCTGTGCAACTCGGTGGCCGACCTTGCGATCTTCCCGCTGCAGGACGTGCTCGGGCTCGGCAGCAGCTCGCGGATGAACACCCCGGGCACGCTGGGCGGTGACAACTGGACTTGGCGCTTCGATTGGCCGATGGTGGGGGCCGAACCGGGTCGCGTGCTCGGCCTGATCACGGCAGCCAGTGGGCGTGGGCCGTTTTCGCCGCTGGGAGAGGCGTCGCGGCCGGGTCAGCCGGCCGCCTGAATGGCGCGGACCAACGTCCGGATGTGGCGTGCCACAGCGGGCGGCACGGGCGCGTGGCGTTCGAGTTCGACCAGCAGTGCCAGCGCAGCAGCCGGTGTATTGTCGTAGCCGCCCGCCAGCACCGGCAGCAGGCCCGTGAGCTCGGGCCTGCGCTGCTCGATGCGCCGATCGACGCTGAACGGGTCCCCGGAGCCATCCACACGAGCGGCGCGTCGCTCCAACAGCTGGAGCAGGCGTTCCAGCGCATGCATCTGTATCAAGCGCATCGCGGCCAGACGCTCGCCGCGGGCGTAGCGGCCCACGCCGACGATCAGGTTGGACAGTGCTTCGCCGGCCAGCCAGTCGGGATCCGCGGGCTGGGGCAAGGGTCGCGCCGATTGGGCCCACGCAGGGTCGACCTCGTCGCGGCGCCAGACGAAGCGTCCAGGGGCGAACGGGATGTGCGGCAACTCGGCCGGATCGAATACCGCGAACTCGCAGAACACGCCGTCTTCCATCAGCGCCTTGAAGCCGTCGGGCGTGTTGCGGAACGACCAGACCACGCGATGCGCCGCGTCGAGCCAGGCCAGGTCGGCCAGATAGCGCCCTTTGGCCTGCGGGCGCACCAGCACGAAGAAGTCGAGGTCGGAGTGGGCGTCGATGCGTCCGGTCTCCAGGCCCACCGAGCCCAGTGCCAGCAGGGCCAGGGCGTCGTCGCGCGCCGCCAACGATGCGGCGATGGCCTGCAGGCGCGACAACAGTCGCGTGCGGGCGCGTTGCGCTTCGTCGTCGGGTACCGGGTCAGGGGGCGGGTTCAATGCTTGTTCTCCTCAGTGGCGAGGCTTGGCCGCTGCGCTCGGTATCGACGCGATGATGGCCGATGCGGCGGGAAGGGTCCGCACGTTTGCATCCGGCGGATCGTTCGATGGCACCGTTGCCCGCTGCTACACTGCATCGCATGTTCGCAGCGCGCGCCCGCACCGCCGCCAGGTCGCACGACCGGGGAGCTTGGCCCTGGCGACGCCTGAGCGCCCGCGCATGACGCCGGCCGCCCGCGGCTGATCGCACCGATCGGCGCCGGCCAGGCCGGCCCAGACTCCGCCGGGGCTTGCCGCCCCGCCGTCCGATCCACCGCTGCGCCGCCCGATGCGTCGCGCGGCGACATCGCCAGGAACACCGCTGTGATCACCGAACTGGAATTCAAGAGCTTAGCCGCCGACGGCTACAACCGCATCCCGCTGATCGCCGAAGCCTTTGCCGACCTCGAGACTCCGCTGTCGCTGTACCTGAAGCTGGCTGGCGGGCACAAGCACAGTTTTCTGCTGGAGTCGGTGGTCGGCGGCGAACGCTTCGGTCGTTATTCGTTCATCGGCCTGCCCGCGCGCACGCTGCTGAGCGTGCGCGGCTGGCAAACCGAGGTCGTGAGCGACGGCGCGGTGGTCGAAACGCATGAAGGCAACCCGCTGGAGTTCATCGAGGCGTACCAGGCGCGCTTCAAGGTCGCGCTGCGGCCGGGGCTGCCGCGCTTTTGCGGCGGCCTGGCGGGATACTTCGGCTACGACACCGTGCGCTACATCGAGCCCAAGCTCGCCAAGACGCGCAAAGAGGGTGGCCTCGACACGCCCGACATCGCGCTGCTGCACTGCGAAGAGCTCGCAGTGATCGACAACCTGTCGGGGCGGCTGTACTTGATCGTCTACGCCGATCCGTCCACGCCCGAGGCCTACTTCATCGCCAAACGGCGGCTCTCGGAGCTGGCCGACAAGCTGCGCTATTCGGTCAGCGCGCCGGCGGTCAAGCGGGGACCGTCGTATGCGGTGGAGCGCGAGTTTCCGAAGGACGCCTACCTCGCGGCGGTGCTCAAGGCCAAGGACTACATCGCCGCCGGCGACATGATGCAGGTGCAGGTGGGCCAGCGCCTGCGCAAGCGCTTCACCGAGTCGGCGCTGAGCCTGTACCGCGCGCTGCGCTCGCTCAACCCGAGCCCGTACATGTACTTCTACGACATGGGCTCGTTCCAGATCGTCGGCGCGTCGCCCGAGATCCTGGTGCGCCACGAGCACACGCCCGAAGGCGACAAGATCACGATCCGGCCGCTGGCCGGCACGCGCCCGCGCGGCACCACGCCCGAGCGCGACCGCGCCACCGAGGCCGAGCTGCTGGCCGACCCGAAGGAGCGCGCCGAGCACCTGATGCTGATCGACCTGGCGCGCAACGACATCGGGCGCATCGCCAAGACGGGCAGTGTCAAAGTGACCGAGGCCTTCGCGGTCGAGCGCTACTCGCACGTGATGCACATCGTCAGCAACGTCGAGGGCCTGCTCGTCGACGGCATGACCAACATGGACGTGCTGCGCGCCACCTTCCCGGCCGGCACGCTGACCGGCGCCCCGAAGATCCGCGCGATGGAGATCATCGAGGAGCTCGAGCCGGTGAAGCGCGGCATCTACGGCGGCGCCTGCGGGTACCTCAGCTACGCCGGCGACATGGACGTGGCGATCGCCATCCGCACCGGCATCGTGCAGAACCAGACCCTGTACGTGCAGGCGGCTGCCGGGGTGGTGGCCGACTCGGTGCCCGAGATGGAATGGCGCGAGACCGAGGCCAAGGCGCGGGCGCTGATCCGCGCCGCCGAGTTGGTCGAGGAGGGCTTTTGAATGGCCTGTTCGAGAAATCACGGATCCAGTCGCCACGGATCTGCGTACATTGAGGACCCGTGCGCTTTGGCAAGATGGCCCGCTCACGGCCGGCATCCAGGAGGTCGTCATGAAGAAACTGTGGTTGGCATTGGGCTTGACGCTGTTGGCATGGTCTTCGGCGTGGGCCGCGCTGGACGTCGGCGATCGCGCACCGAACTTCAGCGTTCCGGCGGCCATCGGCGGCAAGGTGTTCACCTTCACGCTGCAGGAATCGTTGGCCAAGGGCCCGGTGGTGCTGTACTTCTTTCCACTGGCCTTCTCGGAGGGTTGCTCGCTCGAGGCGCACCAGTTCGCCGAGGCGACCGCGCAGTTCCAGGCGCTGGGCGCCAGCGTGGTCGGCGTGTCGACCGACGACATCGACACGCTGTCGAAATTCTCGACGCAAGCCTGCCAGAGCAAGTTCCCGGTCGCTTCGGACGAGGCGAAGAAAGTCGTCACCTCCTACGATGCGGTGTGGCGGTCACGCCCGGAATGGGCCAACCGGATCTCGTACGTGATCGCGCCCGACGGCTCCGTGGTCTACAACTACGTGAACCTGAACCCCGAGCGCCACGTCGAGAAGACGCTGCGCGCGCTGAAGGACTGGGCGGCCAGCAAGCCCGCGCAGTAGCGGCCCATGCCGCTGGGCACCGCTGCTGCGGGCCCGCGGTCGCCGCGTGTGGTCTCATCCGATGGGCGGCCGCTGCGTTGCCGCCGCTCGCTGAACGGGAGCCGCATCCATGCTGCTGATGATCGACAACTACGACTCGTTCACCTACAACCTGGTGCAGTACTTCGGCGAGCTGGGACAACAGGTGCGCGTGTTTCGCAACGACGAGATCGACGTCGCGGGCATCGTGCGGCTCCAACCCGCGCGGCTCGTGCTGTCGCCCGGGCCTTGCACCCCCGCCGAAGCCGGCGTGTGCGTGCCGGCGATCCAGGCGCTGGCCGGCCGCTTGCCGATCCTCGGCGTGTGCCTGGGCCACCAGAGCATCGGCGCGGCAATGGGCGGGCGCATCGTGCGCGCGCAGCGTCTGATGCACGGCAAGGCCAGCACCATCACCACCGACGGGCATGGCTTGTTCACCGGCTTGCCCGGTGAGTTCAGCGTGATCCGCTATCACTCGCTGGCGATCGAGCGCGACAGTTGCCCACGCGAGCTCGAGATCACCGCTACGTCGGAGGACGGCGAGATCATGGGCGTGCGCCATCGTGCCTTGCCGCTCGAGGGTGTGCAGTTCCATCCCGAGTCGATCCTGTCGGAGCACGGCCATGCGATGCTGCGCAACTTCTTGTCGATGGAGGTTCACTGATGGCCACGGCAACAATCGACCTGCGCAGCGACACCGTCACGCAGCCGACGCCGGCGATGCGCGACGCGATGATGGCCGCGCCGCTGGGCGACGACGTGTTCGGCGACGACCCCACGGTCAACGCGCTGCAAGAACGCATCGCCGCGATGCTCGGCAAGGAGGCGGCGTTGTTCATGCCGTCGGGCACGCAGAGCAACCTGGCCGCATTGATGAGCCACTGCCAGCGCGGCGACGAGTACCTGGTGGGCCAGGGCGCGCACACCTATCGCTACGAGGCCGGCGGTGGCGCGGTGCTGGGCAGCCTGCAGCCGCAGCCGATCAGCAACCAGCCCGATGGCTCGCTGGCGCTGGCGGACATCGAGGGAGCGATCAAACCCGACGACGCGCACTTCGCGCACACGCGGCTGCTCTGTCTGGAGAACACCTTCGGCGGCAGCGTGCTGGGCCTGGACTACCTGCGCCAGGCGACCGATCTCGCGCGCCGTCACGGCCTGGCCACGCACCTCGATGGCGCACGGCTGTTCAACGCGGCGGTGGCACTGGCCGATGGCGGCGATGCACGCGCCAAGGCGCGCGAGATGGCGCAGCTGTTCGACAGCGTGTCGGTGTGCTTCAGCAAAGGACTGGGTGCGCCGGTGGGCTCGGCCCTGGTGGGCAGCCGTGATCTGATCGCGCGCGCGCACCGCGTGCGCAAGATGCTCGGCGGCGGCCTGCGGCAGGCTGGTGTGCTGGCCGCGGCGGCGTTGCATGCGCTGGACCACCACATCGATCGTTTGGTCGAAGACCATGCCAATGCGCGTCGCCTGGCGGTCGCGTTCGAGCGCCTCGATGGCGTTTCGGTGGCCCCTCCGCAAACCAACATGGTGTTCGTCGATGCGCCTTCGGATCGATTGAAGGCTTGGGTCTCGGCATTGGCCGAGCGCGGCGTGTTGGCGACCGGCTTGTACCGGTTGCGTCTGGTCACCCACCTCGACGTATCGGCGGCGGACGCCGACCGCGCGGCGCAAGTCATCCGCACGGTGTTGAGCGACGGTTCCAACCCACGCTGACCGCGGTCGCACGGGCGACGCCCGATGCCGCGTTGGTAGCTCGCGACACCGTACAAAGTGTTGCGGCGCCGGTCGACCGTGCTCAGGATGTGCACACAGATCGTGTGTCTAGACTATCCGGGCCACTCGTTGAGTGGTGGGGTCGCGACTCGCCGCGACCTCGCTGTACGACTCAAAAAGGGATCTCGTATGAAGAAACATCTGTTGGCTGCTCTGGCCGTTCTGTCCTTCTCTGCCGCCGCGTCTGCTCAGTCGGCTTATGGCGTCGTGTCTGTCGGTATGTCGAAGTCGTCGTTCGACTGCTTGGGTGCTCCCTCGTGCGACAAGAGCGATACCGCGTTCAAGCTCATGGGCGGCTACAAGTTCATGCCGAACCTCGCCGGGGAGATCGGCTATTTTGACTTCGGCAAGCAAACGCTCTCGGGCGGGGGTGCGAGCCTCGAATACAAGAACAGCGCGTTCGGCATCGGCGTCGCGTATCTACAAGACATCACGCCCAATTGGAACCTTGTCGGCCGAGTCGGCGTGGCGCAGATGAAGACCAAGCTCAGTGGCAGCGCGCCGGGCATCGGCTCCGCCAGCGACTCCGACAACAACACCACGCTTTATGCCGGTCTGGGTGTTGGCTACAAGCTGTCGAAGAACATCTCGATCGACGGTTCCTGGGATTTCAGCAGGGGCAAGTACAACAAGAACGGTGTCAATGAGTCGGGAGGCGTCAATGCGCTTTCGGTGGGCCTGACCTTCGGCTTCTGAACGCTCTGCGCGCCCGCCAACGGCAAGGGCCGCCCATCGGGCGGCCTTTTTCGCGTGTGGGTGCCGCGGGCCATAGACTCCGGGATTGCCGCAGGAGCCACCATGTCGATCACCAACACCGAAGCGTTGACGCGGGTCATCGACCACCGCGAGATCTTCCACGACGAGATGCTGGCGCTGATGCGCCGCATCATGAGCGGTGAAATGTCGCCGGTGATGATCGCGGCGGTCGCGATCGGCCTGCGCGTCAAGAAGGAGACCATCGGCGAGATCGCCGCGGCCGCGCAGGTGATGCGCGAGTTCGCGGTGCGGGTCGATGTACCCGACAAGACCCGCCTGCTCGACATCGTGGGCACCGGTGGCGACGGCTCGCACAGCTTCAACATCTCGACCGCGGCCACCTTCGTGGCGGCGGCCGCTGGGGCGCGCGTGGCCAAGCACGGCGGGCGCAGCGTTTCGAGCACCTCGGGCAGTGCCGACGTGCTCGAGGCGATGGGTGCGTTCATCGGCTTGAAACCCGACCAGGTGGCGTCGTGCCTGGCCGAGACCGGCATCGGCTTCATGTTTGCGCCCAACCACCATGCATCGATGAAGCACGCCGCGCCGGTGCGCAAGGAACTGGGGGTACGCACGATCTTCAACATCCTGGGCCCGTTGACCAACCCGGCGGGCGCACCCAACCAGTTGCTCGGTGTGTTCCATCCGGATCTGGTGGGCATCCAGGTGCGCGTGCTGCAGCGCCTGGGCTCGGAGCACGTGATGGTGGTCTACGGCATGAACGGCATGGACGAGATCTCGCTGTCCGGCGAAACGATGGTCGGTGAGTTGAAGAACGGCGAGGTGCGCGAGTACGTGGTGCATCCGAGCGACTTCGGATTGCCGGTGTACGACTCGCGCGCGTTGAAAGTGGCCGACACCGTCGAGTCGGTGTCGTGCATCCAGCGTGCGCTGGCCAACGAGGACGGTCCGGTGCGCGACGTGGTGCTGCTCAATGCAGGGGCGGCTCTGTATTGCGCAGGTGCGGCCGGCTCGGTGACCGAAGGCGTCAGGCACGCCCGTGAGGTGGTGGCTTCGGGAGCGGCGGCCGCCAAGCTCAAGCAGTTCGTGCAGACCACCAACCGCTTCAAACCCACCTGACCTGCGCGCGCGGCGTCATGAGCGATATCCTGCAACGCATCGTCGCCGTCAAGCGAGAAGAGATCGCTGCGGCCAAGGCCAAGCACGATCTGGCGTCGGTGCGGGTGGCCGCCGCACAACGCGGTGACCTGCGCGATTTCGAATCGGCGCTGCGTCGCCGCGTCGAGGCAGGCGACGCGGCGGTGATCGCCGAGATCAAGAAGGCCAGCCCCAGCAAGGGCGTGTTGCGCGAACACTTCATGCCGGCCGAGATTGCGGCCACCTATGCGCGCCATGGCGCGGCGTGCCTGAGCGTGCTCACCGACGAACGCTTCTTCCAGGGTTCGGCGGACTATCTGCGACAGGCGCGGGCAGGTTGCGAGTTGCCGGTGCTGCGCAAGGACTTCATCGTCGACGAGTACCAGCTGTTCCAGTCGCGTGCGATGGGAGCCGACGCGGTGTTGCTGATCGTCGCCTGCCTCGCCGACTCGTTGCTGGCCGACCTCGAGGCCTGCGCCCAACACCTCGGCATGGCCGTGTTGGTCGAGGTGCACGACGAGGCCGAGCTGGAGCGTGCGCTGGCCTTGCGGACGCTGCTGCTGGGCGTCAACAATCGCAACCTGCGCAGCTTCGAGGTGTCGCTGCAGACCACGCTGTCGCTGCTGCCGCGCGTCCCGACCGACCGGCTGCTGATCACCGAATCGGGCATCGCCGCCGCTGGCGACGTGCAACGCATGCGAGCCGCGGGGGTCAACGCCTTCTTGGTCGGCGAGGCGTTCATGCGCTCGGACGACCCGGGCCTGGCGCTGGCGCAGCTGTTCGGATGACGCTGCAGCGGCAAGGGCATGCACCCGCCCCGGTCGCAGGCAGCCGTTTGTGCGAACAGTTGCTGGCCTCGCTGCGGCGAGTGGCGCCTGATTGGATTTGAGGAAGCGGGTCCGACGCTGGCTGGTCGGCGCAGCGGGCAGTGGCCTGGTTGAGCGGGTCGAGGCCCGCCGCGCCACGGGCGCGATCATCTGCCCGGTCGATCCGTTGCGCGCCCTGACGCTCACCCCGCGCGGCGCGGTGCGCGCGGTCATCGTCGGTCAAGACCCCTATCACGGACCGGATCAAGCCGAGGAGCTCGCGTTCTCAGCGCCCCACGGTGTGCGTGCGTGCGCAGCCGAGCCTGCGCAAGGTGATGCATGAACTCGAACGCGACTGTGGCCCGCCGGCGCACTCGGGCAGCAGTTTGGTCGCTTGGGCGCGTCATGGCGTGCTGTTGCTGAGCACGGTGCTGACGCTCGGGGAGGGCAGGCCGGCTGGCCGCGTCGGTTGATGATGGGAAGCGCTCACTGACGAAATCATCTAGAATTCGTCGAGATCGTAGATGTCCATCGGGTTCATGCTCTGGGGTGCTCGCGCCGCGGAGAAATCTTCGCTCTTCCATGCAGGCCAGTTGTCGCGCCATTGCGTGCTGACAGCAAACCACCCTTCGCCGCTGCCTGCGCGGCGCGGAGCGTCTGCCTTCATCGGTTGCGGGCACTTCACAGAAAAGCCCTGGCCTTTCTGTCCAAGGTCGATGCCCGGGCGGCCAGCCATCGATTGGCGAGCTTGACCAAATCGAAGAAGCGCGCACCCCGTGC
>Ga0326726_10000460_pt1 | contig 38256 bp, 34 predicted proteins | sample MHFenrmetagenome_2_FD_207603 | JGI IMG/M metagenome (GOLD analysis project Ga0326726, IMG submission 207603) | Lab enriched peat soil microbial communities from Michigan Hollow, Ithaca, NY, United States - MHF15MN | ecosystem: Environmental > Terrestrial > Soil > Wetlands > Peat | place: USA...
TCCGGTATTCCGCCACTTGGCGACGCGCACGAGCGCTTCTCCGTGAAGTTCTACATGGTGGCGGTGCTGTTCATCATCTTCGACATCGAAACGGTGTTCATGATCCCGTGGGGCGCGTACTTCCGCGACCTGTCGTGCGCCGTCTCGCTGGTCAACGCACAGTGCCCGGCCGGGCAGCTGTCGCTCTTCGGACTCTCGGAAATGATCGTCTTCATCGTCATCCTGCTCGTCGGGTTCATCTACGTGTGGAAGAAGGGAGCGCTGCAATGGGACTGAGTCGCAGCGAAGGGCGCGGGACGACGGAGTTGTCGGGCGATGAGCCCTGGATCACCACCAAGCTCGATCAGTTCGTCAACTGGGGACGCAAGAACTCGCTCTGGCCCATGCCGTTCGGCACGGCATGCTGCGCGATCGAGTTCATGGCGACGGCGGCGAGCAAGTACGACCTCGCGCGCTTCGGCATGGAACGGCAGGCCTTCTCGCCGCGCCAGGCCGACCTCCTCATCTGCGCGGGCCGGGTGCCGTTCAAGCTCGCGCCGGTACTTCGCCGCATCTGGCAGCAGATGCCGCAACCCAAGTGGTGCATCTCGATGGGCGCGTGCGCGTCGAGCGGCGGGATGTTCGACAACTATGCCGTCGTGCAGGGCATCGACAGCATCATTCCGGTGGACGTGTACGTGCCCGGCTGTCCGCCGCGGCCGGAAGGACTCCTCTACGGCATTCTGATGCTGCAGAAGAAGGTCGCGAACGAGCGAATGAACGACCCGTCGCTCCGGCAAGAGATGGAACCGGACCCCAAGTCGCAGCTCTACATCGCCCCGTCGGTCATCGACGAAGTGTCGGAACCGTTCGGGAACTCCGTTCATCAGACACGATCCGGCCTGTGAGCACGGGTTTCACACCGGTGGCCGCCGGGGGCGCGCTCGGATCCGACGCGCCCGCGCCGGCGACCCCGAAAAATGTCGCGCACCGCGGTGGCGCCGCCAATCCATCGGTCGACGCGATTCGCCAACGCTTCGCCGGCGCCGTCGTGCGCTCGGCCGTCGTCTGGGGCGAAACGACCGTCGTCGTCGACGGGGCGCGGGTGCACGAGATCATTCAATGGCTGCACGATGATCCCGGCCAACGCTACGACTATCTGTCCGACCTGACCGCGGTCGAGTTCCGCGATCTCGAGCAGCCGATCGAAGTCGTATGGCACCTCAGGTCGCTGCCGTTCCGCCGCTTTCTTCGGGTCAAAGTGCTGCTCGAGAAGGGCGCGCCGTTCGAGGTGCCAAGCGTCTGGGACGTCTACAAGAGCGCCGATTGGTTGGAGCGCGAATGCTACGACATGTTCGGCATTCGCTTCGCCGGACATCCGGATCTCCGGCGTCTCTTGATGTGGGAGCAATACAAGGAAGGCTATCCGCTGCGAAAGGACTTTCCGCTGCGCGGGCGTTTCAGCCGCTCCGAGCAGCTTCGCCAGGCGCTCGCCGCCAATCCCGAGGCGCGCTACTCCAAGGAAGAGCTGTCGATCGCCGACGCGTTCGAGGATCTCCCGACCGACATGAAGCGCCGCCTGGGTCAGGGCGAGCGGACGGGAGAGTAGCGCATGGCGACGACGAAACGGACGGTCGAAGTCGAGCTCTCCACCACGGGCCTGGACGCCGAGGGGCGGCCGAAGCGCGTGCCGCTGGTGGTCGACGAGAGCGGCGCGCCGGTCGCGGTCGAGGCGCCGCCGTCGATCGAGCCCGGTCTCGAGGGTGAGCACATGCTCATCAACATCGGACCGCAGCATCCGGCCACGCACGGCGTGCTCCGGCTGGTGCTCGAGCTCGACGGCGAGACGGTGGTCCGCTGCATCCCGCACATCGGCTATCTGCACTGCGGCTTCGAGAAGATCGGCGAGTACCGGCAGTACAACCAGATCATCCCGTGGACGGACCGCGAGGATTATCTCAACTCGCCGGGCAACAACGTCGCGTTCGCGCTCGGCGCCGAACGGCTGTTCGGCCTCGAGATCACCGAGCGGTGCAAGGTGCTGCGCGTGATTGCCTGCGAGATGTCGCGCATGATCTCGCACCTGGTGTGGCTGGGCACGACGTGCATCGACATCGGCGCCTTCACACCGTTCCTGTGGGCGTTCCAGCAGCGTGAGAAGGTCTACGAGATTCTCGAGGCGTGGATCGGCGCACGATTGACGACGACGCTCACGCGCGTCGGCGGCATGGGGGCCGACCTGCCGGACGGCGCGCTCGAGCAGCTCACCGCCTTCATCGCCGGGTTCCCGAAGGTGCTCGACGAGATCGACCGCGTCGTCACGCGCAACGGCATCTGGGTGGGCCGCACCGTCGGCCTCGGCGTGTTGTCGCCCGAGGAAGCGGTGAACTACGGCCTCTCGGGCCCGATGGTGCGAGCGTCGGGCGTCGCGTACGACGTGCGCAAGGACTTCCCGTATCTCGACTACGAGACATACGACTTCGACGTCCCGGTCGGCACGAACGGCGACGTCTACGATCGCTATCTCGTGCGCATGGAGGAACTGCGGCAGTCGGTGCGCATTCTCGCTCAGGCGGTGAAGCGCTTGCCCGAGGGACCGGTCAACGTCGACGACCACCGCGTCATTCTGCCGCCGAAGAGCAAGGCGACGAGCGACATGGAGTCGATGATCCACCACTTCAAGCAGGTGATGGAAGGACCGCGCCCGCCGATCGGCGAGTCGTACGTCGCCGTCGAGAGCCCGAAGGGTGAGAAGGGCTACTACATGGTCTCGGACGGATCGTCCAAGCCGGTGCGCTGGCGCATTCGTCCGCCGTCGTTCGTGAACCTCTCGGCGATTCCGCGCATGGTCGAAGGACATCTGCTCTCCGACGTCATCGCGATCAACGCGTCGATCGACATCGTGATGGGAGAAATCGATCGATGAGCGCGAGCACGCCAGAATACTTCCGCGCCCCCAGCGAGTGGGGGCCTTCGGACGGGAAGGGATTCGAGACCGATTCCGGCCACGGACATGACGAACACGCGCCGTACCAGCCGGTGTTCACCGCGGGCAGCGCGCGCAAGAAGGAGCTCGACGAGCTGCTCACGCGCTATCCGACCAAGGCAGCCGCGCTCTTGCCGGCCCTCTGGATGGTGCAGCACGAACGCGGCTGGGTGAGTGACGAAGGGATGGCGGAAGTCGCCGCGCTCCTCGACATCACGCCGGCGTACGTGAAGGGCGTCGTGACGTTCTACACCATGTACCACCAGCATCCGGTCGGAAAGTATTTCATCCAAGTGTGCACGACGTCGCCGTGCAACGCGTGCGGCGCCGAAGCGGTGGTCGACGCGTTTCTCCGGCACACCGGCTGTCAGGAGCTTGGGCAGACGTCGCCCGACGGCAAGTACGGCGTGATCGAGGTCGAATGCCTCGGCGCCTGCGGATTCGCCACACCCGTCATGATCAACGAAGATTTCGTGGAATCGGTCACGCCGGAGCGCGTGCCGGACATTCTCGCGGGGCTGAAGTAAGCCATGGGATACCCGCACAGGCCGCACGCGCGTGAGTCGGTGCTGCTCTCCAAGTACTTTGGAGACCGCGACGCCATTTCGCTCGAGGGATGGAAGCGGCGAGACGGCTACACCGCGTTCAAGAAAGCGTTGGAAATGTCTCCCGGCGACATCGTGACGGTCGTCAAAGATTCCGGCCTCCGCGGTCGCGGGGGCGCGGGGTTTCCGACCGGCGTGAAGTGGTCGTTCATGAAGCCGGGCGACGGCAAGCCGCACTACCTCTGCTGCAACGCCGACGAGTCGGAGCCGGGCACGTTCAAGGACCGCGAGATCATGCGCTGGACGCCGCACGCCCTCGTCGAGGGGTGCGCGATCGGCGCGTACGCGATCGGCGCCGAGACGTGCTACATCTACATCCGCGGTGAGTTCACCGAGCCGGTCGTCCGCGTCGAGCAGGCGATCAAGGAAGCGTACGCCGCCGGGATCCTCGGCAAGAACGCGATGGGCTCGGGCAAGACGGTGAATGTCTGGGTGCACCGCGGCGCCGGCGCCTACATCTGCGGCGAAGAGACGGCGCTCATGAACTCGCTGGAGGGGAAGCGCGGCAATCCGCGCATCAAGCCCCCGTTCCCGGCGGTGAGCGGCGTGTTCGCGCAGCCGACGACGATCAACAACGTCGAGACGCTGGCCGCGGTGCCGCACATCCTCAACAACGGCGCCGCGTGGTACAAGCAGTGGATGCGGCCGGACAACCCGAAGTCGACGGGCACCAAGCTCTACTCGGTATGCGGCAACATCGCGAAGCCCGGCAACTATGAAGTGCCGATGGGCTTCCCGTTCAAAGATTTCTTATACGACCTCTGCGGCGGTCCGCTCCCGGGGCGCAAGTTCAAGGCGATCATCCCCGGCGGCATCTCCGTGCCCATTCAGACGGTCGAGGAAGCCGAGGCGAGCTTGATGGACTACGAGGGCTTCGTCGCCAACGGCACGATGCTCGGCTCGGGGGGCGTGATCATCTTCGACGACGCGCAGAACCTCGTGAAGCAGATCGCCCGCGCGGCGCGCTTCTTCGCCCACGAGAGCTGCGCGCAGTGCACGCAGTGCCGCGAGGGCACCGCGTGGACGACGAAGATTCTCGAGCGGATCGTGGCCGGCGACGGAACGCCCGAGGACCTCGACACGCTCCTCTCGATTGGCGAGAACATGACCGGCAAGACGATCTGCGTGTTGAGCGACTCGTGCGCCACGCCGGTCTGGAGCGGCATCAAGAAGTTCGGCGCCGACTTCGAGGCCTTGATCAAGAAGAAGAAACATCACTTCGTCCCCGCGGTGGCGTGACACTATGACCCAAATGGTCAACCTCACCATCGAGGGACGGCAGGTCAGCGTGCCCGCGGGGACCTCCATTCTGGAAGCCGCCAAGTACGCCGGCGTGCTCGTGCCGCACTACTGCTATCACCCCGGACTGCCCGTGGCCGGCGTGTGCCGCATGTGCCTCGTGGAAGTCGAGAAGGCGCCCAAGCTGGCGCCGTCGTGCGCGACGTCGGTGGCCGAGGGGCAGGTCGTTCACGTGCACTCGGAGAAGGCGCTCGACGCTCGGAAGGGCGTGCTCGAGATGCTCCTCATCAATCACCCACTCGACTGCCCGATCTGCGATCAGGCGGGCGAGTGCGAGCTGCAGGACTACACGTACCAGGAAGGACGCTCCGAGGGCCGCTATCGCGATCCCAAGCGCTTCAATCCGGTCGAGGACTTCGGCGGCGACGTGATGTACACGCCGAACCGCTGCATCCTGTGCACGCGCTGCGTGCGCTTCATGGAAGACGTCGCGCAGGATCCCGTCCTGAACGTGAGCGAGCGCGGCGACCGGGCTTTCATCGGGAAGTTCGAAGGCAAGGATCTCACGCACCCGTGGGCGGGCAACGTCATCGACCTGTGCCCGGTGGGCGCGCTGCTTTCGAAGGACTCGCTGAACAAGGCGCGCGCCTGGGAGCTCGACCGCACGGCGTCGGTGTGCACCGGCTGCTCGCAGGGCTGCAACATGATCGTCGAGACGCGCGACAACATGGTCATGCGGCTCCGCCCGCGCCCGAACGACGACGTCAACAAGTATTTCATGTGCGACCACGGTCGTCTGAACTACCGCTGGATGAACCGGCAGGACCGCGTCGACGTGCCGATGGTGCGGCGCGGCGCGACGCTCGCGGGCACCGACTGGCAGATCGCCGTCGACCAAGCGGCGAAGGTGTTGTCGGGCCGACGGGCGTTCGTGCTCGCCTCGGCGAATCTGTCCAATGAAGCGCTGTTCCTCCTCTCGGAGCTCGTGCGCCTCACGAAGGGCGCCGGCGCGTATCGCGTGCCGCAGGGTGACGAAGCGCCGCTCGCCGGCGTCGAGGATCTCTCGCTCCGCCGCGACCGCGCCGCGAACGGCCGCGGCGCCGAGCTGCTCGGCTTCAGGCGCGCCGACAATCCGCTCGCGGGACTGCGCGACGGCGATGTGCTCGTCGTCGCGGACGAGGAGCTTGCCGGCGCCGACGCGTCGGCTGTCGCGAAAGCGTCCGCGGTGATCGTCATCGGCACCGCGCTTCCCGCGTGGGCGCGGCATCTCGCGGCCGTCGTGCTGCCGACCGCAAGCGTCGTGGAAGAGGAGGGCACGTTCACGAACCTGCGCGGGCGCGTGCAGCGCTTCATGCAGGCCAAGGCGGCGCCGGGCTTTGCGCGACCGAGTTGGTTCGTGCTGTGCGATCTGCTCACCGCGGCCGGCGCGAAGACGGGCCACATGCTGGCGAGCGAGGTGTTCGCGGCGCTGGCGAAGGCGAGGCCCGAGTTCGCGGGCCTGAGCTACGACACGCTCGGTCTCAAGGGACGTGAGATCGCGGGCGCGGCCGCGGGAGCGGCGGTATGAGCATCGCCGCCCTGTTGCAGGCGACGCCCCCAGTGTCGCAGCTGGACCACCTTGCGCAGCCGGCCAGCGAGGGCGTGTGGTTCCTCGCGACCCTGGTCAAGATGCTGATCACGTTCACCATCTACATGGTCGGCGTGATGATGGTGATCTGGCTCGAGCGGCGGGTCTGCGCATTCATCCAGGATCGCCGCGGACCGAACCGCGTCGGCCCGCATGGCCTGTTGCAGTCCGTGGCCGACGGCGTGAAGAACATCATGAAGGAGGAGACGTACCCGGGCGAGGCGTACCTTCCGCTCTTCGTGCTCGCGCCGGTGATGTCGTTCATGCCCGCGCTGCTGACGTGGGCGGTCATCCCGTACGGGGCGCCGTGGGAATCGAAGTGGGGCATGATCGACACGGCGCTCGCGCCGCTCCCGATCGGCTTCCTCTACATCCTGTCCATCGCGTCGCTCGGCGTGTACGGCATCGTGCTCGCCGGCTGGGCCTCGAACAACAAGTACTCGCTGCTCGGCGGGCTCCGCTCGAGCGCCCAGATGATCTCGTACGAGATCGCGATGGGCATGTCGACGATTCCGGTCCTGATTCTCGCCGGGAACGTTTCGCTCGGCCAGATCGTGAACCAGCAGGCCGGCGCCGGCCTTCACTGGAACGTGATCAACTGCACGGTCGCGTTCTTCGTCTTCATGGTCGCCGCGTTCGCCGAGACGAACCGGTTGCCCTTCGACCTTCCCGAGGCGGAGTCGGAGCTCGTCGCCGGCTATCACTCCGAGTACAGCGCAATGAAGTTCTCGATGTTCTTCATCGCCGAGTACGCGAACATGATGACGGCGAGCGCGCTGATGGCGACGCTGTTCTTCGGCGGCTGGGACCTTCCGTTCACGACGTGGGACAACGTCGCGCCGCATACGTTCATCAAGACCCTGGTCACGTTCCTGTTCTTCTGGACGAAGATCATGGTCTTCGTGTTCGTCTACATCTGGATTCGCTGGACGCTGCCGCGCTTCCGCTACGACCAGCTGATGGCGCTCGGCTGGAAGTTCATGCTGCCGACGTCGCTCGTGTACATCGTCGTGGTGGCCGCCGCGGCGCTGGGGATGGAGTACGCCGGCATCTATCCCGATTCGTGGAAGTTCGCGGTGACGATGCTGGTCGTGAACGTGGCGCTGCTGGCGGTGATCTTCGGCGTCATCGACCGTGGGCGGCTGATCAGCCCGGCGTACTCGCGTCTCGACCGCCGCAACCTCGACAAGCTCCGCCACGCGCGATACGAGCAACCGGCGCGGCTCGCGCCGGCCACCAGTGAAGGGGGAGCCGACTGATGGCGATCGGCGTCAAGGTGCTCGAGCGGCCGATCGAGCAGACGAGCTACGTCCGCGCCACGCTCAAGGGCATGGCGCTCACGCTCAAGCATCTGCTCGAGGACAAGGTGACCATTCAGTATCCCGACCAGAAGTGGCCATTGTCGCCGCGCTGGCGGGGCACGCATCGCATGCTCACCACCGAGGACGGCAAGGCGAAGTGCGTGGCGTGCGGGCTGTGTCCGACGGTCTGCCCGGCGAACTGCATCAAGCTCGTGCCGGGCGAGGACGAGCACGGCAACCGCTATCCGCTGGTGTTCGAGATCGATGAGTTCCGGTGCATCTTCTGCGGGTACTGCCAGGAGGTGTGCCCGGAGGAGGCAATTCACGTCGGGCGGCACTATGAGAACTCTGAATACAGCCGCGAGGGATTCGTCTACGACCTCGAGCGACTGATGGCGCAGACGCACCCGGTGTGCGAGATGTGGGACCCCGCCGACCCCAAGGGCGAGTAATGCAAGCGAACGTCATGCCCCACGGGACGCTCCCGCTGCTCTACACGTTCCATTTCTATCTCTTCGGACTCGTCGCCATCGTGTCGGCGATCCTGTTCGTCACGCGAAGGAGTCCCGTGGCCGCGGCGCTGTGGCTCGTCAACACGATGTTCTGTTTGGCGGCGCTCTACGTGCTGCTCGACGCGCAGTTCATCGGCGCGATCCAGGTGCTGGTCTACGCGGGCGCGATCATGGTCGTGTTCCTGTTCGTGATTATGCTGCTCAACTTGGGCCGCGCCGAAGCGACGACGGACATTCGGCGCCTCGGGTGGAAACTGGCGGCGGGCGCCGTCGGGATCGGAATTCTGGCGCAACTCTTCGCCGTGACCCGCGCCAAGGCGCCGTCGTTCCTGACGCTGCCTGCCGGCTACACGGCCAGGCAGGTCGAGCAGACGGGCGCTATCGCCCCGATCGCCGGGCCGCTCTTTCACGAGTATCTGCTCGCGTTCGAGGTGACGAGCGTCCTGCTCCTCGCGGCGATCGTCGGTGCCGTGGTCCTCGGCAAACAGCGCGGAGACGAGCATGCTCGCTGAAGCCCTGTTCTTCTCCGCGGTGTTGTTCACGATCGGCGTCGTGGGTGTCTTGATCCGGCGCAATGCGATCATCGTGTTCATGTGCGTGGAGCTGATGCTCAACGCCGTCAACCTGACGTTCATCGCGTTCGCGCAGTCCTACGGCGCGGCGGGACAGGTGTTCGTGTTCTTCGTGATGACCGTCGCCGCCGCTGAGGCCGCGGTGGGACTGGCCATCATCATCGCGCTCTTCCGGCACCGGCAGACGGTGAATCTCGAGAACATCAACTTGCTGAAGGGCTGATGCTGCCTCCCATGCTCGCTCTCCTGCAAGCGGTGCCACCGGCTCCCCCGTCGGCGGCGCACCCGCTCAACGGAACTGCCGCGGAGTGGCTGTGGCTCGTTCCGTTGCTGCCGTTCCTGGGTTTCCTGATCAACGGCGCGCTGTCGCTCGTCGCGGCCTTTCACGCGGGACCGTCGGATCCCGGGCTGGCCCACGGCGACGGCCACGACGCGCCCGCGAGCCACCACGACGAGCATGGCGCGCACGGCGACGAGCATCAGCCGGTCGTCCGCCACCGCTTCGCGGGACTGACGAGCCTCGTCGGGCCGGGCGTCCTCATCCTCTCGTTCCTGCTCAGCGCCGCGATCTTCCTCGCGATGCGCACCGCGGGTGGTGGAGCGCTCGAGGCGCCGTTCGTCCAGCGCTACTTCTCGTGGATGCCGGTCGGCGACCTCAAGATCGACGCCGCGTTCCAGCTCGACCAGCTGTCGATGATGATGACGCTCGTCGTGACGGGCGTCGGCGCGCTGATCCACATCTTCAGCGTCGGGTACATGCAGGACGACCCGGGGTACCCGCGCTACTTCGCGTATCTCAACCTGTTCGTCTTCTTCATGCTGCTGCTGGTGCTGGGCGGCAACTATCCGGTGCTGTTCGTCGGGTGGGAGGGCGTGGGGTTGTGCTCGTATCTCCTGATTGGATTCTGGTTCAGCGAGAAGGCGAACGCCGATGCCGGCAAGAAGGCGTTCATCGTCAACCGCATCGGCGACTTCGGGTTCCTCGTCGCGATGTTCCTGCTGTTCGCCAACGTCGGCACGCTCGACTTTGGCGGCGTGCGCGCCGCCGCGCCGGGACTCGCGTTCGGCGGGCCGGTGGTGACGGCGATCTGTCTGTTCCTGTTCCTTGGCTGCGCTGGCAAGAGCGCGCAGATCCCGCTGTATGTGTGGCTGCCGGACGCGATGGCCGGTCCGACGCCGGTGTCGGCGCTGATCCACGCCGCCACGATGGTGACGGCGGGCGTCTATCTCATCGCGCGGAGCAGCTTCCTGTTCTCGCTCGCGCCGGTGGCTCAGCTCGTCGTGGTCCTCATCGGCGCGGTCACGGCGATCTTCGCGGCGACGATCGGGCTCAAGCAGTGGGACATCAAGAAGGTCCTCGCGTATTCGACCGTCTCGCAGCTCGGCTACATGTTCGTCGGCGTCGGGTCGGGCGCCTACGTTGCCGGCGTGTTCCACCTCGTCACGCACGCGTTCTTCAAGGCACTGCTGTTCCTCGGCTCGGGCTCGGTGATCTACGCGATGCACCGCGCGTATCACCATACCGGGAGCCACGACGACGCGCAGGACATGCGCAACATGGGCGGCCTTAAGCAGTACATGCCCACCACGTTCGTGCTGATGTGGATCGCGACGCTGGCCATCGCGGGCATACCGCCGCTCGCCGGTTTCTTCTCGAAGGACGAGATCCTGGGCGCCGTGTTCGCGCGCGCGCAGCACTCGACGATCGCCGAGGCGCACCTGCTCGGCGTGCCGGGCAGCGCGTGGTTGTATTTCGCGTATGTGCTCGGCGTCGCCGCCGCGTTCCTCACGGCGACGTACATGACGCGGATGATGATCTACACGTTCCATGGACCGAATCGCACGGGCGACGACGAGCGTGGACACCTGAGCGAAGCGCCGTGGGTGATGACCGGCCCGCTCGTCGTGCTCGCCGCGCTCACGCTCGCGGGCGGCTGGTTCAACATTCCGTCGTTCGCGAGCTTCTTCGGGCCGGTGGGCGGCCTGGACAAATGGCTCGAGCCCGTCGTGGGCGCCGCGACCGCGCGCGTCGTGGGCGGAGAGTACGAGGTGTCGACGAACCTGGAGTACGCGCTCGTGGGGCTAGCGATCGTCATCGCGCTCGCCGGTATCGCGACCGCGTGGACGCGCCTCAAGCCGGCGACGCTGGTCCCCAAGCGCGAGTCGCCGCCGGAGGAAGGCATCGAGAAGGTGCTGGCCGACAAGTACTACGTGGACGAGATCTACGACGAGGCGATCGTGAAGCCGGTCGTCGGCGTGTCGCGGCAGTTGCTCTGGCGCGGCATCGACGTCGGTGTGATCGACACGCTCGGGGTGAATGGCAGCGCCTATCTCGCCCGCCTCGTCGGCTTCATTGGCTCGCAGGTCCAATCCGGGCGATTGGGAACGTACGCGTGGGTGTTGACCTTGGGTGTGCTCGCGGTGTTGGGTGCCTTCACCATTCGATGAGCCAATGACCGCGTTTCTCACCTCCATCGGCTATCAGCACTGGATTCTTCCGGCGCTGCTCGCGATCCCGCTCGCCGGCGCGCTCTTGATCTGGATCCGCGGCGCGACGCAGCCCGTCGCCCCGGGCGACGAGGTCGTGAGCGGCGGCGCGTCGTCGCCGAGGCGCCTCGCGCTCGTGACGTTCGCGGTCGAGTTCATCGTCTCGCTGGGACTGTGGTGGAGCTTCGACCCGGCGCAGACGGCATGGCAGTCGGTCGTCGACTGGAGCTGGATTCCGTCGTGGGGCATCCGCTTCACGCTCGGCGTCGACGGCATCGCCGTGATGATGATCCTGCTCACGACGCTCATCATGCTGCTCGCCGTGGGCGGCAGCTGGACGAGCATTCGCGCGCGGACGCACAGCTACTACGCGCTGCTCCTGGTGCTCACGACCGGCATGCTCGGCGTGTTCATGGCGCTCGATCTCTTCCTCTTCTACGTGATGTGGGAAGTGATGCTCGTGCCGATGTACTTCATCATCGGCATCTGGGGCGGGGACCGGCGCATCTACGCGAGCCTCAAGTTCTTCATCTATACGATGGTCGGCTCGCTGCTCATGCTCGTGGCCATCGTCTACCTCGGCTTGGCCTCGCGAAATCCGGCGACGGGCATTCCGTCGTTCAATTACGACAACGTCATTCAGACGGCGGCGGTCTCGCCCAGCGTGGCGGCGTGGCTCTTCGGCGCGTTCTTCCTCGCGTTCGCCGTGAAGGTGCCGATGTTCCCGTTCCACACGTGGCTGCCCGACGCACACGTCGAGGCGCCCACGGCGGGCTCGGTGGTGCTGGCGAGCATCATGCTCAAGCTCGGCACGTTCGGCTTCTTGCGGCTCGCCGTGCCGCTCTTTCCGTCGGCGGCGCTCAATCCGGCGATTCGCTCGGCGATTCTGTGGCTGGCCGTGATCGGCATCGTCTACGGCGCGCTCGTGTCGATGGTGCAGCCCGACTTCAAGAAGCTCGTGGCGTATTCGTCGGTCAGCCATCTGGGCTTCGTGATGCTGGGCATCTTCGCCTTCACAGTGCAGAGCGTGCAGGGCGCGCTGATGGTGATGATCAACCACGGCATCTCGACAGGCGCGCTGTTCTTTCTCGTCGGCATGATCTACGAGCGGCGGCACACGCGGCTCATCGACGCGTACGGCGGCATCGCCAAGGTGGTGCCGATGTTCGCGGCCCTCCTCACCATCGTGTCGCTGAGCAGCATCGGCGTGCCCGGGACGAACGGATTCGTCGGCGAGTTCCTCGTGCTCATCGGCGCGTTCCGCACCGAGCCGATCTTCGCGCTGATCGCGACGACGGCGGTGATCATCTCGGCGGCGTATCTGCTGTGGGCCATCCAGCGCATCCTGTTCAACCCGCTCGACAAGCCGGAGAACGAGCACATTCCCGATCTCAACCGGCGTGAGCTGGCGGTCATGATTCCGCTCATCGCCTGCATCGTGTGGCTGGGTGTCTACCCGGCGCCCGTGCTGCGGCGCATGGAAGGCGCGGCGACGAAGTTCGTCGCCCGCGTCAACGGCCAGAGTCCGGTCGCACAGCCGGTCGCGGAGGCCCGCCAGTGAGCACCGCGCTCGATCTCAGGATCCCGGCGGAGCTGACGCTCGCGCTCGTTCCCGATCTGGTGCTGATGGGCGGGGCCATGCTGCTGCTCCTCTGGGCGGCGTGGCGCCCGGACTCGGACGCGCATCAGCGCCGCGTCGGTCTCGCGAGCATCGTGCTCGCCGGCCTGACGATGGTCGTCTGCTTCAGCTGGTACGGCCGGTACGAGGCGAACCCGGGGCCGATCGCGGTCGACAACTTCCGGTGGGCGTTCGACATCGTCATCCTGCTCGGCACCGTGTTCGCGATCGCGCTCAGCATGGACGACAACATGCGGTCGGGCATCACGGCGGCGGAATCGCACGTGCTGATCCTGCTCGCGTCGTCCGGCATGATGCTCCTCGCCGCGGCGCGCGACCTGATGATCGTCTTCCTCGGCATCGAGCTGATGTCGATCTCCGTCTACGCGCTGGCGGGCATCAACCGGCGCAGCGAACGATCGGCGGAGGGCGCGCTCAAGTACTTCCTGCTCGGCGCGTTCTCGACGGCGTTCCTGCTCTACGGCATCGCGCTCGTCTACGGCGCCACGGGCACGACGAACATCACGGCGATCGGCGGGCGGGTCGGCACGCTCGGGCTGGTGACCAGCCCGTTCCTCATCGCCGGCATCGCGTTGATGCTGATCGGATTCGGCTTCAAGGTCGCGACGGTGCCGTTCCACATGTGGGCGCCGGACGTCTACGACGGCGCGCCGTCGCCGATCACGGCGTACATGGCGGCCACGGTGAAGGCCGCGGCGTTCGCGGCGTTCGTGCGCGTGTGGCTGGAGGCGTTCCCCGCGGCGTACGTGCAGTGGTATCCCGCGCTCGCCGGGCTCGCCATCGCGACGATGGTCGTGGGCAACGCGATCGGCCTCGTTCAGAAGAACCTCAAGCGCTTGCTCGCCTACTCGAGCATCGGGCACGCCGGCTACCTCCTCGTCGGCATCGCGGCCGGAACGTTCCAGGGCGCGTCGGCGACCCTCTTCTACCTCTTCGTCTACACGCTGGCGACCTTCGGCGCCTTCGCCGTGGTCGTCACGCTGACGCGCGAAGGCCGCACGACGGTGATGATCGACGAGCTCTCGGGACTGTGGAGCGTGCGCCCGTGGCTGTCGCTGGCGATGGCCGTCATCATGCTCTCGCTGCTCGGGTTCCCGATCTTCGGCGGCGCGGGGTTCTTCGCGAAGTGGTACGTGCTCCAGGCGGCGTTGCAGGCGCCGTTCAAGCAGACGCTGCTCGCCGTCGTGCTCGTGCTCACCACGGTGGTGTCCGCGGGCTACTATCTGTACGTCGTGATGGTGATGTTCATGCGCCAGCGCGCCGAAGATGCCCCGGTGCCGGAGCGCGCCGGCGGTATGACGCAGGTGGTCCTCGCGGTGAGCGTGGTGCTGATCCTGGTCATCGGCGTCATTCCGGAGGCGGCGGTGACGCAGACGCGCGCGGCTCGCCCCCGCATGGCGGTGGAACCGGAGGCGACGCAACTCCCGGCGCGCTCGAGCGTCGTGCCGCCGGACTCCGCGCGGGCCGTCGCCGCGACCGGGCCCGCCGGGGCAAGCCGCTGACGCGGCGGGGCCGTCGGGTGGCCCCACGTCCGTGGCAGAGATCTCGATGGCCATCGCACCCGGAATCTTCCGCCAGTACGACATCCGCGGGATCGTCGGCAGCGATCTGACGACCGAGGCCGCCGAGGCCATCGGCGGCGCATACGCCGCGTATCTCCGCGAGCACGACGCGCCGGGCGCCGTCGTGGTGAGTCGCGACAACCGGCCGAACGGCGTGGCGCTCCGAGATGCGCTCGTGGCCGGACTGACGCGCGCCGGCGTCGACGTCGTCGACATCGGAGTCGTGCCGACGCCGTTGAACTATTGGGCGCTGCATCATCTGCCCGTAGCGGGCGGGATTCAGATCACCGGCTCGCACAACCCGCCGGAGTACAACGGCTTCAAGCTGTCGGTGGGGACGGCGTCGCTGCACGGCGAGGAGATCCAACGGCTCTTCGCCCTCACGCAGATGGAGCGAGCGAGCGCGACGCACACCGGCGTCGTGCGCGTCACCGACGTGATCGACCGCTACGTCGACGACGTCGTCGAACGCGTCGGCCGGCTGTCGCGCCCCATCCGAGCCGTGTACGACTGCGGCAACGGAGCGGGGGCGCTCGTCGCGCCGCAACTGTTCGCGCGACTCGGGCTCGAGGGACGCGGCCTCTTCTGCGAGAGCGACGGCACCTTCCCCAATCACCATCCCGATCCGACGGTGCCGAAGAATCTCGAGCCGCTGATCTCCGCCGTGCGGCACGACGGCGCCGAGATCGGCATCGCGTTCGACGGCGACGCGGACCGCATCGGCGTCGTGGACGAGAGCGGCGGCATCGTGTGGGGCGACCGGATTCTGATTCTCTACGCGCGCGACGTGCTCGAGCGAACCGGCCGCGGCCAGCCGATCATCTTCGACGTCAAATGCTCGCAGGCGCTGCCGGCCGCGGTCGAGCGGGCGGGCGGCCAGCCGATCATGTGGAAGACAGGCCACTCGCTCATCAAGGACAAGATGCGCGAGATGCACGCCCCGATCGCGGGCGAGATGTCCGGCCACATGTTCTTCACCGAGGGGTTCTACGGCCACGACGACGCCCTGTATGGCGCCGCGAGGCTGCTTCGCATTCTCGCTGACGCCGGCCGCTCGGTGAAACAGCTCCTCGCCGACGTCCCCGACTTCGTGTCGACGCCGGAGATCCGCATCGACGTCCCCGAGGAGCTCAAGTTCGGGCTGGTCGAGCGGGCGGTGAAGCACTTCCGCGCGCAGCACGACGTGATCGACGTCGACGGCGTGCGCGTGCTGTTCGGCGACGGCTGGGGACTCATCCGCGCGTCGAACACCCAGCCCGTGATCGTGGCGCGCTACGAGGCGTCGAGCGCCGAGCGGCTCGCGGCGATTCAGGGCGAGATGGAAGGCTGGCTGCGCGCCCAGGGCGTTCGGGTCTGATCATGACGACGCGCCGCTGGGTCATGATCGCCGTCGCCGCCGCCGCGGTGCTCCTCATCGCCGGACGTGGGCTGGCTGGCGTCTATGCCGATTACCTCTGGTACGATTCGCTCGGCGCCAAGGAGTTGTGGCACGCGCGAGTCGGTGCCGAGCTGACGCTTCGAATCGGCTCCACGGTGCTCGCCGGGCTGTTCGCGTTCGCCAACCTGTACGCCGTGCGGCAGTCCGTGGTCTCGCTCGTGCTGCCGCGACGACTCGGCAACCTCGAGATCGGCGAAGAAGTCCCGGGCCGATACCTGATGGCGACCGCCGTGGGGCTGTCGGTGGTGCTCGGCATCCTCCTCGCGATGCCCGACCAGGATTGGACGACCTATCTGCTCGCGCGGTGGGGGCACCCGTTCGACGAGAAGGAGCCGTACTTCCAGCGGGACCTCGGCTTCTTCGTCTATCGGTTGCCATTCGAGAACGCGGTCTGGACGTGGGCATTCTTCACCGCGCTCGTGGTGATGATCGCGGTGATCGCGCTCTATGCGCTGACGCCGAGCTTGAAGTGGCAGCGAGGCACGATCTACGCGTCGGCGTACGTGCGACGCCATTTCACGGTGCTCGTCGGAATCCTCTTGCTGCTGCTCGCCTGGAGCTTCCGCCTCGACATGTACTCGCTGGCATTGGACGGCGGCGGACCGGAGGGCGCCTTCGGCTACGTCGACCTGCACGTGGGGACGCTGGGCGACCTCGCGCTCGCGTTGATCACGCTTGGCGCGGCGGTCATCGTGATCTGGGCGGGGTTCGTCGGACAGCTCCGGCTGGCCGGCATCTGCGTGCTCACCGTGATCGCGCTGTCGCTCGTCATTCGCGAGGTCGCGCCGGCCATCGTCCAGCACACGGGCACCGACGCGGAGCGCACCGAGCGTGAGCGACCGTTTCTCGGAGCACGCGCCGGTTACACTCGCCGCGCGTTCATTGCGGACTCGATCCTCCGGCTCGATTCCTCGGCGGCGTTTCCGTCGCTCACCGCGGCGCTTCCGTCGATTCCCGCGTGGGATCCGCCGGCGCTCGCGCGCGCGATCGACGGTGGTCGGGCCGCGGACGTGGCGAGCGTGCGCATTGGATGGCGCTTCTCGCCGGCCATTGGGCTGCTCGCCGACGTGGTCGACCCGGCCGCGCCGGGCGCCGCGGCGCGCGCCCCGTGGACGCTCGCTCGCGTCATCGCCGCCGCGGCGGACGATCGCGGCGCGCCGCTGAGAGTCGCGGGGGCCAGCGCGTCCGCCATCGACGACACGCCGCTCGAGGCGCCCATCGTCTATCCCGGCGCGCCGCCCTACACGATCATCGCCGACTCGCTCAGCCATGCCACGGGCACGCCACTCGAGCCGATGGTCGCACGCATCGCGAACGCTTGGGCGCTTCAGAATTTCAGCATCGCGTGGGGCGATCTGCCGCAGCCGCGGCCGACGATCGTGCTGCATCGCGACATTCGCGACCGCATCGCGCTGATCGCGCCATTCTTCGTGCCGGGCCGGCAGATCGAGCCGTTGCTCGTCGGCGATTCGCTCTACTGGGGCGTCGACCTCTACTCCGTGTCCTCGACGTACCCGCTGAGTCGCCGCGCGCGGCTGCTCGGCGAAGACCGGAGCTACATGCAGCACGCCGCGGTCGCGATCGTGCAATCGTCCACGGGCGAGATCACCGTCGTGCCGGACTCGCTGCTCGACCCCATCGCGAAGACGTGGGTCCGCCGCCTGCCGTCCGTGTTCGGCACCTGGAGCGCGCTGCCGAACGGGATTCAAACCCTGCTCGCTCCGCCCATCGACGGATTGATCGCGCAGGCGCTCGCGTTCGGCCGGTACGGGAGCCACACGGACAACGGTCCGCCGCGCCACATCCCGACGCTCGACGGTGCCGACACGAGTCTCATCACCGACCCGCTGCCCCTGGTGCTCCCCCGGTCGCGGAGCACGGCCGTGACGGTGCCGCTGGTCGACGACTCCGACCGATTGCGCGGCGTCCTCGTCGGCACCGGCGGCGCGGAGCGCCGAACGTATTGGTATCCGCTGCGCACAGCCGGCCCGCGGTGGACGGCGATCCTCGATCGGCTTCGATCGGTCGACAGCGCCGGCAGCGCGGCGCGGGAGGGCCCGCTGGTCGCGGGACGCGTTCGCACCGTGCCCGTGATCACCGGCGTGGCGTTCGTGCAGCCGCGGTATCGCTGGCGACCTCAGAGCATCCCGTCGCTCAACCGAATCGCGCTGTTGAGCGGCGACACCGCACGGTCGATCGCGCCGCTGTCGAACGCGGCCCGTCCGGGCGAGCCGTCGCTGCCGTCGGGTGATTTCAGAGCGTCGGTCGCCGCAGCATATGCGGCGATGCGCGACGCGATGCGTCGCGGAGACTGGGTCGCGTTCGGGCGGGCGTTCGATGCGCTCGGTCGCGCGCTCGCGCGAGGCGGTACGCCATGAGCATTCCCGCACGCTCGCCGACGCCAACGATGACGCTGAGGTATCGCCACCGCAGGACGGCGGTGGTCGCGCTCGGTGGCAACGCGCTCGCGCCGGCCGGCGAGCGCGCCACGATCCACGATCAGTTCCGCTACACGCGGGAGAGTCTCGGACCCATCGTGGACCTCGCGCTCGCCGGATGGAGCGTCTGCGTCGTCCACGGCAACGGGCCGCAGGTGGGCGATGAGCTCGTGCGCAACGAGGCCGCGCGCGAGGAAGCCAGCCCGCTCCCGCTCGGCGTGCTCGTGGCGGCGACCGCCGGATGGATCGGCTACATGATCCAGCAGTCGCTGGAGAATGCGCTCCGCCGGGCGAACAGCGCGCGAAGCGTGGCCACGGTGATCACGCAGGTGCAGGTCGACCCGAACGACCCGGCGCTGCTCAATCCCACGAAGTTCATCGGCCGCGAGCTGACGCCGGAGCACGCGCGTGCCGTCGAGGCCGAGGGACACATCGTCAGGAAGGACGGGAACGGCCGGCTCCGTCGCGTCGTCGGCAGTCCGGTGCCCCGCGCCATCGTCGAGCTGCCGGTGATCAAGGCCCTCGTCGAGAAGGGCATGCTGGTGATCGCGGCCGGCGGGGGCGGGGCACCCGTCTACGAGCATCCGGCGCTAGGTTGGGAGGGGATCGACGCGGTGGTGGACAAGGACCTGGCCGCCGCCGTGTTGGCGCGTGATGTCGGTGCGGAGCTGTTGATGGTCCTGACCGATGTCGACGCCGTCTACGCAGACTGGGGGACGCCGCGCCAGCGGGCCCTCGGCAAGTTGTCCGTGGACGCCGCGGCCCGCATGGACGCCGAGAAGGCGTTCGGCGAAGGCAGCATGGCGCCGAAGATTCGCGCCGCCGTGGAGTTCGTACGCTACACGAAGGGACGCGCCATCATCACGTCGTTGCGCTCGGGGCTGCAGGCGCTCCGGGGCAAGGCGGGAACGACCATCACCGCAACCGCGGAGACCGAGTGAACATTCACGAGTATCAGGCGAAAGACATCCTGCGGCGCGAAGGCGTGCCGATTCCTCCGGGCGAAGTGGCCACGACGCCCGACGGCGCCGAGGCCATCGCGCGCCAATACGGCGGCACCGTCGTCGTCAAGGCGCAGGTGCATGCGGGCGGACGCGGCAAAGCCGGCGGCGTGAAGCTGGCCAAGAGCCCCGCCGAGGCGAAAGAGATCGCCGCGAAGATTCTCGCGCTGCACATCAAGGGACTTCCCGTGCAGAAGGTGCTCGTGACGCCGGCGGCGGACATCGCCAGCGAGGCGTACGTCGGCATCATTCTCGACCGCGCGTCGAAGAAGCCGGTGTTCATGGTGAGCCCCGCCGGCGGGATCGACATCGAGGAGGTCGCGGCCTCGACCCCCGAGAAAATCCTCAAGCTGCCCATCGATACCCGGTACGGATTGCAGCCGTACCAGGCCAGCCGGCTCGGGTTCTTCCTGTTCGACGACGTCAAGAAAGTGCGCGCCGCCGCGAAGATCATGCAGCAACTCTACACGGCGTTCATGACGTCCGGGTGCTCGCTCGCCGAGATCAACCCGTTGGTCACGACCGCGGCTGGCGACGTCGTCGCGCTCGACGCAAAGATGGTGATCGACGACAACGAGCTCGATCGCCATGCGGACATCGCCGCGCTGCGCGACGAGAGCGCCGAAGCGCCGAGCGAGGTGCTCGCGCGAAACGCCAATCTCACGTTCATCAAGTTGGACGGCAACGTGGGGTGCGTCGTAAACGGCGCCGGCCTCGCCATGGCGACGATGGATCTCGTGAAGTACTACGGCGGCGAGCCGGCGAATTTTCTCGACATCGGCGGCTCGTCGAACCCGGAGAAGGTCGTGAACGCGCTCAAGATCATCACCGCCGACCAGAACGTGAAGGCGATCCTGTTCAACATCTTCGGCGGCATCACCCGGACGGACGACGTCGCCAACGGCATCGTGACGGCGACGAAGCAAAATCCGTTGAAGGTCCCGATCGTCATTCGGCTCACCGGCACCAACGAAGAGATCGCGATGAAGATTCTGCAGGAGAACGGCTTCTCGGCGTCGTCGGACATGGACGAGGCGGTCAAGAAGGCCGTCGCCCTCGCGAAGGGAGGAAAGGCGGCGTGAGCATCTTCATCGACAAGAACTCGACGGTGATCGTCCAGGGCATCACCGGACGCGACGGATCGTTCCACGCGAAGCAGATGCTCGAGTACGGGACGCGAATCGTCGCCGGCGTCACGCCGGGGAAGGGCGGCCAGAAGTTCGAAGACAAGGTGCCGATCTTCAATACCGTCGCCGACGCCGTCCAAGCGACCAAGGCGAATACGTCGGTCATCTACGTGCCGCCGATGTTCGCCGCCGACGCCATCCTCGAAGCGGCGGATGCCGGCATCAACCTCGTCGTCGCGATCACCGAAGGCGTGCCGGTGCTCGACATGACGCGCGTCTATCCGTTCGTGAAGGAGAAGGGTGCCCGGCTCATCGGGCCCAATTGCCCTGGGCTCATCACGCCGGGGCAATCGAAGGTGGGGATCATTCCGGGCCGCATCTGCACCCCGGGGTCGGTCGGCGTGGTGAGTCGTTCAGGAACGCTCACCTACGAAGTCGTATACCAACTCACTCGTGCCGGGCTCGGACAATCGACGTGCGTCGGCATCGGCGGCGATCCGATCAACGGCACGAACTTCATCGACTGCCTGGCCGCCTTCGAGGCCGATCCGCAGACGAAGGCGGTGGCGATCATGGGCGAGATCGGCGGCACCGACGAGCAGGAGGCGGCGGACTTCGTGAAGACGAAGATGAAGAAGCCGGTCGTCGGATTCATCGCGGGACAGACGGCGCCTCCCGGACGCCGGATGGGTCACGCGGGCGCGATCATCTCTGGGTCAGCCGGCACGGCCGCGGAAAAGATCGCCGCGTTCGAAGCGGCGGGAATGGGCGTGGCCAAGCGCCCGATGGACTTCGTCGAGCTGATCAAGGCACGCATGTGACGGCGGTGGAGCGGCGCCGGGACGATCCTCGCTGGCAGCTCGCGGGGTTCGCCCTGGCGCACGTCGCGATCTTCGCGGGGCTGTTCCGCGGCGTCTACACGATGCCGTATTCCGGAACGGGACTGTACTACCAGTACGCGTCGGCGATCGTTGCGGGGCAGGTGCCGTACCGCGACGTCTTCATCGAGTACCCGCCCTTCGCGATCGTCTTCTTCACGCTGCCGCGGGTCATCGGCGCATCGTTTCGCTGGTACTACGTCTGGTATCAGGTCCTGATCGTCGCCGCCGATCTCGCCGTGCTCGCGTCGCTCTATGCGGCACGCGAGCGGAGCACCGCACCCTGGCGCGTCCTCGCGCCGTATACCGCGTTGCTCCTTGCCGTCGGGCCGATCGCGCTCCAGCAATACGACCTCTTTCCGGCCGCGCTCACGATTCTCGCCGTGGTCTGCTTCGCCCAGCGCCGCGACGCGGCGGCGTGGGTGTTGCTCGCGCTCGGCGCGATGACGAAGGTGTATCCGGCGCTGCTCGCGCCCGTATTCCTGATGCTGGCTGACGGACCCGTGGCGACGAGGATCCGTCGTGCGGCCCTCGTGTTCGGCGTGACGTGCATCGTCGTGCTCCTGCCGCTCCTCATCGTCGCGCCCTCGAGTCTCGAGCGGATGATCGCGTTCCACTCGGAGCGAGGCATTCACCTCGACAGCGTGTACGCGACGATCGCCTTCGCCGCCCGCGCGCTCGGGCTGACGTTCGTCGGGGTCGCCGTCACGTACCGGTCGTGGAACATCACGGGTCCCGCGGCCGACATGCTGACTCGCGTGGCGATGCCGGTGCTCGCAGTGGCGCTGGTCGCGTCCTACGCGGTCGTCCGTCGCCACGCCAGCCGCCTCGGCGCCGACGCGAGGCGCGACGTGCGCGTCGTGGCGACGAGCTCGGCGCTGGTCCTGCTCGCCGGTCTGGTGACGAGCAAAGTGCTGTCTCCCCAGTATCTGATTTGGGTGCTGCCGCTCCTGCCGCTCGCGGTTCGCCCCCACCGTGGACTGGTCTGGGCGCTGTTCGCCGCCGCCGGATTCCTCACCTACTACATTTATCCGCTGCACTATCCCGACCTGGTGGCGCACGACCCGTGGGCAATCGCCGCGCTCGCCGGCCGCAACCTTCTCCTCATCGCACTAACGCTGATCGTGGCTGGTTCACTCCGAGTCGCCTGGGATTCAGACGGCTCCGCGCCCGGGTGGGCGGTCGATCGGGCGGGCGCCGCGTGAAGCTGTCCGACTTTCTCGCGCCGTCGCGCACGCTCGTGCCGCTTGACTGCGACACGCTCGACGCGGCGCGCGCCGCGCTGCTCGACCGGCTCGCCGCGTCGGGCGCCGTCGCGGATCTCGAGAGTCTGCGCGGGCGCGTGGAGGAGGAGCGCGGTGAGGACATGGTGGCGATCGCCGATCACGCGTTCTTGTTGCACTACCGAACTGACACCGCCGCCGCGCTGCAGGCCGCGATCGGCGTCGCGCAGGCGGGCGTGCGCCGATCGTTCGAGGACGGAAGCGACCAGCGCGCGCCCGTCGTGGTGGTCGTCGTCGGGCCGAGGCAGTCCGCCGCGAGACAGTTGCAGGTCGTGCGTGCGTTCAGCCGGCTCCTCCCGAAGCCGGAAGTGATCGACGCGCTCGTGCATTCGCCGAGCGCCGAGTCGGTCGTTCGGCTGCCGGTGTTCGTTGATTGTCAGATCGCCGATCTGTTGCTGGTGCGCGACCTCATGACCGAGCGTCCGCGCACCACGACCGGCGACGTCCCGCTTCGGCAGGCGGCGGCGGAACTGATTCGCACCGGCCTGGGTGCGCTGCCCGTGGTCGACGACGAGCAGCGGCTGCTCGGCATGCTCAGCGAGCGCGAGCTGATGCGCCATCTCCTGAGCACCGACGTGCTGTCCGACGGCACCACCCGACACCCCGCGCCGTCGGCGCAGAAGAAGACGGTTCGCGATGCCATGACCAGGCAGGTCCTGTGCGTCGCGCCGGAGCAACCCGTCGCCGAAGTGGCGGCGCTAATGAGCCACAAAGACGTCGAGCGCGTGCCCGTGGTGCGGGAGGGCCAGCTCGTCGGCTTTCTCACCCGCGGCGACATCGTTCGCAAACTCATAGGATCCTGATACCAATGGCCGGCAACTACACGCTCTCGATCATCAAGCCCGACGCCTTCGGCGCCGGCAAGGCGGGAAAGATCATCGCGCACCTCGAGCAGCAGGGGTTCAAGATCCTCGCCGCGCGCGTGCTCCACATGTCGCAGGCGGAGGCAGGCGAGTTCTACGCGGTCCACCGAGAACGGCCGTTCTACGCCTCGCTCGTCTCGTTCATGACGTCGGGTCCGTGCATGCCGATGATCCTCGAGAAGGCGGACGCGGTGGCCGCGCTCCGCACGGCCATCGGCGCCACCGATCCCGCCCAGGCGGACGCAGGCACGGTGCGGAAGCTGTACGCGGAGTCGAAGGAGCGGAACGCGATCCACGCGAGCGACAGCGACGAGAACGCCGCGCGCGAGGCCGGCTTCTTCTTTTCGGAGACGGAGATTCTGCGCGCACGGTGAACAGCGACTGCCTAGCGCGGACTGGCGCGGGCACTGCTGGTTGCAGTCCGACTCGCAGGTCCAACTCCATTACCTGCACGGACTTGTAGTGGCCCCCGATTTCTGATAGGTTTCATGGATGTTGTCCTTTGACATTCGGTCGCTCGAGAATCACGCCGCCGTCGTCGATGAAGATCTTTCGGCAGACGATCCGGTGTGGGAGGAGGGCGATCAGACGCCAATCGGCGCCGTGCACGTTTCGGGACGGCTCTCAGCGGCGGGACCGGGCCGGTTCTATTGGCACGGCCGAATCGATGGGGAGGTCGCGCTCGAGTGTAGTCGCTGTCTGGCGGACACGACGGCCCACGTGAGCGACGAGACGCATCTCATCTTCGCCGACATCGAGGATGAGGAGACCGAAGATTCCGATGTCTATCGGCTCGATCCGAAGGATCGCGACCTCGACCTCCGACCGGCGCTCCGGGAAGAGTGGCTGCTCGCGGCGCCGACCTTCGGTTTGTGCCGACCCGATTGCCAGGGACTTTGCCCGCGCTGCGGCGCGGACCTGAACGCCGGTCCGCACGAATGCAGCACGAGCGAGTCCGATCCGCGGTGGGACGCGCTTCGCAAGCTCGGTCATTCACAGTAGGACGCACTCACGCACACTCGCACTCTCGCATCCAACACATATGGCCGTCCCCAAGCGAAGAACTTCCAAGCGGAAGAAGCGCGCGCGCAACACCCACAAGACCGCCCCAGCCATCGCCATCCAGAAGTGTCCTCGGTGCCAGGCGATGAAGCGACCGCACCATGTGTGCGCGGAATGCGGCTACTACGGCGGTAAGCAGCGGGTCGCAGCCAGGGAAGCGTAGCCTTGGCGCGCATCGCGTTGGACGCCATGGGGGGCGACTTCGCTCCCCGGGCGACCGTTGCCGGCGCGTTGCTCGCCCTTGGCGAGCTCGACTCCTCACATACCATCCAGCTCGTCGGACAGTCGGCCGTCGTCACCCGACAGATCGACGCACTGTTGGCTGAGGACGACTTCAAGCCGCTCGCGAGCCAGCGGGGACGTCTCGACGTCGTCGAGGCTCCCGACGTCATCGAGATGACCGACAAGCCGGGGTCGGCCGTCCGCGGCAAGCCCAAGAGCTCGATGATCGTCGGTCTCAAGCTGCAAGCGAATGGCGAGTCCGACGCGTTCGTGTCGGCCGGCAATACCGGCGCCCAGATGGCCGCCTCGATGGTCGTGCTGAAGCTCCACGCCGGCCTCAAGCGGCCGGCCATCGCGACCGTGTTTCCGACGGCCCGCCAGCCGCTCGTCGTGCTCGACTCGGGCGCCAACGTCGACTGCGGCGCGGACGAGCTGCTGCAGTTCGCCCGCCTCGGAATCGTCTACGCCGAAGATCTGCTCGGCCGCGACAATCCCGCGGTCGGATTGCTCAGCATCGGCGAAGAGCCGGAGAAGGGAAACGCCGTCACGAAGGAAGCGCACCAGCTCCTCGAGGCGTCGGGGCTCAACTTCGTCGGCAACGTCGAGGGACGAGACCTGCCCACGGGCCAGTGCGATCGCGGTCCGATCGACATCGTCGTCTGCGACGGCTTCGTCGGCAACGTCGTGCTCAAGTTCTATGAGGCGATCGCGCCGTTCATCATCGGTCTGCTGGCGAAGTCGGGCCTCGACCAGGCGAAGATGATGAGCGCTCTCAAACAGCTCGACTACTCGGAGCACGGCGGCGCGCCTCTCCTCGGCGTGAAGGGCGTGAGCATCATCTCGCACGGCAAATCGTCGCCGCGCGCCATCATGAATGCGATCAAGGCCGGCGTGCGCGCCGTGGACACACGAATGGACGAGCACATCGGCCGCCGCTTGAGCGAGGCGGGCGTCGGAGACACCGCGTGAAACGGCCGATCGTCTACTTCGCCGGGACCGGTCGCGGCGTGCCGGCTACGGTGTTCAAGAACACCGATTTCGCGGCAATGGGGATCGAGACGACCGACGAGTGGATCGTCGAGCGCACGGGCATCAAGGAGCGCCACTTCGCGCGCACCGAGAGCGCGACCGACCTCGCCGCGAAAGCGTCGTGCGCCGCCATGGACAAGGCAGGCGTCGCCGCCGGCGAATTGGACATCATCGTGCTCGCCACGGCGTCGCCCGATCGTCTGCTGCCAAGCGCCGCGGTCGATCTTCAGGCGGCGATCGGCGCGGGGAGAGCGGCGGCGTTCGACATCGGCGCCGCGTGCTCGGGGTTCATTTACAGCGCCACCGTGGCCGAAAGCATGATCGCCGCCGGGGCCGCCGACACGGCGCTCATCGTGGGCGTCGAGAAGCTGAGCGGCATCATGGACTGGAAGGACCGGTCGACGTGCGTGCTGTTCGGCGACGGCGCCGGCGCGGCCGTGCTCAAGCGCTCGAAGCAGCACAAGGGCATTCTCTCGTCCTTCCTGCGGAGCGACGGAACACTGGCCGATCTGCTGTGCCGCCCGTCGGGCGGCGTCGCGCGCCCGGTCGACGAATCCGTGCTCGCCGATCGCTCGCAGTACATCAAGATGAATGGCCGCGAGGTGTTCAAGAACGCGGTGCGGTCGATGTCCGACGCCGCCACCCGCGCGCTCGACGCGGCCAAGCTCACCGGCGCGGACATCGATCTGATGATCCCGCACCAGGCGAACGTCCGGATCATCGAGGCGACGGCCAAGCACGCCGGCATTCCGATGGACAAGGTGTACGTGAACGTCGATCGCTATGGCAACACGTCCGCCGCGTCGGTGCCGATCGCGCTGGACGAAGCGCTCGAGCGGGGGGTGGTCGGAGAGGGAGCCACTGTGCTGCTCGTCGCGTTCGGCGCCGGGTTCACGTGGGGCTCCATGGTCGTTCGCCTCTGAGCCATGGACGTCGTGCTTCTATTCCCGGGCCAAGGCTCGCAGAAACCCGGTATGGGACAAGACCTCGCCGAGGCCTTCCCGGCGGCCAAGGCGGTCTTCGAGCAAGCCGACGCCGCGCTCGGCGACTCGATCAGCCGGCTGTGCTTCGAGGGACCGGCCGAGGAACTGACGCTGACGCACAACGCCCAGCCCGCGCTGCTCACGCACGGTGCCGCGGTGTGGGCGGCGACGCGCGATGCGATCGGTGCATCGGTCATGGCCGCTGCCGGACATTCGCTGGGTGAGCTCACGGCGTACCATGCCGCGGAGTCGATGAGCCTCGCGGACGCCGTCCGCACGGTGCGCCGGCGCGGGGAGCTCATGTATCGGAGCGGCCTCAAGCGGCCTGGCGCCATGGCGGCGATTCTCGGCGATACCGGTCGCCCGATCGAGGAGATCTGCGAGGAGGCGACTCGCGACGCCGGCCTCGTCGTTCCGGCGAACTACAACGGCCCGGGCCAGGTTGTCTTGAGCGGCGAAGCGGCCGGTGTGGATCGGGCAATGGCACTGGCCAAGGACGCCGGGGCCAAGCGGGCCATGCGGCTCAACGTGAGCGGCGCGTTCCATTCGCCGCTCATGGAAAGTGCCGTACGAGGCCTGGCGAAAGCGCTTGAGGCGGCGTCATTTGAAGATCCGCACTTCCCGGTGTACTCGAACGTGAACTGCGAACCGGTCACCGGGGCCGCCCGCGCGAAGCAGTTGCTGATGGAGCAGCTCTCGAAGCCGGTGCGGTGGGCGGACGAGATTCTCGCGCTCGCGGCGCGCTTTCCGAACGCGCTGTACGTGGAGATGGGTCCGGGCAGCGTGCTCGTCGGTCTCGTGAAGCGGATCGCGCCGGCGCTCCGGACGATGGCATGCGGCACGGCGGCCGAGGTTCGGACGCTTCGCGAGGTGGCGGCGGCATGAAGATCGATCTGTCCGGGCGCGCCGCGCTCGTCACGGGAAGCACGCGCGGCATCGGACGCGCGATTGCCGAGCTGCTCGCCGAGTGCGGCGCGCGGGTCGGCGTCGTGGGCCGCGACGAAGCGCGCGCGAAGGAAGTCGCGGCGGCGATCTCGTCCGAGGCGCGCGGCTTCGGCTGCGACGTCGCCGATGCGGCCGCGGTTGCTTCGCTCGTCGAGCGGGCCGAAGCGGAATTCGGCGCCGTGGACATTCTCGTCAACAACGCCGGACTCACGCGCGACAACATTCTGCTGCGGCTCAAGGACGAAGATTGGGACGCCGTGCTCGACGCGAACCTGCGCGGCGCCTTCGTCGCCATTCGCTCGGCGACCCGCGGCATGATGAAACGCCGATGGGGACGCATCATCAACATCGCCAGTGTCGTCGGGCTCGTCGGCAACAAAGGGCAGGCGAACTACGCGGCGAGCAAGGCCGGTTTGATCGGCCTGACGAAATCCGTCGCCAAGGAATTCGCCTCGCGAAACGTGCTCGCCAATGCCGTCGCCCCGGGCTTCATCGAGACGGACATGACGGCGGCGATGACGGACGACGCGAAGAAGGTGCTGTTCACGCAGATCCCGCTCGAGCGGCTCGGGACCCCGCGCGACGTCGCGAGCCTCGTCGCGTTTCTGGCATCGGAACACGCCGCCTACATCACCGGCCAGGTGTTCGTCGTCGACGGCGGCATGGTGATGTGATGCTTCGAGTTACAGGCTCTCCCAGCGCTCGCTAGATTATTCACGCAATCTCACCCTCACTTGCACAGAGGAACGTCCCCCATGGCCGACAACGCTCAGAAGGTCCGTGACATCATCGAGAAGGAGCTCGGGGTGGAGCGCGAGAAGCTCACGGACGAGGCCAGCTTCATCGAGGATCTCGGCGCGGACAGCCTGGATATCGTCGAGCTGGTGATGGAGTTCGAGAAGGAGTTCAACATCGACATCCCCGATGAGGACGCCGAGAAGCTCCGCACGGTCGGCGACGCGATCGGCTACCTGAACCAGAAGATGGGGAGCCACGCGTAATGAAGCGTCGGGTCGTCGTCACCGGCATGGGGGCGATAACGCCAGTCGGCAACGACGTGGCGACGACGTGGCGCGCGATCACGGCGGGCGTCTCGGGGGGCGCCCCCATCACGAAGTTCGACCACAGCACGTTCCCGGTCCACTTCGCGTGCGAGGTGAAGGGATTCGATCCGCTGCTGTATCTCGAGCGGAAGGAAGCGAAACGGGCGGACTTGTTCGCCCAGTACGCCATCGCCGCCTCGGTGCAGGCGATGACGGACGCGGGCCTCGACGATGCGTCGAAATATGACCCCGAGCGCACGGGCGTCATCATCGGCAGCGGCATCGGCGGCCTGAAGACGTTCGAGGAACAGCACGACGTCTACCGCGAGCGCGGCCAGAGCAAGATCAGCGCATTCTTCATTCCGATGTTCATCTCCGACATCGCCGCCGGGCTGGTGTCGATGCGGTTCAACGCCAAGGGGCCGAACTACGCCACGATCTCGGCCTGCGCGACCAGCGCGCACGCGATCGGTGATGCATATCGGACTATCCAGTACGGCGACGCCGACATCATGATCACCGGCGGATCCGAAGCGACCGTGACGCCGATGGCGATCGGCGGTTTCGCGAACATGAAGGCGCTTTCGGAGCGCAACGACTCGCCGGAGACGGCGTCGCGCCCGTTCGACGCCACGCGCGACGGATTCGTCATGGGTGAAGGCGGCGGCATCGTCATCCTCGAGGAACTGAATCACGCGCGCGATCGCGGCGCCACGATCTATGCGGAGATCGCGGGCTATGGCCCGACCGGCGACGCGTACCACCTCACCGCGCCGGCCCCGGAGGGCGAGGGCGCGCAGCGGGCCATGCGCATCGCGATGAAGGACGCGGGGTTCTCGCTGGCGGACATCGACTACATCAACGCGCACGGCACGTCAACGCCCGCCAACGATCTCAACGAGACGAAGGCCATCAAGGCCGTGTTCGGAGATCGCGCAAGGTCGATGCACGTCAGCTCGACCAAGTCGATGACGGGCCACATGCTTGGCGCCGCGGGGGCGGTGGAGTTCATCTTCGGCGCCCTCGCCGTGCGCGATTGCATCATTCCGCCGACGATCAACTACACGCATCCCGATCCGGAGCTCGATCTCAACTACACGCCGAACACGTCGGTGCACCGCCGCATCAGCGCGGTGCTCAGCAACAGCTTCGGCTTCGGCGGGCACAACGTCACGCTCGCCATCAAGCGCTTCGAGGAGTAATCCCGTGCCCGCGACCGCGCAGCTCGACCGGCGACTGATCAGCGACCCCGCGTTGCTTCCGCTGGCCGACAAGGTCGAGCACGGAGAGCGGCTCACCACTGCCGACGGCGTCGCGCTCTTCGCGACCCACGATCTCCTCGGCCTGGGGCACATGGCGGACGCCGCGAATCGCGCGAAGCACGGGCTCACCGTGACGTTCGCGGCGAACCAGCACATCAACCCCACGAACATCTGCACGCTGCGGAAGACGTGCGTCTTCTGCTCGTACGCGCGGCTGCCCAAGGAAGAAGGCGCCTACCGGTACACGATGGAGCAGGTGTACGAGGAAGCCGCGACCGCCAACTCGACGATGACGCGCGAGTTTCACATCGTGGGCGGCCTCGATATGAAAGCGGGGCTCGCGTACTACACGGAAATGTTTCGCGGCCTGAAGGAGCGCCATCCGTACGTGCACATCAAGGCGCTCACCGCCGTCGAGATCGCGCACATCGCGCGCATCGAGAAGCTGAGCGTGCGCGACACGCTCATCGCGCTCCGCGAGGCCGGGCTGGATACGATGCCGGGCGGCGGCGCCGAAGTGTTCAGTCCAGGAGTGCGGGCCACGATAGCCGACAAAAAGCTGTCGGGCGAGGAGTACATCAACGTTCACCGGGAAGCCCACCAGCTCGGCATTCGCAGCAACAGCACGATGCTCTACGGGCACGTCGAGACCTACGAAGATCGCATCGCGCATCTCGCGATGCTCCGCGACCTGCAGGACGAGACGCGCGGCTTCCTCGCGTACATTCCGCTCGCATACCACCCGGACAACAACGAGCTCGGCGAAACGCTGCACCGCACCGGCATCGCGACGACCGGGTTCGACGACCTGAAGAACCTCGCCGTTGGCCGCCTCTTCCTCGACAACTTCGATCACATCAAATCGCACTGGATCATGGTGACGCCGTTCGTGTCGCAGGCGTCGCTGTCGTTCGGCGTGAACGATCTCGAGGGCACGGTCGTCCGCGAGAAGATCTACCACGAGGCCGGCGCGCACACCGCACAGGCGATGACGCTCGACCAGCTGCTGCGGCTCATCCGCGGCGCCAAGCGCATTCCAGCCGAGCGCGACTCGTTCTACAACATCGTCCGAACATTCGGGGAAGAGGGACGCGGGACGCGGGACGCGGGAACAGCGTCAGAGGCCGCATAGATGGCGATGCGCGTCGGCCGGATCCCCTACATCAACTGCTACCCGGTCTACGGCGGCATCGATCGCGGCGTCGTGCCCATGCCAGCCGATCTCGTCGACGGCGTGCCGACCGAGCTGAATCGCGCCATGGCCGCCGGTGAGCTCGACGTCAGCGTCATCAGCGCGGTGGAGTACGCGCGTGACGCCAAGCGCTACCTCCTCCTCCCGGACCTTTCGATCTGCAGCGATGGACCGGTGCGAAGCGTCGTGTTGTTCTCCAAGCGGCCCGCGGTCGAGCTACAGGGGCGCCGAGTGCTCGTGAGCCGCAGCTCGATGACCAGCGTCGCGCTGCTCGAGCTGCTCTTCGAAAACGTGTGGGACGCGAAGCCGGCGTACATCCCCAGCAACGCGGAGCTCTCGGACGTCGCACGCTTCGGGGAAGAGGAGCACGACGCGCGGCTCGTGATCGGCGACGCGGCGCTGCACCTGTGGTCGCGTCTCCGCTCACCCGAGCTCTATCCAAGCGACGGCGGTCTCACCGAATATCGCTACGCATACGACCTTGGCGCCGAGTGGAAGCAGTGGACGGGGCTTCCGTTCGTGTTTGCCGTGTGGGTCGCACAGCGGACGTCGCCGGTGGCCGACGCGCTCGCCGTGCACGGCGGCTTGATCGCATCGCGCGATTGGGGACTGCAGCACCTCGAGACACTCGCGGCGCAAGCCGCGATCGCGACGGGTGTGCACAAGGCGGTGTGTCTCGAGTATCTGTCCGGGCTGGACTACGGGTTGTCGTACCCGCATCTGGCCGGGCTCACGGAGTTCTTCCGTCGCTTGGTCGCGGCGGGCAAAGTGCCCAACGGATCGCTGGCGTTCCTCGCGGCCTGACGTTCACTCCGCGCGAAGCGCGGTGCACGGATCCGCCCGCATCGCGCGCGCTGCCGGAAGCGCGCTGGCCGCGAGCGCCGCGAGCAACATTCCCGCCGCCACGATCGCGTACGTGAGCGGATCCGTAGCCGATTGGTGGAACAACAACGGCTGCACCCATCGCGCAGCGCTCGACGCGAGCGCGAGACCGATGCCGACGGCGACAGCTCCCACGCGGACGCTCTGCCACGCGACGAGCCCCACGACGTCGCTCGCGCGCGCACCGAGGGCTGCGCGTACCCCCAGCTCGTGCATGCGCTGCGTGACCTGATAGCTGATCGCGCCGTACTGGCCCACGAGGGCGACGAGCAGCGCGAGGCCGCCGAACGCGACGAACAGCGTGGCGCCGAGGCGCCAGGAGCGCATGTGATCGTCCACGACCTCCTGCAGCGGCCGCACGACCACGAATCCGTCGCCGGGCATTTCCCGCGTCAATGCTCGGCGGACGGTCTCGACCTGCGACGTGACATCCGGTGCGGCAACGCGGAGCAGCATCGACGAGAGCATCGCGGGCGCGAACTGCTCGACGGAGAGGTAGTACATGAATCGCGGATCGTCCGCGAGATTCTGCTGCGCGGAATTCTCGGCGACGCCGACCACCATCGTGCAGCGGCGGGAGGTTGCCCCCGGATGGTCGCCGAGTCCCACGTGCAGGCACTGGCCGATCGGATCTCGGCCGGGCCACAACGCCCGGCCCATCGCCTCGCTCACCACGGCGACGAGCGCCGCGCCATCGCGGTCGGCATCGGTGATGGCGCGGCCGCGCAGAATCCGCGTCTGCATCACGGAGAAATAGCCGGGCGAGATCATCTGAAAGTTGAAACGTCCGAGCGCCTCGACTGAATCGATGCCGTCCACGTGGAGGTCCGCGGTGTTGGTGCTGAAGGGATGGCTGTTGATTCGCGACGCGTCTGAGACGCCCGGCAGGGACCGCGCGGCGGCCAACAGACGCCGCCGCACCGCCGCGCTCTCGACGCTGTCCATCGTGAAGCCGCGGAAGTCGAGAACCACCTCGAGCACTGGCCGTGCATCGTAGCCGAGCGGAACGGCCTCGACGCTCATGACGCTGCGAACGAAGAGACCCGCGCCGACGAGCAATACGACGGTGAGCGCCCCCTGTGCGACGACCAGCACCGTTCGCGTCGGCGAGCGCTGGAACGTTCCCTCGCGCACGCCTGCCTTGAGCGCGGCCGCGAGATCGGTTCGCAGCGCGAGAATCGCCGGACCGATCGCCGTCGCCACCGCCGCCGTTACTGCGCACGCGAGTGCGACGCCGAGCGTGCGCCAATCCGTCGCGAGGTTGAAGTCAGATCCTTCCGGCAAGAGCAAGCGGCGAATCGCCACTCCACCCCACTGCGCGACGACCACCCCTGCGGCGCAGCCGAGCAGCGCGAGCAGCAATGCCTCCGTCACCAGCTGCGCCGCGAGCCGGCGGCGACTGACGCCCAGCGCAAGTCGCACCGTGATCTCTCGTCTCCGGCGCAGCACGCGAACGAGCATGAGATTGGCGACGTTCGCGCACGCGATTGCAAGCACGAGCAGCGCGACGCCGGCGACCCACAGCAGCACGCGCGACTCGAGGCCTGCGTCGGGACCGGCCGCGGACTTGACCGATCCGGCGATGCCGAGAGGGTGAACGAGCGAGTCCGGCAACACGCGAGGATTGAGCGCCCTTGCCGCGGCGCGGCTCTGGACGTACGCGGTCGTCAGCTCGCGCCCCACGGCGGTCGCGCTGACGCCGGGTTTGCGACGCACCAGGACTTCCGTCCAATCCCAGCGGTAGTCCGCCAGGTAGCTCGATTGCGCCCACGCTCCGAAGTTGTTTGGAATCGTCGTAATCGGCACGAACACGTCCGGAGGTCCGCCTTCGGCAGTGCCGCGGAAGCTCGGCGGGGCGACGCCGACGATCGTGTACTGCATCGTCCCGACCTTGAGCGACCGGCCGATGACGTCGCTCCGGCCGAAATCCGTGGACCAGAGCTCGTGACTGATGACCGCGACCGTCGCACCGACGGGTGGCGTGTCCTCCGTGGCAACGAAGAACCGTCCGAGCACCGGCGTGGCGTCGAAGAAGCCGAAGTACGACGCGCTCACGCCGGCGACTTTGCGAATGCGGGTCGCGTCGCCCTGTCCGACGCCGAATCGCCACTCGGATTCCGCCGCCACCGCCGCGACGGTCGAGCTCACACGGGAGAGGTCGAGAAAGCGCCGGTACGGAAACGTCGCCGCAGTGCTCGCGCGTCCCCGATACGTCGTCTGCAGATAGACACGATTGACCGCGGACGGGTCGCGCAGATACGGGAACGGCCGGAACATCAGACGATCGATCACGCCGAACATCGCGGCGTTCGCGCCGATGCCGAGCGCCAGCGTGACGATCACGGTGGCGGCGAAGCCGGGTGTTCGCCGCAGGCCTCGCAGTGCGTAGCGCACGTCGCTCAGCACGACGTCGATGGCGGGGAATCCCCAGGCATCGCGGCTCTCTTCCCGCGCGCGCGTGACGTTGCCGACTTGCCGTCGTGCCGCCGCGTGCGCTTCGTCCCGCGAAAGACCGTCGTGGGCGAGGTCGCGCGCGAGCAGCTCGACGTGGGCGCGCATGTCCTCCGCGAGCTGCCGATCCAGCTCGTCGCGACGAAGCCAAGCGGCGAACCGGCCGAGAATCTCTCGCGGCGTCATGGCTTGATCCCCTCGAGCACCAACGTGGTCGCCGACACCGACGCGCGAAATGCTTTCTCCTCGGCGACGAGCTGCTTTCGTCCGGCAGCCGTGATGCGGTAGTAGCGCGCTTGTCGGCCGGTGGGCGAGCGTTTCGTCTCGGACGCGAGCCAGCCTTTGACCTGCATGCGCTGGAGGGCGGGGTAGAGCGATCCCTCTTCGACTCGCAGCGCGTCGTTCGAGAGCCGCTGGATGTTCTGCGCGATGGCGTAGCCGTGCAGCGCGCCGACCGAGAGCGTCTTGAGGATCAGCAGGTCGAGCGTGCCGGCGAGGAGCGGAGACGGGGTGTCCATGATCGTCAGGGCCTATACACTGTTCACGCCTATGTATAGGTTGGACAGCCAGAACCGCCAAGAGGGTTCGCAGCCCGACCCGCACGTGCGGATCGGGGGAACCCTCCAGACCCAGTTGTCCCTGTCCGGTCCGCATCGGGCTTGGCTACATTTAGCTAGCCGGACCCGCTGACCCGACATGCCCACCGACCTCCTCGACTTCTATACCAACGCCTCGCTCCTCGAGCTCGGAGCCGAGGCCGACCGTGTGCGTCGCGAGAAGCACCCGCACAACACGGTCACGTACATCGTCGACCGCAACATCAACTACACCAACGTCTGCGTCGCCGACTGCGGGTTCTGCGCGTTCTATCGCCGCCCGAAGCACGGCGAAGGATGGACGCTGTCGTTCGAGCAGATCGGCGCCAAGATCGACGAAGCCAAAGAGATGGGCGCCATCCAGATCCTGATGCAGGGCGGCCACAATCCCTACATCCCGTTCGAGTGGTATCTGGATCTGCTCAAGTACATCAAGACGTACCACGCGATCCACATCCACGGCTTCAGTCCGAGCGAAGTCGACTTCTTCGCGAAGACATTCCGCATGGACGCCCGCGACGTCATCCGCGAGCTGATGAAGGCCGGGCTCGATTCCGTGCCCGGCGGCGGCGGGGAGATCCTCGTCCAACGCGTGCGCGATCTCGTCGCCAAGAAGAAGGCCGGCGCCGACCGCTGGCTCGAGATCATGGAGATCGCGCACCAGGAGGGGATGAAGACCTCCGTCACCATGATGTACGGCATCGGCGAAACGCTCGCCGAGCGCATCGAGCATCTCGAGCGCGTGCGCGAGGTCCAGGCGCGCACGAACGGTTTCACGGCGTTCATCTGCTGGCCGCTCCAGCCCGAGAACACCCCGACGATGTCGCACATGCAGAAGACCGACGCCGTGGAGTACCTCCGCACCGTCGCGATCGCGCGCATCGTGCTCGACAACGTGCCGAATCTTCAGGCGAGCTGGGTGACGATGGGCCTCAAGGTCGGCCAGACGGCGCTGCGCTTCGGCTGCAACGATTTCGGCTCGCTGATGATCGAGGAGAACGTCGTCTCGGCGGCGAACACGACGCATCGCACGACGACCGGCGAGATCGAGCGCCTCATCGTCGACGCGGGCTTCAAGGTCGCTCGCCGCCGGCAGGACTACACGATCTTGGGAACCGCGAAGGGGGAAGAGGGACGAGGGGCGTCGGCGACTGGTCTTGCGAACACGAATCCCCAAGCAACCGGTGGCGTTGCCGCGTGACGTCTCCCGATCCCCCCAACCCCCAACCCCCAACCCCGATCCCCCAACACCGCGTCGGCATCGGCTACGACTCCCACCGCTTCGCGCCGCCGGGTCCCCTCATCCTCGGCGGCGTTCCCATTCCGAGCGACGTGCATCTCGAGGGACACTCGGACGGCGACGCCGTCGCCCACGCGATCACCGACGCGATCCTCGGCGCCGCGGCGGCAGGCGATATCGGTGAGATGTTTTCCGACCGCGATCCCGCGAACAAAGGAAAGGATTCGATCGAGATGCTGCGCGCCGCGGTCGCGCGCGTCGCCGCGCTCGGGTGGCGCGTTCAGCAGGTGGACGTTGCGATCGTCGCCGAGCGCCCGCGCGTGGCGTCGCACCGGGAGCTGATGCGGGCGCGACTCTCGGACGCACTCAGCGTGCATCCGAGCGATGTGAGCGTCAAGGGCAAGACGAACGAGGGCATGGGCTGGATCGGACGCGGCGAGGGAATCGCGTGCATCGCCGTGGCGACCATCGTGTCCGCTCCCACGGCATATGGGCTTGAGGATGGATGAGACGGCGCTCCTCCGCTTCCACCTCGATCGCTTCGACGACTTCCTGACCCTCGAGCAGGGCGCGTCCGGTCGGACCATCGAGGCGTACCGGCGCGATGTTGCACGGCTCGTGGACTTCGCTCGCACACGCGCCGCGTCGCTGCCGTCCGACATCACGAGCAAGCTGCTGCGCGAGTTCGTCTTCCACTTGAAGGACGTCGGGCTGTCGCCGTCGTCGATCCGCCGGAACATCTCGGCGGTGCGCACCTATTTCCGATTTCTGCTCGCCGACGGCGCCGTGACACGCGATCCGAGCGAGCGGCTCGAGACGCCCAAGCGATGGCGGACGCTCCCGGAGGTGCTCACGGTGGAGGAGGTATCGCGCCTGCTGGCGGCGCCGACGCTCGACGATCCGCTCGCCTTTCGCGACCGCGCGATGCTCGAGCTGGCGTACGGCGCGGGTCTGCGAGTCTCGGAGTGGATCACGATCGGCGTTCGCGACGTGATGCTCGAGGACAAGCTCGTGCGCGTCTTTGGCAAGGGCAGCAAGGAGCGCCTCGTGCCGATCGGCCGCTCGGCGATCGGAGCCATCGCGACGTACACCCGCGAGCTGCGACCGCGGTTGGAGAAGGGAGGCGGCAAGGGGGTGCTCTTCCTCAACGCTCGCGGCGAGCCTCTCAGCCGCATGGGCGCCTGGAAGATCCTTCGCCGCTACGTCGAGCGCGCCAGGATCGAAAAGCGGGTCTCACCGCACACGCTGCGGCATTCCTTCGCCACGCACCTGCTGGAGGGAGGGGCCGACCTGCGGGCCGTGCAGGAGATGCTTGGCCACGCCGATATTTCGACGACGCAGATCTACACGCATGTCGATCGGGAGTACCTCAGGCAGGTCCACAAGCAGTATCATCCACGGGCGTAGCCACGCTCCGGCGATTTCGCGCCGGAGAATCTACCGTACCGGTCGGACCACGAAGTGGTGAGAGTAGATCCTCTGCTCGCTCCGCTCGCGAGAATGACAATGATCTTGGTCATCGACAACTACGACTCCTTCACCTACAACCTCGTGCAGTATCTCGGCGAGCTCGGCGCCGAGGTGGTGGTGCGTCGCAACGACGCCGTCGGCGTCGACGAGGTCGGTGAGCTGGCCCCGTCGGGAATCGTGCTGTCGCCCGGGCCGTGTACCCCCAAGGAAGCCGGGGTGACCGTCGACGTCGTCCGACGTTGGGGGAGCTCGATCCCCGTCCTCGGCGTGTGCCTCGGCCATCAGGCCATCGGGGAAGCGTATGGTGGCGACGTAGTCCGAGCGGTCCGGGTGATGCATGGG
>Ga0326726_10000461_pt1 | contig 38093 bp, 41 predicted proteins | sample MHFenrmetagenome_2_FD_207603 | JGI IMG/M metagenome (GOLD analysis project Ga0326726, IMG submission 207603) | Lab enriched peat soil microbial communities from Michigan Hollow, Ithaca, NY, United States - MHF15MN | ecosystem: Environmental > Terrestrial > Soil > Wetlands > Peat | place: USA...
GAACCGACCGCTGGACCAATAGACTGATAGACCGAGTGACCGATAGACCGTGCTCGTATCCGATTTCGACTACCATCTTCCGGAAGAGCTGATCGCGCAGGAGCCGCTGGCGGACCGGGCGTCGTCGCGCATGCTGCACCTGGTGCGTGAGACCGGGGAAGTGGAAGACCGCTGGTTTCGCGAGTTCCCCGACCTGCTGCGCCCGGATGACCTGGTGGTGTTCAACAACACGCGGGTTTTTCCGGCGCGGCTGTATGGGCGACGGAGTGGAGCGCGATCGCAGCCGGTGAGCCAGAGGAATCCGGCGGCTCGCGACTTCCTGACGGGCCGGGTGGAGGTGCTACTGACCGGGCCGGTCGCTGAGAGTAATCAAGTCCGTTCGTTGGCGCCTGAGCCGAATCGAACCGGGTGGCGCAGGCCTTCAGGTCTGCATTCAGGCGAGGCAATAAAGACCGGGTGGAGCAGGCCTTCAGGCCTTCATTCAGGCGAGGCAATAAAGACCGGGTGGAGCAGGCCTTCAGGCCTGCATGCAAACGAGCCAAGCAAGCCGGCTTTAGCCGCTGAGGTACATTCGCCAGAAACCAACCCGCTGGCCTGGAAAGCCCTGGTCCGTCCCGGCCGAAAGATAGGCATCGGCGAGAAACTCTATTTTGGCGAGAACGATGAGCTGCGGGCCGAGGTCATTGGCCGCGGCGACTTCGGCGAGCGGACGCTGAGATTCGAGCCGGTGGAAGATTTTTTCAGCGTCGTGGAGCGGATCGGTCATGTGCCCCTGCCGCCGTATATTGCGCGCGCTGATGAGCCAGCCGACCGCGAGCGCTACCAGACGGTTTATGCGCGGACGCGCGGGTCGGTAGCGGCGCCCACGGCGGGGTTGCACTTCACGCCGGAAGTTCTGCAGCGCATGCGGGCGCGCGGTATGGAGACGGCGGAGATCACGCTGCATGTCGGGCTGGGGACATTTCAGCCGGTGCACGTGGAGAAGGTGGAGGAGCACAAGCTGCATCGGGAGTGGTTTCGGATATCGGAGGAGGCGGCTGGAGCGATCAATCGCACGCTGGCGTCGGGAAGAAGAGTGGTGGCGGTGGGGACAACGACGGTGAGGACGCTGGAATATGCGGCGCTGGCAAAAGCACCGAGTACCGAGTACCTAGTACGGAGCAAACCCGTGGAGATCGCAGCCGGTACAGGTGAAGCCGATTTGTTCATTTATCCGGGATTTCGGTTTCAGGTAGTGGGTGCGATGCTGACCAATTTCCACCTGCCGAAATCGACGCTGTTAATGCTGGTGAGCGCGTTTGCGGGCAGAGAGCGAGTACTGAACGCGTACCGGCATGCCGTGGAACAGAAGTACCGGTTCTATTCGTATGGGGATTGCATGTTGGTGGAGTAGAAATTTTGCTGCACGGCGGTTAGCTCCGCCTTCTCGTGTCCCCAAGGCTTCGACTGAATGTCTTGATAATGTATTTGACAGCATATGTATCGTAAGTCATAATCGCACTCTGTGGGGGGCAAGTCGTCTTTCATGATCGGTTCGACCAGAGGACAATGAAGACTTTAGAGCAGAAAATCAAGAAACTGAGTTCCGCACGGCGCAAGAAGATCAAAAGCCGGGCGGCGCAGCTTGTCGCGGAGGAATTGTCTCTGCGCGAGCTCCGCCGAGCCCACAAGCTCACGCAGGAGCGCATCGCGGAGACACTCGGGATTGGCCAGGACCAAGTCTCCCGCTTGGAACAGCGCAGTGATCTTCTGATCTCCACTCTCCGCAGCTACGTGGAAGCCATGGGAGGCCACCTCACTATCATCGCCGAATTCCCTGACCGCAAGCCGGTGGTGATTTCAGGGATTGCCGCGCTCGACGCCGACGTTGCGCCGAAGTCAACCCAAGAAGGTCAGGCGCACGTTTGAATGGTGCTTGGTTGCTCTGGGGTTCCAGGAGACCGACCGTCGGTGGCGCGTCAATGATGGCTACTCGCTTCTATACACGAAATTCCCACTCACTATCGTCGCCACCACCTTGCCCGTGAAGGTCCACCCGTCAAACGGCGTGTTGCGCGATTTGGAGAGCGACTGCGCCACGTTGTAGGTCCAATGCTTTTTAGGGTCGAAGATGACGACGTCGGCGAAGGCGCCGGGAGCGAGCGTGCCGCGGCCGCGCAGGTTCATGATGCGCGCCGGGTTGGTGGAGAGCAGTTCGATCAGGCGCCGCAGGGGCATATTTTTATCGCGAACCAGGCGGGTGATGGCCAGCCCAAGCGCGGTTTCCAGGCCGATGATGCCGAAGGGAGCGCGGTCAAATTCCACGTCTTTTTCGTGCGCGGCGTGGGGAGCGTGGTCGGTGGCGATGGCGTCAACGGCGCCATCGGCGAGCGCGGCCAGCAGCGCTTCGCGATCGGCGGCGGAGCGCAGCGGCGGGTTCATCTTGAAGCGGGTATCGTATTCGCCGACATCGTCGTCGAGCAGCGTGAAGTGGTGCGGCGTGACTTCGCAAGTGACGCGCAGGCGGTCGCGCTTGCCGCGGCGCACGGACTTGAGCGCGGCCGAGGTGGAAAGATGCGCGACGTGCAGGTGGGCCTGGGTGACGCGCGCCAGCTCAATATCTCGTTCTACGATACGTGCTTCGGCTTCCACCGGCATGCCGCGCAGGCCGAGGCGAAACGCCATGGGGCCTTCGTTCATGCTGGCGCCGGCGGTGATGCGGGTGTCTTCGGCGTGCTGGACGATGGGCACCTTGAGGCGCGCGCCCAGGCTGAGCGCCTCGCGCATGAGGCGGTCGTCGAGGATGGGGCGGCCGTCGTCGGTGAAGGCGACGGCGCCGGCGCGCTGCAGAGCGAAAAAGTCGGTGAGCTGTTCGCCGTTGCTGCCAACGGTGGCCGCGGCTACGGGAAAGACGTTGACGACCGCGCCGCGTGGCGCCTGCGTCATCCAGGTGGTGATCTCGGGGGAGTCATTCACCGGCGAAGTGTTGGGCATGGTGCAGACGGAGGTAAATCCGCCCGCAGCCGCGGCGGCGGTGCCGGTGGCGATGGTCTCCTTATGCGACTGGCCGGGCTCGCGCAGATGGACGTGGAGATCCACGAAGCCGGGGGCAATGACGAGCCCGCGGGCATCCAGGGTTTCGGCGGCGTGGCCGATGAGCTTGGAGCGTGGAGCAAGTTCGGCAACGCGGCCGTCGCGGAGGAGGAGGTCGAGTTCGGCGTCGGTGTTGGTAGCCGGGTCAATGACGCGTCCCCCGCGGATAAGAAGGGAATTGGGCGGAGCTTTCTCAGTCTTCTCCGGGCGCTGATGGGAAGCGGATTGTGGTTTCTTGGACAAGTTCGTTTTGTGCCTACGATCAAGGTACCTCAGCGGCTAAAGCCGGTTCATTACTTGGTCGGAGATTCGCAGGGCTAAAGCCCTGCGCCACCCAGTTCACAAACCGAAAACCGACAACCGACAACCGATAACCGATAACCGATAACTGCTATACCCTAATCTGCAGCGCGCGGGCCAGAATTGCCATGCGCACCGGGACACCGTTGGCTACCTGTTCCAGCACCACGGACTGAGGCGAATCGGCGAGTTCGCCGGTCAATTCCATGCCGCGGATGATGGGGCCGGGGTGCATCAGGATGGCGTCACGTTGGGCCAGTCTCAGTCGCTCGGGCGTGACCTGGTATTGCGCGATGTACTGCTCCAGGCTGATCTGTTTCCCGGCGAGGCGCTCTTTTTGAATGCGCAGGACCATAACCACGTCGGCGCCGCGCAGGGCCTCGCCGATATTCCGCGTCACCTGAACGCCGGAAGCCAGCGTCGCGGCCGAGTCGGGCGCCAGTTCGGGCGGGCCGCAGAGCGCGATCTTGGCGCCATAGCGGCTGAGCAGGTAAACCTCGGAGCGCGCCACCCGGCTATGGTAGATGTCGCCGACAATCGCCACGCGCAGCCCGCGCAGCGTTTTACGGTGCTGAAGAATGGTGAAGGCGTCGAGCAGCGCTTGCGAGGGGTGCTCGTGCATACCGTCGCCGGCATTGATGACCGGCACATCCACATGGCGAGCGAGCACCAGCGGCGCGCCGGAAGACGGATGCCGGATGATGATGACCTGCGCACCCAGGGCGCGGATCGTCAAGCCGGTATCAATCAGCGACTCGCCTTTTTCGACGCTGGACGCGGTGGCGTGAACGATGGTGGTAGTCGCGCCCAGCACCTTGGCGGCAAATTCGAACGAAATACGGGTGCGGGTGGAAGCCTCGTAGAAGAGCAGGGCGACGCGTTTTTCCTTGAACAGGGGACGAGGCCGGGCGCGCTGAAAACGCCGGGCCAGGCGCAGGATGGCGTCAATCTCTTCGCTTTCGAGCTGTTCAATACCCAACAGCGACGCGTGCGCCAGCTTGCGCCGCGCGCTTGCCGGGGCTGCGGCGGTCGCGATCAGGTTTCTTTCTCCACCAGCAGCACTTTTTCCATGCTGTCGGTTTCCTGGAGCTTGACTTCGATGATCTCGTTGCGCGTGGTTTGAACTGTGCGTCCCACGAATCCGGCTTCAATCGGCAGCTCGCGATGGCCGCGATCGATGAGCACGAGCAGTTGCACGCGGCTGGGGCGGCCATGGTCCACCAGGGCGTCGAGCGCGGCGCGGGTGGTGCGGCCGGTGTAGAGCACGTCGTCGCAGAGGACGATGTTCATGTCCGTGACCGGGCAGCCGATGTCGGTTTTCTGCACCACGGGCTTGGGGCCGACGGTGGACAGGTCGTCGCGATAGAGCGAGATGTCAAGCGTGCCCACGGGCACGGCCGTGCCTTCGATGCGCTGGATAATCTTGCCCAAACGCTGCGCGATAGGAACGCCACGGCGCTTGATGCCTACCAGGGCGAGATCTTTGATGCCGTTATTTTTTTCGATGATTTCGTGCGCCAGCCGCACCAGGGTTCGCTCGATTTCGGAGGCGGACATCAATTGCGCCTTCAGGCGCAGCTTGGGCGTAGAAGAGGTGGAACTCATGGCGCGGGGAATCATAAAGCGAGCAATTGGCGATTAGCAATTGGCAATTGGCCAGGTAGCTGTCGGGATTCGGTTAGCGGTTGTCGGTTTCCCGATCCGGGCGTCGCTTGCCGGTGAGCCAGGCGCCGACGGCCCCGCCGACGCTGGATAGGGCGATGAAAGCAGCCAGGAAGAACACCAGGGCGATGGTGATGAGCAAGGCAAGGCCGGCGGGGGTCATCAGTTGCTGGATGGCCTGCTGGGCGCGCGGGTCGGCATTCCGCGAGGAGGCCTGCTCGACCACCTGCTGGAGCAGTTGCCGGAAATGTCCACTGCCGCGGGTGGCCAGCATCTCCACGCCCAGCATGATGGCAAACACGCCGAAACCGAACAGCCCCGTAATGGCGCCGATGCGGGCACCGAGGCCCGGCGTCAAAATGGCCTGAGGGGCGCGCCTGCGGTACAGGACGACGCCGAGGGCGCCACCGGCTATCAGCCACAACAGAAACCCGACAAAAGGGATGACCCATGCTATCGCCAGGAATAGGCCTGCCAGGGCGGCGGCGGGTACGGCATGGGACCAGTCAATTCCCCTTGGGCCGGAAGCCGGCGCGCTCGCCTCAGACATGGGTTCGCCAGGGGGTTGGACGTCGTTTGGGGTACCCGGGGGGAGGGGTGGGGTGGCAGGTTCCTCGCCGGCCACACGGATTTGGGGCGCGCCGCAATGTTTACAAAAGGCGGTACCGTCCTCCACCGAGGCGCCGCACTGATGGCAACTGTGCTCCATCCCAAGGTCAAGCTAACAGGTGGATGCAAAAAGTAGCAAGATACGCGATGCCGAAACTCCCTCTATCTCACCCCTGCAACCGGGTTCAGGGCAGGCGACAACCGGACCGGGCGGGTTGGGGCAACCAGCGGCTTGACGCCGGCGGCTGGCGCTGGCCGTATACTTATGGGGACTGAGGGATAAGGTGTTCGCGGCCCAATTTGGCGCGTGCATGGCGCCTACTCTGGTGATATAAAAGTTGCACTTCATAATTCGTTATCCCCGGGTTTATGGGGCTCCCCGCCCCCCTGAACTCGTGACGGTAAGATCGGCCGACCGCGGAATCGGCTGGGGGGAGGTCCCAGGTGGATATCGCCCTCATAAGAGTAATTTTTGTTGTCGTGGTCGCAACGGTTAGCTATTTTCTGCAACCGTTCGGGCTGAGCCCCGTGCCTGAGGTGGTGGTTGGGGCGGGAATCGGCTTGGCGGTTATTCTGTTCGAGATGCGCCTGCGGCAGATCAGCCTGAAGCGGCTGATCGGGGCCGCCATCGGCAGCGTGCTCGGCATCTTCGGCGCCTATTTGTTCAGCCTGGTCATCCGCAATTCCCTCAGACCAGGTCCGACGCAGAGCTTCCTGCAATTGATGGTCATCCTGCTGATGGCTTATGTCGGCCTGATTGTGGGCGCCAACAAGGGTGACCTGCTTAACCTGTCGGCGCTGGGGGGAATCTTTGGCGGCGAGAAGCAGGCCAAGAAGAGCTACAAAATCCTGGATACCAGCGTCATCATCGACGGCCGGATCGCCGACATCGCAGAAACCGGGTTCCTGGATGGCGTGCTGGTGATCCCGCAGTTTGTCCTGCGCGAGTTACAACTGGTGGCCGACAGCGCCGACTCGCTGAAGCGCAACCGCGGCCGGCGCGGGTTGGATATCCTGCAGCGCGTTCAGAAGATTGCCACCCTCCAGGTGCAGATCGTGGAAGACGACTTTCCCGCCATCCGCGAAGTGGACATGAAGCTGATCGAGTTGGCCAAGCTGCTGGAAGGAAAGATCGTCACCAACGATTTCAACCTCAACAAGGTGGCGCAACTCCAGGGCGTGGAAGTGCTCAACATCAACGAACTGGCCAATTCGCTGAAGCCCATCGTGCTGCCCGGCGAGGGCATGCGGGTGTTCATCCTGAAGGAAGGCAAGGAGTATAACCAGGGAGTAGCCTACCTGGACGACGGCACCATGGTGGTGGTGGACAACGCGCGCAAGATGATCGGGAAGACGATTGATGTCGCGGTTACCTCGGTGCTGCAAACCACCGCCGGCAAGATGATTTTCGGCAAGTTCGATGAGCGCATTGCCATGCGGCCCGAGCCGCCACGTTCGGCCAACGCCCGGCCCGGCGGACCACAACCCTCCGCGCCGTCCCAGGCCACACCCGCGGTGGCGGCGGACAGGTCGGGAGAGACGGGGTAGTTTCAGTCTCGAGTTTCAGTTTCAGCCAGGCAGCCCGGTCGCAGATGGCTGGGCTTTTGCTTTTCAGCGCCGAGTTGACTGCGCACCTCAGGGCTCATCCTCTGCCAAGAGCTAAAAGCTAAAAGCTACGAGCTGAATGCTGACGGCGGATAGCTGACAGCCGTATACTGCTAACCCCTTATGAACGTGATCGTCATCATTCCGGCGGCGGGGCTGGGAACGCGGATGTCGGCAGCCAGCGGAACGCGCGTGGTGCCGAGTGCGTCCAAGCAATTCACCGAACTCGACGGCGCTCCCATCCTGATTCACACCTTGCGCAAGTTCGCCGCCGTGCCCCAGGTGCGCGAGATCTATGTCGCCTTGCGGCCCTCGGAAGCGGCCGGGTTTCAGCCGCGGCTGGAACAGGAGAAGCTGGGCAAGCCGGTGCGCGTGGTGGAAGGCGGCGAACATCGACAGGAGTCGGTGGCGCGCGCGCTGGCGGCGGTGAAGGCCGCTCCCGATGACGTGATCCTGGTGCACGACGCAGTGCGCCCACTGGTCGAGCAGGAGACCATCCAGCACGTGATCGAGGCCGCGGTGCGGCACGGCGCGGCGATCGCGGCCGTGCCTGCCGTGGACACCATTAAGCAGGTGGAACGCACCGCCGAAGGCGCGGTGATCCGCGCCACCCTTCCGCGGGCGCAGATCGTGATGGCGCAGACGCCGCAGGGCTTCCGCTACAGCGTGCTCAAGAAGGCCTTCGCCGAAGCGGCCGCCGACGGCTTTACCGGAACTGACGAAGCCTCGCTGGTGGAGCGTTCCGGGCACGATGTGGTGGTAGTGATGGGCTCACCGCGCAATATCAAGATCACCACGCCGGCGGACTTGGAGCTGGCGGAATTCTATGTGGAGCAGGAAAAAACAAAGGCTTAGCCACGGATTACGCGGATGAACACGGATCACAACAAACCAAGGCGAGATAGTTCCGGACTGAAGCACGGGGAACTTACCGACCGAATCATTGGTGTCTTCTACGATGTTTATAACGAACTGGGTTATGGTTTTTTAGAGTCTGTCTATCGGGAATCGATGCGGTTAGCATTGTCCGATGCTGGTTTGCGAGTCAGAGTTGAAGTCCTGATTCCCGTTTCGTTCAAACGACACTTGGTGGGGCAGTTCAAGGCTGACATGTTGGTCGAGAATAGCGTCCTCCTGGAACTCAAGTGTGCACGCTTGCTCGATAAGTCACACGAGGCACAACTGCTGCATTATCTACGGGCCACGGAGATCGAGGTTGGACTGCTGCTGAATTTTGGTGTTCGCCCACAATTTCGTCGCTTGCTGTTCGACAACGAAAGAAAAAAAATCCGTGGAAATCCGTGTGAATCCGTGGCCGAGGATCCGAAATGAGAATTGGTTACGGCTGGGATTCGCACGAGTTCAAACACGGCCTGGCTTTGAAGCTTGGCGGCGTCGCCATCCCTCATGACAAGGGATTGGCTGGGCATTCCGACGGCGACGTGTTGCTGCACGCGCTCACCGATGCGCTGCTGGGTGCGATTGCCGCCGGCGACATCGGTACATACTTCCCGCCGTCGGACGCGCGCTGGAAGGGCGCTGATTCGGCCATGTTCGTCGAGACCGCTCTGAATCATGTGGAGCGCGCCGGGTACGAGGTGGCCAACGTGGATTCCACGCTGATTCTCGCCGAGCCGAAGATTGCCCCTCATGCCGCGGCCATTCAGTCGCGGGTGGCGGAGCTGTTGAAGATCGATGCCACGGCGGTCGGAGTGAAGGCAAAGACGCCGGAGGGAATGGGCACCGAGAATGCGGCGATCGCACACGTGATCGTGCTGTTGATCAAGAAGGCCGGAAAACGGCGCCGCCGGGCGGAAGCGGTGGAAGCAGTGCCGCAGCCGGAAGTGGATTCGATAGTAGAGGATCTGGTGGAGAGCGTGGAGGCGCCGAAGCAGGTGAAATGATGCGGCCGCTGGGATGGCGCGAGGAGAAAAGCAGATTCGTCGCTACGCTCGTAATGGCAGGCTTGATAATGGGTCAGTTTCCGAAATGCCGACCATCCGTCCGGTACCCCGTGCGTTTCCACAAGGTCGGCTTCTTGACAACATGCCAATCTCGACGACAGACGGACGCCGCAGGTGTACTACGCGGACGCGAGCAGACAGGGCCGCACCGGAACGTGGGGCGGTCCTATTTCTGCACTGCCGATGCAGTAACTGGTATGGCTTACTCCGATATTGGCACCAGGTTTATGCGTACCGCTTGAAATGTAAACTCGTTCGGGATTGGCGGTAGGTTATATGGCTGCCAATTGGCGTCCTTCGCCAGGGGATCAGGGCATGTCGCCGGCGTCGGGCAGGGTAACACATCCAAAAGCATGGTGCCGGCAATATGGTCGAAATCGTGTGTGAATGCGAATTGCGAGCGAGCGCGAGCGATTCCCACCAGCTTGTTTGTTGCTGGATCGAAGCGCAGGAACAGGGATGTACCCGCGAACTGGTGGCGCCCGGTCTGGTGCCAAACGCCGTGAAGTGGGGTGTAGCGAAACGGGTTCATAGGTGTGCCGCCGAACATCGCTGTGTCAGATCCGTTGATTGAGCCGTCGATCTGGTAGACGATCAATGCGGGAAGTGAACCGTTAGGGATATTGGTTGTCCAGTACCAGCTGCCTCCCCAGAGAATCGGCAGTCTCATCTGGTGGCCAAAAGAGTGCTGACCGAGCGCGCCGAGCGGGACGATCAGCAACCAAGCGATGACACTCAAGAACAATCTTGTGCGTTTCATAGTCATGCTCCTGGCGTAAGTTTCTTGCATGCCCCGAGGTTAAGGCAAGGCCCGAAGCAAATACCATGATGGGAAGCATAGTTTTGGCATAGTTTCTGGCAACGACTTGGACGCGATTCAGGGGTACAATCGTCGGTATCGCACCCCTACTTGAAGCCAGAGAGTTCACCGCCTGACCTAGAGGATTCAAGGTGGGACGACTGAGGCCAAAAGCGACTTGCTTCCGCTTCGGGCCGTTCGAGCTCGATGCCGGTGCCCCTGAATTGCGTAAAGCCGGCATTCCGGTCAGGATTCAACCGCAGCCGTTGGACGTCTTATGCTTGCTCGTCAGCCGCGCTGGAGAACTTGTCAGCCGGGACGACATCCGCCGGCGAATTTGGGGCGGAAATACGTTCGTCGATTTCGAGTTGAGCCTGAACTTTTGCCTCAATCGCATCCGCACTTCACTGGGAGAAAGTACGTCCGCATCACGGTATATCGAAACCATACGCCGCCGAGGCTATCGGTTCATTGCCACGGTCGAGCCGGTCGTGACGAATCAGCCAACTTTGGCGGTATTGCCGTTCGAGAATTTGAACCGTGATCCTGCGCAGGACTTCTTTGCTGATGCTGTGGCCGACGCGCTAACTACCGAGTTGGGAAACGTCAGCGCACTGCGAGTCATATCACGCCAATCGGTGTTGCATTTCAAGGGCACGCAGAAGACGCTCCCGGAAATCGGCCACGAGTTGCAGGCCGACGCCGTGATCGAGGGATCCGTGTTCCAGGCAGCAGGTGGGATGCGGATCACGGCCCAACTCATCCAAGTTGACCCTGAGGAGCACCTCTGGGCAAACGCCTACAAATGCGACGTGGGTGATGTTCTCACTGTCCAAGGACAAGTCGCGCGTGCGATCGCTGAGGCGGTAGAGATCGTGTTGACACCAGCGGAGGTGGGACGTCTCTTGCGGCCTCGGCCAGTCAACCCGGAGGCTCATGCTGCGTTTCTCAAAGGCAAACATCACATGGGCCGATGGTCTCGGGAAGGTTTTCGAAAGAGCCTCGAATACTTTCAGTTGGCGGTAGACAAGGACCCTGCGCACGCGTTGGCCCATGCTCATATGGCCGAATGCTACGGGTTGCTCGGGTTCTGGGGCCATCTGCCAATCCAACATGCTTATGCACGAGCGAAGGAAGAAGCGCTCCAAGCGCTGGCACTGGATGAGGCGCTCAGCACCGCCCATTGGGTCAGGGGTTGGGCAAGCTGGCTTCTGGACTGGGGCCTGGCTACCAACGAGGCTGAAACCCTGCGCGCCATACAACTGAACCCGAGCGACGAAGGCGCCCACTCGCACTACGCCGTCTTCCTTGCCACCGTGCGGGGAGAGGGCCCCAGGGCTGTTGCTGAGGGGAAATTGGCTTTGGAGTTGGCTCCGTTATCGCAATACGTAAATACCAACGTGGCGTGGATTTATCTGTTTGTTAAGGATGATGAGCGAGCAGTCGCACAGGCGCAGAGGACGCTCGACCTCTTCCCCGAGTCCCTTCAGGCCTACTACGTCATTGGACTCGCTGAGTTGCGTCGGCGCAGATTCGCTCAAGCCATTTCGGCACTCGAAAAAGCATATGCGATCTGCTCCGACGTTATATCGACTGCATACCTGGGCCATGCGCGCGCTATGGCAGGAGAAACCCGGGTCGCGCGGTTCATGCTGAAGGAGCTGTTGGCGAAAAGCGAACGGGAATATATCACACCCAGGAGCATCGTTTACCTCTACGCGGGGTTGGGAGAGCGAGACCGGGCGTTCGAGTGGCTGGAGCGAGCTTACAGAGATCGCGATGCATCGCTTTTCTGGCTGCGCGTCATGCCGGCCTATGATCCGCTTCGTTCTGATGCCCGCTTCGAAGACATGTTGCAGCGCATCGGATTGACCGGGGCTTGTGCTGCTGCTGTCGAATGACGGGCGACCCGGAAGCGCTGGAATCGGTGCCGCAGCCGGAAGTGGATTCGGTGATGGAGGATCTGGTGGAGAGTGTAGAAGCGCCGAAGCGGGTGAAGTGATCGAGCGTCGCACTCTGCGAGCGAAAAGCTCGGGACAACACCCCTTGATGTTACGAACCGCTGGCGACGGAGTGCTTCTTGCCCAAGTGCGCGAGGAATAGCCGCACCAGCATGCCGTCGAACTGGGTGCCGCTGCAACGTTCCAGTTCGGCGACGGCCTGATCCCGGGAGACGCCGGGGGCAAAGGGGCGGTCGGTCATCATGGTGAGATAGCAATCCACCACGTACAGCATGCGCGAACCGAGCGGAATCTGTTCGCCGCGCAGGCCGTCGGGATAGCCGCTGCCGTCGAAGTGCTCGTGGTGGTGCTTGATGATCTCCTGCAGGCGTTCGCTTCCCGGGATGCAGGAAACGATCTCGGCGCCGACCGTCGGGTGCATTTTCACCAAATAGAACTCGTCTTCGGTGAGCGGCCCGGGTTTGCAGAGAATTTTTTCCGGCAGGATGAGCTTGCCGAGATCGTGCACCCGGGCGGCGTAGACGACGTCTCTCAACTCGTCTTCGCTCATGCCCAGTTCGTGTCCGAGAATCTCGACTTCACGAGCGCACCCGGCGCCGTGACCGCTAGCGTGCACCTCGCGGCCTTCCGATGCGCGGCTGAGAGCGAACAGCGCCTCCATCAGCGACTCCCGGCTGTCGGTGGTGTCGCACATTTTCTTCAGCGTGGCCGTCAACTCTTGCACCGACTCCGGTCCGGTGTGCTCGCGTTGCAGGAAGCCCTCGATATACGCGGTCAGCAGTTGCCGCTGGGCGACGGCGCCGCCGGAGTTCAGGTATTCCTCGGCAATGGCAACGCAGTTTCCGCCGGCGCGCTTGGAGACGTACATGCCGGCATCGGCAACGCGGATGACTTCCTCCATGCTGGCGCCGTGCACCGGGAAGGTGCCCACGCCGAAGCTGCCGGTGATGTGGCGCTCGTTCAGCATGGGATCGGTGGCCAGCCAGAGCCGCAGGCGTTCGGAGAGAATCTGTGCCTGCTCGGCGCCGGTTTCCGGCATAAGAATCACGAACTCGTCGCCGCCGTAGCGCGCCACCACGTTGGACTGGCGGCATTTCTGTTCCAGCAGCCGGCCAACGCGCGCCAGCACCAGGTCGCCTTCCAGGTGGCCGGCGGTGTCGTTCACCTCTTTGAATTTGTCGAGGTCAATGAGCACGACCGAGAACGGCCGCCCGGAGCGCGACGCGCGCTTCCATTCGGTCTGCAGATTCTCCAGGAAGAAGCGGCGCGTCTTGATGCCGGTGAGCCCGTCGGTGATGGACTGCTGTTGCAGCTTCTGGAAGACGAACGCATTGTGCAGCGCGGTGGCCAGCAGGTCGGCGACCGTGCGCAGAATGAGCACTTCCTGGTCGGCGAACGCTTTTTCGCGGCGGCTTTCCACATTGAGCACGCCCAGCAGGCTTTCGCCGTAGGTGAGCGGCAGGCAGAGCACGGAGCGCGCGTCGGGCAGGATGGAGGTCAGCTTGGAATCCCCGTCCTGCACCAGCACCATCTCGTTGCCGCGGGCGCAGCGCCCGATCAGCCCGCTGCCCAGCGGGACCCGCTTGCCCTCCCCGCACGAGGTGGCGCCCGCTTCGGCCTTGATCTCGATTTCCTTGGTGACGTAATCGAGCATGCCGATGCCGATGTGATCGAAATCAAACGTCTGTTGCACCTGGGCGGCGATCTCGGCCAGCATCTGCTCCGCGTCCTGGCTGGAGATGGCGGTCTTGGAGACGTTATTCAGGAAAGCCAAGTAGCGCGAACGGCGCTGCTCCTCGTTGAACAAGCGCGCGTTTTCGATGGCCACGGCCACTTGCCCGGCGGCGGTTTGCAGCAGTTCCAGGTCGCGCTGCTCGTAAACCAACTCGCGGTCGAAATTCATGGTCGCCAGCACGCCGGTGGAGCGGTTATTCATGAAGATGGGAACGGCGCAGTAGCTTTTGGCCGGAACTTCGGGCACGAAGGTCAGCCCCAGCCGGGCGCGCACCCTGTCCATGTCGGAGCGCACCAGCACCGGCTGGCCGCTGCGGATCACGTATTCGGTGAGGGCGTTGGCGGCCTTGCGCGAGCGCTTCGGTCGGACCTCGCCCTTCACCGATTCAAACTCGAAGCGCAGGTCGTCGCCGTCGAGGAAGGCGACATAGAAGGTCTCCGTATCGAAAAACAGCCCGAGTTCCTTCTGGATGGAGCGCAGCACCTCGTCGGAATCGAGACGCGAACTGATCACCTGTCCCATCTCGGTGAGCAACTCGTATTCCCGCGTGCGACGCTTGGCGTCGTTCATGACGACGTAGTTTTCCAGCGTCATCCCGATCTGCATGGCGACCCCGAGCAGCAGCCGCACCTGCGATGCCCCCATCCGCTTCCGTTCCTCGTGCGGCAGCACCACCACGCCGAAATTGTTGTCCCGGGTCTGCAGGCAGACGACGGTAAGACTGTGCACGTCGTAGCGCTCCAGCAGGGCCTGACAGCGTTCGAAACGACGCGCCGCGCCGGCGGGCAGCGGTTCGCTCATGTGGGCCACATCGCGGAAGGTGGCGAGCCCGCCGCGCCGGAAGGCGATATCGCCCAGATACTCGCCCGTGCCGTCGCTTTCCAGCGCGGCGGTGAACTGCTCGTCGAAGCCGCGCGTCACCGACGGCAACACGCCACGCCAGCGTTCGCTGATGCACAGGGCGGCGCGTGGCACCCGGCACAGTCGCATCAGGCGGTCCAGCACTTTCTGCAAAGCGGGCGCGGCTTCGGCCGGGCTGAGCAGCGTGCTGGCGTCAACGTCCAGGGTGGAAAACACGATGGCGTTTTCCTGCACCAGCCGCCGCTCGTGCTCGAACAGCACGATGATCATGGAAACGCCGACCAGCATTTGCGGCATCGTGCCCAGAAAGAGCCCGACGCCGCCGAAGTATTTCTCGAAGAACAGCGTGAACTGCCGTAGGACCAGCAGCGGAACCCACACCATCAGCGAAGCCGCCAGCAGGCGGAACCCGAACGAGTCGCGCTGCCGGCCGAGGCGGTAGAAGCGCACCGCGCAGATCACCAGGACCAGGGCGACCCCGACTTCCAGTTCCAGGTGGCCGCGCGATTGGGCTTCAAAGCGTCCGTCGACGTGGTGGGCAAGATAATTGTGCACGGTGAGCGCCAGTGCGCCCGCGGCCAGCACGCCGTCCGACCAGTGCGGCCGAAAATCTTCCTGCACCAGGCGCGTGGAAACAAAGATCGCCGCCGCCATGGCGCAGAACAGCAGTTTCGATCCGAAATAAGCGAAAGCGTTGGCCGGTCCGAAGTAGCTCCAGGCCAGCAGCGCGTAGTGCAGGCAGAAGGCGCCCCAGGCCAGTTGCCAGGCGCGGAAATACGGCTCCTGGGCCTGACGGTGGAGATAGCTGAAGACGAAGAAAAACAGCAGCGCGAAGATGCCGGGGACAATGATGATCCCGATAAAAACGTTCTCCATGGGCAGCTCTGCTGTTCTGAGGTTCCAAACCCCGCTACCACCGCAACAGCACGTCTCTCCCGTCCCCTGGACGGGGATGTCCTGGGGGAGTTGCCCGACCGGGCGCTCCTTAAGCTCGTGGCGTAAGCCGCTGGATTGTCCCGTGTCTAGCTTGGCGCAGGATATGTCGGTTTGCGCCGCAGCGCAATCAGACAAATGTTTTTCGGGGTAACGGTAGTCACCGTCCTGGCTACGCACATTGGGTTAATCGGCCATTGGCCGGTCGGGCAAAGTGCTGCGGCTCAGCGATAAAGGGTCAAGTTGCGCTGCGGCGCTCGATCTTCGCCCAGGTGTCCTTGAGCGGCACGGTGCGGTTGAAGACCGGCTTGCCGGGCTTCGAATCGCGATCCACGCAGAAGTATCCCAGGCGCTCGAACTGATAGCGACTTCCGACCTCGGCGGTGGTCAGCGAAGGCTCCACCTTGGCATTACCGACCATCTCCAGCGAGTTCGGATTCAGGTTGGCGGTGACGTCCTGGCCGGGTTCGGTCTGGCTGGGATCGGGCTTGGCGAACAGGGTCTCGTAGAGCCGAACTTCGGCGTCCACGGCATGTTCGGCGGACACCCAGTGGATGGTGGATTTCACTTTGCGGCCCGCGGCTGCGCTGCCGCTGCGTGTTTCCGGATCATAGGTGGCGTGCACTTGCAGCACCTCGCCGGTGCGCTCGTCCTTCACCACTTTCGTGCATTTCACGATGTAGCCGTAACGCAGGCGAACTTCGGTTCCCGGCGACAGGCGGAAATATTTCGGTGGCGGAACCTCGCGGAAGTCGTCCTGCTCGATGTACAGCACGCGCGAAAACGGTACCTTGCGCTTGCCCGCCGCCGGGTCTTCCGGGTTGTTGACCGCTTCCAGTTCTTCGCCCGCGCCTTCGGGATAGTTATCAATCACCACCTTGAGCGGGCGCAGCACGGCCATGGCACGTGGCGCGCGCTTGTTGAGGTCTTCGCGGACGAAGTGTTCCAGCATCGCCAACTCCACGCTGCCGTTAGTGCGCGAGACCCCGACCGCGGTCACGAAGTTGCGAATCGCTTCCGGAGTGTAGCCGCGGCGGCGGATGCCGGAAATCGTTGGCATGCGGGGATCGTCCCAGCCGCGCACGTGGCCTTCATTCACCAGTTGCAGCAGCTTGCGCTTGCTGAGCAACGTGTAAGTCAGGTTCAGGCGGTCGAACTCGATCTGCTGCGACGGAAAAATTCCCAACTGCTCGATGTACCAGCGATAGAGCGGCTGATGATCGGCAAACTCCAGCGTGCACATGGAGTGCGTGACCCGCTCGATCGAGTCCGACTGGCCGTGCGCGTAGTCGTACATCGGGTAAATGCACCATTTGTCGCCGGTGCGGTGATGCGAGGCATGCAGGATGCGGTACATAACCGGGTCGCGCAGGTTCATGTTGGGCGACGCCATGTCAATCTTGGCGCGCAGCACGCGCACGCCGTCGGGAAACTCGCCTTTCGCCATGCGAGTAAACAGGTCCAGATTTTCTTCCACCGTGCGATTGCGATACGGACTCTCGCGGCCGGGCTCGGTCAGCGTGCCGCGGTATTCGCGGATCTCATCCGCCGTCAGATCGTCAACGTAGGCCTTCCCTGCCTTGATCAGCCTGATCGCCCACTCGTAGAGCCGATCGAAATAGTCCGAGGCGTAGTACAGGCCGTCCCACTCGAAGCCCAGCCAGCGGACGTCGTCCATGATCGAGTCCACATATTCCTGCTCTTCTTTTTCCGGGTTGGTGTCGTCGAAGCGCAGGTTGGTGCGGCCGCCGAACTCGTCGGCCAACCCAAAGTCGATGCAGATCGCCTTGGCGTGCCCGATATGCAGATAGCCGTTGGGCTCGGGAGGAAAACGCGTTTGCACGACCGCGTCGCCGAACTTCTTGGTGCGCAGGTCCTCGCGGATGATGTCGCGCAGGAAATTGGAGGCGGCGGCAGGCGCGGCGTTTTCCACCGCATCGGGCTTGGGGTTCGTGGCCATAACTGGGGTCTGACGAAACTCGAATTGAATATTGTATTGGATTTCTGAAGTTGTGGGTGCTCGACATCTGCACGGGGGTTGTAGTTGTGGTTTTGACGGTGCCCCACATCTGCCCGGGTTTGGCAGATGTGGGTCTTCGCCGATGTTAAATTGCCAAATTACTAACTTACTCAATTACCAAATTTCCCAATTCCGCAGTTCGGTAATCCGTGCCGCGTCTTCCCTTATACTGAAAAAATTATGTTGCGAGTTCGATTCGCGCCGTCACCCACGGGATTTCTCCACGTCGGCAGCGCGCGCACTTTCATCTTCAACTGGCTCTATGCCCGCCACAACCGCGGGACCATGATTCTCCGCGTCGACGACACCGACGTGGAGCGCAACACCGAAGCTTCGCTCACCTCCATCTTTGAAGGCCTGAACTGGCTCAATCTCCCCTGGGACGAGCAGTATCGGCAATCGGAGCGCCTCGATCTGCATCGCCAGATGGCGGAGGCGATCTTCGCCCGTGGCCTCGCCTACCGCGACTTCACCCCAGCACATGCCGGCGACGGTCCAAAATCCGAGGTTGCCTTACCTTTGTCCCGCCCGGGGGAGCCTGCCCCGAGCGCAGTCGAGGGGGCGGGACAGGGTGGGGATTTTCCCAACTCGCGCGCCACGGGTGGGGGCGCCTGGCTGTTCAACCCCGGCGCCCGCGAAATCTCGCGCGAGCAGAGCGACCAGCGCGCCGCCGCCGGCGAACCCTTCGCGCTGCGCTTCCGCGTTCCGCGCGAGCCCGAGCGGATCATCCGCTTCAACGACGCCGTTTACGGCGAACAGGCCAAGTCCACCGCCGACATCGAGGATTTTGCGCTGCTGCGCTCCGACGGCATGCCCACCTACCACATGGCCTCCTGCGCCGATGATGCCGACCTGCGCATCAGCCACATCATCCGCGGCCAGGACCATCTCACCAACACCTTCAAGCACATCCTGATCTTCGAAGCCCTCGGCATCGCCTTGCCGCAGTTCGCCCACCTGCCGCTGCTGGTCGCACCCGACGGCACCAAGCTCTCCAAGCGCAAGCACGGGCCGGTGGTCAGCGTCACCACTTATCGTGACGCCGGATTTCTGCCCGAGGCGTTCGTCAATTTCCTGTGCCTGCTGGGCTGGTCGCCAAAGCAGGACCGCGAGTTCCTCACCCGCCAGGAGCTGATCGACCTGTTTTCGCTGGAGGGCATCAACCGCGCCAACGCCGTGATCAATTTCAAAGATGTGGTTGCCCCGCCCTTGAACGTGGGTGGCCCACCCTTGTCCCGCCCGGGGTTGGCGGGACAGGGTGGGGGTGTTCCATTACAGCTGCGGGAAGGGCACGGCTCTCCGCCGGGGCAATCTGTCGGCATAACCGTGGAAGGGCACGGCTTTAGCCGTGCCGAAAACGGCGTCCCGTTTTCTTCTAGTCCCGAGGGGGCGAAACCTGTCCCGATCGAAGTCGAGGGAGCCCCCGAGGGACGGAAGCAGACTTATCCAGAAGAGACATTCGACCCCAAGGCCCTCTGGCTCAACGCCGAACACATCCGCGCCCTGCCGCTGGAAGACCTCAGCCAGCGCCTGCTGACAGTCGTGCAAACGGCGGGAATCCAGGTGGACATTTGCCAGATGCAGCGCATCACGCCGCTGGTCCGCGAACGTATCAAACTGCTGCGCGACGTGCTCACCGTCGCCGACTTCTTCTTCGTCGACCAACTGCCGCCCTACGATCCTTCCGAACTGATCCCGCAAAAGGGCGATCGCGAAATGGCGCTGAAGGCGTTGAAAAAAGCCCGCGAGGTGCTGGCCAACATCGCCGACACGGACTTCAAACACGACACCCTGGACGCCGCCTTGCGCGCCGCCGCTCAGGAGCTAAAACTGAAAGCCGGCCAGATGTTCCAACCCATCCGCGTCGCCGTCTGCGGCCGCAAAAACGCCCCACCCCTGTTCGAGACCTTGGAAGTGCTGGGGAAAGAGAAGACGCTGGCGCGAATCGAGCAGGCGATTTCGAAATTCGCGTGACGAGACACTTCGACCTTACGCTCGTACCTGTATCCAAAACGAAAACCCGTCCGGTACGGACGTATGAAAATAGCCCGCCACTTCAGTGGCGGGTCAGGGTAGGATGTGCGCTTCAGTCCCGTAGGGACGGCTGAAAACATCTCGGAGTTGCACGTGGCGCACACGTACGTTTCTAGCCTCGTACATTACGTCTTTTCGACGAAGGACCGCCGCAAATGCATTAGCGACGATCTACGCCCAAGACTCTGGGCATACCTCGGAGGCATTGCCCGCGAGAATCAGATGAAGGCCCTCGCGGTAGGTGGTACGGATGACCACGTCCATGTGTTGCTCTCGCTGCCCGCTACCATCGCATTGCCAAGGCCGTGCAATTGCTGAAAGGCGGCCTCTCGAAATGGATCAACGAGCATCCGGGGCCCGAGTTCCATTGGCAGGACGGATACGGTGCCTTTACGGTGAGCGTATCCAACCTGGACAGGACTCTCGATTACGTTCGAACGCAGCCCGAGCATCATCAAAAGCGCAGCTTCGAAGAGGAGTTCCTCGCCTTGTTGAGAAAGCACCGCATTGACTTTGACCCGCAATACGTCTGGGGATAATCTCACCCGTCCTTACAGGACTGGTTCTTCCGTGCGGAGTGTTCCCGGCGTTGAAACGCCGGGCTATTGTCAGCCGTCCCGCTGGGACTGCGCTCGCAAAACGCTCCACCGCTGTTCGAAACCCTGGAAGTGCTGGGAAAAGAGAAAACGCTCCACAGAATCGATGAGGCGATACAAAGGCTTGCCGGATGAACCGGGCGGAGCAGGGCTTTGGGCTGAAGGCCTGCGCCACCCACAGGAGAGGCGACATGGGACATATCTATTCTATTTGGCCCCGCGGTCGGGCAGCACCAATCTCTACAAGATTGGCCATACAAAGAATTTGCCTCAGCGAAAGAAGACCCACTCAACAACCGACCCATGGCTGTTCGACAACGCCAGTTACATCTACGTGGAACGGCACGGTAAGTGTGAGGGCTATTTGAAAAAGACCCTCCTTTCAGGACGAAAGCGGGGCGAGTTTTTTGAAATCAAGCCAGACGAGCTGGATGAAATCATACGGAGAGTTCAAGAGTACGATGCTGTTGACCTGAAGCTCTGGGAAGGGGTTGAAGCTCTCAAGAACCAAGAGAGTAACGGCGCAATGCTGCAACCCACCGAAGAGCATCGCAAGAAATATGAGAGGCTGGTCAAGTTGAGGGAAGAAACCTCAAAGATGGAGCAGGAACAGTTGCTGATCCTGTGTTGGGCAGGGGGAGGTGGTCTGCAATACCCGCTTCCGTGGGTTAATACCTCAGGAGTTACTCCCATGCGGCTGCGCCGACTTCGGTGGTGCGCGGAACAGTCCGCGCCACTGCTCCACCTCGGCCGGAGGATGTGAGGCAACCGCGAGATCGGCCTTGACGTGTTCCGGCCTGCCCATACCGACCAGCGCGGTCACAATGCCAGGCGCCGAGCGCGCAAATTGAATCGCGTTTTCGGCTGCGGTTTTCATGCCCAGGCGTTTGGTGACGAAGTCCGGCAGTTGCTGCGCGAGCTGGCCCTGAGCCAGAGTCGCGCTGCCGATGGCCGCAATGCCGTAGCGATGCGCGAATTCCAGGGCGGAAATGGCGTCGTTCTCGAACTGCTGGTTGTTCGCCGCCCAGGCTTCCGGCATGGCGAGATTGAAAGGCAACTGGATGAAGCTGAAGTGGTGACCCTCTCCGCCCGCCTCAAAGGCGCACTGCACAACCGCTTCCAGAGGCATATATCCCGGCGCGTTGGGCTGCACCCGGAACGCGTTCCAAGTGGCCACGCCGTACCAGCGGATTTTGCCCTCCGCAGCCGCCTTCTCCAGCTCGGCAAAGGCCGCCGTGAGCCGCTCGACGAAGTCGGACGGCGGCACCGATGCGAGCTGCGTTTCCGGATTGTGAAGGTAGAAAACGTCAATCGTCTCCAGCCCCAGGTTCTTGCGCGAGCGCTCGATCTGGTCGGCAAGAAAGCGCGGCGCCATGCAATGCATTCCGCCGGCAATCTCCGCCGGATCCAGGATGCCGGGATCGACATACTCCTTGACGAAGTAGGCGCGCGGGTCGGCGGGCATGTCGGCATCGAAGGTCAGGTAGCCGGCCTTGCTGCAGACCAGCACTTCGTCGCGCTGAAGCTGCCCGGCGGCGATGAGCTCGGCCAGCGCCGCGCCGATGTTTCTCTCCGAGCGCTGGTGGCGATAGTTGATCGCGGTATCCGCAACGTTCACCCCGGAGCGCAGCGCCTCCGCGATGGCGGCGGTGTAAGCGCGGTCGGCGTCGTCGTCGGGCTCGCCGAGGTAGGTTCCGGCGCCGATCGAGGAGAGCGAGAGCTCGGCCAGGTCGGGTACCCATTCCGGGCGGCGGAAGTGCTGGGCATCGCGGAGCTGGGGAAAACGGTCGCGATAGCGCGCGGTGCCTTCGGCGGTAGCAAAGCCACTCGTCATGGCCGCCTAGTGTATCTCGCGCGTCAAGCGAGCCTGATTTTCCACAGTTGCACCAGAATCGTGTCGGCACCCTTCGCCCGCCGTTTCGCATCTGTATTGCGGAGAGAAGTGGTGTGTCCGGAGGCAGTGCCGGGGCGCTTGCCCGGGCGGGGGTCTTCACCGGCGGACCGTCGAATTCTCAAGGAGGATAGTTATGAAAGCGTTTCTGTTTGGGTTGGGACTGGGAGTCGGCCTGGGCGTGTTGTTTGCGCCCATGAGTGGGGAAGAGGCCCGCAATACGCTGCAGGAGCGCGCGCAAGACCTGGCCAGCTCGGCGCGTGAAACCTACGAGCAGGGTCGCGAGCGCGTGCAGCGCACGGTCAGCAACATTCGCGGCGAGGCGATGCGTCCCACGGGCACCGAGAGCATCGTCTGATGCGAATTCCACGACTGGTTTCAGCGAGGCAGCCGGCGAGGCTGCCTTGTTTTTTGCACCAAACCGGTTAGCCATGCCCGGATTCCTACTTGAAATCGCCTTCCGGCTTTCATATTGTTGGGGTTAAGGGCAACGGGAGAATAGGGTTTGGAGGACGGGAGGGATATGCGCCGGCAACACGGGTTTTCACTGATCGAGCTGCTGATCGTGGTGGCCATCATTCTCGCCTTGGCGGCCATGGCAATCCCCAACCTGCTGCGCTCCAAAATGTCGGCTAACGAGGCCTCGGCGGTCTCCTCGCTGCGCGCCATTGCCAACGCTCAAACCTCCTACTCGATGACCTATGGGCACATCGGGTATGCCGATCAACTGACGAAACTGGCCGACCCGCCGGCGGGGCAGTCGATTGACCCCAACCACGCCGGCATCATTGACTGGGTGCTGGGCTGCAGCGCGCAGCCATGCGTGAAAGCTGGTTACAACTTCTCCATCATCAACACGTCGGGAATCCCCATCAGCTCCTACACGGCTGTGGGCACGCCTCAGCTCCAGGGCCGGACGGGGCGGCGCGGCTTCTGCTGCGACCAAGGGGCGGCCATCACCTACGATCCTGCCGGCGGCACCGCCTGCTCGCTGCCGCTGGAGTAGATCCGCCTTCCATTGACACTGCCGCTCTCTGCCCGTTATTCTAGAGTTTTGCCGATGGAGAGTTTTGCCGTCTGTGCAGCCTTGGGTAATTGCCTGAGGGGCTTGCGCTTACGCGGTGCCGGGATGTTCATCAGCCTGCAAGTTCTGGAACAGAGAGACATCAATTTCCGGGAGGAGTTTGCCCCGGAGAGCATTGATCTTGATCCCGACATGCGCCAGTCCGGACGGCTACGCGCGTCCGGCAGGGCCACGCTGATCGAGGAACATCACGGGCACAAGAGCGTCATCCAGGATATTCGGGTAGTGGGCGACCTGGCGACGAGTGTGGAGACGGCCTGCGCGCGCTGTCTGGAGCCGGTGACGCGCGACGTCAAGCGGAATTACGAGCTCCTGTATCGCCCTCGGGGCGCCGATGCCGGACGCCAGGAGATCTCGGTGACACAAGCCGAGGCCGAGATCGGCTACTACGACGGCGAAGGCATCGACTTGAAGGACATCCTGCGCGAGCAGATCCTGCTCTGGGTGCCGATGAAAGTGGTCTGCCGCGAGGACTGCAAGGGCCTGTGCCCGCAGTGCGGTCAGAACTTGAACCAGGGCGAATGCCATTGCCCGGGCGCGGTCGGCGACGCGCGCTGGGACGCCCTGAAGGGTTTGAAAGAGAAACTGGAACAGTGAAGCATTGGTAATTTGCAATTTGTAATTTGTAATTGCAGGAAGAAGACGGATGGTGCGGCGAGTATGTTCGAGGGCACTGGAAGTGAAAGCAAAGCGATCAATCTGAATCGGAACAAGTATGGCGAATCCTAAACGCAGACATTCGAAGGCGCGGACCGCGACCCGGCGCGCTCACGACCACCTGACGGCGCGCTCGCTTTCGGAGTGCCCCAACTGCCACGAGCAGAAATTGCCGCATCGCGCCTGCCCGAAATGCGGCTACTATAAGGGCCGCGAAGTTCTCGCGATCAAGGAAGAGGAATAGGCCGCCGGGCTGAGTGCTGTTGTTCCTGAAGCCTGGCGCCTACAGCCTGGAACCAACCTGATCCATGCCTACGGTCATAGCCGTCGACGCGATGGGCTCGGATCGCGCGCCCAAACCCGAAGTCGAAGGCGCGATCCTGGCGGCGCGTCACCACGACATCCACGTCCTGCTGGTCGGGCCTGAAGATCAGGTGCGCGCCGAATTACGTCACCATTCTTCCGCGCCCCTCGAACAGCTCCAGGTGGTGCATGCCAGCGAAGTGATCGGCATGGAGGAGAAGGCGGCGCAGGCGGTGCGGGCCAAGCGCGACTCCACGCTGCGGGTCGGCCTGCGCCTGGTACGCGACGGCAAGGCGGCAGGGTTCATCACCGCGGGCAATACCGGCGCCGCCATGGCGACGGCGAAGATGGTGTTGGGCGCGCTGCCGGGTGTGGATCGTCCGGCGCTGGCGGCGGTGTTTCCGACGGCGCAGGGCACGGCGAGCATCATGTTGGACGTCGGGGCCAACGTCGATTCCAAGCCGCACAACCTGGAACAGTGGGCGGTGATGGGCGACATCTATTCCCGCGCCATGTTCGGCGCCGAACATCCCCGGGTCGGGCTGCTCTCTATCGGCGAAGAAGAAGCCAAGGGCAACGAGCTGACGCGCGCCGCGCACCAGCTGCTGAAGCGGCTGCCGCTGCAGTTTGTCGGCAACGTCGAAGGCCGCGATCTCTACAACGGCAAGGTGGACGTGATCGTGTGCGACGGTTTCACCGGCAACGTAGCCCTGAAGGTTTCCGAGGGACTGGTGGACACCGTGGGCTACATTCTGAAGGAGACGCTGCGCGCCACCATCACCCGCCAGGTCGGGTTCCTGCTTTCACGCCGGGCCTTTGAGGAATTCAAGAAGCGCCTGGATTATTCGGAATATGGGGGCGCGCCTCTGCTGGGAATCAAGGGCGTGTGCATCGTCAGCCACGGGTCGTCGAACGGGCACGCGATCAGGAACGCCATCCGCGTGGCCGCCGAGTTCGCCAACGCCAACATCAACGCCGCGATCGCGCGCGGGCTGATGTCGGCGCGCAGCCACCGTGTGGGAGGCGGGGCCGAACCGTAGACTCTCGACCGACAAACCTGTCGCATGACTTCACGTCCACCCGCAAAACTCGCCTTCATCTTTCCCGGACAGGGTTCCCAGACCGTCGGCATGGGCCGCGAGTTGGCCAACCTATACCCGGCGGCGCGGCAGACGTTCGAGGAAGCCGATGCCGCGCTCGGCTTCAAGCTGTCGCAGATTTGCCGGGAAGGCCCCGAGGAGAAGCTTCGGCTCACTGAGATCACGCAGCCCGCGATCCTCACCATGTCGGTCGCCGCCCTTCGCGTTTTGCAGGAAAAGGGAATCACGCCGGCGATCACAGCCGGCCACAGCCTGGGCGAATACTCGGCGCATGTCGCCGCCGGCACGCTGAAATTCGAAGACGCAGTGCGGACGGTGCATCATCGCGGGCGCTACATGCAGGAAGCGGTGCCGGTGGGCGAAGGCGCGATGGCGGCGGTGTTGGGAATGCCGGTCGATCAGCTTCGTCGAATCTGTGTAGAAGCCGTCGCCGAAACGGTTGGGCAGCGCGACGGGCAGCGCACCGGACTTACTCTCGAGGAAATGTTGACGGCAATCGGTACTGGCGTGGAGCGCACTTCGATGTTTGCTCGTGGCATCAACTGTCAGCCTGCCAACATCAACTCGCCGGATCAAATCGTCATTTCCGGCAGCAAGGCCGCAGTGGAGCGCGCCGCCGAACTGGCCAAGCAGCGTGGCGCCACACGCGCCATCATGTTGCCCGTGAGCGCCCCATTTCATTCCGCGCTCATGCAACCGGCGCAGGACCGACTCGCGCCTGACCTGAAGGCGCTCACGTTCCAGAGCATGAACGTGCCGGTGGTCACCAATGTTGACGCCGAAGTCGTATCCGATCCGGAAAAGGCGCGCGACGCGCTCATCCGCCAGGTGTCCGGCGCGGTGCAGTGGGAGCGCTGCATGCGCGTGCTCATCGAGTGCGGCGTTTCGACCTTCATCGAAGTCGGTCCGGGCAAGGTGCTGTGCGGGCTGATGCGCAAAATCGACCCCTCCAAAACCTGCATGAACGTGGAAGACGAGACGTCGTTGCAGAAAGTGGTCAATCACTTGGCCGGCGGGGAAGTGAAATAGGCGGCAGGCTACAGGCTTCCAGGAAAGGCTACTCACGGATGGCTACGGATTGACGCGGAGATCGGTGCGGCCGCTCTCGGGAAGGGGACGGAGTACCTCAGCGGCTAAAGCCGGCGCATTTTTCGCCAGCAAATTCGCAGGCCTGAAGGCCTGCGCCACTCGGTGTGAGTTCGGCGCCAGGTCAGCTTTTCGATGTCCAGCGACAAGGGGGAAACATGCTTCCGGTAAGAGAATAGCGAAGCGGCATATAGGCGATAAGCGCAAGGAACGCGGCGAAGATAACTACCGTCAGCAAACCACCATTTCTCACATGTCGCTGATCTCGAGCAGGCAAACCACCGTGGCCGACACCATGGCCGCGACGCAGGTGAAGATGGCGGCAACCGCGGCTGTGCTGCGATCCAGCACCGACATCAAGACTGCCCAGCACAGCAGGCCAACGATGCCGGCAACGATGAGCGCCATCCCGCCGCGGTAGTTGGCCTCATACCAGATACGCGGGTCGGAGAGCGTCTTGCGCGTGCGCACTCCATAAATGACATTCGGCGGAACCTTGCGCAGCACCAGCGGGATGGAGATCGCGATGGTGATCAGCGCCAGCAGCGGCGCTACATATTCCACGCCTTGGGGCGCACCCGCCAGGTATGCACAGCGATGCGTAATTCCCTCGCTAGTTCTTGAGCGCGGCGCGCTTCACCGGCGCCTGCGGCCCGACCAGTCGCACGTACTCCTGCATGGTGACGAAGCGATAGCCGCGCGCTTTCAGTTCCGGCAACAGACTCTGCAGCGCGAGCACCGTGGTCGAAAGCTCGTGGAAGGCGAGGATGTGCGTGGACACGCCCTTTTTCTCGCGCTGTTCGATGGAGCGCAGCACGAATTCATTCAGCGAGGGCTTGGGACAATTCACCGGACGCGCCCCGGCGCAGAGGTAGTCGGCGGTGTTTACGTCGCGCAGGGCGAGCGGGTTTTCCGATGAAATGCTGAGCACGCGATAGCCGCGGCCCTCCAGCTGCCGGTTGAGCGCGTCCCAGGTGATCCAGTTGGGCGGGCGCACGAAGTCGGCACGACGGCCAGTGACGCCCTTGATCAGCTCCGACGCGCGGTCCACGTCCGCGACCACACCGCCCGCTCCATGCTGCTTCTCGAACCGCTTGAACTGCACGTGGCTGAAGGAGTGGTCTTCGATCTCGTGACCGCGGTGGAACAGGTCGCGCGCGGCGTCGAGGCAGGTCTTGTCGGTCTTGAATTCGTCCCGGTTGCCGTAGGTTTTCGGCAGCAGCCGCCAACCCATCACGAAAAACGTGGCCTTCACTTTTTCGCGGTCGAGCAGATCGAGCAGCCCCGGTGTCGGCTTCTGTCCGGGCTGCGTGTAGCCGTAAAGGATGTACGGCCGGGGGCCGTCGTCCAACGTGAGCGCGATCAACTTCTGGTCGGCAGCGAGCGCGGCAGTGGCAAGAGAGAGAAAGAGAACTGCGGCAATCCACCGCTTCATCGGGACCCTTTCTTTCAGGAACTCTGGTTGAATGCTACTGCGGATTGCGGGTGGAAGTAAGTAGGGTTAAGTACCGAGCTGGTTACTTTCGTTGTGCTCCGTCCGGAGGAACCCGCGGGGACACGGGAGGAGGAGGCCCATGTACACGCTCCGTATCTCCGTATCCCCGTGTCTCCGTGGTAGGTTTGATGGCGTGAGAGCCGTGGTGCAGCGCGTGAGCCGCGCGTCGGTAAAGGTCGCGGGCGTTGTGGTCGGCGAGATCGGACTCGGACTGCTGGTGCTTCTGGGCGTGGCCCAGGACGACACCGAATCGGACGCCGACTATCTGGCCGACAAGATTGCCGGATTGCGCGTCTTCGAGGATGCCGGCGGGAAGATGAACCTCGCCGCTGCCGATGCAGGCGGGGCGGTGCTCGCGGTGTCGCAGTTCACGCTGTTCGGCGACGTCCGGCGCGGAAAGCGGCCTTCGTTCGATTCCGCTGCACGGCCGGAGCCGGCAGTGCGGCTCTATGAATATTTCGTCGAGAAAATTCGTGCGGCGGGGTTGCGCTGCGAAACCGGACGCTTCCAGGAGATGATGCAGGTGGAGTTGGTGAATGAAGGTCCGGTGACGATCCTGCTGGATTCGAAGAAGGTGTTCTAGCCACTGATAACCGAATAATAATTTTCCCGCTTAGCGTGTGGCGCTACTCAGAATCGCGTCGGCCATCGCTGCCGCTTCCACGGTCTCGCGGACGTCGTGCACGCGCACGATGTGTGCGCCCTTCATGATGGAGATGACCGCTGCAGCCACGCTGCCGATGATGCGCTCCTCGGCAGGGATGGTGCTGCCCGCGCGCGCCGTGGCCCTTCCCACAAACGATTTTCGTGAAGGTCCAGCCAGCAGCGGGAACCCAAGCGCGTGAAATTCTTCGAATCGCGCCAGCAGCGGGTAATTCTCTTCCATGCGCTTGCCGAAGCCGAAGCCGGGATCGAGGATGATACGCTCGCGCACGACGCCTGCTCTTAGCGCATTTTCGCTTGACTGGCGCAGGCCATGGCAAACGAGCGCGACCATGTCGTCTACCTCGGGCAGCGAGCGCCACTCGTCGGGACGCCCGCGAGTGTGCATGAGCACGGCGCCACAGCCCAGGTCGGCGACGGCGCGCACCATGCCGGCGTCCCATTCAAGGCCGCTGACGTCGTTCACCACTTCGGCGCCGGCTTCGACCGCGGCGCGCGCCACCGCCGCCTTATAGGTATCAATCGAAATCACCGCATGGGGACGGCGGCGCTTCAGTTCGCGCAAGACCGGGAGCACGCGGCGCAGTTCTTCCTCCTGCGAAACCACGGCGGCAGCCTGGTCCCCGACGGCTGCGCCCGGACGAGTGGATTCGCCACCGATATCAACGATGTCCGCGCCCTCGTCGAGCAATTGCAGGCCGTGCTCCACCGCGCTGAAGGTGTCGAAGTAGCGTCCGCCGTCGGAGAACGAGTCCGGCGTCACGTTCAGAACGCCCATGATGAGCGTGCGGGGTCCCAGCAGCAGCCGGCGCGAGCCGAGGTCCCATTCGAAACGTGGGCGCATGGTGCGCTGATTAAACAGGCTCAAGGCGTAAGGCGCAAGGCGCAAGGCTCGAGGCGCAAGGCAGGCTTCAGGCTTCAGGAGAAAGGCGCAAGCATCAGGCCGGTGTTGTCAGACTCCGCGTCTTGCCCCAGTGAGAAATCGCGTTCTGAACCAGCTAGGTAGCTCTTGTGACCCGCCACAAAGGTGCTAAACTCAAGCTGCTACTTGCCATGGTTCGTCCCCGCCACACCGTTGCTCGTGTCTGTGTCCTGCTGCTCTTCGTTCAGTTGGCTTTGGCGGCGCCGAAAGATAAACAAAAAGACGCCAAACGCGGCAACGAATCGAAGACGCTGAGCAGCCGCATCGAGAAGATGTTGACGCAGCCTGATGTGGCGCGCGGCTTCTGGGGCGTGGAGGCGGTGGATCTCGCGACCGGCGAGACCCTCTATACCACGAACGCCGACAAGCTGTTTACGCCGGCCTCCAACACCAAGCTGTTCACCACCTCGGCGGCGCTGGCGCTGATCGGGCCGGAGTACCGGTTCCGCACCACGGTCGAAACCACAGGTTCGGTGGACAAGTACGGCCGGCTGAACGGAGACGTAGTGGTGGTTGGCCGCGGCGATCCCAACCTCTCCGGGCGCACGCTTCCTTACAACCTGCACACGGAACGGACTAGTTCGCCGGTGCGCGTGCTGGAGCAACTGGCGGATCAACTGGTGCAGCGCGGCGTGAAGTTCGTGGACGGCGACGTGGTGGGTGACGATTCCTACTTCGCCTTCGAACGCTATGGCGAGGGCTGGGCGCAGGACGACATGACCCGCGAATGGGGAGCGCCGGTGTCCGCGCTCACCATCAACGACAACGTGCTGTTCGTCAACGTGCTGCCGGGTGACCGCTCGGGCGAAAAAGCGTTCATCAACATCAGCCCGTTCGCCGACTACTACCGGCTCGACAACCGCATCATGACCACGCCTGCGGGAACCGGGCCGCGCAGCGTGACCATCGGGCGCGAACCGGGGTCGAACACCTTGACACTGTGGGGCAACATGCCGGTGGACGATCCTGGCTTCCACGAATCGCTGGCCATTGAGGACCCCGCCGAATTCACCGCCCAACTGTTCCGTAACCTGCTGGAGCGCCGCGGGATTGTCGTCTACGGCCGCGCGCGGGCCAAACATTTGGAACTGGCGAATCTGTCAACCTTCAGCGTGACGGCGAGCGCGCCCGCCGGGGGCGGCGACATTCCGCGCAACACCCGGCCCGTGATTCCCGGCATGGTGCTGGCCGACTACCAGTCGCAACCGCTGATGATGGACCTGCGGGTCATTAACAAAGTCAGCCAGAACCTGCACGCCGAGCTGATGCTGCGGCTGCTCGGCCGGGAAAAAGGCGCGGCGGGCACCATCGAGGCCGGATCGGAAGTGGTGCGCGGGTTTTTGTCGCAGGCCGACATCCGTTCCGATGAATACGTATTCTTCGACGGATCGGGACTGTCGCGGCAAAACCTGGTGACGCCGCACGCCATCGTGAAGCTGCTGCTCTACAACCACAAACAGCCCTGGGGCGCCTTGTTTGCCGACACGCTCCCGGTGTCCGGCATCGATGGCTCGCTCGCCGAGCGCTTCCGCGGCACGCCCGCGCAAGGCCGCGTGCATGGCAAGACCGGATCGCTGGGGCACGTCAATTCGCTGTCCGGCTACACCACAACCTTGAGCGGGCAGCGCATCGCGTTCTCCATCATGGTGAACAATCACAACCTCACCAGCCGGGTGGCGCTGCAGACGATTGACCAGATCGTGCTCGTCCTGATCGAAGATTCCAAGAAGAAGTAACGCCGGCTAAGGCGCGTAGGGCCTTACCACAGCAAAAAGGCCAGCGTGGTTGTTCTGGGCGAGGCAGAGGGATAACGGCGCGCTTGGACGCCCAGGCTGAGCATCTCGCTTGATCCCCCAGGGGCGCGGAACGGCGATGGATCCAGGAAGAAAGCTCCGTTCTGCGGACGGATTCGCACTCTGCCGGAAGCGAATGTTTGGGGAAATTCCACCGCTTCGGTGGCCCCGCAACACAAATACAAGGAGAGCAGATCGCAGAACTGGAGGAGGCGCAGCAGGTCCTCCAACGCGGCGAGCGGTCTGCCGGATTGGGCATGAAGGCGCCGCTGGCGCTCAGCCTCGCCGGCCAGAAAGCCATCCAGGAGGGCCGCGTTATCCGGGCCGTCAATCCCGGAGCCGAGGCGGCCTTCGCCGAGCGCGCAGAAATGTCGGGAGACGATGTATCCGCCGGCCGGGCACACGGATCCGGCGCGCTCAATCGAAGCGCACCAGGCGCGCAGAAAATCCGCAGGATCGATTTCCAGGAAGGATACCGGCTTGCCGCGAGCGTCCACGGCGGGAGCGGCGGTGCTGCGCGCCTCGCTGTCGAACATCGCCCAGCCCGCGTCGTGGACTTCGATGGCGCGCGCCATCAGCGGATCCACACACGGGAATTGCGGGGAGACGAAATTCGCGGCCAAGGCGCCGGCGAGGGCGGCGTGGTCCGGCTGCGAGACCAGCCAGTATTCGGCCGCGGTCAGCTTCTGAATGCGCGCGATGGCCGGCCAGGCGGGCGCATTGCCCTCCGTTGGCTGTGGCCGCGGGCTGGGGACAAGCGGGCGGAGGATCATGTCATTTGGCGCTGCGGCGAGCGCGGATGGCGCCGCCGGCAGCCTTCTCCGGGCCGGAGCTGTGCGGCGGCTTGCGCATTCCGTCCAGCAGTTCCTTCAGCACCACGGCGTTGTTGTGTTCCGTGTTTCGGGAAGAGAAGACCAGCGTTAGCAGCTTGCGCCGGCGCGCCAGGTTGTAGAGCTCGTTCAGGGCCCGCGCGGCATCGGGCGCGGCGAGTTCTTCGAGATAGCGGACGCGGAACAGCTGCCACTGCGCCGGGCGCGTATGAAACCAGCGCCGAAGCTGGTCGGAAGGCGCCAGGTCCCGGAGCCAGGCGTCAATGCGCGCGCTTTCTTTTTTCACCCCGCGCGGCCAGAGCCGGTCGACCAGGACGCGAGCGCCATCGGAGAGCGAAGGCTTCTCGTAGGCGCGCTTGAGAGCGACGGGCATGGCTTTGATATTTTAGCTCTAAGCTCTAAGCTCTTAGCTTTTGGCTACCAGTGGTCAACGTTCACCTTCTGAGGCGGACTTCTACTTTGGACAGGCGCGCATTCATTCTCATATTGCTCGGGGCTGCGGTGTTGCTCGCTGGATGCGACGGGCAGCTTCGCAAGAGCGATGCCGAGCTCGGGCTCAACCCGCAGCAGGCTGCCGGACGCCAGGTCTTCGACCGCCACTGTGGCATGTGCCACGAGCCGTACAGCTCGAAGTCGCGGCGCGGGCCCAGCCTGCAAGCCATGTTCAAAAAGCCGTACATGGTGAGCGGCACGCCGGCCAACGACGAGCGGGTCAGCGAAGTGGTGATGCTGGGGCGCAGCAAGATGCCGGCCTTCAACCGCGTGCTCACCCAACAGCAGGTGGAGGACCTGCTCGCCTACCTGCACACCCTTTAGTTACTATGGATTACGACCTTAAATGTGGTTATTTTCAAAAAGAGTCCTAGCGCAAACGGGCACATCCATATACAATGTAGATGCGACTGAATTGAATTGGTCTAAGTACGTTCTGCCGAAGCTCTGCTGAAGCACTACCTGTCCTTAGCACTTCGATTTACTTCACCGCACAATTCAACAAAGAAAAGAGCAGCAAAGAAAATGGAACAAGGAACAGTTAAGTGGTTCAACGACGCCAAGGGTTTTGGTTTCATCAGCCGCCAGAACGGCGAGGACGTATTCGTCCATCACACCGCCATCCAGGCGAACGGCTTCCGCAGCCTGCAAGAAGGGCAGGCGGTGCAGTTCGATGTCAAAAAGGGTCCCAAGGGCTGGCAGGCTGAGAACGTACAGGTTCTGTAGTCCGGCGTTCGCAGGATCATCGGGGTGGCTTCGGCCACCCCGATTTTGTTGGCTCCACCAAGGGTTTGGTCTTTTCTCGTCGAACGAGGGGGCTGGAGTGGGCGGTGTTAGAATGTGTTCATGGCGAACACAAGGAGTGCAACTCTCAGTATCCGCCTAAAGCCGGAAATCAAGAAAAGACTGGCGAAGCTCGCCAAGGCCGCTGGCCGCAGCTCGAATTTTCTGATCTGCGATGCCGTGGAGTCGTACGTCGCGGACCAGGAACGTATGCTGGCGGAGGTTCGACAGGCTCACCGGCAGGTCAAGTCAGGACATTACATCCGGCACGCGGATATGAAGGCCTGGTTGCTGTCCTGGGGCACCGACCACGAACTGCCTCCGCCGAAGTGCGCTTGCGGAAAGGCCCACGACGATGAGGCGCTGTGCCGGTAGAGATCGTCTGGTCCGCGCTGGCAAGAGCTCGGCTGCGGGAGATTCGGGACGATGTTGCAAAGGACCAGCCCGAAGCCGCGGAGCGGCTGGCGACGCGAATCGTCGTTGTGGTCGAAGCGCTTAGAGAGCATCCGTATCTGGGCCGAGTGGGCGCGGAGCCCGGAGTCCGGGAGTTGGTCATCGGCGGCACTCCCTACATTCTCCTTTATCGTGTGCAGGGCAAGCGCGTGACGATCAGCACAATTTGGCACGGAGCACAGCAAAAGAAGGGTTAACGGCTGGCAGGCAGGGAACGTATAGGTTCTGTAGTCCGGCGTTCGCAGGATCATCGGGGTGACTTCGGCCACCCCGATTTTGTCTGTGGAACAGTTTCGGTTTCAGGAACGAGCGTGGCCGTGAACCTGAGTCGCGGGCGTTTGGCGGCGCATCGTACAATGTGACGTTGCTATGTCCACGCAACTGGTCCAGATCGAGGCCGTGCGGCGGCCGGGGCCGAAGCCGGAGTGGCTAAGAGCGCGCGCGCCCATGGGCGAGAACTATCACGAGCTGAAAAAGCTGGCGCGCGGGCTGGGGCTGCACACGGTGTGCGAATCGGCACAATGCCCCAACATCGGCGAGTGCTGGAACCACCGCACGGCGACGTTCATGCTGCTGGGCAATGTCTGCACCCGGCGGTGCGGGTTCTGTGCCGTGCCCAAGGGCCGCCCGGAGGCGATTGATTTCGACGAGCCGCGGCGGGTGGCGGAAGCGGTGGCGCGGCTGGGATTGAAATACGCGGTGGTGACCAGCGTCAATCGCGACGACGACAACCTGGGCGGGGCGCGGGTGTTCGCCATGACTATCGACGAGATCCGCCGGGTGGCGCCGGAGTGCAGAGTCGAAGTTTTGATTCCGGATTTTCAGGGCTACGACGACTGCCTCGAGGTGGTGCTGGAGGCGGGGCCCGACATCCTGAATCACAACACCGAGACGGTGCCGCGGCTGTACCGGGTGGCGCGGTCAGGCGCGCGCTACGAGCGCACGGTGCGGCTGTTGCGACGGGCCAAGGAAATGTCGCCGCACGTGGTCACCAAGTCAGGCCTGATGGTTGGCCTGGGCGAGACCACCGACGAGCTGCTCCGGGTTTTCCATGACCTGGCGGCGCAGAACGTAGACATCCTTACCGTGGGCCAGTACCTACGGCCCTCGCGCGATCACCTGCCGATCGCGCGCATTGTTCCCCCGGAGGAATTCGGGCACCTCAAACAAGAGGCGCTGAAGATGGGCTTCCGCCACGTGGAGAGCGGGCCGCTGGTGCGGTCGTCGTATCACGCGCATGAGCAGGCGGAGTCGACGGGAATTTCTTAGGGGCCCAAGGCACACGGCGCAAGGCTTAAGGCGCATTTCCCCTCCCCGTTCCGTTGGCAGATGGCCGTAGGGTCCTTCGACTCGGATGCGCGTCCTTCGGCTTCGCTCAGGACCAGCCTGCGCCGGCGAAAAGCGCGCTACGCAGGCCTGCCGGCGCATCTTCTCTCAGGATGACACCCGTCAAGTTTTTTCGTCGCATTCTAAAGAGACTTGACCGGCAACTAGGGTTGATCTGCGACTGACGATCCGGCAATTCTGATATACGATACGCACGCTGGAACTCACCCCCAAAACAGTCCGGCCCCGAGGCCTATGAAGGACTTCTACGTCCGCGATGCCGCGCAGTGCGAAAACAAGGTCATCACCACCAGCTTTGTAGTCGCCGTCAAGCAGGTGAAGCCCAAGAAAAGCGGTGAGCCCTACCTGGCGCTCACCCTGGCCGACCGCACCGGCCACATTGACGCCAAGGTGTGGGACAACGTGACCGAGATCATGGCGTCGTTCGAGCAGGACGATTACGTCAAGGTCCGCGGGCTGATCAACAAGTACAACAACCGTTTTCAGTTGACCGTCCACAAGCTCAAGCGGCTGGACGAGTCGGAGATTGATTTCACCGACTATCTTCCCAAGACCAGCAAGGATGTGGACGAGTTGTGGCGCACGCTGGGCGAGTTCGTGGCCACGTTTCAGAATCCGCACTTGAAGGCGCTGGTCGAGGCCTTCATGAATGACCCCGAGATCGCGTGCGCGTACCGCAGCGCGCCGGCGGCCAAGACGCTTCATCATGCCTATATCGGCGGGCTGCTGGATCACGTGGTTTCGCTGTTCAAGCTGTGCGATCTGGCCTGCCGCAATTACCCGCAAATTGACCGCGACCTGCTGCTCACGGGAGCGTTCCTGCACGATATCGGCAAGGTGCACGAGCTGTCGTACGCGCGTTCGTTCGCGTACACCACGCGCGGGCAATTGCTGGGACACATGATCATCGAGCTGGAGATGTTACAGGCGAAGCTGCCGCCGGAATTTTCGCCGGAGCTGAAGACGCTGCTCGAGCACCTGATTATCAGTCACCACGGGCAGTACGAGTTCGGCTCGCCCAAGCTGCCCATGTTTCCGGAAGCGCTGATGCTGCACTACCTGGACGATCTCGATTCCAAGATGGAGGCCATGCGGGCGCACTTCGAACGCGAAAAAGACCTGGAAAGCCCGTGGACCAGCTACAACGCGTCGCTCAGCCGGCCGTTGCTGGACCCGGGAAAGTTCCTGCGGCCGAAGCCTCAGACCGTTGCGGCGGAGGCGACTGCCAGTGAGGAGCCCGAGCCGGCGGAGGAGTCGGCGGTGGCCGCGGCGGCGCCGAATTCATCCGCGTCCGCGGCGGTGCCGTTCGAAAAGCACATCGAGGCGCTGCAAAACAAATTCAAACCCGCGGTGATCATCAAGAGGGACGAAAAGTGAGGTCCGGGTCCGGGGCGCCGCCGGCGCTGGAGATGGAATGCCTCAAGGTGCTGTGGAATCGCCCCGACGCCACGGTGGCGGAAGTGCGCGCCGGATTGCCTCGCGCGCTGGCCTACACGACGGTGATGACGGTGCTTGACCGGATGTGCACCAAAGGGCTGGTGAAGCGGCGCAAGCGCGGCCGCGCGTGGTGCTATTCCGCCGGGCTGGACCTGGAAACGGCGCGTGCGCAGGCGGTCCGGCTGCTGGTTGCCAATTTGTTCGAGGCGGACCCGCGCGCGCTGGTGCGGTATCTGATGGGCGAGGCGGCAGTGCGTCCGCGCCGGCGGGTGGCGGGGAATTCCGGGATTGACGACGAGCTGCTGTGATTCGGTAATTTAGTAGGTTGGTGATTTGGTAATTTGAAAAGCAAGTGGAGCGAATTGAGAACTCATCACCGAATTACTAAGTTACGAACTTACCTAATTACGAAATCGTTTTTCCGCGTCACATTTGCTCTGAGGTTTCCATTTTGATAGAAATCTGGCGACGGTGGAGGATGCCCATGCGCCGAACCCTGCTCCCGTGCAGTCTTCTGATTCTTCTGTCCTCTCTGATCATGGGATGCGGCAAGACACCGCCGCAACCCGCAACCGCCGAGGGCGGCCCGTCGGGAACGAGCACCGGCGCCCCCGGCACACCGAGTGGCACTGCCCCTGGGAGCGCGAAGGGAGCGGCGGGTGCAACGGCAACCAAGGCAACGGGCGGAAAGATGACTCCCGGCGCGGAAGCGCCGGGCGGAAAGACGACGGCTGCCGCGGAAGCCAAAGTGGTTCCCGCCGGTCAACATATCGTGGTGCGACTGAACCAGGCGGTGGGGTCCAAGATCAGCACGCCGGGGCAGGCGTTCTCGGCGACGGTGACGCAGCCGGTCGAAATCAACGGCAAGGTGGCGATCCCGGCGAACGCCGAGGCCACAGGAACGGTGGTCGAGGCGGTGCCGCGTGGACGGTTCAAGGGCGGAGCGCGGCTGCGCCTGGCGTTGAACTCGCTCCGATTTGGCGGCAACACTTACAACGTGGAAGCCGCAGCGGTGACCCAGTCCATGCAGGGCAAAGGCAAGCGCAGCGCGGTGGCGATCGGCGGCGGGGCAGGTTTGGGGGCGCTGATTGGCGGCTTGGCCGGCGGCGGCAAGGGAGCGGCGATCGGCGCAGTCGCGGGCGCGGGCGCCGGAACCGCGGGCGCCGTGTTTACCGGCAACAAGGACATCGTGCTGCCGGCGGAAAGCGCGCTCAGCTTCAAGCTGACGCAGCCGCTGGAAGTGAAATAACAACAGGCTGCAGGCTGCAGGCTTCAGGCGTCAGGCTTCAGGTAGGATGACTTGGGTCTGCCTGACGACTGCGGACTGGCGACCGACGACCGACGACTTCCATGCCCGAACTCGATTTTTCCCGCTTCAGGTGGCTCACCTTCGATTGCTACGGCACGCTGATTGACTGGGACAGCGGCATTCTTTCCACAGTGCGTCCGCTACTTGCCGCACAGGGGCGCAACCTGAGCGACGCCGGAATCCTGGAACTGTTTGCCGCCATCGAGCGCGCGGAGGAAGCCGGCGAGTACCGCACCTACCGGCAAGTGCTGGAGGCGGTGATCAGCAAAATGGCAGCGCGGCTGGTGTTTCGCATCA
>Ga0326726_10000463_pt1 | contig 37942 bp, 33 predicted proteins | sample MHFenrmetagenome_2_FD_207603 | JGI IMG/M metagenome (GOLD analysis project Ga0326726, IMG submission 207603) | Lab enriched peat soil microbial communities from Michigan Hollow, Ithaca, NY, United States - MHF15MN | ecosystem: Environmental > Terrestrial > Soil > Wetlands > Peat | place: USA...
GGGAAGATCGGTGACGACGGGGATCGCCCCGCTCGCCATCGCCTCGAGAAGCGACACGGACGTCGAATCCGATTTCGAGGTCGACACGTACACGTCCGCGGCGCGGAGCTCCCGGGCGATCTCCTCGCTCGAGAGCGTCCCCCTGAATGCGAAGCTCGGCGTGAGATTGAGCCGACTCACCCGTTCCTCGAGTCGTTCCCGATCCGGGCCCGCGCCGCAAATGACGAAGAGCGCATCGAGTCTCTCCCGCACCCACGGCGCCGCCTCGACGAGGAGGCCGACGTCATAGATCGGGTGGAGGTTGCGCGTGCTCACGACGCGGGGACGGCCGCCGGCCGGGGGCGCTTCGGAACGGGCTGATTCGCGGGAAAAGAAGACGCGTTCGTCGATTCCCATATATGCCTTGAGGATCTTCGCGGGGCTCGCGCCAATGGATATCGCGATGCGCGAGAGCTCATCGGCGTCCGTGATGACGAGATCAGCGCTCCGGAGGACGGAGCGTATCTGGAGCCGGTGCACCATCGAGGCGGGGTAGTCGACGAGGAGATCGGAGCCGAGACTCGAAACGGCGAGGGGGCGGACGCCGCTTCTCGCCGCGACGAACCCGTAGCCGCCGAGATAGAGGGCGTTCACGAGATCCGGCCGGAAGGTTCCGAGCTCCCTTCTGATGGAGCCCAGGGCCGAGAGATAGCCAAAGAGCTTCGTGGGAAGGTGGCCCGTGAGCCTCCGCGCCGGAAAGGGGCATCCTTCGATGGGCTCGAAGGAAAGGAGAAGCACCTCGTGGGCTCGCTCGTGGAAATACTCGACCCAGCGCCTCACGTGGTTGAGCGAGCCGTCTCCGAGAAACGCAATCCGCACACCATGCTCCTTTGCCGCCGTGCATCGGCCCGCGCCGCGGCGGTGAAAATGTATCACAAGGCCGGGCGATTTTGTTGTAGAATTGCATCTATTCTCAAAGGAGGCTCACCGATGTTCAAGAATCACGCGCTCGTGAGGGTGCTTCTTCTCTCGGCCCTCGTGGCGCTCTTCGCGCTCGCAGTAGTGCCGAATGGGGTCTGTGCGGGCGCAGCATCGCCCACGCGACCGGTCCATACGTTTTCGATCGTGGCTCGCGACTCGGTGACGGGAGACATGGGCGTCGCCGTGCAGTCGCATTGGTTCTCAGTCGGGTCCGTCGTTCCCTGGGCCCGCGCCGGGGTCGGCGCCGTGGCGACTCAGAGCCTCGTGCTCATGTCGTACGGACCTCTCGGCCTCGATCTCATGGAACAGGGGATGAGCGCCCGGGAGGCGCTCGAGAAGCTCGTCGAGGAGGACGCACACTCCGCCGTCAGGCAGGTGGCGATGGTCGACGCGGAAGGGAACACGGCCGCGCACACGGGAGATTCGTGCATCGCGTTCGCCTCCCATCACACGGGGAACGGATACTCGGTCCAGGCGAACATGATGCTCACCGACAAGGTCGTTCCCGCCATGGCGAAGGCGTACGAGACGGCGCAGGGGGATCTCGCCGAGAGGATGCTCTCCGCGCTCGAGGCGGCGCAGCAGGCTGGAGGGGACATCAGGGGACGCCAGTCCGCCGCCATCCTCATCGTTCGTGGCACGGCGACGGAGGAACCGTGGTCGGACGTTATCATGGACCTGCGCGTCGAGGACAGTCCCCAACCCATTGAGGAGCTCAGGCGCGTCGTTACGCTGCACCGGGCCTACGAGTTCGAGAACCTCGGGGACGAGGCGATGACCGAGAACGATCTCAAGGCGGCGATGGACGCGTACGGCGAGGCGGCGAAGCTCGCGCCGGAGAGCCTCGAGCTCGCCTTCTGGAAGGGCGTCTCTCTCTTCAACATGGGGCATGACGCCGAGGCGCTCACGATTCTCAAGACCGTCGTTGCGCGGGACGCGAACTGGAAGGAGCTCCTGAAACGGCTCCCCGGGGCCGGGCTCCTCACCGTGGGCAAGGACCGTCTCGACAAGGTACTCGCGGCTCTTTGAAGCTCCGGCTGACTATGCTATACTAAGTTCGAGCGGTCGATATCCGACAACCTCGGAATGAATGGGGTAGTGATGCGCGTCATTTCTGTTATAGCGGCGCTCCTCGTCATCGCGTCCGCTGCCCACGCTTGCGATGCGGACGAGTGCGCGAGCCTCGCGGGGCTGAGCTGCCCAAAAATGCAAATCAGCGTATGTCCGGGTGGCGATTTCGAGATGATCAGACACGGATGCGACGGAATCGGCGATTACATTTGGGTCGAGATATACGCTGGCGTTGGTGGGTGCTACGGCGATCCGATCCCCGGCATTCCGACGACCGACTTCTGGATCGGCGCATGCGATCCGTCTCAGGCGCTCTGTTTCTGCACGGCACCGATTGTCGCCGATTCGCTCACCGGCATGAACGGACGCACGACTTTTTCGGGCGTCCTCAGTGCCGGTGGATGCGTTCCCGGCGGAGGAATCTGGATCATGTGTCAGGGCCATGTGATCAGGGCAAAACCCTGCCCGAACATGAATCCCTTGTGCCTCAACATCGTTATCAAGAGCCCGGACATCAATGGAGCCGGTGGCAAGCCGGACTGTGTCGTCAACCTCTCCGACCTGGTTCCCTTCGGTTACAGCTACAACACGAGCATGGGGCGGCCGGGCTTCAATGCATGCTGCGACTACAACGACGACAATCAATGCAACCTGAGTGATTTCGCATACTTCGGGACGCACTATCAGCACAGGTGCTCCTGACCCCGGTCGGGTGCGCAGCGCCCCCAGGCGTTCGGGCCCTCTCCTCCCGGGCCCCGGGGCCTATTCACTCCTGCCGGGATGGGGGATGCTCGAGAAGTCGTTTTAAACAAACGCGTCCATCAGTTGTATGAATGAAATGAAAGAGATAGTGGATCATGAGGATGCGGAGCTTGTAAGAAGGGGTCGCGCGGGAGATCGGAGAGCGCTGGAGGCGCTCTTCGGTCGTTATGAGGTTCCGCTCTTCGGATTTGTGAGGCGCTTTGTAAGCGGCGCCGCCGAACCTGCCGATGTCTACCAGGAGATCGTGCTCAGAGCTATCGAGAATATCGACCGCTACAATCCAAAGCTGAGCTTTCGGACGTGGCTTTTCACACTGGCGGCCAATTATTGCAAGAACGTGCTGCGATCGAGGGAACAGCGAGGGAAATTCCGCGCCGCGTCCGTGCAGCGGCTCGGAGACGACGCGGTGGTGGACGTGATCGAAACCGCGAGGGACGCCTCTCGGAGCCCCGACGAGGGTGTGGAAAATGCGGAATTCGTCGAGGCGCTCGAGCAGGAGCTCCAGAACCTCCCGCCGCTGCAGCGGGAAGTGTTCATTCTGCGGGAATTCAACGACATACCTTTCAAGGAGATCGCCGCGATTCTCAAGATCCCCGAGGCGACGGCGCGGTCCCGGATGTTTCTCGCAATCGATTACCTCCGCGTGCGGCTGAAGGAGTTCTCGGCCGGTGGTGCGTCCTCCTCACGGGCGCAGCGGAGGCGCTGAGCGAAGGTCGAGGGGCGTGTTCAAGAAGCCGATGAATGGAAAGAACGGCATGGGTAGCGAGGGCGCTCTCGTGAGAGCCGAATGTCTCGTAATTCGCGACGAGATCATGGTTGCGGCCTCGGCGGGATGGCCGGCTGTCGTCACCGAGGGGGTCACGATCCACCTCGAGCGATGCGCCTCCTGCCGGGAGTGGGAAGCAGACTACCGGATAATGCACGGGCTCTGCCGTGAATCGCAGGCCTGCGCGGATCCTTCGCGGTTGACCTCGTCTGTCATCCGGGCGTGCACACTCCCGCCGGACCGTGCCGGCGAGGCGCGCGCGGATGCTGCGGCTGATCGCCTCCGGGTTCGCGACCGGGGGGTCCTTGCAATCGTTTCGCTCGCCGTTCTCGCGTTCAACGTGATTCTCGCTCTGTCGCTCGTAGGGCGCACGCGGGTGATCTATCCGGTGGTCCTGTTCGCCTGCATGCTCGTGCTGACCATGTCGGTCTATCGCGATTCGCGGCGCCGGGGGATGAACGCCGCGTTCTGGGCGGCCCTCATGCCCTTCACGGTTCCCGCCGGATTCGCCGTCTTTCTCGTCCGCCGCGCGCGGGGATCGTCGAAGTGCCCGGCGTGCGGGCGAACGGTTCGCGTGGTTGATAGATTCTGCCCCGAGTGTGGACGCGCGCTCGCCGAGTTCTGCTGCGGCTGCGGGAGGCCCGTCCGGAAGGAGTTCCGGGTGTGCCCCTTCTGCGGGACGCGTCTCGAGGAGTGCGCCCCGTTCGAGGACCGGGGAGCCGCCCCGTGCGATTGGTCTCGCGCCCAGATCGCTTTCATCGCGATCGTGAATACGGTGCTCCTCGGCGTGCTTCTCGCGGCGCTCCTTCGAGGCGGATTCATTGTCATGCTCCTCGTGCTCCTCGGGTATTTCCCGCTGTTCAACTGGGTGGAGGTCGATTCGCGGCGGAGGGCCATGCGGACGGTGCCCTGGGGCGTATTCGTCCTCCTCACGTTCTACGTCGGGCTCGTCATCTACCTCGCGTGCAGGAAGGATGAACGCGTCTTGTGCCCCGTGTGTGGATCGTATCCGCCGACACGCTTCAATTTCTGTCCCTGCTGCGGGTCCGCGCTCGGCGCCGTGTGCGCCTCGTGCGGCGTTCCGGCCGTGCCCGGGAATCGCTTCTGCACGTCATGCGGGGCGGAATGGATCAGCGCAGGCGCTTCCCCGCCGTCGCGGGGATGAGCCTTCCGTACTTGACCCCTTTCATAGCGGTGAGCTCGTCGGAGATCCGCCGGACGGCCCGGGGTGTTCCGCGGATCACCTTCGCCTCGAGGCAGTTGTCGTGATCGAGATGCAGGTGGAGCGTCGTGACGATTTCCCCGTGGTGCCCGTGCTCCGTTCGCAGGAGGCGGGACGAGAGCTCGCGCTGATGATGATCGTAGACGATGACGAGAACGCCGATGACCTCGCCTCTCACACCGTCCCATTCCTCCTCGACGAGGGCGCCTCTCACGAGGTCACGTATCGCCTCCGAGCGGTTCGGATACTTCTTACGCCGCACGTGGAGATCGAGCTTCGCGAGGAGATCGTCGTCCATCGATACGCCGAATCGGGTCGTGCTCATCTGTTCTTGTCCTCCATGTAATGCGAATGGCGGAAGGCGGCCGGCGCCTCCCGGTGCGGATGCGCGTGCGCGTGAATGAGCCCCGCGCTTTCGAGAAGCGCCGTGTCGGTGAGGGCCTCGGCCACGGGGCCGATGAAGAGCGGACGCTTCTCGCTTCCGAGAATCACCGCCGTGTCTCCGATGTGCCGCGCGAGCATGAGATCCTGCGTCGCGACGACGAGGGTTTTCCCGTGTGCCGCGAGCTCGCTCAGAATATCGATGAGGATGCCCTCCGTCGCGGGGTCGAGGTTCGCCGTCGGCTCGTCGAGGAGGTACGCGTCGAGATCGAGCGTGAGAATGGAGGCGAGCGCGACGCGCTTCTTCTCGCCGCCGCTCAGGTTGTACGGGTAGCGCTCGGCGAGAGGACTGATGTGGAGCGCCTCGAGCGCCGCCTCGACCCGCCGCGAGACCTCGTTATCGGCGAGCGCCTGCTGCCGCGGGCCGAACGCGAGCTCTTCGCGAACGGTCGGAGAGAAGCACTGGATGTCCGCGTCCTGGAACACGAGTCCGACCGTGCTCCTGAAGCCTTTCCGGAAGCGTGCCTCATCGAGCGCCTTCTCGGAAAGCGCGTTTCCGAAGGCCGTGACGGTGCCCGCCTGCGGATACACGAGCCCGTCCAGGATCGCGAGCAGCGTCGATTTGCCGGAGCCGTTCGGTCCGAGAAGCATCGTGCAGCGTCCCCGCGGGATTTCCAGGCGCCGGATCTCGATACCCCGGATGTCCCCCGGGTACGTGTAGGAGATTTCCCGGAGCTCGAAGGCGCTCTCCCCTCGGGGGGCCGGCTTGGCCGGCCGTGCGCTTTCACCGCGGGTGTCCGGGTCTCCGGTCCCGCCTCGGGAGCCCGGCTTTCCGCTGCCTCCGCTCGTGCCGCCCCCTCCGTTCAAAGCCCTTCCGGCCCAGCCGCTGCCTTTCGGAGCCTCGTCGTCCCAGCCCCGCGAAACCATCGCCATGTGGACTCCTTCCGCGAGATGCATCGATCTCAAGAAAAGGTATCCCGCACTGCGGGAGAGGAAGGCGGCTTCCTGCCTGAAGGGGAGCGCCGTGATGACTCTGCTCCTGCGCGCCATGAAGAGCTCGCAGACTGTCCGGAGGAGAAGCAGCAGATACCGATACGAGAGGGAGAGGAGCGATACGATGATGCCCGGGAGCCGGAGACTCCCGAGGGCGTCGAGGAGACGGTTCCACGGCGTCGTGAGGATGAGGAGGATGGAGAACGATACGGAGGTCGAAACGCGCAGAAGGAGCATGAGCGCTGAACGGGCGCCGGTGTCCGTGATCGCGAAGGGTCCGAGCGATGCGACGCGCGCTCCCGGCGTGATGAAGAGGGCGGGAAGCGCGATGACGGCCGTGAAGATGGGCACGAAGACCCAGACGCGTCTCGTGAAATCGCCCACGGCGATCTTCGACATGTACGCGAGAATCGTCGCGAGCGCATAGAGGCACGCGGGCACGAGGATCGCGTGGGAAAGGGAGCAGGTGAGAATGATCGCGACGAACGAGACGATCTTCACGCGGGGATCGATCGCCTGCAGAAATCCCGGCGCCCGGCACCACCGCTCGCTCGCGACGGTGCGCTCGAGGGCCTGCGCGGCCGCCGCCGTGTTCTTTTCAAGAAACGTCGCCATGCTTCGTCATCCTCATGAGGGCCGTGGCCGCGGCCGCCGTGATCCCCGCTCCGAAGAGCGCCGCGACGATCGTCCCGAGCCCCTGGCGGAAAGAACTCCACTCAAACCCGGGGACCGTGTAATCCTGGAGCGGCCGTTCCGCGGCGCCCGCCGCAGATCGCATCCCGGCGGGAACGAAGCCGACGCGTTCCTTGATTCCATCGATGCCCCACTCCCCCCAGGCGCTCCCGGCGGCGATGGCGCCGAGAGGCGCGAGAATCGCGACGAAGAGGAGAGCGATCCATGCTCTGCGGTATCTCATCTCAACGCTCCTTCCCCGGACTCGAAGATCTCGGGGTGATATCGTCCGAGGAAGGCGACGACACCCGCCGTGAGTATCGCCTCCGCCGCACCCGCGACCGTGAGGTGCGGGATCATCATGGTGGGGATCGTCACGGCGAGCGGGAAGGGGCAGTAGAGCGGCGTCCCGTCGGGAAGGTGATGGAGAATGGGTTGGAGGCCGAGCTCCACCGAGACGAGGAGCGCCGCAAGGTTGATTCCCACGTAGCCCCCGGCACCGGCCGCGAAGGCGAATCTTCCGTCCCCGGGACGGGATGCGCCCCTGAGAAGCTTGAACACCCCGTACCCCGCGAACGACATGACGAAGGCCATGTTGAAGGCGTTCGCGCCGAGGGCGAGCACGCCGCCGTCTCCGAAGAGGAGCGCCTGAACGCCGAGAGTGAGCGTGATCGCCGTGAGCGCCGCCCACGGGCCGACGAGGATCGCGACGAGCACGGCCCCCACCGCGTGCCCCGTCGTTCCCCCCGGGAGCGGAATGTTGAACATCATGATGAGAAAGGAGAACGCGGAGAGAAGCGCCACGAGCGGCACGCGGCGCCGGTTGACGCGGCGGCGGATCGCTCGGAGAGAGAGCGCCCAGAGGGGCGCGGAGACGACCCATAGGGCGCCCGCGCTCCGCGGAGAGAGATAGCCATCGGGGATGTGCACGAAGCCCCTTTCGGATTCGTGTTATCAATTCAGATATTCGTAACACTATTATGGGGGTTCGCCAGCGGTCCGTCAAACCGTTTTTGCCTTCGGCCGGCGCGTGGTATACTGCGTCTCCATGAACGGCCGTTTCGTGGAATGCTACCGAATCCTCCGCCGCGCGTATGGACCGCAACGCTGGTGGCCCGTCACGCCTCGCGGCGGGACGCGGCCCGCCTATACGGGGGGCCCGCGCAACGCGCGACAGCGCTTCGAGGTCGCCGCCGGCGCAATTCTCACCCAGAACACCGCGTGGACGAACGCGGCGCGCGCCATAGAGAGCCTCAACCGCCTCGGCGCGATGAGCGCGGCCGGAATCGACGCGCTCGACGAACGATCTCTCGCCGGTGCGATACGCTCGTCGGGCTACTTCAATCAGAAGGCGAAACGGCTCAAGGCCCTCGCGGTGTTCTTTCTCGCGCGGCGATCGGTGACGCGTGAGGCGCTGCTGGCGCTGAACGGGGTCGGACCCGAGACCGCCGACTCAATCATGCTCTACGCGTTTGATGCGCCCGTCTTCGTCGTGGACGCCTATACGCGGCGACTTTTCGGGCGCATGGGGCTCATCGATCCCGCGAATTCATATGAAGAAATCCGAAAAGTGCTCGAACGGAATCTGCCCGCGAGCGTATATGTCTATAAGGAGTGCCATGGCCTCATCGTGGAGCACGGGAAACGGATTTGCGGGAGTGTGCCGCTCTGTGAAAAATGCCTTTTACGGCGCCTATGCGGATGGTATCTTAGAAGCAGCAAGCCAACGGCAAAGAGCAAAAAGAGTTAGCGGATCTCCGGCGCGCTCGCAGAATTTTGTAACCGATAGCGCTCGTTTATGCTACAATGTTGTTAGGAATTATTATTGACTTTTGCGGCAATTCCAAGTAGGATAAGGTGGTTGCTCTGAAAGCTGGAGGCAGGCCACATGATCTCATTTGAGGAAACCATTCAGAAGCTACGCAGCGAGGGATTCAAGCTGACTCCTCAGAGGCTCGCGGTGATCCGGTACATGCTCGGAAATACCGAGCACCCGTCCGCCCTCAAGATTCACAAGGAGCTTCGGCGCCGGTATCCGACACTGTCGTTCTCGACGGTGTACAACACGCTCGGCATGCTCGAGAAGATCGCGGAGGTGCAGTCGCTTCACATATTCGACGACTACCTCAACTACGATCCTAATATTCAACCGCACATCCATCTCTACTGCAAGGGATGCGGGAATATCTACGACATCATGTTCGAGGGAAGGGACGACGTCGTCGTGCCGCGGAACGAGATCGAGGGCTTTCTCATCGATTCCATCGGTCTCGTCATGAAGGGCACCTGCAAGCACTGCCGGTAGGGAGGAGCGTGCTTGATAGCTCAGGGATGGAAGTGCTCGGTCTGCGGCTACGTCGCCGTCGGATTGTTTCCTCCCGAATCCTGCCCGAAGTGTCACTCTCCCCGTGAGGCCTTCAAAGCCGAACATGAGTTTCTCTTTCCAAGCGAAGAAACGGACGGCGTCATCAAGGCGTGCTGGAAGGTCACCTACGGCCTCTACGTCGTCTCCTCCATGAGTGGCGAGCGGATGAACGGCCAGATCTGCAACACGGTCTTCCAGATCACGAGCGACCCGCCGCGGGTCGCGCTCGGTATAAACCACCGGAACCTGACCCACGAGTTCATTGAGGCGAGCGGCGTTTTTGCCGTGTCGATCCTCGGGAAGAATGATCACCGGATCGTGCGGCGCTTCGGCTACCGATCGGGCCGGGATTTCGACAAATTCAAGGGTGTCCCGGTACGACGGGGGAGAACGGGATGCCCGGTGCTCGAAGGTGCGATCGGCTACCTCGAATGCAGCATCGTCAAAGACGCGAAGCTCGACGCCGGCACCCACAGCATCTTCGTGGGGGACGTCGTTGGGGGCGCGCTGTTCAAGGACGAAGAGCCGATGACGTACGCATACTACCACGCGACGAAAGACACCGCGCAGCGGGGATAGAGACTCGGTGGCTCGTCGCGGGGGACGCGGGCCGTCGTTTCAGGGACGAAAGGAGCATGGGCCGTGAAGGAAGAGACAGATGATTTCAAGCAGGTGCTCGCCGGAGCCATCTACCGGGAGATCGGGGCGCGCAATTTCTACAAGCGAATCTCCGGCGCGATCAAGAACGCCGACGGCAAGGAACGCTTCAAGCGCCTCTCGAGTGACGAGGAGCGGCACCGGGTGAAGCTCGAAGGCTGGTACCGGAAGCTCTTCAGCGGCAAATTCGTCGCGAGCGATAAGGAGCTCCGGGACGCCGAGATCAAGGGTGTGCACGTCGACGACAAGACCGGGGCGATGGCTGCGCTCGACATCGCGATCAAGGCCGAGATGCTGGCGGAGGAGTTCTACGCGGGGGAGGCGGAGAAGGTCAGTGAGAGCGAGCTCAAGGAGCTTCTCCTGAAGCTCTCCGGCGAGGAGCACGGCCACTACGAGCTCCTCGAGGCGGAGCGCAGCTCTCTCGCGGGCGGCTTCTACTGGTTCGACATAGATTCTACCCAGTTTCTCGAGGATTGAGGAGCGCGGCTCTGAGAATGGCGCGATGGGCCCGCGCGAGGGATTCCGTCGAGGGAGGCAATCATGAAAACGAAATGGAAATGCACGCTGTGCGGCTACATTCACACCGGTGAGGAGCCGCCGGAAAAGTGCCCCGTCTGCGGCGCCTCGCGGGAGAAATTCATTCCCTACGCGCCGAAGCGCTGATATGATCTCTCCGCGGAAAGGAGTGCGATGATGGACAAGTGGCTTTGCACGATATGCGGGTACATCTACGATCCGGCGAAAGGTGATCAGGAGAACGGGGTGAAACCGGGAACATCGTTCGAGGAGCTTCCCGAAGACTGGGTATGCCCCGACTGCGGAGCTCCGAAGAGCGAATTCGAGAAGATGTGAGCTTTGGGCTCTGAGCCCAGGAGGTTTGCGGGCAATGGCAATGGCATTCAGCGCCGATGAAGTGTTCGAGATGGGGATGGATATCGAGCGGAACGGGGAGGCCTACTACCGGAAGGCGGCCGCGCTCTCGAAGGACGAGAAGGTGAGGGGGATATTCACCGATCTCATGCAGCAGGAGCACCGGCATTACCAGATCTTCAAGGCGCTGCGCGAAAAGCTCCCGCCAAAGGCCTCGCTCCCGACGGTCGCCGATCCCGAGGGCGAGGAGTATCTCTACCTCGACGCCCTCGTGAAATCGCGTCTCTTCAACACCGTGCACGAGGCCGAATCTCTCGCCGCGAAGGTCTCGAGCGCCGTCGACGCTCTCCGAGCGGCGCTGTCCTTCGAAAAGGATACCGTGCTGTTCTTCCAGATGATGAAAGGGATGACGGACGAGCATCTCGGCAAGAACGAGATCGACCGGCTCATCGAGGAAGAGCACAACCATATCGTGCGGATCGCCACGGCCATGAAGGAGATTGCGGGAAAAGGCTCCCGGTGAAATGGAAAACGCCGATTCGTTTCATTCCGGACGGAGCATGAAAGATTCACTCGTGATGGGCATCCTCTCGGGGGGTGCCCTTCTCGTTCGCCTCTTGTTTCTATGCAGCGGCCGCGTCCTTTCGGGGGACGAGGTTCACTACGCGGAGTCCCTCTTCCGGTTCCTCCACGGGAGCTTCCTCGCGGGCGTTTCCGATTACTGGTCGTTCCTGTACCCCTTCGCCGCGATTCCGTTCGGGTTTCTCGCGCGTGACGCGGAGACGGGGCTTCGCCTGCTTTCCATTTTCGCCGGGGCCGCGCTCGTCATTCCGGTGTTTCTGATCGCGCGGGGACTCTGGGGTCGCCGGACCGCCGTGCTGGCGGGATTATTCGTAGCTCTCCAGCCGAACCTCGTGTCCTTTTCGACGGCGGCGATCACGGAGCCCGTCTACTCGCTCCTCCTGCTGTGCGCCGTGCTCCTGTTCCTCGGCGGCGCGCGTGGGGGAGGATTGGGGAAATGCGCCGCCTCCGGCGCAATACTCGCGCTCGCCTACCTCGCGCGTCCCGAGGCGATGGCCCTCGTGGTCGTCCTCATGATCGTTTCTCTCGTCTGGAGCGGGGGCGCGGAGCGTCGGGTGCCCGTGAGCGAACGCGCGCGGCGCTCCTGCCTTATGGGGGCTCTCTTCGTCGTCGTACTGATTCCCTATCTCTTTCTGCTCCACGCAGCGACCGGCAGATGGACGACGGGGTCGAAGGCCGCGGTAAACTTGAGCTCTCCCGTGATATGGCGGGACGATCTCGCGCGGGAGGAGTACGTTTACAGCCTCAACGACGAGGGAACGGCGCGCCGGATTGACGAGGTCGGGCGGAACGGCGCGCTGAAGATACTCTGGAGACAGAAGAGTGCAATCGCCTCACAGTACCCCGGAAAACTCGGCGCCGGAATTCACCTCGTGCCTCTCCTGTTCTCCGCCCCGTTCCTTGTGCTTCTCACCTTGCTCGGCATCTTCGGTAGACGATTGAGCGCGAAAGATCGCGGCGCCGAGCTCCTCCTTCTCCTCTTCGGCATCTTTCCGTTTCTGTTCTACTCGATCCTTCGCGTCGAGCTCAGGTACCTCGTCCCATATCTCCCCGTGTATCTCCTGTGGGCAGGCGCGGGATGCGCGGTGCTCCTCGACTGGTTCGGGGCGATCCTTCCCGGGAGGCGCGTCCTCTCCGCCGCGCTCGTCGCGCTCATCTTTCTCAGCCTCGTGCCGTACACGGTTCACAAGGGGATCGTCACGGCGAGGACCCAGCCTCGCGAGTGGAAGGAGATCGGGCGCTGGATCAGGGACAATGAGGGTGCCTCCGCGCGCATCCTCGCGCCGTCGGGTTGCTCGATCAGCTATTACGCCGGGAATCCCGCGGCCACCTTCATCCCCTGGACCGACCCCGCCGGGCTCATCCGCTTCGCGAGGGCCAACCGATACGCCTGCATCATCATCGATGAAGACTATATCCGCGGGGCGAGACCCCCGCTTCGCGCCATTCTCGACAGTCCGCCGCCGGATCTCGAGATGGTCAAAGAGTTCAAAGGCCCGCTCGGCGGGCGAATCATCCTCTATCGCCTCAGGCCTCTTGCGTTCCCATTTGTTCCCCATAGTTCCCCGTTGTGAATGGTTCTTGCTCGTTCCATCGCTGGACGGCGCCTCGGCCGCCCCGTGCGATCCAGTAACATATTGTAACATTGTTAATTACGTTCCGCACGAGGGTTTCGAGGACGCGTGGGTCGAACGGTCGGCAGATGGCCGTAATCTTGCCGGTTGCCGAGAATCGGAGGGTGGCGCGATGGCCCGAACGGCGTCAGGAAAAGGAACGAAGCTCGCCTCCCCGAGGCCGGTCCCGGAACACTGCGAGACAGAGCGCCGGAACTGCGCCGCACTCGTGCGCCTCATCGACATGCTCGGGACGACGTTCGATGTGAGCGAGATCGCTCGCCTGTTCCTCTCGTGCGTCTCGGAAGAGCTCAAGGTCAAGCGCGCCGTCCTCTATCTCGCGACGCGCGAGAGGATGCGACTCGAGCAGTACGCATCGGTCGGGCTCCCGGAGGGCGCCGTGCTCGGCGGCATTCCGCGCGACTCCGGCTTCGTGCGGTGGCTCTCGGAAAGCGGCGGTCCCGAGCATATCGACGCGTTCTTCACCGAAGGGGGTGTCTCGGCGGGCGAGGAAGAAGAGATGATACGCCCCTTCGTCGCGGCGGGCTTCGCCCACGCATATGCGATGACTCACCGGGAGGACTGCGTGGGGGTGCTTTTCTACGGCGGCGAGGCCGCCGGCGATACCTCCGGTACATACGACGGAGAGCTCCTGGGCATGCTCGCACGCGTCTTCCTCACGGGCGCCGAAAAGGCTTGCATATACAACGCGGCGGTCGCATCGAGAGCGGAGCTCGAGCGATCTTCCGACGAGAGGCGGGAGTTCATCGTGCACGCCACCAGTGCGGTGCGCACGCCGCTCGCGGTGCTGAAAAGCACGCTCTGGTCTCTCGAGCCGGATCAGGTTGAGGAGCGCGTTCTGGTGGATATGGCCAAGGATGCCCTCGCGCGGCTCGAGGCGAAGGTCGAATACATGCTTTCCGTCGGTGACATCGAGCTCGGGGGGCCAGAGTCCCGGCTCGAATCCTCGGAAGTGTCGTCCATCGTTGAGGACGTACTGCGTGAAATTCTCCCGGAGCTCGAGGAAAAACAGGTGCACGTCGACGTTGACGACCAGAGCGGGTACCGGAAGGCACTCATCGATCCGGGCAAGATCGCGATCGCCGTCCGTAGCATTCTTGAGAGCGCTCTCGCGTTCGTCGACCGGGGCGGGAACATCTCGGTCACGATCAGGATCTCCGGTGAGCCCCCGGGGAGCGCAGATGGCGTAGACATCGCAGGCCCCGCGCCCCGCGTGGAGGGATCAGCTTCGCTGTTTCTTGTGGGTGCCTGCCGAGCTGACGATGGCGCCGGCTCGTCCTCGACAAAGCGCAGACAAGCCGGGGAGGGCGCATCCTACATCGTGATCGGCGTGAAGAACGACGGTATCGGGATCTCCGCCGCGGAGATATCAGCGCTCGCCGATCCGTTCACGATCGCCGCGGGCTCGGCCGACCCGAACGTGAGGGAGATCGGCATCGGACTCTCCGTCTCCCGGAGGGTTGTCGCGGCGCACGGGGGCGCAATCTACTGCAAGGGCGATCTCGGCCTCGGAGCACAGTTCTCGATCTGGCTTCCCCTGAACTCCTAGATATAGAAACGGGCGGCCCCGGAGGGAGCCGCCCTGCATGACGAACGGACAGCCCGCGGCGCGGACCGTCCTGCAATCGAAGACTATCCCTGTTTCTTCTGAGCCGGCGGAGGCGTCGTCGGAGCCGGCGTCTTCGGCGCCGGCGTTATCTTCGCACCTGTCGGCGGCGCTGGAGCCTTCTCCGGCAGCACCCTCGTAACTGACTCCATGATGACCGGGGTCTCCGGGACGTCCTGGTAGGGACCCTTGGTCGTCGTCTTTACGGTCGCGATCTTCTCGACGACTTCGAAGCCCTCGACGACCTTGCCGAACACGGCGTATCCGTATTTGGCGTCGCTCACGTGATCGAGCGCCGCATTGTCCACCAGGTTGACGAAGAACTGGCTCGTCGCGCTGTTGATTTCGCCCGTGCGCGCCATCGAGAGAGTTCCCTTGAGGTTCTTGAGCCCGTTCGTTGCCTCGTTCTTGATCGGGGGAAGGGTCGTCTTCTGCATCATGTTCTTGTCCGACCCGCCGCCCTGGATGACGAAGCCCGGAATGACCCGGTGGAAGATCGTTCCATCATAGAATTTCTTGTCGACGTAGTGGAGGAAATTCGCCACGGTGATCGGAGCTTCCTTCGGGTAGAGCTCGATCTTGAACAGACCCATATTCGTCTTCACGAGAACCATAGGATTAGCCGTTTTTGCGGGAACCATAGGCTTAGCGCTCTTTTCCTGGGCGCTCGCGGGCCCTGCCAGCGCGATTGACGCCACAAAAATGCACAACGCAACCATTATCAATGAGTTGCAGAGTTTCATCTCCACGCCACCTCCGTTCGGATAGGGGTTACATACGCAACAACCACGTAAATATATCTCATCGGAAGGCCGCGGCAACAGAAAAATGAGATTTCCGCCCTTCCGGGCGGTCTCCTTCGCTTTTTTCCTTTTTTCTTTTTCCCCCTCTCTGGTAAGATGAGCCAACGGGGGTCCATAGATTTACTTTTAGCTGCAAAGGAATGGCCATGCCTAAAGAGCTAAAGTACGATCATGTCGACGTTTTCACGGACAAGCCCCTCGGCGGAAACCAGCTTGCCGTCTTTCACACACCGGGACAGCTCTCGCCGAATCAGATGGGCGCGATCGCCAGGGAAATGAACTTTTCCGAGACGACGTTCGTTTTTGCGGCGAAATCGGCGGGAGCAACTGCCCGTGTGAGAATCTTCACTCCCGTGGAGGAGATTCCATTCGCCGGCCATCCCGCGCTCGGCACTGCGTTCGTCATCGCCACTCGCTCGAAGAAGAGACTCGATAATCTCACGCTTGAGCTCGGCGTCGGTGCCATCGCGATCGATATCGAGCGGCACGGCAAGAAGATTCAATCCCTTACCATGCATCAGCCGCTTCCCGTATTCGGTTCCGCGCTCCAGAACAGGGAACAAGCCGCGCGGGCACTGGGCGTAACCGCCGACGATATCCTCGGGGGCGGTGTCGTGTCGAACGGCCTCGATTTCCTCATCGTCGAGGCGACGACACTTTCCGCGGTTCAGAACGCCCGGTGCAACATCGAGGACGCGATCAAGGTCATCACGCGGCACAACGTTCATGCGATCTATATCTTCGCGCGACTTCAGGGCAGGGGGCCGAACGTTCATGCACGGCTCTTCACGCCGACATCAAGCGTCGTCGAGGACCCTGCGACGGGCTCCGCGGCAGGCGCACTCGGCGGTTATCTCGCGCGGATTCTCAAGTTTCCAATGAAGCTTCGCCTCACGATTGAGCAGGGGATCGAGGTCCGGCGAGCGAGCATCATCTCGGTCGACGTCAACTCGGAGCGGGGGACCATCGAGGGGGTCGCCGTATCAGGGAAGGTCGCCCCGGTCGGCGAGGGAGTGATCAGGCTTCGCTGAATATCGTGCACCGCTGACACGGTGCGGCCCGACGAACGTGTGCGCGAGAGAATTCAGTTCTATTCGACGCCTCGTTGTGCTATAATGGCGGCGCCTCACATATGAAGAGGTGAGGCGCTCGCAGAGAGGTTTGAAACCGGAGAAAGTTCTGACGAAGGTGGACCGCGTGACCCCTTCATTGGATCCTTTTTCCGGTTTTTTATTTTCGGTGCGCGGACATTCTCGCTCCGAGCCCAGTCGCAGAGCTCCAATGGGCTCGGAGCGAGAATGTCAGCGCCTTTCGGCTCCGCCGCTATTTCAGGTACTCGGCGAACCACTCCTGAAGCGTCTTCCACCAGAGCTCCGCGTTCTGCGGCTTCGTCACGAAATGTCCCTCATCGGGGAAATAGAGGAGCTTCGATGGCACGCCCTGCCGCTGGAGCGCCGTGAAGAACTGGAGCCCCTCCTCGAAGGGGACCCGGAAGTCCTGCACGCCGTGCACGACGAGGCAGGGAGTCTTGAAACCGGCCGCGTACCGATGCGGCGACCACTTCGCGTACATATCGGGATTGGTCCACGGAGTGCCCTCGAACTCCCACTCGGGGAACCAGAGCTCTTCGGTTGCCCCGTACATGCTCTCGAGGTTGTAAACGCCGTCGTGGGAGACGAGGCAGCGGAACGTGCCGTTCGTGTGTCCCTCGAGCCAGTCGATCATGTAGCCGCCATAGGAGGCGCCCGCCGCCGCGATGCGGTCCTTGTCGACGAAGGAGAGGGTCTTCAGAAACTCGACGCCCTTGACAACGTCCTCGAACACCGCGCCTCCCCAATCACCGCTGATCTCGCGCTCGAACGCGTCCCCGTACCCCGTGCTCCCGTGAGGGTTGATCATCGCGACGACGTAGCCGGGAGAGGCGAACATCTGCGAGTTCCAGCGGTAGTGGAAATCGTCGCCGAACGATCCCTGGGGGCCGCCGTGAATGAGGAGAATGAGCGGATACCTCTTACCGGCCTCGTAGAACGGGGGCTTCACGATGTAGCAGTGGATCTTCGACCCGAGGGCGCCGTCGTACCAGTACTCCTCGACGGGGTTCATCTTGAGACCGGCGAGAAGGTCCGCGTTGACGTTCGTGAGCGCCGTGACGTCCTTGCCCGTGACCGTGGCCCGGTAGAGGTCGACCGGGTGCGTCGCGCTCTGCCGCGAGAAGACGATGTATTTGCCGTCCGGGGTCATCGCGAGATCGGTGTCGTAGCCGCCTCGGATGATGAGGGCGGCGTCCGAACCCTTGATCGAGACCGCGCCGGTCGCGCGGCGTCCCTTGTCCTCGACGTTGAAATAGAGCGTCTTCGAATCCTTCGCCCACGAGAAGTGATCGATGCTGTAGTCGAAATTCTCCGTGAGACTCGAGATCGTCCCGGCCTTCCGGTCGAAGAGCATGAGCCTCACCCGGTCGGACTCGAGCCCGGGGGTCTTCATCGAGCAGTAGGCGATGAAGCGTCCGTCGGGGGAGTAACGGGGGTTGTTGTCGTTTCCGTGATTTGCGGCCGTGATGGAAACCGGCTTCCCGCCCGGCACGTTCATGATGTAGAGATCGTTGTTCGTCGATATCGCCGGGACCGAGTCGGGATTCATCGTGAAGCAGAGCTCCCGGCCGTCGGGGGAGAAGTCGATGTCCCGGTCGCCGCCGAGGGCGATGGGCGGCACGTCGGTGCTGCCGGTGTTCACTTCGGCGAGAGAGCCGCCGTCGACGCTCGTGATGAAGAGGTGGCTCCATGTGCCGTTTCGCCAGCTTGTCCAATGGCGGAAGAGGAGCGCATCCACGACGCGGCCCTTGACCTTCGCGTTCTTCGCATCATCGAGCTTCTTTGCGTTGCAGGCCATGTCGGGGCATTCGGGGTAGACGCTCGAGGTCAGCGCGATCGTGCGGCCGTCCGGCGACCAGACGAAATTCGAAACGCCGGTCGGGAGGTCAGTGATCTTTTTCGCTTCGCCGCCGTTCACGGGAATGGCCCAGATCTGCGACGTCCCGTCCCGGTCGGAGATGAAGGCGAGCTGCCTTCCGTCGGGAGACCAGGCCGGAGACGAGTCGTCCGCGTCGCTCCGCACGAACGCCCAGGGCGTTCCTCCCGCGACGGGCACGAGGTAGATGTCGGTGTTCGATGAATTCTCGTCCTTGTTGAAGCGGGTGACCTCGAAGGCCACCTGCTTCCCGTCGGGGGAGACGGCGAAGGAGCCGATCCTCCCGAGGGAGATGAGGTCGTCGAAGGCGATTGCGCGAGGGCTCGCGGAGGCCGTCGGTCCCGCGAATACCGCGAGAACGCATGCCAGAACAGCGAGGACTCGTGAACAGGATTTCATGATGCCTCCTTCTCCACGATGAGTCGTTACAATTCTGAAGAACCTTTCTCGCGTAGAAACGTAGATGCATTGTAGGGAAAGAGATTCTAAGAGGCAACGGAATAAGGAAACTCGGGAATTCACGGTGCGGCCTCGCGCGGAGGTCGCTCTTGCATTTTGGGCGCTTCTCTGAGACCATTGCCCACGCGCCGAGGTCCTTCGACCGATTGATCGCGCGCCCGCCATGGACTGCCGTCCGGCTACCGGGGGAGGAATCGCATGATCGAAGTTCGTCAGCTCGCCAAGTCGTTCGGGGAGGTTCAAGCGCTCGCCGGCGTCGATTTCTCCGTCGGCGAGGGAGAGATCTTCGGGCTCCTCGGCCCGAACGGCGCCGGCAAGACGACGACGATATCGATCATCGCCGGGCTCCTCAACGCCGATTCGGGGACGGTCCGCGTGGGGGGCCTCGACAATCGCAAGGACGGGCGGCGCGTGAGGGAGATGCTCGGCGTCGTTCCACAAGACATTGCGCTCTACGAGGAGCTCAGCGGACGGGAAAATCTCCACTTCTGGGGCGGCCTCTACGGGCTCGCGGGCTCGCGTCTCCGCGAGGAGGCGGACCGCGTGCTCGAGCTCGTGGGGCTTTCCGACCGGGCCGACGATCCGGTGAGGCAGTACTCGGGCGGCATGAAGCGGCGGCTCAACCTGAGCGCCGGGCTCATCCACAGGCCGAAGGTGATTCTCCTCGACGAGCCGACCCTGGGCATAGATCCACAGGCGCGGCTCAGCATCCTCGACATCATCAAGGACGGCGTCACGGGGGGCATGACCGTGATCTACACGACGCACTACCTCGAGGAGGCTGAGAAGCTCTGCAACCGGATCGCGATCATCGATCACGGGAAGATTCTCGCGCAGGGAACGCTCGCGGAGCTCGTGAAGCTCGCCGGCGAGGGAAACGTCGTGACGGTGTCCGGCGCCTTCTCGCGAGACGAGGTGAGCCCCCTCCTCAAGGGGGTCGCTGTCGAATATCTGGAGAACGGCTCGATGCGAATGACGGTCCCCGGCCAGGCAGAGATGAGCGGGGCGCTCTCCCGGCTCTTTTCGGCAGGAATATCGATCGAGGAAATCTCGATACAAGAGCCGAGCCTCGAGGGCGTGTTCATAAAGCTCACGGGCAAGGAGCTCCGGGATTAGGGCGGCCCCATGAACAAGATTCTCCTCATCGTGCGGAAAGACATGCGGCGGCGGATGAGAAACCCCGTATCGGTCGTCTGCATGCTCCTCATCCCGCTCGGGCTCACCCTCGTCGTCGGGCTCGTTTTCGGGGGCCGCGGCGAGGTCACGATATCCCACATAAAGGTGCTTCTCGTCGACAACGACAAGGGCGTCGCCTCCAATTTTCTCAAGCAGGGGATGAAGCAGGGGAAGCTCGCCGAGCTCATCGACATCGTCGAGGTCGATTCCGTCGCGGGGCGCTCTCTCATGGACGCAGCAAAGGCCTCAGCGCTCATCGAGATCCCGAAGGGCTTCACGTCGCGACTGCTCGACCGAAAGCCGGTCGAGATCGGGCTCGTCAAGAACCCTCAGGAGGCGTATCTCCCCCTGATCGTCGAGGAGATCACGGGGACGATGGCCGTGATGCTCGATGGGACGACCCGGGTCTTCGAAAAGCCGATCGCTGACGCGCGGAAGATGCTCACGGCGGGTCGCTGGCCGACCGGTGGGGAGATGTCGGGGCTCCTCGCGAGCGCGAGGCCGCGCATCGCACTCATCAAGGGGTACCTCGCCGACTCGCTCGTTTCGCTGAAGTCACAGACCGCCTCCGCGCCCGGGGAGAAGCCGAAGGAGAAGTTCAATATCTTCGCGTTCGTCATGCCGGGGAGCATTCTCATCGGGCTCCTCTTCATCAGCGAGATCACGATGCGCGATATCGTGCGGGAGCGGGAGACGGGGACCCTCGCCCGCATCGCCGCGGGACCCATCGGCGGAGATCAGGTGGTTGCGGGGAAGATCGTTTCGTCATTCGCGATCACGTTCGTCTCCTGCATGCTCCTCATCGTCATCGGGATTGTCGGCTTCAAGATCGCCTGGGGATCGCCCCTGGAGCTCCTCGCGCACCTTATCGGTTCCATGCTCATGTGCGTCGGCATCATGGCCTTTCTCTATGGCTTCATCAGGTCCGAGCGAGCCGCCGACGCCCTGCTCCCCGTCTTCATCATCGTCATGTGCATCTTTGGGGGAGCGATGTTCCCGTACGAGGTCATGGGTCCGGCGATGCAGAAGGCCGCGCATTTCTCTCCGGCCTTCTGGGTCATCGACGGGCTCAAGCGGATATCGATCGACAAGGCCGGTTGGAACGGCATCGCGCGGCATCTCGCGGTCGTGTACGGCGTGGGCGCCATCACGTGCGTCGCGGGGGCCGCGCGGTTGAAGGGCAAGCTTGCGGCACGGGAGTAACGGAATGCGGACGAGCACGGTACGTTCGGTCTCCCTCATCGCGGCGAACGATTTCAGGCTGACCATGAAGGCACGGGGGGCGCTCCTGTGGGCCTTCGCGATGCCGATCGTCTTCATGCTCGCCTTTGGTCTCGCCTTTAGGGGCTCCTCGGGCAGCGTCCAGAAGGCCCGGCTCACCGTCGATAATCGCGATTCAGGATTTCTCTCGCGCTCGCTCATCGGGGAGCTTCGCAAAGAGCCGCTCGAGGTCGTCGACAGCCTCAAGGCTGGAGAGAAGGCCATTCGGACGCTCGTCATCCCCGAGGGCTTCACCGAGAAGGTGCTCGACCGGAGCAGGGTCACCCTGACGCTCGTGAAGGAGGACGACTCAAACGTCGAGGCGGGAGAGGCGGTGAACGCGGCCATCTTCCGGTGCCTCATGCGAGTCGTCTCGCCGCTCATCGAGATCGAGGCGGGAATGCTCGAACGGACAACGAATGGGTTTGCGTTCAAGGGGGACAGCCTTGCAGGGAGTCCCTACCGCTCATCCCTCTCCGATCCGGGGCTCCTCGCTCGCATCGAAACGAGGCTGGACTCGCTTCGAGCGAAGCCTTCGATCGTGACGCTGCGCTCGACGGAAGCCGGCGTGCTCAAGAGGGTGCCGTCGGGGTTCCAGGCCTCCGTCCCCGGCAACCTCGTCATGTTCGTGCTCATGACCATGGTCTTCAGCGGCGCCGTGATCACCGTGGAGCGTTACACGGGCGTGCTCAGGAGATACGCGTATACGCCCGTGGGGAAGACGAGCGTCCTTTTCGGGAAGCTCCTCGGACGGATGTTCATCGCGTTCGCCCAGATAGTGTTTCTCCTCCTCGTTGGGAAGCTCGTCTTCCACATCTCGCTCGGCAGGAGCACGCCCGCCCTCATTCTTCTCATGACGACCTTCGCATTCTGCACGGGCTCATTCGGGATATTCTTCGGCTCGCTTTTCCGGAACCCGGAGCAGGTTTCGGCACTTTCCATCATCGCGACGATGACGATGTCTGCGCTCGGCGGCTGCTGGTGGTCGATCGAGCTCGTCCCGCGGGCGTTCAAGATCATCGCGTTCGTGTTCCCGACGGGGTGGGCGATGGATGGAATTCACAAGATCATTTCGTTCGGGTACGGGATGAGCGCGGTCGCGGCGGACGTGGCCGTGCTTGCCGCGTTCGGGGCGGCGTTCGTTCTGCTCGCTTCCTGGAGACTCAGGCTCGCGGACTAGCGCGCAACGTGCTCCACGCACGATCGCTTCCTGGCGCGCCATTGACCCCTATTGTTCGACTTTGACGGTGATTTCCGGAACCGAGGTGCCCTGCGACTCGAGCGCGGCGAGCCGCGCCGAGATCTCCGCGAACGAGGAGTCGGCCGCCGTGAAGGCGTCGACGATGTCGGGATCGAAGTGTCTGTCTCGCTTCTCGAGAATGATCTCGCGCGCGGCCTCGTGCGGATACGCCTTTTTGTACGGGCGTTTCGACGTGAGCGCGTCGTACACGTCGGCCAGCGCGACGATTCTCGCGCAGAGGGGGATGTCTTCACCGGAGAGCCCGTGCGGGTACCCTGTGCCGTCGAACCGTTCGTGATGCCAGAAGGCGATGTTCCGCGCGACCTCGAGGAACTCGGCGTCGGGGTACTGCGCGAGCGCCTGCCCGAGTGTCTTGCCCCCGATTATCGTGTGCGTCTTCATGACATCGAATTCCGACGTCGTCAGAGAGCCCGGCTTGAGGAGAATCGTATCGGGGATGCCTACCTTTCCGATGTCGTGCAATACACTCGTGTGATAGATAACCTCGATATCGGAATATGAGAGAATCTCGGCGAACTTCTTCTGCCGCGCGAGATTGTCCCCCAGTATCTTCGAGTACTCGCGGATCCGGTCGAGATGGAAGCCCGTTTCGGGATCCCGTGATTCGGCGAGCTTCGCGAGCGCGAAGATCGCGATCTGGTGATACTCGGTCGAGAGAATGCGTTCTCCCATGCTCACGCGCAGATCGAGCTCCGTCGGGTCGAACGGCTTTCGCAGGAATTCATCGGCGCCCGCCTGCAGACCCTCAATGATGTCAGCCGTCTCGCTGTGCTGCGTGAGGATGATAACGAAAACGTACGAGTGGAATCCGCGCGAACGGATCCAGCGGCAGAGCTCGAGCCCGTCCATGTCCGGGATCGTCCGGTCCATGATGACCATCCGGATCGGGCTCTTGAAGAGAATGTAGGCGGCCTCTTCTCCGCTCCGGGTCGCGACGATCTCGTGCCCTTTGCGCTCGAGAGCATGCCGTATCAACTCGAGAGAGGCGTCGTCGGCAACTGCAAGAATCCTCATGCTGCAGACTCCATTATGCGACGCAGTCAACCATGCGCGATCGGTTCTCGCTCGCGTTCAGGTACGCGTATATCACGGCAGGGGCCGGTGCAGGCGGGAATTCCTGCAAGATGCATGCCTATCTTGTTTTTTCTTATTAGATTAGACTAGAAGGGCGGTCGCCGGATGCCCGGAAGATGCGCACAGGGCTAGCCCTCGAGAGGAAAGCTGTCCGTATACTCTCCCCCCGGGGGCTAACCCATCTCTTCCCCTCGCAGCGTGTGCGTCATCCCCTCCACGGCTCGTACCCATCTGGCAATCCGGTTACCGGATAGATCGTCGGTATGGAACCAGTGCTCTCCCTAGTGAGACGGCGACTCTTGGCTCTTTGACACAAGGAACAGGTGGTTTTTCAAAGGGGGCCGATGACGAGGTATGGCGCCCAGGCACGCACATCTCTCGCGGGGTTTCCGTCCGAGCGGTCTTTCTGAATGATCCTTATCTGAACGATTTGCAGCGCCTCCCCGGGATCTTCTTTTCCAGTAACGAGTTCGCGATAGAAGGCGGTTATGAAATCTCTCGCGGCTCTGTCTTCTATTGACCAGACCGTGGCGATGACCGTCCGGGCGCCCGCCTCGATGAACGCGCCCGCGAGCCCCATGCTCTCGGGTGAAGGACCCTGCTGCGAGGCTCCCGATTCGCAGGCGGAGAGCACGACGAGATCGGCATCCGAGAGATCGAGACCCTCGATCTCCGCTTCCGTCAGCAGCGATGTCTCCACGGCGTGCGAGACGTCGCAATCGTCCACGGTCGTGAGAAGCAGTGCCGATTTCCCGCTGTATGCCGGATAGCTCACGCGGTGCGTGGCGATGTGGATGCGGCTGGCGCGCGGCATCTCCGAGACCACGGATGCTTTCGTCGCGAGAGGCCCCGCGAGAATCTCGCCGCCTCCGAGCGTGTTGCGAATGTCGATCAGTTCTTCCTGGGCGTCGGGCAATGGCGCAAGGGCAGGGTAGTTCCTCATGAGGCACGAACCGACGTCGGGGCGACCGACGAGGAGCGCCGAGAGGGGGCTCTTTCCCGAGGGTCGGGAGCGGCTCCTCTGCGCGGAGGCGTGCAGCGTGAGAAGATCGGGGCTCGAGAGAACTCTTCTATCCTCGACGAGGAACCGTACATCGGTCCCCGGCGGCACGAGGGCTCCGAAGGGAAGACGGCGGAGCGGCGAGTCGCTTATGAAGCACAGCTCGTTCTTACCTCGGGCGAGGTGCTCCACAGGCTCGAGGAGCAGCCGGTACAGCGAGCGTGCGCGCGCCTCGATGTCGTAGGGCGTCGCCCGCGTTCGAACGCCGTGCAGCTCGTGGGCGGGCTCGTCACAGGCGACGATGAACGAATCGATCACCAGCTCGAGCGAGTCACGGGGGATGGGGAGGACGCGGTACTCCGAGCCGCGCCGGTCCACGCCAGCGATGATGAGCCGGTCGGGCGTCACGATGTACTGGACGACGAGCGCGCTGTCCGGAATCCAGTCTCGTGCCGAGAGACAGCGCATGATGGATGCATCGAGATTCCTCTGGCGGATACCCCGTTCCCCGTATCGCAGCTGCCGTGCCTTCTCAGCGGTGAAGAGGAGCGAATCGCATGCGCATCCCTGGCCGCTCTCGAGAACGAGGAGATCGGCGAATATCGCGCGGATGCGCTCGTTGAGCGGCTGCCGGTTCTCGAGGAAGCGCTTGTCGGCGAGGTTGCGCTCGAATGCCGATATCGCCTCGTCGAGGAGCGCGTGCGCCCCGTCAAAATCCCGCATGCCGGTTCTCGTCCGCGCGAGGGAGTGGAGCGCCTCGATTCTCTGCCGCCAGAGCGCCGCGTTGCCCGCGATTCGCACTGCCTCCCGCAGGTAGTCCTCGGCGCGCCGAAACTCCTTCCGGCCGAGATACAATTCGCCCGTCGCCGTGAGGTATTCCGCCTCCCTGCCGCGCTCGTGACGCTTCCGCGCATTTGCAGTGGCCTTCGAATAGCACTGGAGAGCGTCCCCATCCCGCCCCGCCGCGGCGTACGCGTCGCCGAGCCCCTTCATGAGATCCGCCTCGAACGTCCGGTCCGCGGTCTCCTTCGCGACCGAGAGCGCCTCCCTCATCGTCGCGACCGCCTCATCCGGCTCTCCGTGTATCCGTTGCATTTTCGCCTTCAACGCGAGGCACTGCGCGTACGATTGGTCGGCGGCCTTGCGAATGAGAAGCTCGCGGCCGTTCGCGGGATGCCGAGGGACGCGTCTCCAGAGACCTATCGCCTGTTCGATGAAGATTGAAGCTTGTTCATACTCTCGCAGCGATTCATGAAGGCCCGCGAGGTCGGTGAGGCGGGCGAGCTCGATCGACGGCATGTGGAGTCTCCTGCCGTACGCGAGTGACCGCACGAGGAGCGATTCGGCATCGGCGAACTGCGCCTGGTCCGCACGGAGCCGCGAGAGAAACGCCAGCGAGCGCGACAGGAAATAGGGATCCTCCATGTATCGCGCGTCGCTGTAGCTGTCGAGGAATGCCCGTTCGGCCGAGGCCAGATCACCCCGTGCGAGATAGAAATCGCCGATTCTGCCGTTGATGTGGCTGAGTCCCGAGAAGGATCCGCCCTCCGTGTGACGGGCGCGCGCTTCCTCGAGGTATGTGATCGCCTGCGCGTCGTCGCGCGTGAGAAAACAGTACTGGGCGAGAGCCTCGTACGTGTCTCCCTCGAAGGGCCGGAACCCCCTCGCCTCGCTTTCGGCGATATCCCGCTCGATGAGCCGCTTCGTCTCGAGGGATGTATCGCGCTTCCTGTTGATTCTGTCGGTCCACTGTCTCTTGAGATAGGCGTTCTCGTATCCCCAGCGGATCGTGGGGTCGTTCCGGAACACGGCCTTTGTGAACTCGAGGCCGATCGGATTTCTCGTGGCACGGAATATCAGTTCATAGAAGTGAATGCCCTGCGCGGCGACGTATCGAACGCCGGGAGTATCCCCCAGCCGCATGATGTTTCCGGAAAGCTCGATGAGCGCCTGCTGGGTTCCCGAGGCCCACCAGTATCCCATCTCGTGGAACAGGGCCACCGCCGCCGAGTCGCTCAGCAGATTGATCGGAGGACCGCCGAGGGGATTCTCATTCTCGACTATGGCATCGTTCTCCCACCGGGTCGGGCCGTTCGAGGGGATCGCGAGCACGAGGAGGGCCAAGACGAGCGCGATGCCCTCCGCTTGGTGCACCGGTTTCATTCTCTGGAACGTGCCCCGCATGGCTCGAATTATATCATGTCTGGAGAAGGCCTGACAGGGTTCGACCGCGCTCGAGGGGTCTGTCCGTTTCAGTGAATGCGTGCGACGAGCGCGCTTTCGAGGACACGGCGGACGTGGGGCCGGTCATTCGTGCGCGAGAGCCTTCATGCGCTCCGCCCACGGTGAGGAAGAGTCTCTCTTCAGATAGAGATCCGCGTAGTGCAGCTTTGAATCGTGGTCCCCGGTCTCGCCGGCGAGCACCGCGAGATTGTACAGCACCTCGAGGCGCTCTCCCCCCGCCGCGCGGGCGTCCTCGAGGAACCCGCGTGATTCGCCGAAGCGACCGAGCCGGTACGCGGTCACCGCGCGGTCGTTGAGGAACGCCGCGTTCCCCGGATCCAATTCGAGCGCCCGGGCGTAGGAGTTATCCGCGCGCTCGATCTGGTTGTCGGCGATGTACAGGTCGCCGAGGAGGGCGTTGAGGCGCGCGCTCGTGCCGTGGCGTTCGAGGGCCCGCGTAAGGTTCCGTTCAAGCACGGCGGTGGATCCGGTCCCCGAGGCTTCCACGCCGCGGTAGACAGTTGGATTCGAGAAGGGCTGCTCCGGCCCGTCCGAGAGGCGCATCTCACCGATACTCCTCACCGCGAGAATCCTCGCCACGAGCGGCTGCTCCTTCCTGAACTCGCGATCGGCGCTCCGGAAATACATCGAGAACATGAATGCGGCCGCGATGACGAAAATGGCCGCTATCGAGAGGGCCGCGGCGAGGGGCACGGGGCGCAGGATGCGAGGGAACGATTCGAAGGCCGGTCGAAGCCTGGCCGGTCCTCTCATCCAGGCCCACGGCCCGATGCCGTGCCTCGACCCGAGACGCGGCGTGGCGAGCGCCGGCCGGGCCTCTTCGGCGGTGACATGATCGAGCTCTGCTTTCGTCGCGATGACCTCGGCGAGACACTTCGGGCAGAGCGATAAATGCATCTCGTAGAGGCGGAGATCCTCCTCCGACAATCTCTTGTCGAGGTACGCCGCGAGCCACTCCTCATTCCTACACACATCGTTCATTCGAGACCTCTCCGATATGCTCTGACATGTAGCTTGTTCCGCGCGATCCGCGCCGCCCCCCGCGCGCCATTCCTATTTGACGTCCGTTTCCTCCTCTTTCCCACGTGTCGTCGCGTTTTTTGTTACGAGGCCGTTTCATCGTTCGACGGGGGAACCGCCTCCCAGACATCGCTCTGCGCGCAGAGGTTCTCGATATCCCCGGCGACCTCCCGGTAGGCGTCCGGAGGGAAATCGCATTGGAGGAGCAGGGTTCTCAGCTCTTCATAGAGGCTCTCGAGCTTCCGGTACACCTGCTTCTCCCTGCCGAGATCGAGGATTTCGCCGATTTCGCGCGCGCTTCGCTTGTGCTCGAAGCGCAGCTTCAGGATGAGCTGATCCCGACAGGGAAGTCTCAGAATCGCCTTACGCATGTTCTCGATGGCGACTCTCAGGTTCCCCGCATCGATGTAGGCCTCGGGGGAGGGAGCGGCCATGTCGGGCGCCTCCTCGCGATCGAACCTGGGGCTCGCGCCGGAGAGCGCAAATCCCGCCGTCTCGGACTCTATCCTCAAAAGCCTGTCGAGGAGCCTCCCGAGATTCTTCGCGCCCATCGCCTTCCTGACGGCTTCCCGATACTCGAAGATATCGAGGTAGCTGATCCCGCCTCCGGCCTCGACCCGCATGCTTTCAAAGGTCGCCTGAATCGAGAGACCCTGGACATAGTGCAGCTTGAAGAACCGGCGTTCGGGCTCCGCGAGCCCCTCGACGGCCGTCAAGAGGTGTCGGACGCCTTTCGCGCTCCGATAGTAATCCCTGCAGTGGTTGCGGGTCACGGCGAAGAGCCACGTCGAGAGCGACGACCGGCCGTCGAAGCGCGCGAGCCTGCCTGCCTTGAGCTTGTCGAGGAGGCTCGCGTAGAGATCGCGTTCGATCTCGGGATCATTGACGTACCGGCGGATCGTTTTCTGGATGCGCGGGGAGTATGCCTCTATGAAGGCATGCCATGAGTCTATGTCACCGGAGGTTATACGGGCAATGAGGGTTCGTTCGTCAGTCATGACGGTGCCGTGATTCATCCTGTAACCGCGAGCCTGATCTAATCATACGGCAAACGGCTCTTCAAAGCAATTCCCATTCGTGGGGCGCCTCGTTCCCCGCGTCATCCGTTGATTATTCTCTGGATGTGGATGAATAGTAGATCGCGCCGCCGTGGCGCCGCTCCGCCACCCTTCCTTCGGCCACGAGGCCGCTCATCAGCCTCATTGCCTCGGGGACCGAGACGCCGAGCGCGGCGCCGATATCGGCCGCCGTGCAGGGTCGTCTGTCGAGGAGAGGGATGACGAGCTCTTCCACGATACGTTCCTCGTGGCGCATCCGCGTCGTGCGGGCGGACGCGATGACCTCGCAGCGCGGTCCGAAGAAATCGCGGATCTTCTCCATGGATTCCTCGTCGAGCGGCTCTATGTGGCTCTCGGTCCCGGGGCGCACCGCCGTGTTGAGCTGAACCCGGTCGACGGACATCCGGCCGACGACGTTCCTCAGCGCTTCGAGATTGTCGGCGCCGGTATTGTAGCCTTCTATGAGAAGTATCTCGAAGAGCACGGTGCCCGGGTACCCGGCGAGGAACGTCTCGAGCCCCCCGATGACGCGCGGGAGATCGCAGAGCGCGTGGGGGCGGTTGATTCGCCTGAATGCGCCATCGACCGCGGCATCCAGCGACGGAAGCACGATGTCGGCGTGAGAGATCTCGTCCCTGACCTCGCGCATCCAGAGGAGGGAGCTGTTCGTGATGACCGCGACTGGGAGCGAACTCTGGCGTTTGATTCCGTCGATGAGCGCATCGAGAGGGTGGTAGAGCGTCGGCTCGCCGGAGCCCGACAGCGTGATGACGTCCGGCTTGTCCTTCATGCGCGAGAGGTTCGCCTCGAGCTCCGCGAGCACGTCGCGCACGGTATAGAACTCCCGGCGCTCGCACGTTTTGTCGGTCGTCGCGCCGCATTCGCAATAGACGCAATCGAAGGTGCACGTTTTGTGCGGGATGACGTCCACTCCGAGCGAGAGCCCGAGTCTCCTCGACGGGACGGGGCCGAATATCATGCGTGAGCCAGGCGTTCTCATGTGACCTTCCTAGATCTTCCTCGAGTGGTGCGCGGGCAGCAGCGTGACCCCGAAGAGCACCCCCGCGGCGAGCGAGAACAGGGAGCCCGCGATGAAGGTCGCCGACGGCGAGTAGCGCTCCCAGAGCCACCCGCCGAACGTGCTCGCGGGGAGCAGGGCGAGCCCCATCACTGTGTAGTAGATCGCGAACCCCGTCGCCTTGCGCTCGCCCGGAAGGAGCGTCGCCATGTAGGCCGTGCCGACGCCGTCGGTGAAGGCGAGGTAGATTCCCTGCAGCGGGAAGAGAATCCAGAGCGCGGATCTCCTTGTCTCGAGCGCGAAGAGCGCGTAGAGCGCCGCGTAGAGCAGATATCCGAGAAACGCGATTCTCGCCTTGCCGAATCTGTCGGCGAGCCTTCCGGCGGGATAGGAGAGAAGCGCGTACATGATGTTCATCGTCATGTAGAGGAGCGGAATGAGGTTGTCCTCTATGTGCAGGTTCTTTGCCCTGAGGACGAGGAAGAAGTTCGATGAGTTACCGAGCGAGAAGACCGCGGTGACGAGGAGAAAGAGCTTCAGCTCCCTCGAGTACCGCGGGCCCGCGGCTACGCGGGACGGGTCCTGTCGCCGATTACCCCGCACGTGCTCGCTGGCGCTGCGCTCGTGCGGGGGCCCCATCGGCGCCACCCGCGGAGCACGCGCCCCGCGCTCCCGGACGAAGATCTGGATGACCGCGACCGCGACCGCGGCCGGGATGAGGGAGATCCAGAACACGTGCCGGTACCCCATCCCGAGGGCGAGGAACCACGTCGCGAGCGCTGGACCGAGCACTGCCCCCGCCGTGTCCATCGCGCGCTGAATTCCATAGGAGCGGCCGTATCGGTCGGAGGAGGTGGCCTCCGCGATGAGAGCGTCGCGCGGCGGCGTCCGCACCCCCTTTCCCGCGCGGTCAATGAGCCTGAAGCCGAGGACGTGCCCCCAGCCCGCGGAGAGGGCGAGGATCGGCCTCGCGAGGGTCGAGAGGCCGTAACCGAAGAGGATCGCCGCCTTTCGCCTCTTGAGACGATCGGATATGAAACCCGAAATCACCCTGAAAAAGGATGCGGTCGATTCGGAGAGGCCGGCGACGAAGCCGATCGCGATGCTCCCGGCGCCGAGGGAGGAGAGGAAGACAGGGAGCAGGGGATAGATCATCTCGCTCGAGACGTCCATGAAGAAGCTCACCCATCCGAGCGCGAGAACCGTTTTTCGTTCGTTCATGGTTGAAGAAATATATATCAGCCCCCCGTGGCAGAGGAAGGGTAATGTTGACCGTTCGGGACGCCGGCTCGGCGTGATTTGGGTTGTAAATTCAACATTCGTGCAATACCTTTATGCGCGAGGAGGTGCGCGGAGAGTGTATCAGAAAGCAACGTCGGGAATGGGCACGTCGGTCCTCGAGCTCTACGAGTCCCGGAAGCGCTCCACCGACGACATCGTGAAGATCGTGAAGCCGGGGAGCCGCATTTTCATCGGCTCGGGGGCCGCCGAGCCCCAGACCCTCGTCAAGGTGCTCATCGAGAGAGGCAGATCGATCACCGACCACGAGACGATCAACCTTATCGAGCTCGGGACGACCCCCTATGCCGAGGCGGTCCTGAGCAAGCCGTTTCATCAGAACGCGTTCTTCATCGGCGCGAACGTTCGCGATGCGGTGAACGAGGGGCGCGCCGAATACACGCCGATCTTCATGTCGGAGCTCCCCTGGTACCTCCGGTCGGGTCGCCTCAGGATCGACGTCGCGTTCATCCAGGTCGCGCCTCCCGACAACTACGGCTTCTGCTCGCTCGGAGTCTCGGTTGACGTCGTCAAGGCGGCCGCCGAGAGCGCGGAGCTCGTCATCGCCGAGGTCAACAGGCAGATGCCGCGCACGCTGGGGGACTGCTTCATCCATCTCAAGGACATCGACTACGTCGTGGAGAGCGATATTCCGCTCCTCACGTGGGTTCCGCCCGCGCCCGACGACGTCGCCGATCGGATCGGTCAGAACGTCGCTCGTCTCGTCGGGGACGGCGCAACGATCCAGGCGGGAATCGGGATGATCCCGAACGCGATTCTCGCGCATCTCAAGGAGAAGAAGAACCTCGGGCTCCACACCGAGATGTTCTCCGACGGGATCATCGACCTCGTGGAATCGGGGGTCATCACGAACCGCAAGAAGACGCTCCACAACGGGAAGATCATCGCCACGTTCTGCATGGGAACGCAGCGCCTCTACGATTTCGTCGACGACAACCCCCTCATCGAGTTCCATCCGTGCGACTACACGAACGATCCGTTCATCATCGCCCGGAACGATCAGATGGTGTCGATCAATGCGGCGATACAGATCGACCTCACGGGTCAGGTCTGCGCCGATTCCATCGGGGAGTACTTCTATGCGGGCATCGGGGGTCAGGTCGATTTCGTGCGAGGGGCGGCCCGGTCGAAAGGCGGAAAACCGATCATCGTTCTCCCTTCGACCGCGAAGAAGGGGACGGTGTCGCGCATCGTGCCGTTCCTCGACCAGGGAGCGGGGGTCGTGACCTCGCGGGGGGACGTGGCGTACGTCGTGACTGAGCACGGCATCTGCAACCTTCACGGGCGGAACCTCCGCGAGCGGGCGCTCGGGCTCATCAGCATCGCGCATCCCGATTTCCGGGATGATCTCCTGAACTACGCGAAGCAGCGCCACCTCGTTCACCTCGATCAAATGCCGCTCACGGTGGCGGGGCGCTTCTACCCTGAGCAGTACGAGCACACGGCGAATATCGGCGGTAAGAAGGTCTTCTTCAGGCCGATCAAGCCGACGGACGAGGCGATCGAGCGCTCGTTCTTCTACAGCCTGAGCGACGAGACGGTCTACTACCGCTTCTTCAACATCGTGAAAGCGATGCCGCACGAGAAGCTCCAACCTCTCGTCAACATCGACTACCGCGAGGAGATGGCGATCGTCGGGCTGCTGGGGGAACCGGGGGACGAGGAGATGATCGCGATCGGCCGGTTCAAGCTCGACCACACCGACGACTACGCCGAGGTCGCGTTCGTCGTGCACGACCGCTGGCAGAACGTCGGCATCGGGACCTACCTCATGAGCACGCTCATCTCGATCGCCCAGGACATGGGCGCGCACGGCTTCAAGGCCGACGTCCTGGCCGAGAACAAAAAGATGCTCCACGTGTTCCATAAGTGCGGCTTCCCGATCCACAGCCGCCTCGAGGAGGGCATCTACTCGATCCGGATCGATTTTGCCGAGAGGAGAAGGCCCGGTGAACGTCGCCCGTGAGGAGCCGACGGTCTTCGTCAATTCAAGTCGTCTCGGCGCGTTCCGGTTCAGCCCCGATCATCCCTTCAATCCCGAGCGGGTCACCCGCGTCTTTCGCATGTGCACGGCGCGGGGACTTCTCGCGGGCCCGTTCGCGAGCGTCGTCGACGTGGAGCAGGCCGACGATCGTATCCTCGAGCGCTTTCACACGCCTGAGTACATCGAGGCGCTCAAACGCGCCGACGCCGGCACGGAGGTTGATCTCGAGATGCTCCATCACGGGATCGGCACCGCCGAGAACCCCGTCTTCAAGGGCGTCTACGATTTTTCCGCCCTCGCGGCGACCGCGAGCCTCGTCGCGGCGCGGCACATCATCAGGGGAGCCCCCGCGGCCTTCAATCCGTGCGGCGGCTTTCACCACGCGCACGCCGACCGCGCATCGGGTTTCTGCTACGTGAACGACATCGTCATCGCCATTGAGGAGCTGCGGCGCGCGGGTCTCAGGGTCGCCTACGTCGATATCGACGCCCACCACGGCGACGCGGTGCAGGAGACCTACTACGGGGAGCCCTCCGTGCTCACGATCTCCGTGCATGAGACCGGCAAAACGCTCTTCCCCTGGGGGGGCTCGGAGAGGGAGACCGGGCAGGGGGCGGGGAGAGGCTACAACGTGAACATTCCCCTCGATCCCGGCTCCGACGACGAGGTCTTTCTCGTCGTCTTCAGGGAGATCGTGATGGAGGCGTTGCGTCTGTTCCGGCCCGACGTCGTCGTCGGCCAGTTCGGGACGGACTCATTCGCCACCGATCCGCTGACGCACTTGAGGCTCACCAACAACGGCTACATCGAAGCGATAGAGCTTCTTCACGGGAGTTTTCCGCGCATACTCGCGCTCGGCGGGGGTGGTTACAACATGGGGGACGTCGAGCGAGGGTGGACGCTCCTGTGGGCCGAGCTCACGGGGCACAGGCTCGAGGCGGGCTACGGAGGCTCTCTCGGAGGCGTCTTCCTCGAGGACTCCTCCCTTCCCGAATCGGACTTGCGCGACATGCACGTCTACACGACGGGGCCCGAGAAGGAACGCCTTCTCGCGCGCGCCGGGGAGCTCGTCGGCTTCTTCGTGAAGGAAATCCGTCCGCTTTTGAATCGATGAGATCGGACTACGGGCTTTTCGTCGTCGCGCTCACGACATTGGACAGCGCCGACCAGGTGGACCCTTCGTCAGCCGTCTTCAATGCGAAGTAATAGCGCGTGCCCGGGGCGAGCCCCGGCACGACGAAGGATTCCGCGGCGCCGGCCGCTTTCGGGGCCGGCTCCCCGGCCGCCTGCATCGCGAATGCCCAGGTGGCGTCGCCCAGGGGAGACGTAGAGAAGCGGATATCGTACTGCGCCGCTGTGCCCGTGCTTCCATCGTCTCCGGGAGCCGTCCAGGAAAGGGTGATGCTCACGGTCGTGGAGTCGCTCGCCGCGAGATCGCTCACGGCGGCGGGAGGCGTATCGTCCGGCACCGCCGTCGTCGCGGCGCTCGCGATGTTGGATTTTTCCGACCAGTTACCGGCCTCGTCCGCTGTCTTGAGGGCAAAGTAGTACACCGTGCTCGCTTCGAGCCCCGTGGCGATGCACGTGTCCGCGCTGCCGGCCGGCCTCGGGCGCGGCGCATCGGCCACCTTCGAGGCGGAGGGCCACACCGCGTCCGTGAGCGGTTCCTTCGAATAGCGGATATCGTATTCCGCCGCGGTGCCGGTCGTTCCATCGTCTCCCGGCGCGGTCCACGTCAGGGTCACGGTGTCAAAGGTGGGTTTGGTAGCGATCAGGTTTCTCACGTGCGCGGGGGGAACGGTGTCCGCGGGAGCGACCGAACTGTCCTTCGAACAGCTGGAGGCGAGGAGCACGATCGACGTGAGGATCATCATGCTCGAGAGCCGGCGGGCTTGTCCGTTGCACGATCGTATGTTCATATGATTTCATAAGGAATATCGCCTCTCTCGCGAGATCGGGCAAGATGTTTCCCGCTCTGCGAGGCGCCCGCGAAGGAGGCCGCCGCGCCGATCCCCGGCATGAAGCGCGTCAAAGAATTAATTTGAATATTTTCTCCGATTTACGTAATTTTCAAGGCGCTGCCGGATGCGAGAGAGCCCTTGGCCTCGGCCAATCACGCCACATAAAGGTGCACCAGTGGACGGTCTTGTCATAGTGGAATCGGAGCTCAACGCCCTCATCGAGTCCGTGCGCGCATCCGGCGGGTCGAAGGACCTGGAGAGGCGCCTCCTCGACGCCGCCGAGGCTGTTCGCCGCGGCACGGTGTCGACGGAGGAGGATCTCCTCCGGCTTCTCGAAGGGCTCATCCGCGCCTCGAAGCCCCCCATTCTCTCGACGGCCTGGGAGGAGGCATGGGGGCATCTCTTCTCTCGCACGATCGAGATCATCCTCGGCTCGAAGCGCCGATCGCGCATCCTCATATCGCGCCTTTCGGGGCCCGAGGCGCTCGGCGCCGCCGCGGAAGACGAGTGCATTCTGTGCGTCAACCCCGGCTCGACCTCGACGAAGCTCGCGCTCTACCGGGGGCTCGAGCTCGCCGCCTCCGAAGAGGTGCACCTGCCCCCCGATTATCCCGACAGCATCGAGAACCGGACGAAGACGATCGTCGAATGGGTGAAGGCCCACGGGATCGGCGGGGGGGATCTCACCGGGATCGCGTGTCGCGGCGGGTTCATCGCGCCGGTGCCGACGGGCACGTACCGGGTGTGCCCTGAGATGGTCGAGGACCTCGACGAGCCCCGGATTGTCCACGCATCCAACATGGCGATCCCGATCGGGCTCAAGATAAAGGAGGAGTTCTCGGCGAGCGACACGCTCCTCGTCACGACGACCGACGCCGTCGCCTCAGACGAAATGGAGATCGGCGCCCGCATGACGGGGATCCGGCGCATTCTCCGCGACGGCTCGGGCGCCCATTACCTGAACCACCGCGCGGTGCACCGCCTCATCTGCTCGCTCCTCGGCGCTTCGGAGGAGGGTCTCACGACGATCGGCGCCCACATGGGGGGCGGCATCTCGATTCTTCGCCACGTCGACGGGCGCGTGACCGATCTCGTCAACGCCTTCTCCGGCGTGCCGAGCGCGAATCGGAGCGGGAATATCCCGCTCGACGTCCTCCTGCGCGCGATCGAGGAGGGGGAGATCAGCCTGCCCGAGCTCAAACGCTACCTCTACAAGGTGGGCGGGCTCATCGACCTCGCCGGGACGAACGACTTTCGCGCGCTCCTCCATTTCAGGGATACGGGCGCCGTCGCGAGGCAGCGCGAGAAGATCGACCTCGTCGTCGAGCTCCTCGCTCGCTCGATCGCGGGGGCCATCATGCAGCTCGCCGCGGTCGAGAAGCCGATCGAGGTCGTGATCCTCACGGGCGGCCTCTCGCGAAGCGCCGAGTTCGTCGGTCGCATCAAGCGCAAGCTCTACCCGTATTTCCCCGTCGTCGTCGTGCCGGGAGCCATCGAGCACGAGGCCCTCATCGCGGGGCATTTCCGGGCGCGCTTCCATCCCGAGACGTTAAAGGACTACGCGGATGCGAGGGACCGACTTCGCAGGCAGAGATCCGAGGAGCGCTCTCTCATCGAAACCGAGATCTTCATCCAGCCGCACCTCCGCAAGAAGGAAAATGCGCCGGTGACGAGCCTCGACGAGCTCGTCTACCTGGCCCGTTCGATGGTCGCGAAGCACCGTACGCCGCGCATCGCGATCGTCGGCGCCGAGAACGAGGATGCCGTCGTCGCCGCAAAGCAGGCGAACGAGGAGGGGCGTTTTCCGATCGCCAAGTTTCTCCTCGTCGGCGATTTCTACGAAGTCAACAAGCTCGCGTGGGAGTACGACATCAAGGTCGACGGCGACAACTATCGCCTCGTCGACACGGATGCGCCGGTCGAGAAGGCGGTCGCACTCTACGCCTCGGGGGAAGCGGACCTTCTCATGAAGGGGAGCGTCAAGACCGAGGAGATCATGCGCGGGGCACTCAGATACCTCAAGGAGAGCGGCAAGCTCGAGAAGGGACGCATCTACAGCCACGTCGGCGTCTTCCAGATTCCGACCTACCCGAAGCTTCTCACGGTGACGGACGCAGCGATCAATCCCAGTCCCGACCTCGCTCAGAAAAAGAAGATCCTCGACAACGCGCTCCAGGTGATGCGGTATCTCAACATCGCGAAGCCGAAGGTGGCGATCATATCCGCCGTCGAGACGCGCAATCCGAGCGTGGAGTCGTCGATCCTGGCGGGCCTCCTCGCCGAGGAATACGAGCACCGCGACGATTGTATCGTCGAAGGGCCTCTTTCACTCGACGTCGCGATCGATCCGCACTCCGCCTCGGAGAAGAATTACAAGGGACAGATCAGGGGAAACGCCGATATACTGCTCATGCCCGACATCGAGGCGGGCAACGTCGTCTACAAGACGCTCACCGTCTCGTCGGGCGCGTATCTTGCGGGAGCGGTCGTCGGGGGAGGCATCCCCATCATTCTCGCCTCACGCGGCGATTCATCCCGGTCGAAGCTCGCCTCGATCTGCCTCGCGTGCATCGTCGCGATGAGACTGGGGAACTTCGAAGAGACGGAGCAGAAATGACGATCGACGGACGGAGGTTCCACGCATGACGGAGCGTTCCAAGCGGCTGATTCTCGTTCTCTTTCTCCTTGTCTTCCTCGTCGTCATCCCGCTCGTTGCGATCATGACGTGGGGTCCCGCCGTCAAGCCGATCGGCGGGAGCTCCGCGGTCGTGCTCGAGATCAGCGGCGAGATGCTCGAGTACCACCCGACATTCACGC
>Ga0326726_10000464_pt1 | contig 37935 bp, 37 predicted proteins | sample MHFenrmetagenome_2_FD_207603 | JGI IMG/M metagenome (GOLD analysis project Ga0326726, IMG submission 207603) | Lab enriched peat soil microbial communities from Michigan Hollow, Ithaca, NY, United States - MHF15MN | ecosystem: Environmental > Terrestrial > Soil > Wetlands > Peat | place: USA...
CCTTCGGCTTGACGCGCGCGCGGGCGCGAAATTCGGCGCTGGGTTCAAAAAGCCGCTCCTCGTGCAGGACCGATTCGATGTTCTTTCTCGCCATGGCGCTCGTTGTCCTCGGGGTCAATGCCGGCTGACGTGTGTCCATCCGTTCGCGGTTCGAGAATAATCTGGCCGGTAAACCTTTTCGACCCCACACCCATCCAACCCCGCAGAAACTCGACCAGGGGAAGACTTATGTCCAAGGGACTGCAACTTCTGTTGTGTGCGCTGCTGAGCGCCCTGGCATTCCTCGCGGCGCACGCCGATGAGTGCAAGTTCACCGCCAGTCGCGCTGGCCAGGTCTCGGTGGCCGGGGCCACGCGGGTCGAGATCCGCGCCGGGGCGGGCGATCTGAAAGTCATGGGCAAGCACGGCGCGAGCGAGATCTCGGCCACCGGCCGGGCGTGCGCCTCGGCCCAGGAGCTCCTCGACCAGGTCCAGCTCAGGATCACGCGCGAGGGCGATGTGATTCACGTCGACGCGCAGATGCCGGATTTGAGCGTCAAGAGCAATGCTTACGCGACGCTCGATCTCACGGTCGATCTGCCAGACAACCTGCCGCTGGTGGCCATCGATTCCAGCGGCGATGCCAAGTTCCAGCGGTTGGCAAGCGCCGATATCAGCGACACCTCCGGTGACCTCACCATCGAGGATGTGACCGGTGATCTCAAGGTGCGCGACAGCTCCGGAGATCTGGAGGTCGAGCGCGTCGCGGGGAACCTGCAGCTCGAGGACAGCTCGGGCGACATCGAGGTCGAAGGCGTCCAGGGCAATGTCATCGTCAACGCCGACAGCTCCGGGTCGATGACACTCCATCATATCGGCAGGGGTGTGCACATCGTGCAGGACAGCTCGGGCGACATCGACATCGTCGACGTCAAAGGCAACGTCGACATCGACTCGGACAGCTCGGGGACCGTGGATGTGCGCCAGGTGGGCGGCAACTTCACCCTCACCAACAAGGGGAGCGGCGAGGTACGGACCGCCGATATCCACGGCAGTGTTTCCTTGCCACCCGGCCGCTAGGTTGACATACGCAGAGCCAGGAGTCGGCGTGATGCGCCGGACTCCCGCCCGCATCACGCGAACGCGGCGTGACCTGCAACGATTCGCCCATCCATGGAGACCCCTTCAGAGGATTTCAGACAATTTCAATTGCGTCCCAAAGATTCTTCAGGCCCGCAAGCGGATCTTACGCCCCGGCCCGGCAGATACCGAACGAGCCGGCGGAAGACAAATCCATCAAGCGGAGAACTGAAATGAACACACTGACCAGCAAGTCACTCGCCACTTTGACCCTGACGGCACTGACGAGCCTTTCCCTGCAAGTCATCGCGGCTGAACCCGCGCCGAATCCGGCCGACAACCCGAGCATCAAGGTTTCCTTCCACAATCTCGATTTCGACAATTCGAATGCCGTCGCCGACCTCTATGGTCGCATTCAGACGAGCGCTCGCCTTGTTTGCATGGACAGCTCCTCGCCCTGGGACGCCAGCCGGCAGAAGACCTTCGAGCGCTGCTACACAGCAGTGGTCGAGAACGCGGTCGGTCAGGTAAACCGCCCGCAGCTGACGGCGCTGCACCGTGGCGAAAGCAAGCCGATGCTCGCAGCCAAGTAGCAATCCAAAGGCCAATCCATGCTCACCGCCGCATTCGCGTCGTCGTCATGGCGACGCGGTTGCGGCGGAATAGACGCTCCAGTCCCGCCAAAACTCTAGTGCCCCAGCTCCGCGAGCAGGCGATCGATCATCGATGCCGCCTGCTCCGCGTACCCGCCCCCGAACAGGTTCAGATGATTGAGCACGTGATACAGGTTGTAGAGCGTGCGCCGCGTGCCGGCCGCCGGATCGAGCGGCCAGCAGCCGTGGTACGCAGTGTAGAAAGCGTTGCTGAAGCCGCCGAAGAGCCGCGTCATCGCGAGGTCGGCTTCGCGATCACCGTAGTAGACCGCGGGGTCGAAGATCAGCGGTGTGCCAGCCGCATCGGCACCCCAGTTCCCACCCCACAGATCACCGTGCAGGAGCGAGGGAACGGGGCTGTAACTCGCGAAGAAGGCACCCATCAACTCGAGCAGCAGTGAACCGCGCTCGTGCAGGCGTCCGGCGTGACCGTTACGCCGCGCCAGCGCGAGCTGTGTGCGCAGGCGTCGTTCGCGGAAGAACTCGACCCAATCGGCGGCCCAGGCGTTGAGCTGGGGGGTGCTGCCGATGGTGTTGTCGCGCTCCCAGCCGTATTGAGCGGCCATCAGGCGGTGCTGCGTCGCGAGCTGCTCACCGAGCAGCGTTTCGGCCCGGCCGGTCGGCGACCGGAATTCGATCCACTCGAGCGCCAGCCAGGCTGCGGTCGACGTCGCGCCCGTGGCACCGACCTTCGGAACCCTGACTGCCTCAGCACGTGCCAGTTCTTTCAGCCCGGCGGCTTCAGCCTCGAATGCGCCGAGCGCATGAACCGCGCCTACCTTGACGAAGATGGGCCCGGTGCCGCTTTCCCAGCGATAGCTGTCGTTGATGCAGCCGCCATGCACGCGCCCGGCGGGCTGGGGTGCGACTTCGATCGCGAGCGTTTCGGCGAGGCTTGCCGCAATCGCCGGCCAGTCGTGCATCGCCGTCCCGGTAACCGACGACTACGCGTGCCAGCGTTGCAGGCGATCGTGCAGTGGACTGGTGCGCGGGAAGTGCGCGCGCAGATACTCCATCTGGTCGGCAAGCACGCGGCGGCCCTTGAGGAAGATGTATTCCGCGTAGGTGGGGGTGAACGGCACGGCGATCAGCTGCATCTTCGCCTGCTCGGGAGTCCGCGAGGCCTTGGCGTTGTTACAGCGGCGGCAGGCCGCCACGACGTTGGTCCAGCTGTCGGTACCGCCCTGGCTGAAGGGGCGGATGTGATCGCGCGAGAGCTGCGAGACCGCAAAGCGCATGCCGCAGTACATACAGATCTGGCCGTCGCGGCGGAACAGCGTCTGGTTGTTGAGGGGCGGCGTGTAGTCGCCACGCAGATTGCCGGGATTGTGCGAATGCCCGATGGTCGCGATGATCGAGCTCACCGCGACGCAGGTGCGTCGGCCGCTGCGCGCATTCGTGCCGCCGTAGAGCCGGTACAGCAGGCTCCCGGTCGCATAGGCGACCTGCTCCATGTGATAGAGCCGCGCCGCTTCGCGATAGTCGATCCATTCGAGCGGCATGCCGGACACGTCCGTGCGCAGCACCTGCTGCGATAGCGTGCGCTGGGATGCCGGCACGACGAGCGTCGGCTCATCGTCCCACTCCTGCAGTACTGCTTTGGCTTCGAGCTTGCTCATATCCCAAGGCCGCCACCGGGTCGACCGACGTGTAAGATACGGCAGGACTGTGCAATAATTCAACGGCGCAAGCCGTTCAAAGTTAAAGACAAAATTTGGCTCCTGTGGCCCTGTGACCACAGTTGCGCCAGGTTTCCCTTGGAGGCGACATGCCAGTGGTGATTGGCGCGCTTAAAGAGGTCGCGCCAGATGAGTCGCGCGTGGCTCTGGTTCCTGAGGTGGCCGGTAAGCTTGCCGCCCTGGGCGCACGCCTGATGATCGAACGCGGAGCGGGTGAGGCTGCCCAGTTTCCCGATGCTTCGTTCAAGAACACCGAGTTAGCGCCGACGGCACAAGCGCTGCTGCAGGCGGCCGATGTGCTTCTCAAGGTCCAGCCGCCGACGCCGCAAGAGATCGCGGGCCTGCGCAAGGGGGCGGTGGTCATCGGGTTCATGCAGGCCCATCAGCGCGCAGACGCCGTGCGCGCCCTGCGCGATCGAGGCATCACCAGTTTCGCCATGGAACTCGTGCCACGCATCTCACGCGCCCAGTCGATGGATGCCCTGTCGTCGCAGGCCGCGGCAGCCGGCTACAAGGCGGTGCTCATCGCTGCCAGCACGCTCGACAAGTTCTTTCCGATGTTGACGACAGCCGCGGGAACCATTCGGCCAGCGCAAGTCCTCATCGTCGGCGCGGGTGTGGCGGGTCTGCAAGCCATCGCTACCGCGCGCCGCCTCGGCGCGGTGGTTGAAGCCTACGATGTGCGCAGCGCCACGCGCGACCAGGTTAAGTCCCTGGGCGCCAAGTTCGTCGAGACCGGTGTGAGCGCGGAAGGCACGGGTGGCTATGCGCGCGAGCTCACGGAAGACGAGAAGCGCAAGCAGCAGGAAGTGCTCGATCAGCGCATCGCTGCGGCAGACGTGGTCATCACGACTGCCGCCGTGCCCGGCCGCGCCGCGCCGCGCATCATTGCGCGTGCCGTGGTCGAGCGCATGAAGCCGGGCGCCGTGATCGTGGACATCGCCGCCGAGTCAGGCGGCAATTGCGAGCTCACGCGCGCCGGTGAAACCGTGCTCCACCACGGCGTGAAGATCGTGGGCCCGGTCAACCTGCCGAGTCAGCTCGCCTACCACGCGAGCGAGATGTACGCGCGCAATCTGTTCAATTTCCTCAAGCCCGCGCTCGACAAGGGCGAGCTCAGGATCGACTGGAACGACGAGGTGTTCGCGCAGTCGTGCCTCACGCACGACGGCACGATCCGACACGAAGCAACCCGCAAGATGGTGGAATCATGATCGACGGCATCATCGCGTTGTACATCTTCATGCTCGCGGCGTTCACCGGCTACGAGGTGATCGCGCGCGTGCCTGTCATCCTGCACACGCCTCTGATGTCGGGCTCGAACTTCGTGCACGGCATCGTGCTGGTTGGCGCGATGGTCGCGCTGGGCCAGGCGAATTCCACTCTCGGAATCGTCATCGGCTTCATCGGCGTAGTGCTCGCGGCTGGCAACGCCGTCGGCGGCTACGTCGTGACCGAACGCATGCTCGAGATGTTTAAGGCCAGCCGGGAGAAGAAGCGATGACCTCGCCGTTGAGCCCGCAGCTGGCGACCCTGCTCGTCAACGCGAGCTACCTGTTGACGGCGTTCCTGTTCATCATGGGTCTGAAGCGAATGAGTTCGCCCGTGACGGCGCGCAGCGGTGTGATCTGGGCCGGCTGGGGCATGCTGGTCGCGACGCTCATCACCTTCCTCGCGCCCCAGATCGCTGGCAACTATTTCCTCATCGTCACCGCGATCTTCATCGGCGGCGTGCTCGCGTGGTGGACCGGCAAGCGCGTAGCGATGACCGACATGCCGCAGATGATCGCGCTCTACAACGGCATGGGCGGCGGCGCCGCAGCGGCGATTGCGGCGGTGGAACTGTTTCGCGGCGAAACGCACGCCACGACCACGGTGAGCCTGGCGGTGCTCGGCGGCATGATCGGTGCCGTGTCGTTCAGCGGAAGCCTGATCGCGTTCGGCAAGCTGCAGAACCTGATCAAACGCAGCCTGCGCTTCCGCGGCCAGCAGGCAATAAACCTGATGCTGCTCGTCATTGCACTGGTGGCCGGCGGCTTCATTGCGCTCGACATCAACTCCTCCGCCAACATCGTGATCGTCCTCTTCGGCCTGGCGCTCCTACTCGGCATCACCATGACGCTGCCGATCGGCGGCGCCGATATGCCGGTCGTGATCTCACTCTACAACGCGCTCACCGGCCTGGCGGTCGGCTTCGAGGGCTTCGTCCTCAACAATGCCGCCATGATCATCGCGGGCACCGTGGTCGGTTCCGCCGGCACACTGCTCACGCAGTTGATGGCGAAAGCCATGAACCGCTCGCTCGCCAACGTGCTCTTCAGTGGCTTCGGCGAGACCGCCGCGGCCGGGGGCGGCGAAGTCAAGGGGAGCCTGAAGCCGATCGAAGCGGCCGACGTCGGCGTGATGATGGCTTTCGCGCAGAAGGTGATCATCGTGCCCGGCTACGGCATGGCCGTGGCCCAGGCTCAGCACAAGGTCTGGGAGCTCACGCAGCTCCTGATCGATCGCGGCGTCGGCGTGCGCTTCGCGATTCACCCGGTAGCGGGCCGCATGCCGGGTCACATGAACGTGCTGCTCGCGGAAGCTGGGGTGCCCTACGACCTGATCGCGGACCTCGAGGAGATCAACGCCGAGTTCGAAACCGCGGACGTTGCACTCATCATCGGCGCCAACGATGTTGTGAACCCGGTAGCGCGTACCGATCCTTCGAGCCCTATCTACGGCATGCCGATTCTCAACGCCGATAAGGCCAGGAACGTGATCGTGATCAAGCGCGGCCAGGGCCAGGGTTTCTCGGGCATCGAGAACGCACTTTTCTATCTGGACCAGACGCGCATGCTCTATGGCGACGGCCAGGCAGCGGTGAGCCAGTTGATCCAGGCGGTCAAGGCGGTCGAATAGGGAGTCGGTTGCGGCATAATTGTGGCTCTGACGTCGGAGGTCCGATCATGATGGCCCGCATTCTCTCCATCACGTGCCTCGCCCTGATCTGCACCGCGTGCGCGGAAACCGCCGACCGGCCGGTCCCCGCCAAGCCCGAATTTCTCAATTCCCCGGCCGCGCTCGAGCGCGGACTGCCGTTCTCAGAGGCGGTGCGTGCCGGCGACTTGCTGTTCCTCGCCGGCCAGATCGGCACTGACCCGACGACCGGTCAGGTGGTACCGGGCGGTATCGATACCGAAGCGCGCCAGGCGATCGAGAACATCAAAGCGGTGCTGGAACGCAACGGCCGCTCGCTCGCCGACGTCGTGAAGTGCACGGTGTTCCTCGCCGACATCGGCGAGTGGGCGCGGTTCAACGAAATCTACAAGCAGTACTTCAAGCCACCGTATCCGGCTCGCAGCGCTCTCGGCGTCAACGGACTCGCACGCAACGCGCGCCTCGAGCTGGAATGCATTGCGTACGCACCGCCGCCGCAGACCTGATGCGGCCGACGCTACCGAGGGAGAACAAGAACATGCCCCAGGACGACCCGCCGCTCACCAGTTCACGACGCGCCTTCCTCGGCTCCTCTGCGGCTGCGCTGGGAGGCGCGTGGCTCGCAACCTACTGGCCGCAGATCGCGGCCGCCGCTCACGCCGCACACGAAACTGCTGCTGCCGGTGGTGCGATGGCGTTCCAGTTCCTCACCGCGGAAGAGGCTGCGGACGTTGAAGCCATCGGCGCGCAGATCATTCCCAGCGGCGACACGCCCGGCGCGCGCGAGGCTCACGTGGTGCACTTCATCGACCTCGCCTTCGCCGGCTTTTTCGCCGGCGAGGCTGCGGATTTCCGCAAGCAGCTCGCGGAGTTTCGCGCCGGTTGCGGAACCGCCAATGCCGATGTCGCGTTCGCGTCGCTGTCGCAAGCTCAACAGCACGCCTATCTCCAGAGCGTCGAGCAGACACCGTTCTTCGGCTGGCTGCGCTTCCTCACCATCGCGGGCCTGCTTGCCAGTCCGAAATACGGCGGCAACAAGGACGGGCTCGGCTGGAAGCTGATCGGCTTCGAGGACAACCACGTCTTCACGCCGCCGTTCGGTTATTACGATCGCGACTATCCCGGCTTCGTCCCCTACACCGATGCCGGGCGCAAGACGTGACCGCACGACGTTTTCGTCCGGAGGATCTGGTCGATTTCGCCGTCGTCGGCTCCGGCGCCGCGGGCGGGGTGATGGCACGCGAACTGTCGCAGGCCGGCTTCAGCGTCGTGCTTTTCGAGCAGGGGCCGTACTGGCACGCCGGCGACTGGGAGCACGATGAGCTGAAGTACTACATGCTCAACGGCATCACCAACGACCCGGCGCAATCGCCGCAGACCTTCCGCAAGGACCCGAGTCAGAGGGCCGAACGCATCAGCGCTGGCAACGGGTTGTATTACGCGCGCCGCGTCGGCGGCAGCAGCGTGCACTTCACTGCCAATTACTGGCGCTTCCACGAGATCGACTTCATCGAGCACAGCCGTCTTGGCGGCGTGCCGGGAACCGGCCTCGAGGACTGGCCCATCACCTACGCGGAACTCGAGCCCTACTACAGCAAAGTCGAGTGGGAGGTTGGTGTGTCGGGGCTTGCGGGGGCGAGCCCCTTCGATCCGCCGCGCTCGCGCCCGTACCCGATGCCACCAATGCCGGTGAAATCTTCAGGCGTGCTGTTCGAGCGCGGCGCGCGCAAGCTGGGACTGCATCCTTTCCCTGCGCCGATGGCCATCAACTCCGTCGCCCACCGCGGCCGTCCCGGCTGCGTGCATTGCGGCTTCTGCATGGGATTCGGTTGCGAGGTGATGGCGAAATCATCGTCGCTCTACACCATGATCCCGGAAGCCGAGGCCACCGGGCGCTGCGAAGTCCGGGCCGAGAGTTATGTATTCAACCTGCCTGCCGACACGAAGGGTCGGCTGACTGGCGTCAGGTATTTCGACCGTGACCGGCGCGAGGGCTTTCAGAAGGCACGCGCGGTCGTGCTGTGCGCCAACGGTGCCGAGACGCCGCGGCTGCTGCTGAATTCCGCCAGCAGCCGCCTCCCGAACGGCCTCGCGAACTCGAGCGGCCTGGTCGGCAAGTACCTCATGTTCAACCAGGGCAGCCAGGTGGGCGGTGTGTTCGAGCACCCGCTCAATGAATACAAGAGCGCTCAGGTCACGCGCCTGGTGCACGACTTCTACGATTCCGATCCCAGGCGCGGCTTCTACGGCGGTGGCGGGATCGACGCACGCATCGGCCCCCAGCCAATGCTGTGGGCCCTGAGGGAAGAGGAAGGCGCGCCCCGTTGGGGTGCCGCTTTCAAGGCACGCCTGCAGGAATTTACGCATTCGATGGCGGCATGGGGCCACACGACTTCGTTGCCGCTCGAGAGCAACAGTATCAGCATCGATCCGCAGCTCAAGGACGCCTGGGGCGTGCCGGCGATTCGCACAACGTATCGCGATCATCCGGACGACCTGGCCATGGCCCGATTTTTGCGGGAGCAGGGGACCGCAATCCTCGAAGCGGCCGGAGCCCTGCGGGTGGGTCGCGAGCCGATCGCTGAGTCCCAGTTCGCGGTCCACCTGCTCGGTACCTGCCGCATGGGCAATGATCCCGCGCGCTCGGTCGTCGACCGCTTTCATCGCACGCACGACGTGCGCAACCTCTTCATCTGCGACGGCAGCAGCTTCGTGACCTCCGGGCGCGGCCAGCCGACCATGACGATCCAGGCGCTCGCCTTTCGTGCCGCGGAGCACATCGGGCGCTTTGCGCGCGCCAACGAGATCTAGCGCTGGGTGAGCGCACGATCGCGTAGCGCACTCAATCTGCAACGAGGGACATCAAATGCGAACTGCGCTGCCCCCGGCGGCGCGGTAGCTTGGCGCCATGGGACTGCAGCTGCTCACGGATCGAGCCCGGCGGGTGCGCCGCGACAATGCCGAGCATCGGCTCTCCTGGCTGCTGCGCTCACGGCGCCTCAAAGGGCACCGTTTTCGCCGCCAGCATGCGATCGGGCCCTTCGTGGTCGATTTCATCTGCGTGGAGCAGGCGCTGATCATCGAGCTGGCAGGCGCTCAGCACGTCCTGGGCCTCGGGGCCGACGCCCGACGCAAGCAGTTTCTCGAATCGCTCGGTTACCAGGTCATCCGCATCTGGGACAGCGAGGTCCTGAGCGACCCTCGCAGCGTGCTGCAGAAGATCCGTTCCTGCCTCTGATGCCGCGCAACCTCGCGCCCGGCGCCGCCAGCGCGACGCCTCGCACGCCTGCGTCAATGGGAGTAGTCTGCCCACCTCCCCGACCACAGCTCCTGGAGGTGCTCCTATGGAAGAGAAGGGCCAGCCCCCCGGTTCCGGCACCGACAATCCCTACACGCAGTACTACGTCGTGAAAAAAGGCGACACGCTGTCGAAGATCGCCAAGGACTACTATGGTGACGCGCAACTCTACGCGCAGATCTTCGAAGCCAACCGCGATGTCCTCAAGGACCCGAACAAGATTCAGGTCGGACAAAAGCTCCGCATCCCGTGAGCGAACGCGTCCGCGGACGCGTCAAATCAATCCACCGATGCACTGAGGAGTGGCAGTCATGTACGCGAAGAGCCTATACAGCCTGGTCATCCTGGCATTCGTGGCGCTGTTCGCCAGCGCCTGCTCGCATTACAAGGAACAGGCCCAGGCAGCGATTGCACAGGCGGAAACTGCGCTTGAGGCGATCTCGGTCGATGCGCAGAAGTACCTGCCGCAGAAGTACCAGGAGGTCGAAGACGCGATCACCGCGGCAAAAGCAAGCCTCGACAAGGGTGATGCCAAGGACGCGCTGGCCGCTGCCAAGGACCTGCCTGCCCAGGTCGCGGCGCTCGGCACCGAGGTTGCCGCTGCCAAGCAGCAAGCAATCGCCACGCTCACCGACAGCTGGAATTCACTGAGCGCCGATCTGCCGAAGATGGTCGAAGCCATCCAGAGCCGGGTCGACACGCTGTCGAAGAGCAAGAAGCTGCCGAAGGGTCTCGATCAGGCGAGCTTTGACGCCGCCAAGAGCGGGCTCGATGAGATCAAGGGGCTATGGAGCGCCGCCGAGCAGTCCTTCAATTCCGGCAATATCGAGGACGCGGTGGCCAAGGCGAATGCCGTGCAGCAAAAGGGCACCGAGGTGATGGGCCTGCTCGGCATGAAGAGCGCGCCAGCCGCCTGAACGCCGCGGCAGCTCGATCGACCTGAATCGGGCAAGTGAGTTAGCGGCCCGCCGGTTGCTGCGAGCGCGGCATCTGCTGGCGATGGGTGCGCATTCCCTCGCGTAACTGGCGACGCTGTTCCGGAGTAAGGCGCTGCCAGCGCTCGCGCAGCTGCTCGCGCTGTTCGGGGGTGAGATCGCGAAAGCGCTCGAAGTTATTGCGCACGCGCTGCTGCTCCTCGGGACTCAACGACTGGAATTGCTGCCAGCGTTCGCGGATGCGCTCGCGCTGCTGCGGCGTCAGCTGTTGCCAGCGCGCGAAACGTCCCTTCGCTTGTGTGCGCTGCTCCGGGGTCATGTTCAGCCAGCGCTCGCTGCCGCGTACCAGTGCCGCCTGCCGGCTCGCCGGCAGTTGACTCCAGTTGCTCTCGAATTGCTTCAGCAGGCCCTGCTGTGCGGGTGACAGCGAGGTCCAGGGCACCGCAGCGGCCGTGGATGCGCTTTCATCGCCCGCAGCCGCCAGCGACGGCACCGCCAGTGCGATGAGTGCCACCAGGATCAGTCCGTGCACCTTGCCGCTCATTTGGATTCACCTTCAGGCGCCGACTTCTCGGCCGGCTTGGCCGGTTTCGGCGCGTTGCTCTCGGGTGTATCGGCGCTGCGCAGGTAGGCAGCCCAGGCGACATCGTCGTTGTCGAGGCTGCCCAGGAACTCGAGAAAGTCGCCGTCCACGGCCGCTTTCTCGTCCGCATGGACGCCCGTCGGCACTAGTGCCGCTGTCACGAGGATCGAAAACAGGTACCACGACAGACGCTCCATGCACTACCCGATATCGGTCGCATCCACCGTGGAAACCCATTCGTAGAAATCGAGATTCTCGAGCAGCTCGAAGTTCTCCCCGCCCGCTACGATCTCCAGGTCATCGAGCGAATTGTGAGCATCCAGCGTTGCGGTCGGTGTCGCCGGATGCCCACTCCACAGCACGATCGCGAGTGCTGCCGCAGCAGCGAGCGCGCCCGCGGGAATCCAGGTGCGCCAGGCAGACCGGTGACGCGCGCGACGCGCCTCCTCGACCGCGGCAAAGCGCGCCTGCGTCAGCCGCGAGCGCACCCGACCGTCGAGGCGCTCCGTGCTCGATTCGAGCAGCTCCCGGGCACGCCGCTCGAGAGCTTCGGTGTCGCTGTCTTGAGCTTTCATGACCAGAATTCTCCAAGCCGTTCGCGCAGCGCCTGCAGCGCGCGAAAGTAATGTGTCTTGACGCTGCCCTGCGAGCAACCCATTGCGGACGCGGTCGCAGCAACGTCGAGGCCTTCGAGGTTGCGCAATAAGAACGCCTGCTGTTGCCGCGGTGGCAGAGCGCCGACCGCAAGCTCGAGCGCGCGCAATGTCTCGTCGACCTGCAGCCGTTCGCCCGGACCCGGTGCGCCGCTGGCGGCGGTCTCGATCGGATCCGGCAACTCCTCGTCCTCGTGCCGCCGCACCGGCAGCCAGGCAATTACGCGCGAGCGTACCGTGCGCCGACGCTGACAGTCGCGGATCCGATTGTTGAGGATCCGGTAGAAAAGCGGCGTCCACTCGACGCTCGGCCGCATCGCGTAGCGGCGTGCGAGCTGCAGCATTGCATCCTGGACGATGTCGAGCGCGTCATCGACATTGCGTACGGCAATCTCGGCGACCTTGAAAGCGCGTCGCTCGACGCTCGCCAGAAACCGCTCCAGCTCGCGAGACTGATCCAGAACCGCCTCCTTCGGTGTGCGCGCCGGCTCCTGCGCCAGCAGCGCGGCGAGAGCGGCGGGGAGCGTAGCAGAGGCGTTCGTCACGGTGTCACAACTCCTGCCAGCCTCGATGCGTGCGGGAGCGACCCACATCGACGCGGCTCTGGGTAGCGGTTATAACGTCGCACCCGATCGCGGGTTGACGCTCTCGGCGCAAGACATAAAGCCGCCTGAATCATTGGCTTACGCACATGAGCCGCGACTCGATATGACATTTTGATGAATCGCCCTCCGTGCCTGCCGAGCCCGATTCCTAAGGCGTTGATCGAGTTTGTTTACTTGACCCGCGATCAAAAATTCGCCAATGCAATGCGAGTGCTCTTGCCACGCTCACTTAAGCGTTCTCGCCCCAGCTCATGCACAGAGTTACCCACAGCTTTTGTGGACAACCAGTCGTGCGTCTGATCCTGCGCGTCGCTCTCGACACGCCGTTGCGGCGGCTCTTCGACTATCTCGCGCCTGCTGGCCTCGCGCCTGAAGCGCTCGTGCCCGGCAAGCGGGTGCGCGTGACGTTCGGCCGCCGTCGCCTGATCGGTCTGCTGATGGAAGTCAGCGGCACGTCTGTGGTGCCGCCGCACAAGCTCAAGGCGGCGCTCGAAGTCGTGGATGCAATGCCTGTGCTCGATGCGGCCATGGTTGGATTTCTGGAGTGGACGGCGGAGTACTACCACCATCCGATCGGCGAGGTCGTGAGCGTCGCGCTCCCCCTGGCGTTGCGCTCCGGTCATCCGGCCGAAGAGGTGAAGGAACGCTGGCGGCTCACAGCGACCGGCCTCGAGTTCGGGCTGGCACAGCTGGGCGGCCGCGCGCCGCGCCAGCGAGCTCTTCTCGAGCAGCTGGCGGCATCCGGGGCGGTCGCTGCAATGGATCTTGCCGCGTCAAGCCCACGCTGGCGCGACACCTTGCGCGAGCTGCTGCGCAAGGGCTGGGTCGAATCCATCGAGGCGCCGGTCGCAGTCCCTGGCCATGCCCGCTGGTCGGCACGCCCGGGCCCGCAGCTCACGGATGCCCAGGCGCAGGTCGTGGGTGCCGTCGTGCGGGCGGGCGAGCGGTTCGGAGCGTGGCTGCTCGACGGAGTCACCGGCAGCGGCAAGACCGAGGTGTACCTGCGCATCGTGGCAGAGACGCTGGCGCGCGGACGCCAGGCGCTCGTGCTCGCGCCGGAAATCGGCCTCACACCACAGCTGGTGCAGCGCTTTGCGGAGCGTTTCGAGGCACCGTTGGCAGTGCTGCACTCGAACCTGAGCGAGGGCGAGCGCCTGAGCGCGTGGCGGCGCGCCCGCAATGGTGAAGCCGCCATCGTGATCGGCACGCGCTCGGCCATCTTCGCGCCGCTCGCGCGCTTGGGCGTGATCATCGTCGACGAGGAGCATGACGGCTCGTACAAGCAGCAGGAAAGCCTGCGCTACTCAGCCCGCGACCTTGCCGTGATGCGCGCGCGGCGGCAGAACGTGCCGGTGATACTCGGCTCCGCGACGCCCTCGCTGGAATCGCTGCAGAACGCGCGCGAACGGCGTTATACGCGCTACGTGCTGCCGGACCGCCCGGGCACGGCACGCCATCCGCGCATGAGTGTCGTGGACCTCCGCCAGCATGCCGCGGAGTCGGGACTCGCCGGCCCGATCCTGCAGAGCATCACGCGACACCTGGAATCCGGCGGGCAGGTACTCGTCTACCTCAACCGTCGTGGCTATGCACCGACGCTGTTCTGCCCGGGCTGCGGCTGGATTGCACCGTGCGAGCACTGCGATGCGCGGCTGACCGTGCACCTGCGCTCGCAGCGGCTGCGCTGCCATCACTGCGGAGCCGCGCAGCCGATGCCGCTCGGATGCCCGCGCTGTGGACACGAGATCAAGCCCGTCGGCCAGGGCACGGAACGCGTGGAGGACCTCCTGCGCGACCAGTTTCCGCGCGTTCCTCTGGTGCGCCTGGATCGAGACGCGGTGCGCAGAAGGGGCGAGATCGAAACTCTACTGGCGCGAGTCACGACGGGTGAGGCACGCATCCTGGTCGGTACGCAGATGCTCACCAAGGGCCATCATTTTCCCGACGTGACGCTGGTGGTGATCGTGAATGCGGACCAGGGCCTGTTCAGCGCCGACTTTCGGGCGAGCGAGCGCCTGGCGCAGACCATCGTGCAGGTGGCGGGTCGCGCCGGCCGCGCGGCACGGCCCGGAGAGGTTCTGATCCAGACCGAGTTCCCCGGGCATCCGCTGCTCGTCAGCCTGCTACAGAACGGATACGAAGGCTTCGCCACCACAGCGCTCGCGGAACGCGCGGCGGCACACTGGCCCCCGTTTACCCGCCTGGCACTGTTGCGCGCGGATGCGCGCGTGGCCGAGGCCGCGATGCGTTTTCTCGAAGCCGCCGCCGCGGCGGCCCGGCCCGCGCCTGGCGGCGTGCGTGTGCTCGGCCCAGTGTTGGCGTCGATGGCACGTCGCGCGAGGCGACATCACGCTCAGCTGCTGATCGAAAGTGATTCGCGCACCTTGTTGCAGCGGTTTCTCACCGACTGGATTCCCGCGGTAGAAGCTCTGCGCGACGCGCATCGCGTGCATTGGTCGCTCGATGTCGATCCGCAGGAGCTGATGTGATCGGGTAGACTGGCGCGCTCGATCGCTGCCGGGATAAGCCTTTGAAAGACCAGATCAGCCGCCTGATCCAGCAAGCCCTTGCCGCGCTGTCCGCCACAGATCTGCCCGCCGCAGCAGCGCAGGCTGCGATCGAGCTGGAGCGAACGCGCGATCCGGCACACGGCGACTTCGCAACCAGCGTGGCTCTGCGCCTGGCCAAGACCGCTCGCCGCAATCCACGCGAGATCGCGCAGGCCATCGTGGCCGTACTGCCCGCCTCCTCGCTGATCACAAAGGCTGAGGTCGCGGGCGCCGGCTTCATCAATTTTCATCTCGCTCCTGACGCGTACGCGCGCGAGCTGGAACGCATCATGACCGAGGGCGCGCGCTATGGCCGCTCCAGCGTCGGGGCTGGCACGCGGGTGCTGGTCGAATTCGTATCCTCGAATCCAACCGGTCCGCTGCATGTCGGTCACGGCCGGCATGGGGCATATGGTGCGACGCTCGCCAACCTGCTCGCCGCGACCGGATTCAACGTGAGCCGCGAGTACTACGTGAACGATGCCGGGCGCCAGATGGACATCCTGGCGGCGAGCGTGTGGTTGCGTTACCTGGAGCTGTGCGGTGAGCGCTTCGAATTCCCGAGCAACGGCTATCGCGGTGATTACATCCTGCCAATCGCGCGCCAGCTCCTGGAGGCTGAGCAGCGACGGCTCCAGCGCCCGGCTGCCGAGGTGTTTCGCGATCTGCCGCCGGATGCGCCCGCCGGCGACAAGGACGAGTACATCGACGCGGTGATCGCGCGGGCACGGGCTGTGCTGGATGCGGGCGACCTGCGCCGGGTACTCGACCTGGCACTCGCCGACATTCTGGGCGACATCCGCGAGGACCTGGCCGAGTTCGGTGTGACTTTCGACGAGTGGTTCTCGGAGCGTAGCCTCGTCGATAGCGGCGCAATCGATCGGGCGCTCGGGCGTCTCAAGGCGAGCGGACACGTCTACTCCAAGGACGGTGCGTTGTGGTTCAAGGCCACTGATTACGGCGATGAGAAGGATCGGGTGGTGGAGCGCGAGAACGGCCAGCGCACCTATTTCGCCTCCGACATCGCCTATCACCTGCACAAGCGCGAGCGCGGCTTCCAGCAGCTCATCGACGTGCTCGGCGCGGATCATCACGGTTACGTGACGCGCGTGCGTGCGGGCCTGAGTGCGATGGGCGAGCCGGCTGAATGCCTGGAAGTGCGCCTGATCCAGTTCGTCACGTTACTCCGCGCCGGCGAGAAGGTGCAGATGTCGACGCGCTCCGGCGAGTTCGTCACGCTGCGCGCGCTGCGCGCGGAAGTCGGCAATGATGCCGCGCGCCTGTTCTACGTAATGCGCGGTAACGATCAGCACCTGGACTTCGACCTGGAGCTGGCGAAGTCACGCTCCAACGACAACCCGGTCTATTACATCCAGTACGCGCATGCGCGGGTCGCGAGTGTCATGAAGCAACTCGCCGATCGCGGCCTGACGTTCGATGCTGAGGTGGCGCGTACTCACTTGCACCAGCTCAAAGCGGAACAGGAGGTCGCGCTGCTCAGGACACTCAGTCGTTATCCCGAGGTCGTGCAGCTTGCCGCGGAGAACCGCGCGCCCCACGCGCTGGTTCATTACCTGCGCGAGCTCGCCAACGATTTTCATACGTACTACAACGCGCACCAGTTCATCGTCGAGGACTCACAGCTGCGTAACGCGCGCCTGATGCTGGTCCTGGCGCTGCAGCAGGTCGTGCGTAACGGGCTGGGGCTGCTCGGCGTATCGGCACCCGATTCGATGTGAGGCGTCATGTCACGTGACTACAAGGGCAGTGGCGGTCGCGCCGGCGGGCTGTCGGGGAGTGCGGGCCTGCTACTCGGACTCGCCATCGGGCTGGGGGTCGCAGCCGCACTCTATATATATGATCGCCGGCCGGGGGCGCAGGCGCCGGCGAGGCCGGAAGCCTCCTCGCGCGACGGTCGCAATGCGCGCGCCTCTGCGGAAGAGGAGCCGGCCGAGGAGTCCGGACGGAAGTACGACTTTTACCAGATGCTGCCGAAGTTCGAAGTCGTGGTGCCGGAGCGCGAGAAGGCCGAAGCGCCGGATTCCCGGCCGGCGCCGATCGAGCGCCCGGGCGCCTACGTTCTGCAGGCGGGCTCGTATCGCAATTTCGCCGATGCGGATCGCGTGCGCGCCCAGCTCGCCCTGCTCGGCGTCGAGTCGAAGATCCAGCGAGTCTCGGTCGACAACGATACTTGGCATCGTGTGCGCATTGGCCCGATCGAGGATCTGAAGGAGCTCAACCGCACACGCGACCGGTTGCGGCAGGCCGACATCGAAGCGCTCGTCATCAGAGTGGGGGACTAGAACTTAGGCGTCGGCGCGGGAGGCCTCGCCGCGCGAGTGCGGCGCCGAGCACCAGCAGATCGAGCAGGAGAATTCCCCCGCCCCCGTGCTTGCTGCCGCTGCTGCCCCCGCTGGGCGGCGAGCTCGGCGTCTGCGCAATGGTGATCACTGTCGGGCACGAAGGAGCGGCGAGCGGCGCGACCGCGGTCGTGTCCGCGGCCGTCGGCGTCACGGTGACATCCGCGAAATCCTGTGCGCCCTGACCGTCCGTGACAGTGAGGCGCAGGACGAAGTCGCCACTTGCCGGCACCTGGACGCTGGCGACTGCCTGGTCGGCATTGCTGATCATCGGTGGCGGCCCGCTGGAACTGAACACACTCCAGGCAAACGAAGCCACGGTGCGGTTACACGCGGCGGCACTCTGCTGTCCATCGAGTGAAATGGTTTGTCCGGCCGCGATGCCGGCAGGCGGCACTACATATGCGATTGGCCGCTGCGCGGCGGCCACCGCCACAACAGCATCCACCATGCCTGCGCCGCAGGTCTGCGTAGTACAGATGCATTCGAGGTCCTGCACATCACTGCCGCTCGTCGGCACGTGGCAGACCGGAGGCGCCGGCGTCGAGTCCGATGTCGTCGGAAACGCGGCGGCCGATTCCTTGAGGCGTGCGATCACCAGCCCCGGGGGCAGGCGAGCGTTCACCGCGTGCATCAGCCCCGCGACGCCGGCCACGATCGGCGCCGAGAAACTGGTGCCCACATTGAAGTTCGCCTGATTGGTGTAGCTCGGCCCGGAAGGCGTCGTCGTGCCGACATCGATAGTGGTGTCGATCGAGAACAGGCAGGGCTGACCGGCACCGACATTCACGCAGTTGCCAGCGGGTGCGCCGATGCCGGCGTCGAGCCCGAGGCTGCTGTAGCCAACCTTGGTGCCGGCGTGTCGCAGTCCTGTGACCGCCATGACTCCCGGGCAGTTGGCCGGAGAATCGACCAGCGTCCCGTCATTGCCGGCCGAGGCGATCACGACCACGCCGCGGCCCGCGAGCTCGTTGATCACGTCCTCGTAGGCCGGGTCGCACGCGCCGTCCGCGCCCAGGCTCATGTTGATGATGTTCGCCGGATACGGATTCGCCGGTGCCCCGCTGACCGCAAGGCCCGCCGCCCAGCGCATGCCAGCGAGGATGTCGGAATCGTAACCGCCGCACTTTCCCAGAACGCGCACGGGCAGTATCCAGGCATTCCAGTTGATGCCGGCAATACCGATGCCGTTGTTGGTGTGGGCGCCGATGATTCCGGACACACGCGTCCCGTGCCAGGAGCTGTCGGTCACGTCGCAGCCGGCGAACACCGCGTTCTGCTGGTCGCTCGCGTCGACCCAGTCGCCGGGATCGGACGGGTCGGGATCACGCCCGTTGCCGTCGTTGGCGACTAGAAAACTCGTGGCACTCTCACCGTCGACAAAGTCGTAGCCCGGAAGAAGCCTGCCGCCCTGCTCAGCGTGGCCAAGATCCGGATGATCGAAGCGCACGCCGGTATCGAGCACCGCGATTACGGTGCCGGCGCTGCCCATGGTCGTGTCCCACGCCGAGTTTGCGCGGATTGCCGAGATCTGCGCACCCTGCAGGTACCACTGGCCGGAAAACAGCGAATCGCTGGGCACGACTATATGCGCCATGCGCCGCCGGTCTGGCACTGCATACTCCACCGCGGGATCGGACGACAGGCGCGCGAGCGTCTGCTGCAGATCCGCAGCCGACATCGGCTGCTGCAATCGCAGGAGTTCGAGCCGGGGCGCGATCCGTGCCGTCGACCGCAGCTGCACACTGGCCAAGGCCGGCACCAATTGCAGCGCGGCGGTACGTGGTGCGCCGGTATCGGAGGCAATCGTGGCGGTCGCGCGCCACTTGACGATGATCCGGTCGGTCGGCAGCGAAGCGCTCGAGGCGGCGTGGCGAAACTTGCCGTTGTATTCAGCGGACTGAGCCGCAACGGCTGCGCTCAGGGCGAGCGCGGGCAGCAGGAGGAGAATCTTGAGGTTCACGCGGGGCCTCCGGGCGAGCGCGCTCATCATGTTCCCCCACTGATCCTGCGGCCGCAGCGTAGTTCACACTGCAGCATGTGAAGCATTGTCAAGCAAGCAACCTCGGCGTGTTGTCGCTAGTCGGCGACGATGCTGTGAGCAAGCCGGCCTCGACCCAGCTCCGCAGCAGGCTGGCGGCCTCGAACGGTGCCTGCTTCTGACCCAGCTGAACCGATAGACCCTCACAAAGCTCGCCGAAATTCTTCCCAGCGCACAGCATCTGCAGAGCGAGCGCCTCCAGCGGACCGAGTGCGCGAAAGAAGATCTGCAGCTCCTGGCGCCACAGCAGCCAGCACTCCGGGTGTGAGCGGCATTCCGGCTTCGGTGCAGCTACTCCCTCCTGAAACGCCTTCCAGATCTGCGGCGCGTTCCAAACCAGATCGACACGGCGCATCGATGGATGCGCCACGAGGCGCAGGTCCGCCCATTCCTCGGGCGCGCGCTGAGCGAGATCTCCCGATTTCAGTGTCGGAGCGTCCGCCGCGTCGAATGCTTCCGTCATGGCCCATTCCCAGGTCGCAAGGTCGGCCAAGACCGGTGCTTCGCGGTAGCGTGCGTCCACAGCCAAGTACCGCGCCAGCTGATCGCCGTACCAGCGAACAGAGCGCTGGGTGGGCTCGTGCTGCTCGATGTAACAGCGGGCCAGAACCTGAAATTCATCCGTGCCCATGAACCGCGCGAGCACTGGAAAGTTGCTCTGCAGCGCTTCCATGAGCCGTGTGCGATACGCGTTGACATAGATCGCCAGGCGCGTGCCAACGGGAACGCGCTCGGTGCCACGAACGTGTTTCTCGATCGAACCCACGCCGTGCAGAACGAAGTCCTGCAGCGCGGATTGCAGTGCGGACAGTGCGGTGTTCATGCGGCGCGCGACCGTGCCTCGCGGGCGAGTGAACGTGCAATCTCGACTTCCGTCACCAGCTCGGCGAGGGACGGGATCGCAGCATCACGCTCGAGCGAAGTCGAAACGGCGCCGAAGCGGCGCACGGCTTCCGTATACAGATCCCACACCGCAGCGGATACGGGACGGTCGTGCGTGTCGATCAGGTGCGTTCCCAGGTCCTGGTGCCCCGCGAGGTGAATCTGCTGCACGCGCGCGGCAGGCAGCGCCGCGAGATAGGTGAGCGGATCGAACTCGTGGTTGATGCTGCTCGCGTAGACGTTGTTCACGTCGAGCAGGATGAGGCAATCCGCGCCTTCCGCCACCGCGCGCAGGAACTCCCATTCCTGCAGCGTCGAGGCGGCAAAGCTCACGTAGCTCGAGACGTTCTCGAGCACCAGGCGGCGCCCGAAAATGTCCTGCACGGCGCTGACGCGCTCGATGACGTGGCGCAGGGCCTCCTCCGTGTACGGCAGCGGCAGCAGATCGTGGGTATTACGCCCCGCGACACCCGTCCAGCACAGATGATCGGAGATCCACGCGGGCTCGAAGCGCGCGGCGAGTGACCTGATCTGCTCGAGGTACTCACGGTCGAGGACATCGGTGCTGCCGATCGACAGCGACACGCCATGCAGTGCAATGGGGAATTGCTCGCGGATGCGAGCGAGAAAATGCAACGGCTTGCCGCCTGCGACGAGATAGTTCTCGGTGAGCACCTCGAACCAGTCGACGCGCGGCCGCTCGGCCAGTGCCGCCTCGTAGTGCTGTGTGCGCAGTCCGAGACCAAAGCCCAGCGACGGGTACGCGAGCGCGGCCATCGATCAGGGTGTGCCGGCCTTGTCCTTCTCCAACTTGGCTTTGGCGGCATCGCAATCCGCCTGGGTCATTTCGAGCCAGCCTTGTCCGGCACAGCTGTTCAGGCCTTTGCAGGAGTTCTGGGCAGTCGCGCAGGCGGAGGTGCCCTTGCAGCTGTTGACACCTTCGCATTTCACCTTGCCCTCTTCGGCCGCCGCCGCGGTACTGATGGCCCCCGCGGAAAAAAGCATGGCAGCGGTGGCGGCAAGCGCAATCTGGGAAACCCTGGTGCTCATGAACACACTCCCTCTGTGATTGTCTTGGCGAGGACGCAGGCATCCGCGTCCGAGCAGTAGACCCGCGCAGTAGCGGATTTGTTTCCGGATTCTACCTGTTCGGCCAGCCTGGTCCGGCTTGGTATTCGCTCACGACCTGTGGCACGCTGCGCGCGCTGCGCGCGACCCGACAACAGCCAATAACGAATTCACCCGACCCGGACCGATCCGCACCGGAGAGCATCGATGACAGCGCGTAAGCAACTGGTATTACTTGCTTGCACTCTGGTAGTGGCGCTGTCCAGCGGCGCATTGCTGGCGGCGGACATGGCGCCCGAGCTGCCGCCGGGTACCTATATTCCGGATGCCGCGCGGCCCGGACCTGGGTTCGATGTCGAGCGTGCCACCGAGGCATATCTGGCGCTGCTCACTCCCGAACAGCGTGCGCGCAGCGATGCCTACTTCGAAGGCGGCTACTGGCTGCAGTTATGGGAGTTCATCTATGCCATAGCCGTACTGGCACTGGTGCTGGGGTTGCGCTGGTCGGCGAAGCTCCGGGACTGGGCTGGACGCGTTGGCAGCCAACCCACGCTGCAGAGCGCGCTGTTCGCGCTCATGTACGTACCCCTCATCTGGGTGCTGACGCTGCCGATGAGCTGGTACAGCGGCTTCTTCCGCGAGCATCAGTACGGTCTGTCCAACCAGGATTTCGGCGGCTGGCTATGGGATGGGACCAAGGGCCTGTTCGCAACGACCGTGCTCGCTGTCATCGCGCTTTCCGGTATTTACGCACTGGTCCGCAGGGCCGGTCGCCATGCCTGGCTCTGGGCGACAGGCTTCGCAAGTCTCTTCTCCGTATTCGTGTTCATGATCACGCCGGTGTTCCTCAGCCCTCTCTTCAACGACTACAAACCGCTCGCGAACGGGCCGGTGCGCGATGCGGTGCTGTCGCTCGCGCATGCGAACCGGATCCCGGTCGACGACGTGAAATGGTCCGATGAGTCCAAGCAGACCAAGCGCGTGAGCGCCAACGTCAGCGGCTTGTTTGGCACCACTCAGCTGAATCTCAACGACAATCTGCTGAATCGAACCTCACTGTCAGAAATCAAGGCGGTGATGGGTCACGAGATGGGCCACTATGTCCTGCACCATGCTTTCCTTGGCGTGGCATTTTCCACGCTCCTCTTCGGCGTCGGCTTCCTGATCCTGCACCACGCGTTCGAGCGCCTGTTGCCGCGTTTGGGTCAGCGCCTTGGCATCACCGACCGGGCTGATCCCGCCGGATTGCCGTTCGCAATTGCCGTGTTGACGGTGTATCTGTTCCTCGTCACGCCGCTGATGAATCGTTTTGAGTACGTGCTCGAGTCGGATGCGGACCTGTTTGGACTCAATGCAGCGCGCGAGCCCTATGGGTTTGCAACCGTGTCGATGCGTGTCGGCGCGTATCGCAAGCTCAATCCGTCCCGCCTGGAAGAGCTGTTGCTCTTCGATCACCCGAGCGGGCGCCGCCGCGTGGAAACGGCGATGCTGTGGCTCAAGGAAAACCAGGACCTGTACGCACCGCGCTCTGCGCCACCGGATTCGCCGGGTGCAGCCGCTGCGCGCTGAGGCCCGCCCTCTGGGGGCTACCAGGGCCGTGTGGCGCGCGGGTCGCGCCAGGTGATGTCGAACTGATCGCCGACGCGCAGCGCCTGCCCCGCGCCGCGGATGACGATCGCGTTCACGCCGAAGGCCGCACCGCGCAGGGAGTCAATCCAGCGGTAGCCCTCCAACGTGCGTAGCGGCTCCACGCCATCACGCTCGCCGGTGGTCTGGTCGGTGGTGGTCACGATGCAGCGGGTGCAGGGTTTCACGCAGCGCAGCTCGATGTCGCCGATGCGCAGGCGATCGATGTCGTCTTCCGCGTACGGCGGCAATCCGCGCAACACCAGATTCGGGCGGAAGCGCGCCATGGGCACCGGGCGAGCCAGGCGGGTGTTCAGCTCGCCGAGCGACGCTTCGGCGATGACGAGCAACGCGAAGGCATCGGCAAAGCGGAAGGGGGCAACGTCCTCGCCTGTGAATTGCCGGGCGCTGATACGCTCGGCACCCGGCATAGAGCGCACCAGCTGACCCGGGGTTCCGGTCACCGCGCGCAACCAGGCGCGGGTATCGACGCTGTTGACCTCAGCCTGGCAACGGTCGCGCCACACAGTGACCTCGCGCTGCGCCCCGGTGTCGTCGATGGGGCAGCGCAGCTCCGGGTGCCCAGCGGAGCGCAGGATCAGCTCGCGCGCGTCGAGCACGACCTGCACGCGCGCCAGGCCGGGGATCTCGCGCTGTGTGAAGAAGCGGCCGCTGTCCGAAATGAACATCCAGTGCCGATCCCAGGCGAGGCCGGTATCCGTCAGCGTCTGCGCCTGGTGCGCTATGCCGCGACAACCCTTCACCGGATAAGTGTGTACGGCCGTGATCAGGGCCCCGGCCTCGCTTACCTGTGCCGCGCCGGCCGGCTGGGCAAAGTCGCCGCGCTGCGCCACGGCTCAGTCTTCCGTGATGCTGCGAAAGTCGACGCCGAGCGAGCGCAGCTTGCGATACAGGTGAGTGCGTTCCATGCCGACGCGCTTGGCGAGCTGGCCGACCTTGCCGTTGCAGATCAGCAGCTGCTGCTGCAGGTAGGCGCGCTCGAATTGCTCGCGCGCCTCGCGCAAGGGCAGTGCCAGCAGATCCTGTTTCACCAGCGGTTCGTTCACCGGCAGCTGGGTCGCGAGCTCGCGCTCGATCTCGTCGAGCCCGATTTCCTCCGCGCCCTTCAGGATCAGCAGCCGTTGCACCAGGTTCTTGAGCTCATGGATGTTCCCCGGCCACGGATAGTTGCGCAGCCGGTTCTGCGCCGCGACGCTGAAACGCCGGAACGGCAGGCCCGCATCATCCACGAAGCGGTCGACGTAATAGCGCAGCAACTCCGGTACGTCCTCGGCGTATTCGCGCAGCGGCGGAACACGCAGCGTCACCACGTTGAGGTGCGAGAGCAGGTCGCGGCGGAAGGGCTCGGAGACGTTGCGGGTCTCGAAGCCCGGTTGCGCCGACGACAGCAGGCGCAATTTGAGCGGCCGCGGAGCGCTGCCCTCTGCTCGCGTATAGCTGCCGCTTTCGAGGTCCGCGAGAATCAGGCGCTGCACCGCGGGCGACAGGTCCTCGAGGCCGTTGATGAAGAGTGTGCCGCCCGCGGCCTGCTCATACAGGCCGGGCTCGACGGCACCCGCCGTTTCGCGCCCATGCAGGATCGCGGGCGCCGACTCCTCGCTCAGGCTGCCGGCGACGACGACGACAAACGGCTGGCTGCTGCGCGCACTGAGCGAATGAATGTAGCGTGCGAAGGCCTCGCGGCCCGTGCCAGTCTCTCCGAGCAGCAGGACCGGAGCGTCGTGCGGGGCGACCTGCTGGACCTGCTCGCGGATGAGTTGCATCGCGCGGCTCCTTCCTACCGGAGCGATCGGTGGCGGCAGCAGATTGCGCGAGCCCTGGCGCTTCTGGCGACCCGCATCGAGCGCTCGTTCCACCGTGCGCAGGAGCTTCGCCAGTGACAACGGCTTCTCAACATAGTCGAACGCGCCGAGACGTGTCGCCTCGACCGCAGTTTCCACCGTGCCGTGGCCGGACATCATCACCACCGGGCAGTCGAGGTTTGCGGGTCCGCGCGACCATTCACGCAGCAGCGTGATGCCGTCGGTATCCGGCATCCAGATGTCGAGCAGCACGAGGTCGGGGTTCTGACGCGTCCGTGCGGCACGCGCCTGCGCCGCGTCGGCGGCAACGTCGACCTCGTAGCCCTCCTCCGAAAGAATCTCGCGCAGGAGACTGCGGATGTCGGCTTCGTCGTCGACAATCAGAATGCGCGGTGAATTCATGCGCGCTCCCTCCTCATTTCGCCTTTGCGGGTATCGCGTGACAGAACACCGACGCGGGCACGTTCGTCGGCCGGCAGCGTGACGCGCACGCGCGCGCCGCCCCCACGCCGGTTCTCGGCGTCAATGCGCCCACCATGCTCCTCGGCGATCTTCTTGACGATGGCGAGCCCGAGCCCGGTGCCTCGCGGTTTGCTGGTGACATAGGGATCGAACGCCTGGCCGATGATATCGGGCGCAAACCCGGGCCCGTTGTCGGCCACGCTGATCTGCACCAGCGGGCCGGCGGCCGAGTCCTCGCGCCGCGTAGCCATTTCAATCTCGGCGCCCTCGCGCCCCTCGAGCGCTTCCATCGAATTGGTGAGGAGGTTGTTGAGGATCTGCCGCACGCGACCGCGGTCCGCCTCGAGCGCCGGCAGGTTGGCGTCAAGATCGAGCTTGAACTCCGCGTGACTGTCTTGCGCCCGGTACAGGTCGGCCACCTCCTGCACCAGCTGGTTGAGGTCGAAGGAGGCGAGGGTCATCTCGGGCGCCCGCGCGTATTCGCTGAACGCGTTTACCATCTGCTTCATGGCCTCGACCTGCTGCACGATCGTGTGCGTGGCGCGCTCCAGCACGCGCGCGTCCTGTTCCCCCATGCTGCCGAGAAAGCGCCGCTGCATGCGCTCGGCCGAGAGCTGAATCGGTGTGAGCGGGTTCTTGATCTCGTGCGCGAGGCGTCGGGCCACCTCACCCCAGGCGGCATCGCGCTGGGTCTGCAGCATGACCGTAATGTCGTCGAACACGACCACGTAACCAGCGGGCTTATCCTCCTCGCCGGGCAGCGCAGTGCAGGCACACATCAGCACGCGACGTCCGCCCTCGCCGCGCAGTTCCAGCTGCTCGCGCCATTCCGTCTGGCCGGACTCGAACTTCCTCTGCAGCGCGGCGATGAACTGGGTGAGCAGATTGTCGCCACTCCCAAGCTCCGCGAGCGTCTTGCCGGCCGCCGAGTCAAGGTCCGAGCCCAGGATGCCGCTCGCGGCCTGGTTGGCGACACGGATCTTCATGTCCGGCTCGAGAGAGATGACGCCGGTGGACAGGCGCGCCAGGATGACGGCGAGATTCGCGCGCTCGCTCTCCACAGCCTGCTGGCTGCGGCGCGTTTCCTCGCGGGCACGCGCCAGGCGCTTGGTCATGTCATTGAACGAGTGCACCAGAAATCCCATCTCATCGCGCGAGGACAGCGGCAGGCGCGTGTCGAAATCACCCTTGCCCACTGCGCGTGTCCCGGCCGCCAGGTCCTGAATCGGCTTCACCAGTCGCTGGGCGGAGAAGAACGCCCCATAGACTGCCGCGAGCAGCGACAGCAGCAGCACCAGGGTGAGGGTCAGGCGGAAGCTGTACTTCAACGGCTCGCGCAGGTACGAGAGCTCGCCATACTGCGTATGCGCCCGCTGCACCGTATCGGCCAGCGCGCCGAGGCGCTCTGGCACCGGAAACACGGCCAGCAGGACACGTGGCTCATTGCCCGGCGTGTACTCTGCGAGCGGCGCCGCCGTACGAATGATGTAGCCGCCACCGGGCACCGGCTCCAGGCTGACATAGGGACGCCCCTGCCGGACCTGCAGCATGGCTTCTTCCGACGGGCGCTGCGGAATGGATTCGGCCGGACGACTGCTACTCGTGGCGATGATGCGCCCGTGCTGCCCCAGCAGCGTGATCTCGAGCGCGCCGTTCGCGCGCCGTTCCACGTCGAGACGCCGGATCAGATCGCGTTCCGGCGTGAGCTCCAGGTCCTGCGCCAGCGTCTCGGTCGCATCGAGGTATTCGCGACGATTCAGGTCGAGCACCGCGCGGCTGAGCATCAGCGCCTCGTTCAGGCCCTGCTTGACCTCGACATCGAACCAGCTGTCGATGCCGCGGTTGAGGAATTCGAGCGCGAAGTAGTAGACGATCAACAGCGGTGGAATCACCAGCAGGCCGAAGATCGTCACAGTGCGCAGCTTGAGGCGCGAGCCCATGACGCGACGGCGATAGTCGCGCACCAGCTGCGTCAGCTTGGCCGTCAGCAGCACCAGCAGCACCACCACGCCCGCGGCATTGATCAGCAGGATCCACGGGTGCAGGCGCCCGAACTGTGCCGAATTCTGCGCCGTCTTGGCGAGCAGGAACAATGCCGCGAGCCACAGCACGACACCGAGGCCGATGACGGCGTAACCACCGTACTTCTTTATTGCAGCAATGGCCATGTATACCACTCGCTGACCCGATGGTAGTCATCGGTCCAGAACATCAGCACGCGCAAAGTGTCCGGCATGTCTCCCAGGTTGAGCGTAACCCGCAGGCTGAACTCGTGGCGGTAGCCGGGACGAAGCAGCGCCTCGTCGAGGACCGGCAGGCCGCTGATACGCGACAGCTGCTCCAGGGCGGCATCGAGATCTGGGAACGAGGACAGCTCGCCGCTGTTGAGATTGCGCACGACGTAGCGATCGCTTACCGCCTGGTACTGCAGCTGGTACTCCTGACGGAGCGATGCGACGGTTTCGTCGACCCAGTAATGGCGCGCGCGCGAGACTTCCAGCTCCAGCACCACGGTCAGCGGCACGCCATCGTTGAGTGCCGTGCGCACGCGCTCGTTCAGGGGCAGCTGCAGGCGTGCGTTGAGCACGTACACACCCTCGACGAGCTGCGCGTACGCCGTGCGCACACCGAAACTGGGAGCGGCCTCGGCCCGGGCGCTCGATGGCTGGGCACCCGACAGCAAGCCCGCCGCGATGGCGAGCAGCAGCAATTTCGATCGCAGCGGCAGCAGACGTGATAAGTGCATCAGGCGCGCCGTCTCGGGCGACACCCGTCCGCCGCCGCAGGTGCTGCGGATAAGCGAAGCTCGATCAAGCGGACGGGTTGCCTGCATGCGTCTCGGTGCGGCGTTTTTCCAGGCAAGCATAATAGAAGCCGTCCATGCCCGCTGCTCCAGGCAGAATCTGCACGCCAGCGCCGGCCATCACGCGCTTTCCCGGCGGGCCGAAGCTCGCGGAAATGGGGACGAGCCTCGCCGCGGGTTCCGCCTCGCGAAACAACCTGATGACCTCTTCGTTTTCTGCTCGCAGTATCGAGCACGTTACATACAGCAAGCGTCCCGCGGTAGCGAGGACGGGCCAAAGCGTGCGCAGCAGTCGCAGCTGCTCGCGTTGCAGCGACTCGATGTCCGCCGGCCGGCGCCGCAGCTTCACGTCCGGGTGGCGGCGGATGACTCCGCTCGCCGTGCACGGTGCATCGAGCAGCACGCGTTCAAACGGCTGCCCGTCCCACCAGCGCGCCGTATCGGCTGCGTCACCTTCGATCACGCTCGCACTGAGTCCGAGTCGTCGCAGATTCTGCTCGAGCTGAGCGAGCCGCGCGGCGGAGCGATCGATCGCGACCACGTCGAGATCCGCGCGCTCGAGCAGATGACAAGTCTTGCCGCCCGGCGCAGCGCAGGCGTCCAGCACGCGCATGCGATCACGGACCTCGAGCAGGTCGGCCGCGAGCTGTGCGCCCGCATCCTGCACGGAAACGACGCCGCGTTCGAACCCCGGCAGCGCGTTGACGGGTAACGCAGTCTGCAACAGCACGGCGTCACTCGCATATTCGCTGATCTCGGCTGCAATCGACGCTTCACGCAGCGCGTCGACGTAGGCGGAGCGCGAAGTCTTGCGTCGATTGACCCGCAACCACATCGGCGGCGGCTGGTTGTTCGCCTCCAGAACCTGCGCCCACTCATCCGGCCAGTCACGCCGGATCAGTTCGACCCACCAGGACGGGTGGGCAAAGCGGGCCGCGGGCACCTTGTCGGTTGCCGCGTTGAGTGCCTGCTGCTCGCGCAGGAAACGCCGCAATACCGCATTGATCAGGCCGGCGGCGCGCGGCTGACCGAGCTCGCGAGCAGCCTCGACGGCCTGGTCCACGATGGCGTGCGGGGGGTGACTTGAGAACGCCAGCTGGTGGACGCCGACAGCAAGCAATGCACGCACCTGCGGTTTTGGCTTCGTGCCCGCTTCAAGGAGCTGCGAAGCCCAGAAGTCGATCCGTGGGTACCAGCGCACCGTACCGTACGCGAGCGCCTGTATTGCCGCCATGCTGCTGGTCTCGACGCCCGCCTCGCATCGATCCAGTGCGTCATCGAGCGACTCGCCATTCTCGCTGACCGCGGCCACAACTCGCGCCGCGGCGGCGAGCCGGGCTGCCGTGCTCAGTTTTTCCAGTGATGCCATCACGAGTCGCGGGCCTCGGCCCGGCTAGTGCGCCGGGCCGAGTGTTGCGCCATGCAGGTCGTGCGCATTGAGAAACTCGCGCACCCGCAGCGGCCGCCGGCTCGCCAACTGAACGACATCCAGAGCCAGGGCTCCCTCACCACACGCCACGACGATCCCGGCTGGCCCGCAGCTGAGCACAGTTCCCGGGCGCGCATGGTGGGGTGTGTGCTCCGGATGTGCTGCCCAGACTCGCAGCGTCTGCTCGCCCCAGGCGGTCTCGGCGATCGGCCATGGATTGAACGCCCGCACCTGGCGCTCGATCCGGACAGCCGCCTGCGACCAGTCGATGCGTGCTTCCGCCTTCTCGATCCTCGCAGCGTAGGTCGCGGGACCTTGCTGCGGTTCGGCGATAGCAGTGCCGGCCGCGATGGCGTCCATCACTTCGAGGATCGCTCCGGCCCCGAGCAGAGCCAGCCGATCATGCAGGCTGGCTGCTGTTTCAGCTGGCGCGATGCGCAACACCTTTCGCAGGTAGACCGGTCCGGTATCCAGAGTCTGCTCCATGCGCATGATCGAGATGCCGCTCTCGGCATCTCCCGCCTGCAGCGCGCGCTGAATCGGCGCAGCGCCACGCCAGCGTGGCAGCAGAGAAGCATGAATGTTGATGCAGCCGTGCCGTGGCAGCGCCAGTACCGGTGCGGGCAGCAGCAGGCCATAGGCAGCGACCACGAGCGCGTCCGCGGCATGAGCGGCCAGCGCTGCCACCGCTTCGGGATCACGCAATGTTGCCGGTTGTGCGACTGGAATGCCGAGCCGCCGCGCCGCGGCCTTCACCGCGCTCTCGCTCACCTGCCGGCCACGACCCGCTGGCTTGTCGGGACGCGTCAGCACGGCCACGACGCGATGCCGGCTACGCGACAGAGCCTCCAGTGCCGGCACGGCGAACTGGGGCGTGCCCGCGTACAACAGGCGCAGAGAATCGCTCACGCGGATCGGGAAGGGGCGAACTCAGATCGCGGGCACCCGCGGCCGCGAGTCGGACCGAGTGCCCGTCGCACGCTCCTTGCGGTCCTTCTCGAGCTTCTTGCGGATGCGCTGCCGCTTGAGCTCGGACAGGTAGTCGACGAAGAGCTTGCCATCAAGGTGGTCGATTTCATGCTGAATGCAGACTGCAAGCAGGCCGTCAGCGTCCAGCTCGAAGACTTGTCCCTCGACGTTCTGCGCTCGCACCCTGATGCGCGCGGCGCGCTCGACTTCGTCGAAGACTCCTGGAACCGACAGGCATCCCTCTTCCCGCACTGCGACCCCCTCGCGGCTGAGAATCTCGGGATTGACGAACACTTGCGGCTGGTCGTGAGTCTCGGACACATCGGCGACCAGCATACGGCGGTGGACATCGACCTGTGTCGCCGCCAAGCCGACACCGGGCGCCGCGTACATGGTCCCGAGCATGTCAGCCGCCAGTTGCCGCAGTGCGGCATCAAAGGTGGTGACCGGCCGGGCGCGGGTTCGCAGCCGGGCATCGGGGTACTCGAGGATTGTCAGTCGGGGCATGGAGATCTTGGGCAGTTTTCGGGCAACCGGGCCATAAACGCCGCTCATCCGGCGCAGCTCACCTCGTATAGGGTGGAAACCGGGGGTCCGGGACGGCGGAATAATGTCAAAAGTGCGACCGAATTCTTAAACCATTCTCTCAGGATTGCGACGCTAGATCGTTGAGATTATAACAGCGGGGCCTTTCATGGCCGCACCCTCTTCGAAGGAGCCTTGGGATGGAGCTGACGCTTTGGCAGACCTCTCGGACCCTGCGTGCGCGGGCGATCCACCTGATCCTGTTGACCGGGCTGATCGTCGGCTGTTCCAGTTCCGGGCCCACGAAAGAAGCCCCTGAGGCGGCGCCACCGCCGCCCCCGGCCGAGCCGGCGAGCACCATGCCGGCAGCGCCCCCCGCGGCAAGCACTGAGATGCCGGTGGCTGAGACGCCCATGGCTTCCGGGCAGCAGGGCGGGCCGGTGCTCGCAGCCAATGCCCCCAAGACCTACACCGTAAAGAAGGGCGATACGTTGTGGGATATCTCTTCCACGTTCCTACGCGACCCGTGGCTGTGGCCCGAGATCTGGCAGGTCAATCCGCAGATCGAGAACCCACACCTTATATACCCGGGAGACACGCTCACCCTGGCCTACGGCGCTGATGGCACGCCTGAGTTGCACCTCGAGCGCGGGGCCGCGAGCAAGTTGAGCCCGCGCGTGCGCAGCGAGCCTCTGGAAGGCGCCATCAAGGCGATCCCCTACGATATCGTCGCGGCCTTCATGTCGAAGCCAAGCGTGCTGGAGCGTGGCCAAGTCAAGGACTCGCCCTACGTAGTCGCTTCACGCGAGCAGCATCTGGCCGCAGCGGCAGGGCAGACGGTCTACGTCCGCGGCAAGCTGGATGGCGATGCCGGCTCCCGCTTCAACGTCATTCACGTCGGCCCGCCGCTCGTGGATCCGGACGACAACAAGACGGTCGGTTACGAGGGCCTCTACACCGGCGCCGCACGCATGGTCGAGCAGGGCGATCCATCGACGCTGCTCCTGACCGAGTCGGCGCGCGAGACCCTTGACGGCGATCTCGTGCTGCCCGGCAGTTTCGATGCCCCGCTCGATTTCGTGCCGCATGCGCCCGCGAGCAAGACGGAAGGGGAGATCATCTCGATCGTTAATGGTCTGTCGATGGTCGGCAAGTACCAGGTCGTGGTCATCAACCGCGGCAGCAGCCAAGGCCTCGAGCCCGGTCACGTGCTGGCGATCTATCAGGCCGGCCCACGAGTGAAGGACCCCAAGTCCCGCGGCGTGAGCATGAGCGGGGGCCTCGGTCCCAAGGTGCAGCTGCCGGACTACCGGGTCGGTACTTTCATGGTGTTCAAGACCTTTGACCGCATCAGCTATGGGCTGGTGATGGAATCCGAGAGCCCGATCCGCAATTACGATCACGTGCGCAATCCGTAACTGATTCCGTTTCCCCGGCGACAGGGATGTCGCCGAGAATGCCTTCATGGACAAAGAGGCAGAAGAACTTCGCGCCTGGGCCACACTGCTCAGAATCCCGAGCCTGACGTACGAGCGCGTCTTTCGCGCGCTGCAATGCGTGGCGAGCGCCGCGGAACTGGTACGCGCGGCGCTCCGCGATGCGACGTTGCTCGAGCTCACCGAGCACGCCCAGGCGCAGTGGCGGCGCCTGGATCCGAAATTGATCGATGCCGATCTCGCCTGGCTCGGTCAGCCCGGGCGTCATCTCGTACCTCTTACCTCCTCGGAGTTTCCGGCGCTGCTCGCGCACTCTGGCGGCGCACCTCCAGCGCTCTACGTGATGGGTTCGCCCGAGGTACTGTCGGCTCCACAGCTGGCGCTCGTCGGCAGTCGCAATCCGACCGCGAGCGGCCGCGAGACGGCATTCGATTTCGCCGCACACCTCGCCCGTTGCGGACTCGTCATCACCAGCGGGCTGGCTGAGGGTATCGATGCGGCCGGTCATCGCGGCGCGCTGGCTGGGGGCGGCCGGACCATCGCGGTGTGCGCGACCGGCCTCGATATCGTTTATCCGGAACACCACGCGGAGCTGGCCCGGTCCATCGCCGCGCAGGGCGCGCTGGTCGCGGAATTTCCGCCGGGCACGCCCCCGCGCCGCGAGTCCTTCCCGCAGCGTAACCGCATTATCAGCGGTCTGAGTCTCGGGACGCTGGTGGTCGAAGCCGCACGCCAGAGCGGCTCTCTCATCACCGCGCGTTACTCCAGCGAGCAGGGACGGGAAGTGTTTGCCATCCCCGGATCCATTCACAGCCCGCTGTCACGCGGCTGTCATCGACTGATTCGCGACGGCGCCAAGCTGGTGGAAACTGCGGAGGACATACTCACTGAACTGCACTGGCAGCCGGTTGAAGTCGCCGCGCCCGCACGTGGCGCCGACGAAAAGAGTGAACCCACAGCAGCAAGTGGATTGGACAAAGAATACGAAATCCTGTTAGATGCGCTCGGCTTCGATGCCTTGGGGCTGGATGCGCTGATCGAGCGCTGCGGCCTCAAGCCCGAAGCAGTCGCTTCGATGCTGCTCATCCTCGAGCTCAGAGGGCTAATCGAAGCCCGTCCCGGCGGCCGCTACTGCCGAAGTCCTACCAGGCGGTGAAATGAAACAAGGCGTCCTCGATATCCTCATCTACCTTTTCGAAAACTACATGGACGATGCGGAACCCTGCCCGCAACCGGATCGCACGCTGCTCAAGGAGGAGCTCGAGCACGCGGGCTTCGAGGGAGCGGACGTGTGCCGCGCGCTGCAATGGCTCGACGGCCTCAGAGAATCACCGGATGGCGAATCGGACCGCGCGGACGCACGCGCAATCCGCGTCTTCAGTTACCTCGAACAGTTGCGCCTCGATGCGGATTGCCGCGGCTTCCTCATGCATCTGGAGCAGATCGGTATCTTGGCGGCAGGACAGCGCGAGCTCGTGATCGATCGGCTGATGGCGCTCGATGCCGACGAGATCGATATCGAGAAGGTGAAGTGGGTGGTGCTGATGGTGCTGTTCAGTCAGCCCGGACAGGAGCAGGCGTACGCGCGCATGGAAGACCTCGTGTTCGAGGAACGCACTGACGCCATTCACTGAACGATGAGGCGTTTCGACCGCCTTTCCCCCAACCACCGCGGCCGGCTCCGCGGTTTCATTTTTTTTGACGGACTGCAACCCAGCGGCAGCTCATGACGGCAAACCTGGTCATCGTGGAATCGCCTGCCAAGGCGAAGACGATCAAGAAATATCTCGGCCGGGATTTCGAGGTGCTGGCTTCTTACGGCCACGTGCGCGATCTCGTTCCCAAGGAGGGCGCCGTCGATCCACAGCACAACTTCCGCATGCAGTACCAGCTGATCGAGCGCAACGAGCGACATGTCAGCGCCATTGCACGCGCGCTGCGCAAGGCCAAGGCCTTGTACCTGGCAACCGACCCTGACCGCGAGGGCGAGGCGATCGCCTGGCATCTGCACGAGATTCTCCGGGAACGGGGAGATCTCGATGGCAAACAGGTGCATCGCGTCGCCTTCTATGAAATCACTCGCAACGGCATCCGCGAAGCCATCCAGGCACCGCGGCAGCTATCCCAGGACCTGGTCAACGCACAGCAGGCGCGCCGCGCACTCGATTACCTGGTCGGGTTCAACCTCTCTCCGCTGCTGTGGAAAAAGGTGCGCCGGGGACTGTCGGCGGGACGCGTGCAGAGCCCGGCGCTGCGCCTGATCTGCGAGCGCGAGGAGGAGATCGCCGCCTTCAAGGCGCGCGAGTACTGGACGATAGACGCCCAGGGCGAGCACAGCGCGCAGCAGTTCCCACTCAAGCTGATCGAGTACACCGGCCAGAAGGTCGAGCAGTTCTCGTTCCAGAACGCAGCGCAGGCGCACGCGGTGGAACAAGCCCTGACGCACGCGGCGCACGGTCAGTTGCGCGTACTGGAGATCGATCGCAAGCAGCGGCGCCGCAACCCGGCGCCCCCGTTCACGACTTCCACCTTGCAGCAGGAAGCGGCGCGCAAACTGGGATTCGGCACGCAGCGGACCATGCGGCTGGCGCAACAGCTCTATGAAGGCGTCGATATCGGCGAGGGTGCCGTGGGCCTGATCACGTACATGCGTACGGACTCGGTCAACCTCGCGGGCGAAGCGATCCAGGAAATGCGCGCCACGATCGCGAAACTCTACGGTGCCGAAAGCGTGGCCGAGGAACCGCGCATCTATCGCACCAAGTCCAAGAATGCGCAGGAGGCGCACGAGGCGATACGCCCGACGACCCCGGCGCTCGCGCCGGCTGACCTCGAGGGGCGGATGGACGCCGATCAGCTGCGCCTCTACGCGCTCATCTGGAAACGCGCGATCGCCTGCCAGATGAGTCACGCGCTGTTCGACACCGTTGCAGTCGACATGCTCGCCGGCCCGGACGGTCCGCAGCGGCATCTGCTGCGAGCCAACGGCTCGACGCTGGTGAAGCCCGGCTTCATGGCGGTCTACCAGGAGGATGTCGACGACACGGCACAGGATGAAAGCGACCGCATTCTGCCCGCCATGAACGTCGCAGATGCGGTGAAGCTCCTCGCGGTAAAGCCGGAGCAGCACTTCACCGAGCCGCCGCCACGCTACTCGGAGGCTTCGCTGGTGAAGGCCCTCGAAGAGCACGGTATTGGCCGACCCTCCACCTATGCCTCGATCATCTCCACGCTCAAGGACCGCGAGTACGTGGAGATGGACAGCCGGCGCTTCATCCCCACCGACATCGGCAAGATCGTCAACCGCTTCCTGACCAAGAATTTTCACCGCTACGTTGAATACGGCTTCACCGCGCGCATGGAAGACGCGCTCGACGCCATCTCGCGCGGCGAAGAGGACTGGGTGCCGTTGATGCACCAGTTCTGGAAGCCGTTCATCTCGCAGGTCGAGCACACGGAAAAACACGTGACGCGCGACGAAGTCGCGCAGGCCCGCGATCTGGGAGTCGATCCGGTGTCGGGCAAGCCGGTGAGCGTACGCATGGGCCGCTTCGGTCCCTTCGTACAGATGGGAACCAAGGACGACGCCGAGAAGCCGCGCTTCGCCGGACTGCGCCCGGGACAGAAGATGGACAAGATCACCCTGGCCGATGCGCAAGTGTTGTTCAAGCTGCCGCGCAACCTGGGTGAGACTCCCCAGGGTGAGCCCGTGCAAGCCAACGTCGGCCGCTTCGGCCCCTACGTCAAGTACGGTTCGAAGTACGTCTCGCTCAAGGAAGACGATCCGTACACGATCGAATTGCCGCGCGCGCTGATTGTCATAGAGCAGAAGAAGCAGGCAGATGCTAATCGCATCATTCGCGAGTTTCCTGATGCCGGCATCCAGGTACTGAACGGTCGCTACGGGCCGTACATCACCGACAAGACGCGCAACGCCAAGATTCCGAAGGAACGTGATCCGAAGACGTTGACCGTCGAAGAATGCCGCGAGCTCCTGGCGCAGGCGCCGGCACGGCGTGGCATGCGTGGGCGCTTTGGCAAGAAAGCGTCGCCCACCGTCGCTACCGAGCCGACTGCAGCGCAAGCGACGGAGCCAGAACGTGGCGCGACGCCTGTCGACAGGTCGAAATCAAGGGCTCCGCGCCGCGAAAAGCCGCCGAAGACGGCGGTAAAGACCAAACCGCAACCCGTTCGCAAGAAAAGATCAGCGCACAAGCGCCCGCCCGCCCGCAAGCCCAGCTAGTGTTCGGCTTGCGGCGAACACGGTGTTCGTCCCGCAGGGACTGACGGGCGTGTGCGAAAACCTGATTTTCAGCCGCGGGGTCAATGAAGTACCGCCACTCCTATCACGCCGGCAACTTTGCCGACACGATGAAGCACCTGGTGCTGCTGGAGCTGCTGCAGGCGCTCCTGCGCAAGCCGGGTGAGTTCGTCTTCATCGAGACCCATGCCGGCAGGGGTCAGTATCCGATCGCGAGCCGCGAGATGCGTGCCACGGCCGAATACCGCGCCGGCATCGGCCGGCTGCTCGAGAACCGCGAGCGGCTGGACGGGTCTATTCGCGATTACGTGGAACTCGTACTGCGGTTGGGGGGCGACCCGCAATCGGGCAGACTGCAGCGCTACCCTGGGTCGCCGTTGCTGGCGGCAGCGCTGCTGCGCCCCACCGATCGCGCTGTCCTGCTCGAGCTCGAGCCCGCCGAACGGCGGGCTCTCGAACGCGCTCTCGAGAGCCATCGCAATGTCAGCGTACGCGGCGAAGATGGCTATGCGGCGCTGCGCGGGCTGCTCCCCCCACCCGAGCGTCGCGGCCTCGTGCTCATCGACCCACCGTACGAGCAGCAGGCGAACGAATTCGAGCGCGTACATGCGACGCTGCTGGACAGCCACCGGCGCTGGGCGACTGGAATCTATGCAGTCTGGTACCCCATCAAGGAGCGCGCGCCGGTCGCGCGCTTTCACACGCGACTCGCTGACTCCGGTGTACGCAGGATTCTTTATGCAGAGCTCAGCTTGTTTGCGGAAGACTCACGCGTCGCGCTCAACGGCTCCGGCATGCTGATCATCAACCCCCCATGGAAGCTGGGTTCATCACTGCGGGCGCTGCTCCCCGCCCTGCAGCGCGCGCTGGGTGGGAGCAGCGATAGCGACGCGCGTTGCGCATGGCTCGTGCCGGAGTGAACTACCAGGCGAGGGCCCTGCACTCCTCGTGACGGAAGCACTCCAGCAGGTGATCGTTGACCATCCCCACGGCCTGCATGTGTGCATACACAATGGTGGAGCCTACGAAGCGCATTCCGCGCTCCTTCAGATCCCTGGATAGCGCGTCCGAGTCGCGGTTGGTCGCGGGAATCTGGCGGTGGCGACGAAAGGCGTTCTGCCGCGGCCTGCCGTCCACGAACCGCCAAACGTACCGGTCAAAGCTGCCGAACTGCTCGCGGATCTCCATGAAGGCGCGCGCATTGTCGATTGTGGCCTCAATCTTGGCGCGATTGCGGATGATGCCGGCATTCCCAAGCAGGCGTGCGACGCTCCTGGAATTGAAGCGGGCCACGCGTTCATAGTCGAAGTCGGCAAA
>Ga0326726_10000465_pt1 | contig 37837 bp, 39 predicted proteins | sample MHFenrmetagenome_2_FD_207603 | JGI IMG/M metagenome (GOLD analysis project Ga0326726, IMG submission 207603) | Lab enriched peat soil microbial communities from Michigan Hollow, Ithaca, NY, United States - MHF15MN | ecosystem: Environmental > Terrestrial > Soil > Wetlands > Peat | place: USA...
GTAGGACCATGGCAAGAGAACTTCGTGTGTCGCTCATCGTGTTCGCGCTCCTCACGCTCGTGACCGGAGTCGTCTATCCGGCTGTCACGACGCTGATCGGTACGCTCGCGTTTCACGATCGCGTCAACGGCAGCGTGATCGAGGTCGGCGACCGCGCCGTCGGATCGCGGCTGATCGGCCAGCCGTTCTCGGGCGCGAAGTACTTCTGGAGCCGACCGTCGGCGACGAGTCCTCAACCTTACAACGGCGCGGCGTCGAGCGGCTCGAACCAGGGACCGACCAACCCGGCGCTCGAGATGGCCGTTCGCGACCGAATCGCGGCGCTGCAAGCCGCGGACCCGGGCAATCGCGCGCCGATCCCGGTCGACCTCGTGACGGCGTCGGGCAGCGGGCTCGATCCGCAGATCTCGCCGGCCGCGGCCGAGTACCAAGTCGCGCGCGTGGCGCGTGAGCGCGGCGTCAGTGCGGATGCGGTGAGAGCGCTCGTCGCGCAGGCCACCGAAGGACGTGCGTTCGGTGTGCTCGGCGAGCCGCGAGTGAACGTGCTCGAGCTCAACCTCGCATTGGACTCGCTCAAGTAAAGCCGGCAACGCGCTAGAATCCAGCGCTGAATGGTCGTCGAGTATCGCCCCGACCCGGACGAGCTACTCGCGCGCGTCCAGGCCGAGGAGGCCCGCGCGCGACGCGGCAAGCTGCGAATCTTCTTCGGAGCGACCGCGGGCGTCGGGAAGACCTACGCGATGCTCGCGGCTGCACGCACCGTCAAGGCCGCCGGTGTCGAGGTCGTGATCGGCTACATCGAGCCGCACGGCCGCGTCGAGACCGAGCGCCTCATGGAAGGCCTCGAGGCGATCCCGACCCTCGCGATCCAGTATCGCGGGATCGTCCGCCGGGAGTTCGCTCTCGACGCCGCGCTCGCGCGTCGGCCGGCGATCCTGCTCGTCGACGAGCTCGCACACTCGAATCTCGTCGGCGGCGAGCCCGCTCCGCGTCATCCGAAGCGCTGGCAAGACGTCGAGGAGCTGCTCGAGGCCGGAATCAATGTCTGGACGACGGTGAACGTCCAGCATCTCGAAAGCCTGAACGACCTCGTCGCGCAGATCACCGGAGTGCGGCAGCAAGAAACGCTGCCGGATCGCGTATTCGACGAGGCCGACGAGGTCGAGCTCATCGATCTGCCCCCCGACGATCTGCTCGCGCGTCTCAAGGCCGGCAAGGTCTACATGCCGGACGACGTCCGGAGCGCGGTCGACCGATTCTTCAGGCTCCCGAATCTGATCGCGCTCCGCGAGCTCGCGCTGCGCCGGATGACGAGCCGTGTCGAGGCGGCCGCGAAGGTCTCGCTCGCGGGCGATCGGACGTCGCGCGAATGGCTCGCGCGCGAGCAGCTGCTCGTTGCGGTCGGCCCCGATGCGCAGGCCGAGCAGCTCGTGCGCTCGGGCAAACGCATCGCCGACGCGCTCGCTGCCGATTGGACCGTCGTCTACGTCGAGACGCCGTGGCTCCAACGGCTCTCCGAGAAGGAACGCAATCGCAGGATCGATTTGCTGCGCCTCGCCGAGTCGCTCGGTGCGGAGACCGTCACGCTCGACGGACCAACGGCAGGCGGGACGATCGCCGAGTATGCGGTGACTCGCAAAGCGACGCGGGTGATCGTCGGCGCGCCGAAACGCCGCGGGCTGCGCGCGTTGTTGCGTCCGTCGACGGCCACGCAGCTCACGCGGCTCGCGCGCGGCTTCGACGTGGTCACGATCGCGGCGGCCGACGGGCGCCAAGCCACGGGTCGCGCCGAGCCGACTCGCGGCACGGTCGCGGAGACGACGCAGCCGCCGCGCCTCAAGCGCTACGCATGGGCGGCGGGGATCTCGATCGCGTGCACCGCGCTCGCTTGGATGATGTTGGTCCTATATCCGCCTTTCGAGGCCGCGAACATCGTGATGGTGTACCTGCTCGGCACGACGATCGCGGGCTTGAGGCTCGGTCGCCGGCCGTCGGTTCTCACGACGTTGCTCAACGTCCTGTTCCTCGACTTCTTCTTCGTGCCGCCGCGCTTCACATTCGCCGTTTCGGACGTTCAGTATGTCGTTACGTTCGGCGTCATGCTCACGATCGGCCTCGTGATCGCCACGCTGATGTCGAGCGTGCGGCAGCAGACGCGGGTCGCCGGCGCGCGCGAGCGGCGCACGGCGCTGCTCTACGCGATGAGTCGCGAGCTCGCCGGCACGCGCGGCACCGCGGCCATGGCGCGCCTCGCGATCAAGCACGTGACCGAGACGTTTCAATGCCGCGCGACCGTTCTGTTCCCGAACGATAGCGGTAAGCTCGAATACCCGCGGGAGACCCCGATGGAGGGTTCCTACCGCGGTGCGGATCTCGCGGTCGCCCAGTGGGTCGCCGATCACGGCCAGCGCGCGGGCCTCGGCTCCGACACGTTGCCGGCCGCGCCCGCGCTGTACCTCCCACTCAGCACCGGCCGCGAGACGCTCGGCGTGCTCGCGGTTCTACCGGACAATCGGCGGCGCGTGCTGCTGCCCGAGCAGCGCCACTTGCTCGAGACGTTCGCAGGGCAGATCGCACTCGCCGTGGAGCGCGCGCGGCTCGCCGAGGCGGCGGAAGGCGCACGCGTCGCCGCGGAGGCCGAGAGCTTGCGCAATACTCTGCTCGCGTCGATCTCGCACGACTTGCGCACGCCGCTCGCGGTGATGGCCGGCGCCGGCAGCACACTCGCGACGCGCGGCGCGAGCCTCGACGAGGCGACGCGCATGGCGCTCGCGCACTCGATAGAGACGAAGGCGCGCGAGATGTCCGAGCTCGTCTCGAACGTGCTCGATCTCACACGCCTCGACGCGGGCGAGGTCGCGCTGCGCCGCGAGCCCGAGCACCTCGACGAGCTCGTCGGCGCCGCGCTCCACCAGTACGAGGGACGCCTTGCGGAGCATCCCGTCGAGGTCCGGATCCCGACCGATCTGCCGGCCCTATTCGTCGACGCGGCGCTCGTCGTGCAGGTGTTCGGTAACCTCTTCGACAACGCGGCGAAGTACACGCCGCGCGGCACACACATCCAGGTCTCCGCGGCGAACGACGGACCGTTCGTGCGCGTAACGGTCGATGACGACGGGCCGGGTCTGCCGCCAGGCGACCCTTCGAAGTTGTTCGAAAAGTTCCGACGGGGCGAGCGCGAGGCGACGGTCGTTGGCGCAGGACTTGGCCTCGCGATTTGTCGCGCGATAGTGCAAGCGCACGGCGGCACGATCGAGGCGCGACGCCGGTCCGAGCGCGGCACACGCTTCGAGCTCACGCTGCCGATCGCGGAGCCGCGCACGTGACGCATGCGATGCATCAGGTCCTCGTCATCGAGGACGAGCCCGGTATCCGGCACGTGCTCCGCGTGTTGCTCGAGGGCGAGGATTATCGAGTGATCGAGGCGGAGACCGCCGCGCGTGCACAAATCGAGGCACGCTCACACAAGCCCGACCTTCTGATCGTCGACCTGGGGCTGCCCGATGGCGATGGGCTCGAAGTGATCCGACGCGTGCGCGAGTGGTCGCCGGTGCCCGTGATCGTGCTCTCCGCGCGCACGCTGGAGAGCCAAAAGATCGCGGCGCTCGATGCGGGTGCGGACGACTACGTGAGCAAGCCGTTCAGCGCCGGGGAGTTGCTCGCGCGCGTGCGCGCCGGATTGCGCCGCGGCGTCCGCGGCGGGGGCGAGACGACGAAAATTCGAATCGGAGATGTCGACGTGGATCTCGAACGGCGCGAGGCCCGGCGGCCGAGCGGCGATGTGCACCTCACGCCGCTCGAGTTCCGCTTGCTCGAGAGCTTCGTGCGCCATGCCGGGATGATCGTTCGCCAGGCGCAGTTGCTGCGCGAGGTCTGGGGTCCCGTTCGCGACGCAGACGCACGAGCATTGCGCGTCTGCATGAAGAATCTGCGCGAGAAGCTCGAGCCCGATCCGCGTCGGCCGCGATACTTCTTGACCGAGATTGGTCTGGGCTATCGGTTCCGTCCCGACGCGCGCGGCGATTGAGGCCGCCGCCGCGCTTCGAACAGGCCGCCTCGTCTAGACCATCCACGCGACGACGAGCGCGCCGATCCCGATCCAAACCGCGGCGGCGACGCCGACGAGCACGCGTTCGACGCGCTGCTCCTGCTCTGTGAGCACGTCCTGAGCGAGCGGTGCGAGCTCGTACTCGCCGAACGAATCCGAGTCGATCTTCGCGAGCGGCGTGCTAAACGCGCCGCCGCCGCCCGCGCCACGAAAGCTCTGCATTCCCATGTGTCCGCCTCCAGCGTGAAAGACCGCAGGCTAGGCGCGTGCCGGTTGCGTTGTCAGTCGCATGAAGGTTCCAAGTGAGTTACACGCGAGCTGTCACCGCGTTGTCACCGCGAATAGACCGCCGCGTGACCCGGAAAAGACCGACGCCGATACCCGGCGTCAATACGATGCGCTGCTTCGGAAACGACAACGCGCGGCGCCGCAGACGTCGCCGCGCGCATGCAGGCAGAGGGAGAAGTCGATGAGCTCGATCGCGAAGGGAACGGCGGCATCCACGGCGCCGGTTTTGAGGAAGGTGCTTGGCGTCGCCGCGTTGACCGCGATCGGCGCCGGTGCCGCGCAGATTCAGGCGCCCGCCGCGGCGCAGGACCAAGAGGGCAGCAGCGCGGCGGCTGCGATCGAGGAGGTCACTGTCAGCGCGCGACGGCGCGACGAGGCGGCGCAGGACGTGCCGATTCCGGTGTCGGTCGTGAGCGGTCAGCTGATTACCGACGTTGGCGCGTTCAACGTGAATCGCATCAAGGAGCTCGTCCCGACGGTGCAGCTCTACTCGTCCAATCCTCGCAACACGGCCGTCAACATCCGCGGCCTCGGCACGACGTTCGGGCTCACGAACGACGGCATCGAGGGCGGCGTCGGGTTTTACGTCGACGGCGTGTACTACGCGCGGCCCGCCGCGCAGGCGCTCGACTTCATCGATGTCGATAGGCTCGAGGTGCTGCGCGGCCCGCAAGGAACCTTGTTCGGCAAGAACACCACGGCCGGCGCGATCGTCGTGACGACCCGCAAGCCGTCGTTCACGCCCGATGCCACGTTCGAGCTCGGCTACGGCAACGAGGACTTCGTCCAGGCCAAGGGCTCGTTCTCGGGACCGCTCGGCGAGAAGCTCGCGGGCCGCATCTCGTTCTCGAGCACGCAGCGCGACGGTAACGTCTACAACGTGCGCACCAACGAGTGGATCAACACGCTCGACAACCAAGGCATTCGCGCGCAGCTGCTGTTCACTCCTTCCGACAAGATCGACGTCACGGCCTCGATCGATTACACGAAACAGGACCCGAACGGCTACGCGCAGGTGCTCGCGGGCGTCGCGCCCACGCTGCGCGCCGGATACCGGCAATTCAATGCAATCGTCGCCGACCTCGGCTACACGCCGGTGAGCCTGAATCCGTTCGATCGCATCACGGATACCGACACGCCGTGGCAATCGAAGAATGATCTCGGCGGCGCTTCGGTGAACGTGGACGTCGAGCTCGGCAAGGGTAAGCTCACGTCGACCACCGCCTGGCGCTTCTGGACTTGGGCGCCGTCGAGTGACCGTGACTTCGTCGGGCTGCCCGTGCTCACCCTGTCGCAGGCGACGTCGAAGCAAGATCAGTGGTCGCAAGAGGTCCGCTGGGCCGGCGACTTCTCGTCGCGCTTGAGCGGCGTGTTCGGCGTGTTCGCGTTCGGGCAGACGATACAGAGCGATCCCGTGCAGCTCGAGCAGGCGGGTTCCGCGCAATGGCGCTTCTCGCAGAGCTCGCTGTCTCCGCTCTGGAAGACGCCGGGCCTGCTCGACGGCTACGGTATCGCGACCACCGTCTCGACCGACAACACTAGCGAGGCGGTGTACGGCCAGATCGAGTGGCGGGTCACGGACCGCTTCAGCCTCGTGCCGGGCCTGCGCTTCAACTACGACAAGAAGAGCGTCGACTACAACCGCGTCACCTACGGCGGCTTGCAAACGAGCGACCCCGCGTTCCTCGCGCTGAAGGCGCAGGTCTATACGCCGCAAGCGTTCAAGGCCGACGTCGATGACACGAACACTTCGGGCCAGCTCACGTTTCAGTTCAGGGCGAACCAGAAGGTCAACGCTTATGCGACCTACGCGACCGCGTTCAAGCCGGTCGGCATGAACGTCGGCGGCCTGCCGACCGATGCGAACAACAACCCGTTGCTCAGTGCGGCCGTCGTGAAGCCCGAGGACGTCCGCAATCTCGAGCTCGGTGTGAAGACGACGCCGACGTCGCGATCGACGGCCGACTTCGCCGTCTTCGACACGGAGGTCAAGGACTATCAAACCCAAGTCCAGAACGGTCAGCTCGGCGTCAACCGTGGCTATCTCGCGAACGCGAACAAGGTGCGCGTGCGCGGCGCCGAGTTCGACGGCAACGTGAGTATCGGCACGCACTTCTTGCTGCGCGGCGCGCTCGCGTACACGGACGGCAAGTACGTGTCGTTCCCCGACGCGCCGGTGCCGCTCGAGGAGACGGGTGGCGCCGCCACTTCGAAGGACATCTCCGGACAGCCGCTGCCCGGCATCTCGAAGTGGGGCGCCTCGCTCGGAACCGAGATCACGGCGCCATTGCATGCGTTCGGCGGTGGGCAGCTCTTCGGCGGCCTCGACATCTATCACCGCTCGGAGTTCTCCTCGAGCCCGACGCCGTCGAACTACCTCTGGGTCGACGGCTATTCCATCGTCAACGCGCGCGTCGGCTTCCGTGCGGCGAAGTGGTCGGGCTATCTCTGGGCGCGCAACCTGCTCGACGAGAACTACGTCGAGCAGCTGCTGGTCGCGGGCGGCAATGCGGGCCAGTACGCGGCCGTGCTCGGCGATCCGAAAACGTATGGAGTGACCGTCCGCTACTCGTTCGAATAGGCCTGAAGAGGCCGCGCTGCTAGGGATGGTGCCGCGGCGTTTTCTTTCTCGTCAGAGCTTATTTAGATCAAATGGTTAGGTCGACAGCCGCAAGTCTCGCGCGAGCCGCGCAGACCGAAATGTCACCTGCACGTAACCGGACAGAGACCGACAATTTCGGCCGCGCTCTTTACCATGCCGTCAACGCCCCACCCACGCAGGTTGTGCGGCCCATGTCGATTCTTCTCGAGCAGGTTTCCAAGGAGTACGGCGACGCGCCGGCCGTCAACGACGTGACCGTCAACATCGCCGACGGCGAGCTGTTCGTTCTGCTCGGACCCTCGGGCAGCGGCAAGAGCACGCTGCTGCGCGCGATCGCGGGCCTCACCACGATCGATCATGGCCGCATCGTGCTGCACGGGCGCGACGTGACGAGCCTCGGCGCGAAGGAGCGCGAGGTCGGCTTCGTTTTTCAGAACTACGCGTTGTTCCGCCACATGACCGTGGCGGACAACATCGAGTTCGCGTTGCGCGCGCGTCGAGTTCGTGGCGCAGAGCGGCGCCGGCGGCGCGCCGAGCTGCTGAAACTGGTCTCGCTCGAAGGTTACGACCAACGCCTACCGAGCGAGCTATCGGGCGGCCAACAACAGCGCGTCGCGCTCGCGCGCGCGCTCGCGCATCAGCCGCGCGTGCTGTTGCTCGACGAGCCGTTCGGCGCGCTCGACGCGAAAATTCGCGAGGAGCTCCGGCGTGCGATCCGCGAGATCCAGCGCGCAGTCGGAATTACGACGATCCTCGTCACGCACGATCAGGAAGAAGCGTTCAGCATGGCGGACCGGATCGGCGTGATGGATCGCGGCCGCCTCCAAGAGGTCGGGGAGCCGCGCGCGCTTTATCAGCGCCCCGGCACGCGGTTCGTCGCGACGTTCCTCGGCGCCGCCAATTTGATGCTCGGGCCGTATGGCCACCGCGACGTGCAGCTCGGCGAGTCGTTTTTCGAGGTGGACCGCTGGTCGAGGTCGCTGCGTAGCGGCGACGAAGCGGCCGTCGTCGTGCGTCCCGAGGACGTCGTGCTCGCGGAGCACCGCGACGAGCTGATGGTGCCGGTCGTCGGCAGCGGCAAGGTGGTCGAGCTGCAGTTCGTCGGCGCGATCGAGCGGCTGCGGCTCGAAGTCGTGGCGAGTCCGACACTCGCGGGCGCGCAGCGCCCGGGCGCCCCGACCCTCTCGATCGAAGCGTCGCGTACGGCGCCGGAGGTCGAGATCTTGCCGCTCACGGTGGGGCAACAGGTGTTCGTCGGCTTCAAGCGGATGCATACGTTGCCGACGCCGATCAGCAGCCTGCGCGTCGTCGGCGGCATCGCACGCACGGCGCAACAGCTCGCGGCCACGCCGATCGTGCGCGAGCTTTCCGACCGCATGCACATCGAGCCGCTGTTCTACGATGCCGTGGACGAGCGGCGCGAGGAGGTGCGCGGCCTGCCGGTCGTCGCGCTGGATCGCGGCGCGGACTTGTCGGCGCCGCTCGGGCTGCTCGAGCGCGGCGCTCGCCAGGTGCTCGCGATCGGCGAGGGTCAAACGCAGGTCGAGCGGATGCTGATTTACGTCGAGCCGTCGTCGTTCGGCCGCGACGCCGCGCTCGCGGCGGCCGCGAGCCTCGCACGCCATCTGACGATCGACGTCGCGATGCTGGTCCGCGACGAGGAGAAGTCGGAGAGCGGCGGGTGCTACCGAGACCTGCTCGACTTGCGCAACGCGTCGCTGCGTCTGCACGGCCTCGACATTCGCACCGAGACGTTCCGCGGCCCGATCAGCGCCGCGATTCGAGACCGGCTCGCGTCCTCCGACGAGCCGACGTTGCTCGTGATCGGCCTGACGTCACCAGAGCGCTGCAGCGACCTCGTCGACGACTTGCGCGATCTGCTAAGCACGACGCCGCCGGCCGCGGTGCTGTTCGTGAGCGGCCGCGACGAGCAAGAGCTCCAGAACGTCGTCACGCCGCCCGCGTTCGCGGCGGCTTGGGCGCTCTGACCTTTCCCCGCACCTCCGTGCTGCGCAAGCTCGCCATAGCGTTCTCGTTCTCCGTGCTGCTCGCGGTGTCGGGCTGCGGCGGGAGCGGCGCGTCGACGGGAAAAGAGATCCAGCTCCTTAACGTGTCGTACGATCCGACTCGCGAGCTCTATCGAGAGGTGAACGACAAGTTCGCCGAGAAGTGGCGCGCGACGACAGGGCAAGGCGTGAGCGTGCGGATGTCGCACAGCGGCTCTGGCAGCCAGGCGCGCGCGGTGATCGATGGGCTCGACGCCGACGTCGTGACGCTCGCGCTCGCGTGGGACATCGACAACATCCAGACGAAGAGCCATCGCTTGCCGGCCAATTGGCAGACGCGGTTGCCCGACAACAGCTCGCCGTATACGTCGACGATCGTGTTCCTGGTCCGCAAAGGCAACCCGAAGCAGATCCACGACTGGCCCGATTTGCTCGCCGACGGCGTACAGGTCATCACACCGAACCCGAAGACCTCGGGCGGCGCGCGCTGGAACTACCTCGCGGCCTGGGGCTTCGCTCTCGAGCGCGCGCTCGGCGGCGATCTCGGCAAGCTCGTCGACGCGCCGCGGGCCGACATCGACAAAGCGCAGTCGGAGGCGGAGGCCTTCGTTCGCGATCTCTATCGGCACGTTCCGGTGCAGGACACGGGCGCGCGCGCGGCGACGAACACGTTCGCGCAGCGCGGCATCGGCGACGTGCTTCTGGCCTGGGAGAACGAGGCGCTGCTCTCGATCGCGCAGCTCGGCTCCGACGCGCTCGAGATCGTTACGCCGTCGGTCAGCATTCTCGCGGAGCCGCCGGTCGCGCTCGTCGACGCGGTCGTCGACCGGCGCGGCACGCGCGGAGTCGCCGAGGCGTACCTGGAGTTCCTCTACACGCCGGAAGGGCAAGACATCATCGCGCGCAACTTCTTCCGGCCGCGCGATCAGAGCGTCGCGGCGAAGTACGCCGACCGGTTCCCGAAAATCCGGATGTTCACGATCGACGACGCGTTCGGCGGCTGGCGCGAAGCGCAGACTCGCCACTTCAACGACGGCGGCGTCTACGATCGGATCTTCTCCGCCGAGGCCTCGGGTTCCTCGCGATGATCGGGTCGTGCGACGCGCACGCTGCTAGGGCTTGAGCCATGGCGGCGGCTAGAGGTTGGGTGAGCCCGAGCGTGCTGCCGGGCTTCGGACTGACGCTCGGTTTCGCCGGCATGTTCCTCACGGCGATCGTGCTCGTGCCGATAGCCGCGCTCGTGATGAAGGGCGCGAGCCTGTCGCTGCCGGAGTTCTGGCGAATCGCGACGGAGCCGCGCGCTCTCGCGTCGTATCGGCTCACGTTCAGCGCATCGCTGGTTGCTGCGATCGTCAACTCCGTATTCGGCTTCATCGTCGCTTGGTCGCTCGTTCGCTACCGCTTCCCGGGCCGCCGCGTCGTCGACTCGCTGATCGACTTGCCGTTCGCGCTGCCGACCGCGGTGTCGGGCATCGCGCTCGCGACCGTGTTCGGGCCGCAGGGCTGGATCGGCGCATGGCTCGGGACTCTCGGCATCAAAGTGGCCTATACGTGGCTCGGCGTCGTGATCGCGCTCACGCTGATCGGCGTGCCGTTCGTCGTCCGCTCCGTGCAGCCCGCGCTCGAGGAGGTCGACGCGAGTTTAGAGGAGGCCGCCGAGTCGCTCGGCGCGGGCCGTTGGACCGTCTTTCGGCGCGTGATCCTGCCGACCGTGCTCCCGTCGCTCGCAACCGGATTCACGCTCGCGCTCGCGCGTTCCGTCGGCGAATACGGGTCGGTGATCTTCATCGCCGGCAATTTGCCGATGAAGACCGAGATCACGCCGCTCTTGATCGTGATCAAGCTCGAGCAATTCGATTACATCGGTGCGGCCGCGATCGGCCTCGTGATGCTTTGCGTGTCGTTCGTGATGCTGTTCACGATCAACGCGATCAACGGCTGGCGGTTGCGCCGAATGTCGGGGAGGCGTTGATGGCCGGTCCGGGACACAGCGTGGTCCGAGAGCGCACGGATCCCGTGAGCCGCGTGCTGCGAGCCGCGCTGATCGCGATTTCGCTGCTGTTCCTCACCGTGATCCTGCTCGTGCCGGTCGCGTCCGTGCTCGGCTACGCGTTCTCGAAGGGCGTCGACGTCTATCTGCGCGCGCTGAGCCAGCACGACACGTTCGCGGCGATCCGCTTGACGCTGCTCACCGCGGCGATCGTCGTGCCGGTCAACACGGTTTTCGGCGTCGCGGCCGCGTGGGCGATCGCGAAGTTCGATTTTCGCGGTAAGCAAATCCTCATCACGCTGATCGACCTGCCGTTCTCGGTCTCGCCCGTGATCGCGGGCCTCGTGTTCGTGCTGCTATTCGGCGCGCAGGGCTGGTTCGGCCCGTGGCTCCGAGACAACGACATCCAGATCGTGTTCGCGCTGCCTGGCATCGTGCTCGCGACCTTGCTCGTTACTTTTCCGTACGTCGCGCGCGAGCTGATCCCGATCATGCAGCTGCAAGGCCGCGAAGCGGAGGAGGCCGCCGTGAGTCTCGGGGCGGGCGGCTGGACGACGTTCTTCCGCGTCACGCTGCCGAGCATCCGGTGGGGTCTCTTATATGGCGTGATCCTCTGCAACGCGCGCGCGATGGGCGAGTTCGGCGCGGTGGCCGTGGTGTCAGGCCATATTCGCGGCCTCACGAACACTATGCCGCTCCAAGCGCAGGTGCTCTACGACGAGTATGATCTCGTCGGTGCATTTGCTGTGGCCTCGTTGTTGATGCTGCTAGCTCTCTTCACGCTGATCGCTAAGACGATCGTCGAGGCTTTCGGCGCGCGGCGCCGACGCGTCGTGCTGCCGCGCCAGCCCGCATGAAGCTCGGCATGCCGGGTCTTGCCGGCCGGCTCGCGAACCGCATGAAGCTCGGCGTGCTGGATCTTTCCGGCTGGTTCACGAACCACATGAAGCTCGGCATGCCGGGTCTTGCCGGACGGCTCGCGGTCGTCACGGGCTTGCTCGTGACGCTCGCGGTGGCCTCGATGCTCATCGTCGGCGTGCGCTCGCTGCGCTCGCAGGCCGAGGCGCAGGCGCTCACGCGCGTCCAGCTTGGAGTGTCGGCCGCGCGCGAGGGCCTGCGGCAGACCACGGAGGACGTGCTGACGGCGGCCCGAATACTCGGCGAGCGCCCGCCGCTGCAACGGCTCCTGCGCGGATCGGTCCTCGACGCTCTGCCGCCGTACCTCGCGCGGTATTGCGAGAACGCATCGCTCGATGCGTGCGCGATCGTGCAAAACGGCGAGGTGATCGCTAGCACGACCGGCGATATCCAATGGCCTGCGCTGGTCGCGGCGGCGACGGAGCAAGGCGAGCGCTTCCTCGTGACGGGCGCCGCGCCGCAGACCGCGCTCGTCGGCGCCTCGGCGGCCGTGACGGATCGCGACGGTGTCAGCGTGCTCGCCGTGCGGCGCATGAACGACAAGCTCGCCGAGAAGCTCGCCGAACGCGCGGGGCTCGAGATCCGGATCGTCGACTACGGCTCGTTCGTGCCGGGCCAAGGCCCATTCGCGATTCTGAACACCGACGCGCTATCGCGCGGCGAGCCCGTGGCCGCGTACGTCGCCGCGCTCGGCTCGTACGCCGCGAGCTTACCGATCGCGGCGCCGACGGGCGAGACGGTCGCGCTGATTCAGGCGCTGCTCAAAGCCGACGTCGTGCTCGCCCCCGTGAGCCGCAGTACGCAGCGGATGTTGATCGTCGCGCTCGTGATCGCGGCGCTCGCCACCGGAAGCGCGGTATTCGTCGGCCGTTACTGGATCAGCGCGGTGGAAGGCCTGACGGAGGCCGCCCGGCGCTTAGGGTCAGGCGATCTCGCGACGTCGATTCCGGTCGGCGGCGGCAAGGAGCTAACGGTGCTCGGCAACACGCTCGACGAGATGCGCCGCAATCTCGTCGATCTCACGGGCGAGCTCCGCAGGCGCGAGACCGAGGCCCAAGCCGTGCTTGGCGGCATCATCGAGGGCGTCTACGCGGTCGACGAGCAGCGCCGAATTCGCTTCGTGAACCCGCAGGCCGAGCGCCTGCTCAAAGTTTCGGCGAGCCAAGTGACCGGTGCGTTCTGCGGCGACGTGCTGCGGCCTTTGCGCGACGCGAGCGGCCGGCGACCGTGCGAGTACGCATGCCCGATCCTGCAGGCGCGGCGCGACGGCTCGGCGCGCGCGGTCGAGCAAGTCGTGCCGGGCCCCGACGAGAGCGTCCGCCGCGTCGTGATCGCGAGCGCTGCACCCGCCGACGGCATCCAGGTGCAAGTGCTGCGCGACGAGACGGAGCTCGAGGCCGTGCGCCGCACGCGCGACACCGTGCTCGCGAACATCTCGCACGAATTTCGCACGCCGCTCGCGGCGCAGCTCGCGTCGATCGAGCTCTTGAGCGAAGGCATCGGCAAGATGGACGAGGGCGGGCAGCGCCAGCTCGTATCGTCGCTGCAGCGCGGCACGCAGCGATTGACGTGGCTGATCGATAACCTGCTCGAAAGCGTGCGGATCGAGGCGGGCCAGCTCGGCATTCGCAAGCAGGATGTGCTGTTCGACGACGTGATCGGCGCGGCGCAGGATTTGATCGGGCCGTTGCTCGAGCAGCGAAGCCAAAAGGTCGCGCTCGCGCTCGCGGACGACGTGCCCGTGATCCGCGGCGACCAGCAGCGGCTCACGCAAGTGCTCGTGAACCTGCTCGCGAACGCGAGCAAGTTCGGCCCGGCCGACAGCACGATCACGATCGGCGCACGGGCGGCCGTCGACGGCGGGCTCGACTTCTGGGTTGACGACGAAGGTCCGGGCCCGAAGGATCCCGACGATACCGGCTTGTTCGAGCAGTTCCACCGCTCGGGTGGCGAGGATCCCGAGGAGAGCGGGCTCGGGCTCGGCCTGTTCATCGTACGCTCGATCGTCGAGCGGCACGGCGGCACCGTCTCGCTCGAGCGCTCTCACGACGAGCGCACGCACGCGGCCGTACACTTGCCGAAAGAGCCGCCCGCATGAAGATTCTCCTCGTGGACGACGATCCCGATCTGCTGTCGGTGACCGGTTTCGCGCTGCAGCAAGCCGGCTTCCTCGTCGTCCAAGCCGGCGACGGTCTCGCGGCGCTCGACGCGTTTCAACGCGAGCAGCCCGACCTCGCGGTGCTCGACATCAACTTGCCGAAGCTCAACGGCTTCGACCTCGCGCGTAAGCTACGCGAGCGCAGCAAGATCCCGCTGATCATGTTGACGGCGCGCAACGAGGAAGAGGACGTCGTGCGCGCTCTCAGCATCGGCGCCGACGATTACCTGAGCAAGCCGTTCAGCCCGAAGATCTTGCTCGCTCGAGTGAAGGCGCTGTTGCGCCGCGTCGGGCTCGAATCCGAGGAGGTCGTCGAGCTCGGCCGCCTCGCGCTCGACGCGTCGGAGCTCACGCTGCACGGCTTGCCGCGCGGCGACGTGCGGCTGACACCGCTCGAGGCGCGCTTCCTGCAGCTGCTGATCGCGCACGGCGGGCGCACGGTGCCGACGGACCGGTTGCTCGTGCACGTTTGGGGGAACCGCGCGGGCGGCAACCGCCAGCTGCTCAAGCAGCTCGTGCACCGGCTGCGCCAGAAAGTCGAGGACGATCCCGCCGCGCCGCGGCTGATCAAGACCGTGCCGAACGCAGGTTACTCGATCGACCCCGGCGGAGCGCCGGACGAGCTCGACGGCTAGCGCACTCTCTCGACTTGGATGAAGCCGCCCAGCGCGTCGGCGCTGAGCCTGTACGACGCGCCCCATTTCGTTCCGTGCAGGGTTACGCGTTGGCCCGGCTTCAACGCGAAGCGTTGTGGGATGTTCTGCCGCCACACCTGGCCGTTGTCGAGCGTGATGAGCCACGCGTTCGGCACGGTCTCGCGCAGCTCCGTCACGGTCGCGACGATCTCCGGCGGCGGCGGCGGCGCGGAAGAGCCAGCCACCGGGGCCGCCGCAGCCGCGGCCGATGGCGGCGCTGTGGCGGGTGCCGGTGCCGCCGCCACAGCCGATGGCGGCGCTGCGGCGGGCGCCGGTGCCGCCGCGGTCGCGGCGACCTCCGCCTGCGGCGCTGCGGCCGGAGTCGGGACGGCGCTCGGTGCCGGGGCAGGACGCGCGTCCGGCTTCGGCTTGGCCGCCTCGACGTGCCGCTCGAAGCACGCGAGTCTGTCGTCCGGCGATTTCAAGCTCACGCAATCGCCGACGTCGATCGTGACGTTCGCGGGTGCGTCTTGCGCGCCAGACGCCTTCGGCCCGAGACAGATCGCGACCCCGACGCCGAGCGCGAGGCCCGCTCGCCGGATCGTCGCGCTGCTAGTGACGCGCTGTCTCATGCGACGTTCGTCTCCGCTCCGCCGTGCGGTGCGTTCGAAACTCGGCAAAGCTTACCTTAAGCTCCGTCGCCGCGGCGCGGCTCGCAGGCCGCGCAACCTTGCACCGTCTGGCGCGCGCTTTCTATACTCGCGGCGCGTCTCAACAGTACTCGCGGCGGAATGCTCGAGCACGCGAGAAGAGGGGAGAACAAGAATGGCCAAGGTCTCGATTCATCCCGGGGTCGACAACGGTTTGAAACCGGCCGCGAAGACTTTCTCTGGCGGCACGCTGTCGTGCAGGTGCTCGGCGCAGAAAGTCACCGTGTCGATCGGCGGACAAGTCGCGCACAACCACGTCTGCGGCTGCACGAAGTGCTGGAAGCCGTCAGGCGCGTTGTTCTCGCAAGTCGCCGTGATTCCGCGCGACAAGGTCAAGGTCACCGCGAACGAGTCGAAGCTCAAAGTCGTCGATCCGAAAGCGACGATCAAGCGCTACGCGTGCTCGGGTTGCGGCGTGCACATGTACGGCCGCATCGACAACGACAAGCACCCGTTCTATGGGCTCGACTTCGTGCACACGGAGCTCTCGTCGGAACCCGGCTGGGCGCCGCCGGAGTTCGCCGCGTTCGTCTCGTCGATCATCGAGTCCGGCGCGGATCCGAAGAACATGGGCACAGTGCGCGGCCGGCTCAAAGAGCTCAAGCTCGAGCCGTACGATTGCTTGTCGCCGCCGTTGATGGACGCGATCGCGACGCACCTCGCGAAGCAGAGTGGCGTTCTGAAGGGCTAGAGACCGGTCACTCGTACGAGCACGCCGGATAGGGCGACCGGTTCAGAGCGAGGGCGGCCAGTGGCCGCCCTCGTCGACGAGTCCGCGCGCTAGCTCTTCTTCGAAAACGCCCCGGCTTCCTTCAAGACCTCGTTCGCGGCCTTGAACGCGTCGAGACCGGCGGGAATTCCGCAGTAAACGGTCGCGTGCAGCAAGACCTCTTTGATCTCTTCGATCGTGACGCCGTTGTTCAGCGCGCCGCGCACGTGCAGCTTCACCTCGGGCGAGCGGTTCAGCGCCGTCAGCATCGCGAGGTTGATCAGGCTCCGGGTCTTTCGGTCGAGCCCCTCACGAGTCCACGCGTAGCCCCAGCACCACTCCGTCGTGATCTGCTGAAACGCCATCATGAAATCGTTCGCGGACTTCAGCGAGTTGTCGACGTACTCGGGTCCCAGAACCTCGCGGCGCACCGCTAGGCCGCGGTCGAACAATTCGTCGATCGTGTCTTCTCTGTGGTCGGTCATTCAGGGCTCCTGAGGGTTGGAAACGAACGAAACGGGCGTGCGCCTTAGACGCATGCGTTGAGTCTTTCAAAACGTCGCGATTAGACCGCGCGGCAAGCGGCGGCGGTGAAGCACAGCGGCGGAGCGACGCGACGCTAGCGTCGCTCGGGGAACACGACGCCGAGCAGCGCACGGATGTAGTCGCGATGCTGCTTCGACGACGGCTGTTGCTGCTGCATGTAGGAGTGGATGTGGCGCGCCTCGAGCGTGCCGATCAGAACGTCGGCCGTGGTGCGCGCGTCGACGACCTCGAGCAGCTTCGCTTCGCCCGCCTGCACGAGCCATTGCTCGAGCAGCGCCCGGACCTTGTACGGCGTCGGCTCGGGCAGCTCGGCCTCGATCCGCGCCGCGCGCAGCGTGATCGACCCGCCGATGATCGTACCGAGATATTCGTTGACCTCGACGAGGATCCGCGCGAGCTGATCTCGGATCGGCGTGTCCGTCTGCACGCCGCGATCGAGCTCGCGGATCGCGGTGGTCTCGGGTTGCAGCGCCATCAGCATCAGCTGCTGCTTCGACCCCGTGCGCTGGAACAACGTCGCGGTCGAGACGCCGAGCTTCTTCGCGACCATCGCGACGGGCGCCTTCGGGCCGCGGTCCAAAAAAACCTCGCGCGCGGCGAGGCTGATCTGCTCGTCGCTGACTTGTCTGCGTCTGCCCATAGGGCGGCCATGATACCTTGGTTCCGCAAGCTCGTTATATCTGTCCGGTCGATCAGATTCGGGTCATAATCGCGCGCCAGCGAGTCGCGACGACTCGACTACAACGACGATGCCGCCGGCAGACGCTACCCAAGCGCGGTGCCGCGGCCCTAGCGAAAGGGGGATCGAACATGGCGCTACCGCCCGGCGTGACGCAGGCCAACTTCGATCGCGCATTGCGCGAGCTCGAAAAGGCGGTCGGCTCGCAGTGGGTATTCACGAGCGATGCGGACGTCGCGCTCTACCGCGACGCCTACTCGCCGTTCCAAGGCGAGCCCGAGGAGCGGACCGCGTCGGCGGCCGTCGCGCCGTACACCGTTGAGGAGGTGCAAGCGGTCGTGCGCGCCGCGAACACCTACCGGATCCCGCTCTACACGATCTCGACCGGCAAGAACTTGGGCTACGGCGGTTCGGCGCCGAACTTGTCAGGCAGCGTCGTGCTCGACCTGAAACGGATGAACCGCATCATCGAGGTCAGCGAGAAGAACGCGTCCGCGCTCGTCGAGCCCGGCGTGAGCTATTTCGATTTCTATCGCTACATCCAAGAGCACAAGCTCAAGGTGTGGATGGACTGCCCGGACCCGGGTTGGGGCAGCCTGATCGGCAACGCGCTCGATCACGGCGGCGGTTACACGATGACGCAGTTCCGCAATCACTTCGATGCGCATTGCGGCATGGAAGTGGTGCTCGCGAACGGCGAGCTGCTGCGCACCGGCATGGGAGCGGTGCCGAACGCGAAGACGTGGCAGCAGTACAAGTACGGCGCGGGTCCGTTGATCGACGGGCTGTTCTCGCAGTCGAACTTCGGCGTCGTCACGAAGATGGGCTTCTGGCTCATGCCCCAGCCCGACGCGTATCTCACCGGCACGGTCAGCGTGCCGAAGCACCAGGACCTGATCCCGCTCGTCGACATTCTGAATTTCCTCGAGAACAGCGGCGTCGTGAACGGCATGCCGCAGCTCGGCAGCCCGCTGCTCGGCGGGTTCTTCTCCCCGATCGGCAACGAGCTTCGCGACATGCTGTCGCGCAACGCGTCGACCGAGGAGCTCGAGGCGTACGCGAAGAAGCAGGGGAGCGGCTACTGGAGCTGCACCGTGAAGTTCTTCGGTCCGGTCAAGACGATCCAGGCGAACTGGGAATACTGCCAAGAGAAATTCTCGGCGATCCCAGGCGCTACGTTCGAGAACGGCGAGACGTACAAGTTTCCGCTCTCGGCCGCCGAGATCGAGGATGTCACGCGCAACCAGGCCGCGGGCTCGCGCAGCGCGACGCTGCCCGAGTTCGGGATACCTAGCCTCACCATGTTCTCGATCGGCGCGCGCACCGAGACGAACCCGAACCCGGGCGCCGGCCACATGTGGTTCTCGCCGATCATTCCGCGCTCGGGCGAGGCGATCTTCGAGGCGAACCGCGTGTTCGCCGAGGCCGCGAAGCAGCTCGACCTGCCGCTGAATGCCGTCGGCTTCAGCCTGCCGACGACGTACTGGAATCGCGCGTTCATCTTCCTGTTCGGGTTGCCGGTCACGAAGGACGTCGAGACCAATAAGAAGAACCGCGCAAAGTTCGAGCAGATCGTGAAGATCTGCGCCGAGCACGGTTGGGCTGAGTATCGTACGCCGCCTGCATACCAAGAGGCGGTGATGAACACGTACTCGTTCAACAATCACGCGCTGCGGCGTTTCCACGAGACGCTCAAGGACGCGGTCGACCCGAACGGGATTCTCGCGGCAGGCCGTTACGGCATCTGGCCGAAGCATCTGCGCAAGGTATGAGGACGAGTCACGTGACGAAACGACACTTCGGCGTCCCCGTTGTTCTGTGTTATGTCGCGCTCGCGGCGCCGCTGCACGCGCAGCAGCCCGGGGACGGCAAGGTCGTGTTCGACAAATGGTGCACGCCGTGTCACGGCGACGGGCCGGGTAAGCCGGGCACCGCCGCTTTGCAGGCTCTATATAAAGGAGTGAAGCCGGCGATGCTCGAGCAGCGCACCGATCTCGCGCCGGAATTCACGCGCGCAATCGTGCGCACGGGCGTCTCGGTGATGCCGTTCTTCCGTAAAACCGAGATCAGCGACGCGGAGCTCGACGCGCTCTCGAAATACCTCGCGCACAAGTAGTCGCCCGCGCGCCGGGCTCGGGCACGCGCCAGCGTCAGGGCCGCGCTTCGTAGAGATTGTTGAACGGATTTTCGATCGGCACCCGGCGCACGCTGCTGAACCCGGCCTTCTCGCAGAGCTCGTGAACCTTTGCCTCGTGAAAGCCGAGCGTGCCGAGCCCGGCTCCGCCGTTCGCGAGCGACGTGGTCATGCAGTAGAGCGTGCTCACGCCGTGGAACATCGCGCCGAACGGGTTCAGGTTCTTGTCGAGCGTATCGCCGCAGTTGATGTCGAGGCAGACATAAACGCCGTCCGGGTGCAGGCTGTTGCGGATCGTCTTCAACAATCCGAGCGGGTCGACCGCGTCGTGCACGACGTCGAACGTCGTGATCACGTGATACTTGCCCGGCAGCCCTTTCGAAACGTCGCGTTCTTCGAAGCGCACGAGCTTGCCGACGCCGGCTTCGCGCGCGTTCGCGGCGGCACGTTCGACCGTCGGGCCGAAGTTGTCGAAGCCGACGTAGCGCGAGCGTGGGAACGCGCCCGCGAGCTTGATGAGCGCACGGCCGCGGCCGCAGCCGACGTCCGCGACATCGGCGCCCCGCTCGAGGTGCGCTCTCACGTCGGGCATCGCGGGCATCCACGCGGGCAGCAAAAGATTCTCGAACCAGCCCGCCGTGAAACGCTCGAGACCGTCCCACATGCCGGATGCATAGCGGCTCTGCGGCACCCCGCCGCCCGTCTTGAACGCGGCGGCGACGTCGTCGAACACGCCGACCAGCGCCGGCAGTTGCTGCAGCATGCCGCCGACGAACATGGGCCCACCTTCTTGTGCGAGCGCCGCGGCGTGCTCGGCCGGCAGCGTGAAGCGCTTGCTTCCGGTATCGTAGGTTAGGTACCCGGCCGCGGCGAGGCCGCCGAGCCACTCTCTCAGGTAACGCTCGTTGAGACCGGTGCGCTTCGCGAGCTCGGCCGACGTTGCGGGTCCGTGCTCCGCAAGATCCTTGAAGAGACCCAGACGGTCGCCGAGCGAGGCGAGCAGCACGCTCATCGTGCCGCAGAACTGCTCGAAGAGCTTCCCGGCGAAAGCTTCTTGGCGTGCCGGATCGACCGTCGCGTTGTTCTTCTGCGCCATGGCATCCTCGACTTGGACAGTTGACGACCCGGGGGGAAGCTTATGCCAGGGGGGAAAGAGCGACCAGTCTCAATCAGCGTCAAGGCGATTCCGCGCGCGGCGCGCGACGAGATCGTCGGCTGGCGCGACGGTGCGCTCAGAATCCGAGTCGCGGCACCGCCACAGGACGGGCGCGCAAACGCGTCGCTCGAGGCCTTGCTCGCCGCGGCGCTGGGTCTACGCAGGAGCGCGGTGCGCGTCGCGGCCGGTCACGGCTCGCCCCGCAAGCGCGTCGAGATCGCCGGCATCGACCGTGCCGAGCTCGAGCGCCGGCTCGCCGCAGCAGGGTTTTCACTCGTTGCCTCGAGCGGAGCGGCTGACTAGACTCGCCCGAACCTGCGATCCGCGCGCAAAACCGGAAGTAGATCAGGAACGTGAGAGCGAGCACCTCGATGCTGATCTTGCTCGGCGCGAGCGCGCTGCTCCCGGCGTGCCACGGGTCGAAATCGGGCCAGCTCAGCGTCGCCGAGCAGCGCAAGCTCATCGATCGTTACTGCATCGATTGCCATAGCGTCAAGGACCACGCCGGCGGCCTCACGCTCGAAAACGCGGACCTCGCGCAGGTCGCGCGCGAAGCCGAGATGTGGGAGAAGGTGATCCGCGAGCTGCGCGCCGGCATGATGCCCCCGCCGGGCAAGCCGCGGCCCGATTTCGCGGCCGAGCACGCGTTTCGGGCGGCGCTCGAGGACGCGATCGACTCGAGCGCCGAGCGCGTTCCCGGCACGCGCTCGACCAAACGTCTGTCGCGCGTCGAGTACGCGCGCGCCGTGCACGACCTGCTCGATCTCGACGTCGACGGTAACGCGCTGTTGCCGCCGGATGCGCTGCCGGCAAGCTCTGCCGATGTCAGCGACGGCGAGTCGTTTTCGCCGGCCGTCATGGAACAGTATCTGCGCGCCGCGGACAGGGTCGCGGCACTCGCGCTCGGCGAGCCGAACGCGGCTACGAGCTCGGTAACCTACGCTGTGTCGAGCTCGGCCTCGCAGACGCGCCCGGTCGACGGCGCGCCGGCAGGCACGCGCGGCGGCGTCTCGGTGATGCACGCCTTCCCGGCCGACGGCGACTACGCGTTCACCGTCCGGCTGCAAGCAGCCGCGAACGGCGCGCTGATCGGCGCCGGCGCGCCGGACGAGCAGGTCGAGATATCGATCAACGGCGAGCGCGTTGCGTTGCTCGCGGTCGATCCGCGAACGTCGGGCCGCGCCGAGCTCAAGACGCCGCGGATCTTCTTGAAGGCCGGCCCGCAGCGAGTGAGCGCCGCGTTCCTGCAGCACTTCTCGGGCGTGACCGACGACCTCGTCGCGCCGATCGAAAGCACGCTCGGCGACGCGATCGCGATGCCGCAGCTGCTCCAGTTGCCGCGCCTTCAGCACTTGAACGTCACGGGCCCGTTCGACGCGACCGACGTCTCCGATACGCCGAGCCGGCGGCGCGTCTTCCACTGCCGGCCCGTGAAATCGGAGGACCAGGAGCCGTGCGCGCGCTCGATTCTCAGCGAGCTCGCGGAGCGAGCATACCGGCGTCCGCTCGAGGACGAAGACGTCGATGCGCTCGTGAAGTTCTACTGGGACGGCCGCGACGGCGGGGACTTCGAGAGCGGGATTCGCGCGGCGCTGCGCGCGATCCTCGCGAGTCCGCAATTCGTGCTGCGCGTCGAGCGCCAGCCGCCGGACGTGGCCCCGGGCGAGATTTATCGGATAAGCGACGCGGAGCTCGCGTCGCGGCTCTCGTTCTTCCTCTGGAGCTCGCTGCCGGATCAGGAATTGCTCGACGCGGCGCGCGAGGGCCGGCTGCACGCGCAAGACGAGCTCGAGAGCCAAGTGAAGCGCATGCTCGCGGACCCGCGCTCCGATGCGCTCGCGTCGCGCTTCGCGGCCGAATGGCTCGGCCTCGGGCTACTCGATACCGTGACGCCCGATCCGCTGCTCTATCCGAACTACGACAGAACGCTCGCGCTCTCGTTGCGCCGCGAGACGGAGCTCCTGTTCGACAGCATCGTGCGTGACGATTCGAGCGTGCTCGACCTGCTGACGGCCGACTACACGTTCGTCGACGAGCGGGTCGCAGCGCATTACAAGATCCCCGGCGTGCTCGGCAACCGGTTCAGGCGCGTGGTGATCGACGACGAGCACCGGCGCGGTCTGCTTGGACAGGCCAGCATCCTCGCGATGACTTCGCGCGCGGACCGCACGTCGCCGGTCGCGCGCGGCAAGTGGGTACTCGGGACGCTGCTCGGCGTGCCGCCGCCGCCTCCGCCCCCGGACGTGCCGCCGCTCGAGAAGACGGACGCGGTGAGGGACGGCCATGTGCTGTCGGGACGCGAGCGGCTCGAGGCACATCGCGCGGATTCCGCCTGTGCGGCATGCCACGCGATCATCGACCCGCTCGGCCTCGCGCTCGAGAACTACGACGCCACGGGCGCGTGGCGGATCAACGACGCGGGCGCGCCGATCGATGCGCATGCAACCTTGTTCGACGGTACGGCGGTCTCGGGCCCCGATGAGCTGCGCGCGGCGCTGCTGCGTTACCAAGACGCATTCGTCGCGACGTTCACCGAGAACCTGATGAGCTATGCCCTAGGCCGGCGCGTCGAGTACTACGATATGCCGACGATTCGCGACATCGACCGCGACGCGGCGGCCGACGGAAACAAGTTCTCGGCATTCGTGCTCGGCATCGTCGAGAGCACGCCGTTCCAGATGAAGCAAGCGGAGAAGACCGACGTGGCGCAGCGCTGAGGGAGAGAAAGGGGGATGTTCGTCACGAGGAAGAGCTTGGCGCGGCGGGCCGTGCCTGCGGCGTGCGCGATGCTCGCCGTCGGCATCGGCGACGTCGCCAGCGCCGCGCCGGCGGCCGAGGTGGCCGACGCCGCGATGCGCGGCGATCGCGACCAGCTCGTTACGTTGCTCGAGCACGGCGCGGACGTGAACGAGGCGCAGGGCGACGGGATGACCGCGCTGCACTGGGCCGTGACGAACCAGGACATCGAGGCGGCAAGGTCGCTCATCTACGCGGGAGCGAACGTGCGCGCGACGACGCGGCTCAACGCCGTGACGCCGCTGTGGCTCGCGGCGCAGAGCGGCGACGCGATCATGGTCTACATGCTGCTCGACAACAAGGCCGAGGCCGACGCGGCGAACGGCGACGGCGTCACGCCGTTGATGATCGCGTCGGCGTCCGGTAATCCCGACGCCGTGTACGTGCTGATCCAACGAGGCGCGAATCCGAACGCAGCAGAGAAGACCTACGGCCAGACGCCGTTGATGTTCGCGGCGGCGAACAACGAGGCCGATGTGATCGCGGTGCTCGCCGGGAAGGGCGCCGACGTCGCGGCGGCCACGAAGGTGCGGACATCATCGACGAGCGAGCCGATGGGCGGGCTCACCGCGCTCCACTACGCGGTGCGGCAAGGGAACGTCGGGGCGGTCGATGCGCTGCTCGACCGAGGCGCCGACATCAATCAGGTGAGCGGCGACGATACGACGCCGCTGATGCTCGCGACAATCACCGGGCAATTCGACCTCGCGATGCATTTGCTCGAGCGCGGCGCGGACGCGACGATCGCGACAGCCGCGGGTGGCACACCGCTCTATCGCGTGATCGACTTGCAGTGGGCGCCGAGGTCACCGTATCCGCAGCCGCCAGCCGCTCGACAGCAGAAGACGAGCTATCTCGATCTCATGAAAACGCTGCTCGACCGCGGCGCCGACCCGAACGCCCGCTTGCGCAAGGCGCTTTGGTACACGCGCTACGGCTTCGGCACGGAGGGTATCGATCCCGCGGGCGCGACGCCGTTCTGGCGGGCCGCCGAAGCGGGCGACGTCGACGCGATGCGGCTGCTCGTCTCGCGCGGGGCGGATCCTGCGATCAAGACGGTCGAAGGCGTCAGCCCCCTGATGGTGCTTGCGGGCGCAGGCTATCGCGGTAACGATGAGACCACCATTCCGGCGGGACGGATGCCTGCGCTGCGCTACTTCGTCGAGGAGCTCCATGCGGACGTCAACGAGACGGACCCGAAGGCCGGCGACAACAAGAAGACGGAGCACGTCAACACGCGGGGCTATACGCCGATCCATAACGCGGCCGCGCGTGGCGACAACGAGATGATTCTCTACCTCGTTTCGAAAGGCGCGCGCGTCGATCTCGTCGGCAAGAACGGCGTGACGTCGGTCGACATGGCGAGCTCGCCGCGCGAGCGCAGCGAGCCGTTACCCGAGACGATCAAGCTGCTCCAGAGCTTGGGAGCGAAGAGCTCGCGCCGTTGAGCGGGCTGCTGAAAGCGTGATGGCAACGCTGCGCGGCCCCTGAGCTGAAACGTTATGCGTCATGCAGTCGTCGCTGCGGGGCTGGTTGGTCTTCTGCTGCTCGCGTCGCTGTCTCTGCTGCGTCAGCGCGGGCCGGTCGAAGAGCAGCCTAGTCCTGCTCAACCGACCGATAGCGTCCCTGCTGCGACGCTAGACGTCGCCGCAGGGGGCGATGCGGTTGCAGATCCGAGCGATGTTGCTCGAGAGCCGGCCCGGATCGATTTGCAAAGCGTGTCGCAAACCTTCCGTAACAGTACGTTGCTGTTCGCCATTCGCCGCGCCGGGCTCTATTGCGCCGACGTGGTTTCTGCCCACGAGAGCGCGGAGGGTGTCTGGGTCGCGAGCTGCTCGGATATGCTCGGATACATCGTTACGTTACGCGGGGCCGAGCAATTCGACGTTCACCCGGTGGCACAGTATTTCGATTCGGTCGCCCCCCATCCTGTCGATCGTGATCGGTTACCCGAGCCTCGTTCACTCGAGCCCCAGCTGTTGAGGTAACGACGCGGTGTAACGGTTAGCAACGTCCCCGAGTTCCGCCGATGGAGGAGACTACACGTCGGTTGCTGTTCGGACACGCCGTGAGCGGCGCGATGACGCTCCTGTGTCCGCCCGTCGTTGGGTTTGCGGGAACGCTCGCCATCGTTCCTGTTCTGCTCACGGTTGGTTGTGCTCTCAGCGGCGACTGTCTCTGACGCATTCGGATCGGTCTGCGTATGTCCAAGAATATGTGCCGACCTTTTACCGCTCTAGTTCATCGTCGGCGGGTCGGCCCCCGCGGTGCCTTTGTTGCTTTCTGCTTGAGCTGCGACTACGGCGGCCGGGTAAAGTGGACGGGGTCGAGCTACGCGTTTGAATGGTCTGATCCCGGCCCGTCGCACAACCATGAGGGTAGAGGTGAGGAACCATGAAGAAGTTACTGTTTTTTGTGCTTTTATCATCCGCCGCACTTAGCTCGGTCTGCCTCGCCGAAGACGCTTGTCCGCGCTCTGTCGGTTCCACCGCGCCCGGTTCGTGGTACGGGAGCGAGTCTTTAGCCGTGCTGCTTCCGGCGGGCGGAGTCTGGCCGACAACCGCACCGGGGGCTCTGATCGCAGTGAAGGTGTTTTGGCGGAGTGCGGGTTTCCGGCCGGGCATGGAGTCGAAGCTCGCTGTGACCTTGAAGCCATTCAACGGTGTCGAAGCCGACGCGGTTGTTTTGAGGGCGACCAATGCGTACGCGGAATCCCTCGGTGGCTGGACGATGCTGACGGGCATCGACTTCCCCAAGGCCGGATGTTGGGAGATCACGGGCCGGTATCTCGGCCAGGAATTGAGCTTCGTCGTTGAAACCGTTCGAACCGCGTCGCGTTAGCGCGTGGCAACCCGGTTGCAGAGAGCGGCTCTGGCGAACCGATGCTAGGTCTCAAGCATGGCGTGAACCGACTCGTGGACTACGATCCAAAGTGGCCGCTTGCCTTTGAAGCCGAACGAGCCCGTATTCACAGAGCCTTAGGAGACGTTGCGCGCGGGATCGAACATTATGGCTCGACGGCCGTCGCGGGGTTACGCGCAAAACCGATCATCGACATTCTCGTCGGCGTCGCGCCGCTCGATGATTGGATCAAATGCAAAGATCCGTTGGAAAGCCTCGGTTACGACTACGCGGAGAACGCCGGTGTTCCGGATCACTTCATTTTCGGTCGCGGTCGCGATCGCAGCGAACGAACGCATTTGGTTCACATCGTCGAGTTCGAGGGCGAATCGTGGCGTTCGAGCTTGGCTTTTCGCGATGCCCTGCGAGCTCACGAGTCGCTGCGGGTAGCGTACGTGCGAATGAAAGAACAGGCGGTCGCTTTGGCTCCGCAAGGCCGCGCAAAATACAACGAATCGAAGCAGTCATTCATCGAACACTTCACGGGTCAAACCGGACTGTTCAAGAAGCTCGATAGCAACTGAGCCCGGGAATGGTCTTTTGGGGGAGGGGACGCGCATGAGACAGACGTCGGTATCTCGCATCATCGCGGCGGTCATGGCGATCGGCGTCTTAGCGATCACGCCGTCGGCGAAGCCGCAGGTCGGCCTCGAGCGCAAGGTTCTGCTCGAGCAGGATCTCGCGATTCCGGGGTACGAGGTCGTTCTCGCGCAGGTCACGCTCGCCATCGGCGGCCGCGAAGGGAGGCATTTCCACTCGGGAACGCTAGTAGCCCATATCCTCGAGGGTGAGCTGACACTCGAGCTCGAAGGGCAACGGACGAAAATCGTAAAGGCCGGAGAGTCGGTTCTCGTCGAACCTCGTCAGGTGCACGAAGGCATCAATAACGGCAGTGTGCCGATCAAAGCTCTCGCGACGTTCATCGTCGAAAAGGGCAAGCCGCTCGCGACGCCTGCAAAGTAACTCAAAAGGCCAGCTCGCCTCTCCGACGACGTCGTGTCTCCGTGGAGCTCGATGACGCGGCGGAAGCGTCCGCCCCGGGGTCGAAACACCAGACAACGAGTAGGCAACGACCATGGACCATCTTGACGCGAGAAGCGTGTTTTTCGTCAAAGACGCCGAGCGTTCGCTCCGCTTCTACACGGACGCGCTAGGCTTCTCGTTGGACTGGAACCATCAAGAGCAGGGGCGGGCATTCGTATTTCAAGTCAGCCTGCTCGGCTTCCAGCTGATCTTGAATCAGATCGAGCCATGGACAGAGACCCGGGCCGGCCACGGCCGCGTGTTCATCGCGATCTACCCCGAGCAAGTCGAGTCGTTTCGTCGGCATGTCAAGGAGATGCGCATCGAGACCACGGTGCTGCATTGGGGCAACCCGACACTCGTGATACGAGACCTCGATCAGAACGAATTATTCATCTGGCTGCCCGAGGGCGAGCTCGCGAGCTTCGAAGCGACCCCGCCCAAGGCGTGAGTCGCAGATCGGGCGGAGCCTGAGCAGCCGTCGCTTAAGCCGCACACTGGAGAAAACGTGCTGAAGCTTTACGTGCATCCGTTCTCGTCTTACAGCCAGAAGGTGCTGATCGCGCTCTATGAGAACGACACGCCGTTCGAATACCGCAACCTCGAAGAGCCCTCGGCGAATGCGGAGCTCGCCGCTCTTTGGCCGCTCAAGCGCTTCCCGGTGCTCGTGGATCGCGAGCGGACGATTCTCGAGGCCACTGCGATCATCGAGTACCTGCAGATTCACCATCCCGGCCGCGTTCGTCTGATCCCTAACGGCGACGCGGGCGTCGAGGTGCGGATGCTCGATCGCGTCTTCGACAACTACGTGATGACGCCGATGCAAAAGATCGTCGGGAATCAGCTTCGCCCAGAGCCCGATCGCGACGCTTATGGCGTGATCGAGGCGTGCCGACTCCTCGACAAGATCTACGCGTGGCTCGACGAGCGCCTCGCCGGCCGCGACTGGGCGTGCGGCGACGACGTCACGCTCGCGGATTGCGCCGCCGCGCCGTCACTTTTCTACGCCGATTGGGCGCACGAGATTCCGCGCGGGTTCGCGAATCTCCGAGCTTACCGCGCGCGCCTATTGGCGCGTCCGGCGATCGCGCGTGCCGTGGACGAGGCGCGACCTTATCGCGGGTACTTTCCACTTGGTGCGCCGAATCGTGACTGAGCGTCGGCGCACCACAACCCGCCGAGCCGATTGACGCCTAATTCCACCCATGCTCTATTTGGAGCAATCATCTAGGTACAACGAAACCACTCTATCTGGCAGTTTCGCCGCGCCTCGCCTCGAAGGAGAGAATGAATGGATATCGGCGCTGCAAAGTTGATTGCTGCCGCGATAATGCTCGCGGGCGGTGCTCTTGGCGCCGGTATCGGCCTCGGCATTCTTGGCTCGAGGTTTCTCGAAGGAATCGCGCGTCAGCCCGAGCTACTGCCCATCCTGCGGACGCAGTTGTTCCTAGTGCTCGCGTTCGTGGATGCGATTGCGATGATCGCTACCGCGATTGGGTTGTATCTGGTGTTTGCGGCCTAGAGGGTGGCTCCCAAAGCAAAGCGCGTGTCAGTGGAAGACATCGAGCTCGTTGGTGGCTGCGGTTCCGCGAGCGGCGGTCGACGCAAGCCATTAACAAAGTCTTCACGAAAGCAAGAACTGCGACGTGAGGTCGTGCACCTGCGTCATTTGCCGACTGGACTCGAAATCCACATCGAAATCCCGTTTGGCCACTACTCGAAAAGAGAGATGCAGCGCAGGCGGGAAGAGGCAAAACGTAAGTTCGTGGCGATTCTTGAAGGCAACAACTCAAGAGTCCAGAGATCTTCGACGGCTGCGGGAGGCGTACTGCGGGTAGTGGCCAACAAGAGCTCCACCGAAACGCTTGCTTTGCGCATTACAGTGGTGGATCCGCCGCCGAATATTTCTTGGGCACTCCAGCTTGGACGCGGCGGGCTAGTGAAGCCCACCGCTAGCACAGCGGTTCGCATCTCCTTCGATTTTTCCGTGGAAGTCATCGAAGGCGATTCTCCGGGCGCGTTTCGGCTTCGCGGTCCAGCAGTCCAGGGTCGCCCTGGCGAGCGCTTCGTGTACCTGTGCATCGGTACTTATGCGGGACAGGTCGGGGCTCCAGCGAGTGGGCGTGCGAAGGTCAGTCTCGAGGGCATCACTCGAAAACTCTTGGATGCAGTGAAGGCGAAGCGCTCAGGAGTGCTGGAAGCGCAGTTCGAGGGCACCGCGCGCGACGGCGGGCCCTCCAGGGCATCAGTGAAGCTATTGGGTGACGGATGGCGTCTCGCGTGAACGGTTCGATCCTTCGGGGATTCCCGTGCGTGCCACGGTCGGGGCGCGGCGATGCCATGAAGCTCCTCGAAGGACCGGCGTTGCCACCGCCCCGCGCTGAACTGGGGCGCCAGGCAAGTACGGCCGATGGAGCATTAGCTTGAAGATTGATAGCCGAAACCAGCCGGCTCACGGTATCCGCTTTTCCATCAGTGCCGGTGATGACGAGGTTGCGCGAGCGTACCTCTACGTGATGACCAACGACCTGCACGACGCGCCATTCGGCCTGGTCGAAGATGTGTTCGTGGCCGAGTCTCAGCGAGGCAATGGATTGGGCACGGCGCTCCTTAGAGAGGTCATCGCTGCAGCGCGTGCGGCCGGCTGCTACAAGCTGATCGCCACGAGCCGAGCGTCGCGGCCGAAAGTGCACGAGCTCTATGAGCGCCTGGGGTTCAAGAACTACGGGCTCGAGTTCCGGCTGAACCTAGATGCCGCAATGTCGTGACGCAACGACTGGCGATTTGCCGGCCCTCGCACGAATCCACATCGATGCGCTATTCGCGATCGCGGCTTTCCGTGGGGGCAGATATGCTCAGAGTTTCGATAAGACGCATCCGTCCGGAAAAAGAACAGCGGCTCCGTGCCTGGTTAACGGAGCTCAACTCGCGTGCGGAAGAGGTTCGAGAGACGTTTCGCGATGAGACGGTGCGCGCGGAGCAAGGGTACATAGTGCCCGGCGATATGGGGCCACTGCTGGTGTACGTCATGGAGGCCGAGGACTTCGACCGAGGGTCGAAAGCCTTCGCTGCGTCGCCTCACAAGATCGATGCGGAACACAAAGAAGTCATGCGCGAGTGTCTCGCGGAGTCGCTGAACGTTGCTCCGCTTTACGACGTAACGCTCGAAACGAAGGGCTAGTCCGACGCAAGAATAGCGACATGACTCAGCGAGGCGCATTTTGGTTCGGAGCCAAACGCTACGGCTTCGGGTGGGGTCTCCCTGCTCGGTGGCAAGGTTGGGTCGTGGTCGTCGCGTATTTCGCTCTGCTCTTCGAGGGCATCTATTACTTCAAGACGCAGCGCAACGCTCTGGCTCTGCTGGTGTACGTCGTACTTCTAACGGTGGCGTTGCTCGCTATCGTCATCGCGACGGGTGAGCGTCCAGTGCGTTGGCGATGGGGAGGAAAGTGAATTTTTCGGCGCACTCGCTGCAGCGCGAACGCATAGACACGGTACTCGGTTCGCTGCCCGCCGGGTCGATTGCCAATCTGCGCGAGCCGGGTCCGGCGACTTCGTAGCGCTTTCGAGTGTCGCGCGAAGCCGGATCCAAGATTCTCTTCCTGCGCGCGGTGCTCGCGTTCCTGGCTCTGCCCGGACTCGTTGCGTTCGCCGCACCGTTGTTGTTGATCTGGCCGCGGCCGCTCGACACCGCTTTTCGCGCCTCGGGTCTCGCGCCGCTCGCGATGGGGATCATTCTGCTGCTGTGGTGCGTGCGTGACTTCTACGTAGCCGGCCGCGGCACGCTCGCGCCGTGGGACCCGCCGCGGCATCTCGTGACGACCGGACCCTATCGGTTCTCACGCAATCCCATGTACGTTGCCGTCTTCATGGTGCTCTTGGGCTGGGCGCTCGGCTTCCGTTCGGCCCTGTTGGGTGCTTATGCTTTGGCGGTCCTCGCGGCGTTTCACTTGCGTGTGATTTTCGGTGAGGAGCCATGGCTCGCGAAGACGCATGGCGAAGCTTGGACGCAATACGTCCGCGACGTGCCGCGTTGGTTAGGCGTGCCGCGGCGCTCGGTCACGTGAAGCGCACGCTCGGGCGTGACGGCGGAGGGCACACTCGCGATCTGATGCCGCCGAATCGATCGAGGCACGGAATCTCAGGAGCACGGGAAATGAAGAAGACGAGCACGAAGAAAATCGAGGGCGGCGGAAAGGACTCTGCGTCGCGGCTCATCGACGCGAAGATCAAGGAGCTCGCCGACTGGCGCGGCGTAATGCTCGCGCGTGTGCGAGCGCTCATCAAAGAGGCCGATCCCGACGTGGTCGAGGAGTGGAAATGGGGCAATGTACCGGTGTGGTCGCACGCGGGAATCATCTGCACCGGCGAGACGTACCAGAGCGTGGTGAAGACGACGTTTGCCAAAGGCGCCGCGCTCGACGATCCCTCGGGCCTCTTCAACTCGAGCCTCGAAGGCAACACACGACGCGCGATCGACTTTCGCGAAGGCGACGACATCGACGAGCAGGCGTTGAAGGCGCTCGTTCGCTCCGCGGTGGCTCTGAACATGTCGTCGGCGGCAGAGCGGTCCGCGAAGAAGTCATCGGTCGGCAAAATGACGCCAGGCACTCGGCGCCGATCGGCGCGCGGCTGAGCCGCAAGCGCATGGGAACGCGGCGAGGCGCACGCGTCGGAGTGGCCGAGCACGGCAACTCGGCCGTGCTCGTCACTCTCGCGCCGAGCGGGGAGCTCATCGACCGCCGGCGTGTCGACCTCACGACAGGTCTGCCGACGCACCCGTATCACCACGAGGGATCGTGGGCGGTGGGCCGTTACCTGAACAGCCCGTGGGCCCGTCCGATGGCGCTCTCCGACGCGGTGGCGCTCGTCGAGCGCGTGCGCGAAGCCGCCGCGCAGGGCGCACGCGAGAGCCTAGAAGCGCTTGCCGTGGCCGTGCCGTCTATCGCGGGGATCGCGCTCCGCGTGTGCCCGCCGCTTCCTCCGACGACCGAAGGGCGGATCGCCGATGCCCGCGCAGCCACCATGGCAGACTCCATCATGTATCGCGAAGCGTTGGCCAACGCGGCCGCGGTGCGCGGCTGGACCGTGCACTGGTACGACACCGAGCGCGTGTTCCAGGACGCCGCGGCGGCGGTCGGCCGTGAGGACATCGACGCGTTTCTGCAAGCGATGGGTCGATTGGTCGGCCCGCCTTGGCAAGCGAAGCAGAAGCTCGCCGCCGCGGCGGCGCTTGCCGCCGCGGCGCAGTAGCGCTCCATGCTGGATCGCGACTGGATAGTCGAGGCCATCGGCTCGTCGTCGTTCGAGAAGCTCGCGTCGGGCTTGGCCGGTTCGCAACTGCACTCCGTGCTACTCGAAGTGATGCAACGCAGGGCGAGCGCACGGTCACCGGCGGAGGTTCTCGCGCAATACCGGCGGGACGCAGCTCGGCGCGCTCGACCGTCTCGAGACAAGCGGGTATGCCTTCGGCAGGCGTCGAGTCGATATCCTTGCGACGGCCGAGCGAGCGGAAGTCGCCGACCGTATCGCCGAGTCGTTCGCCGATCTCGCCGAGCGTAAGTCGCTCGAGCATGCGTATTACAGCGGAGGATTACGCTTCCAGATTTGGGTGAGCGCACCGGATGGTTCCGAGGTGCCGCTCATCGACGGCGGCGTATTCGATTGGCTGGCCAAGCTCGCGTCCAATCGACGCGCCGTCCACGTGGCAACGGGCTCTGGCTCGCAGCTCATCGCGCTGCGTTTTCGCAAGGACAAAAGGCGCGAGCAACCGGATCGATGACGTGTCGGCGTGCTTTCGAGCACCCATCCGGTTATGGTGCGAAGCTGAACACGCACGGCTCGCCGGAATAGTTTTGGTGGACTGCTAGCGATATGGCGGAGAACCGAGTAAGCGCCGTTCTCTTCGTCAAAGACCTGCGGAAGGTCGCGGCGTTCTATTCGACTGCGCTCGAGATGCGCGTGGTGTCGAGCGACGAGCATCATTGGCTCTTGAATTGCGCGGGCTTCGATCTCGTCGTTCACCAGATCCCGAAGCACATTGCGGATACGATCGCTCTCGAGCGGCCCCCGACGCCGCGTGTATCAGGAGCGGTTCGTCTCGACTATCCCGTGCGAAGCATCGCGGAAAGCCGACGAACGGCGCGTGCTCTCGGCGGCAAAATAGACGACAAGCCGCCGGAGTGGGCGGATCCCAACGCGAAGCTCTTTCTGGGCTACGACCCCGAGGGCAATCAATTCGGTGTGCGTGAGCACGCGGGCTAACGCTCCGGCTTCCAGTGCGAGCACCGAGCCTCGACAAGCGATTCCGCTGAAGCGCGACGAGATATGGACATGACAACCGGCTCTACGGCCTGAGCAGGGCGATGTCGTCGGGCTTCGGCGGCGGCGGCAGGCTCGCGAGATAGGTTTGCACGTCCGCGAGCTCGCTGTCGGAGATCACCGTCGTCGGGAACGCGGGCATCCCGCGTGCGATCGACCAGCCCGGCGAGCCGCCGCGAACCCAGACCTGCATCGCGGCGAGCGGCATCGTGTTCGGCGCGAGACGCGCGCCCGCGCCGCCCTGGCCGACAGTGCCGTGGCACGTATAGCAGCCGACGCGCATGAACACAGTCTTGCCGTTCGCCGCCGCCGGACGCGCCGACTTCGAGGACTGAGCGTGCACGACGCCCGTCAGCGTGCAGAGTAGGGCGGTCGCGAGCAGAAGCGGCTTCACGGAGTTCGCTCCTCGATTCGGTCAGCGGCGATCGCGCGCGACGGAGCTGCGGTGCTCGCGAAAATCATCATCAACGCGGCTGCGTCACGACGTCGATCAGATACGGCTCGCCTTTCTTCACGACTTGGAGTCCGCGGCGAATCGCGCCCGCGAGAGCCTTCGGATCTGAGATCGGCCCCGACGCCGCGACGCCCATGCTCTGCGCCAGCTTCGCAAAGTCGATGTTCGGATCGCCGAGCCCGAAGCCCGTGTGCGCGAGATCGAGGCTCCGGTTGCGCAGCAGCGCCTCGCGCTGGAACCACATCACCTCTTGGTGATACGCACGATTGTTCTGCATAACGACCAGAAGCGGAATCTGATGGCGCGCCGCGGTCCAGAGCGCGCCCGGTGCCACCATCATGTCGCCGTCCGGCTGAATCGACACGCTGATTCGACCGTGCTTCTTGTTCGCGAGCGCCGCGCCGACCGAGGCCGGCGCATAGTAGCCGACGCCCTCGGCGCCGGCGCGGCCGATGTACTGATAGTGCTTGTCGAAGTTCCACAGACGCAGCGGCCAGTTCACCCAGCCCGTCACGTATGACCAGTCCTCGTTCTTGAGCTGCGCCCAGAGCTCCATCGAGAGCCGCGCGGTGCTGACGGGGCTGGCGTCCCAGCCGTACGTCGCCTCCGTGCGCGCGCGCTCGTACGTGTTGCGGTTCGTCTCGGCGACTTTCGCGCCGCGCTGGCGGAACGCTTCGCGGCGTGCGTCGCCCGTCTGGCGCTTGATCTCCTCGATCAGCGCGGGCAGCGTCGCCTCCGCGTCCGCCGCGACTGCCATGTCGACCTCGGCGTAGCGCATCACGTCCTGATAGTTGCTGCGCTGGAAGAGATGCGTCGACGAGATGCTGAGCACCTTCGCGTTGCGCTGCCGTGCTTGGCGCGCGACGTTCGAGATGTCGCCGTGCTCGAGCGCGAGCACGACGTCGGCCTGGGCCGGCGAGCCGCCGCGCAGCGGGTGGCGCGTCGGGAAGTTCAGGCGGTGGCCCGAGTCGACGACGCCCGCCTGGAGCGTCTCGGCGAGCTCGACCATGAGCTTCAGCCCCTCGGGCGTGCGCGCGGCGCGGTCCGCGATGATCACGGGATTCTCGGCCGCGACGAGCAGCTTCGCGACCTCGGCCACGGCGCCCGAGTCGCCCGCCGGCGGCGTCGGCACCGCGACGCGCGGCACGCGCAGGTCGACGGGCACCTGCTCGTCCTGCATGTGATCGTCGACGACGAGAGCGACGGGCCCCATCGGCGGCGTCATCGCGATCTTGTACGCGCGCACAGCGGACTCGGCGAAGTGCGCGATCGACGCGGGGTTGTCGTCCCACTTCGTGATGTCGCGCACGAGCGCGCACGGATCCTGCGCGCTGTGCACCCAGAACACCTCGCCGTCGCGATTTGCGGCGTCGTTCGTGTTGCCGAGCACGAGATAGACCGGCACGCGATCGGCGTACGCGTCGAACAGCGCCATCGTCGCGTGTTGCGCGCCGACGGTGGAGTGCGCGCAGACGAGCACGGGCTTGCCGTCGATCTTCGCGTAGCCGTTCGCCATCGCTACGGAGATCTCTTCGTGCGTGCACGCGATCGCTCGCGGGCTCTTGTTGCCCGCGTAGTTCAGGATCGACTCGTGGAGGCCCATGAAGCTCGACGCGCACATCGAGAACATGTACTCCATGCCGAGCGACTTGAAGACGTCGACCATGTAGTCGGAGGCCGGGCGGCCCGCGGCCTTGCCGGCCTGCGCCGAGGGCTCCGCGCGCGCCTGCGTCGGCGCGGCTTCCTGAGCGGCAGCCACCGAGGCCTGTTTTGCGAGCATGACGGCCGCGCCCGTGGCGGCGCCGGCCAGGAAACTGCGTCGATCGACGGACTCGGGCTCGACGGGCTTCTTTTCCATGGGCCCGAATCCGACCATCATTGGCAACGCTGTGTCAAATAAGAACTCTGAGCTGCGGTCCGTGTTCGATCGGTTGCACGAGCTGCTCGCCGCGCACGCGTCCGAGTTCGCGATCGCGCACGATACGACCGATCGGTACGGTTTAGGTGCGCCGGTCGGTCCCGCGACCATGCGCGCATGGGGCGGGAAAGCTCGCACGCCAAATATCCCGGTCGGGTGGGTCGAGATCCGCAAAACGTACGTGAGCTATCACTTGATGGGTATCGACGGGAATACGAAGCTGCTCTTGGCCCTGTCGCAGCCGTTGCGCGCGCGGATGCAGGGCAAAGCGTGCTTCAACTTCACGACGGTCGACGAGGCGCTGATCCGCGAGCTCGAGTCGGTCACGGCAGAGTCGTTCAGCGCTTTGAGGAGGGCGGGCTTCATCGGGGCCGCGACCGGCGATACGTGACCGGAGAGGAGTGAAGACATGTTGAGAAGGCGGAGTAGCCCGTCGGGCAACGCGTGCGGGTACGATCAGCTGCGTAAGGCCGGCGTCGCGACGGCCGGCCTCAACTGAGACACACCGAGGCACGAATCGAGAGGCACGACATGCTGACCTTCCTCATCTGGTGCCTGTTGTTCATCGTCTGTTGGCCGCTCGCGCTGCTCGCGCTGATCCTCTGGCCGGTGATCTGGCTGATCTCGCTGCCGCTGCGGCTGCTCGGCATCACGTTCGAAGCGGTATTCGCGCTGCTGCGCGCGGTGCTGCTGTTGCCGGCACGCTTGCTCGGCTATCGAGACGCCGACGAGCGGCGGAGGCCATAGTCGTTACTGGCTTGCGGCGCGCTTCAAGTCGATCGCGATGCCGCGGCTGCGCAGGTAGTCGTCGTAGTTGCCGCTGAAGTCGATGATGCCCTTCGGCGTGAGCTCGATGATCCGCGTCGCGATCGAGGACACGAACTCGCGGTCGTGGCTCACGAAGATCAGCGTGCCGGGGTAGTTCTCGAGCGCGAGGTTCAGCGACTCGATCGACTCCATGTCGAGGTGGTTCGTCGGCTCGTCCATGATGATGATGTTCGGGCGCTTGAGCATGATCTCGCCGAACAGCATGCGGCCGCGCTCGCCGCCCGAGAGCTTGTCGACGGTCTTAGCCATCTCGTCGCGGCTAAAGAGCATGCGGCCGAGCGTCGCGCGGATCGCCTGATCGTCGTCGCGCGGCTTGCCGCGCGCGCGCATCCAGTCGAACACCGTCACGGGCTGCTCGAACGCCGCGGCGTTGTCCTGCGGCATGTACGCGACTTCCGCGTTCTCGGCCCACTTCACCTTGCCGTGCTCTACCTCGAGCTCGCCCATGATGCAGCGCAGCAGCGTCGTCTTGCCGATGCCGTTCGCGCCGACGATCGCGACGCGTTGCTCGGCTTCTACGTGCAAGCTCACGTCGCGGAACACCTTGAGCTCGCCGTAGCTCTTCGAGAGCTTGTTTACGCTGACGGCGAGCCGATGGAGCCTCTTTTCTTGCTCGAACTTGATGTACGGGCTCATGCGGCTCGAGGGCTTCACCTCTTCGAGCACGATTTTCTCGATCTGGCGCGCGCGTGACGTCGCTTGCCGCGACTTCGACGCGTTCGCCGAGAAGCGACTGACGAACGCTTGGAGGTTCGCGATCTGCACCTTTTTCTTCTCGTTCTCTACGGACACGCGCTCGCGTGCCTGCGTCGCGGCGATCATGTACTCGTCGTAGTTGCCGGGAAACAGACGCAGCTCGCCATAGTCGAGATCGGCCATGTGCGTGCAAACGGAGTTCAGGAAGTGGCGGTCGTGCGAGATGATGATCATCGTGCACTTGCGCTCGTTCAGCACGCCTTCCAGCCAGCGGATCGTGTCGATGTCGAGGTTGTTGGTCGGCTCGTCGAGCAACATGAT